>Ga0299914_10000352_pt1 | contig 27105 bp, 27 predicted proteins | sample RVTome_10_FD_201361 | JGI IMG/M metagenome (GOLD analysis project Ga0299914, IMG submission 201361) | Soil microbial communities from uranium-contaminated site in the Upper Colorado River Basin, Wyoming, United States - RVT153D57 (version 2) ... | reverse complement strand
CGCGTTCCAGCGGCTCGCCGAGGCCGAGGGCGCCATGCACGGCGTTCCCGCCGAGGACGTCGAGCTGCACGAGCTGGGAGCCGTCGACACGCTGATGGACATCTGCGGCGCCGTCGCGCTTCTCGCCAACCTGGGCGTCGAGGAGGTGCGCTGCTCGCCGCTCCCCGCCGCGCGCGGAACGACCCGCGCGGCGCACGGGGTCCTGCCCCTCCCCGCCCCCGCCACGCTCGAGCTCCTGAAGGGCGTGCCGCTCGTGGGCGTCGAAGGCGAGGGCGAGCTGGTGACGCCGACCGGCGCGACGCTCGCGGTCACGCTCGCCTCGGGCTTCGGGCCGCTGCCGGCACTGACCCTGGAACAGGTCGGCTACGGCACCGGGACGATCGACACGCCGGAGCGGCCGAACCTCGTCCGCGTCCTGATCGGCGAGGCCGCCGCGCTGGTCGGCCCGCAGGCCGAGGTCTCGCTCCTGGAGACGAACCTCGACGACCTCCTCCCGGAGCTCGTGCCCGACGCGGTCGAGCGCTGCCTCGCCGCCGGCGCGCTCGACGTCTGGACGGTGCCCGCGCAGATGAAGAAGGGCCGTCCCGGGTTCGTGCTCTCCGCGCTCGCGCGGCCGGCCGACGAGGCGGGGGTGGCGGCGGCGATCTTCGAGGAGACGAGCGCGCTCGGCGTGCGCGTGGGCCGGCTGCGCCGCTACGAGCTCGACCGCGAGGAGCGGGTCGTGGCCGTGGGCGGCGAGGAGATCCGCGTCAAGCTCGGCCGCCTGGACGGGCGCGTCGTCAACATCGCGCCCGAGCACGACGACTGCGCCGAAGCGGCCCGGCGGCTCGGGAGGCCGGTAAAGTCGGTCTGGGCCGCGGCGCTCGCGGCCGCGCAGGAGCCATGAGCCGAACCGACGAGCTCGAGACCCGGATCGCCTCGCGCGGAAGCGCCGTCGTGGCCTTCTCGGGCGGCGTCGACTCGTCCCTGGTCGCCGCGCTGGCCGCTCGGGCGCTCGGCCCCCGAGCGCTCGCCGTCACCGCGGTCTCCCCCGCGCTGGCCACCGGCGAGCTCGACGGCGCGCGCGGAGTCGCGAACGCGGTGGGCATCGCCCACGAGGTCATCTCCACCGACGAGCTCGCGCGCGACGGCTACGTCAGGAACGACCGCGACCGCTGCTACCACTGCAAGACCGAGCTCTACGAGCAGCTCTGGGGGCTCGCGCGGGCGCGCGGCTACGCGGCCGTCCTGTCCGGCGCCAACGCCGACGACACCGGCGACTGGCGCCCCGGCCTGCGCGCCGCAGCCGAGCACGGCGTCGTCCACCCGCTGCTGGAGGCCGGCGTCGGAAAGGAGGAGGTGCGGGCGCTCGCCGCCGAGCTGGGCGTCCCGAGCGCCTGGAAGCCGGCCTCGCCCTGCCTCGCCTCGCGCCTCCCCTACGGCACCGAGGTCGACCCGGAGGTGCTGCGCCAGGTCGATCGCGCCGAGCTGGCGCTGAAGGCGCTCGGCTACCCGGTCGTCCGCGTCCGCCACTACGGCGTGCTCGGCCGGGTGGAGATCGCCGCCGACGACCTAGCCCGCGCGCTCTCCGAGCGCACGGCGGTGGAGGAAGCCGTGCGGGCCGCCGGCTACGCGAAGGTCGAGATCGACCAGGAGCCGTTCCGCTCCGGCTCGCTGAACCGCTTCACCGCCCGCCTTCCCGTCGTCGGTTGATGGCCGAGCTCGTGCTCTTCCACCATGCGCAGGGCCTGACGCCCGGGTGCCGCTCGTTCGCCGAGGGCCTCCAGGCCGCGGGTCACGTCGTCCACACGCCGGACCTGCCCGAGGGCAGGACGTTCGCCACGCTCGCCGACGGCATGCGCTACGTTCAGGAGGTCGGCTTCGGGACGATCCTCGAGCGCGGCCAGCTCGCCGCCGAGAGCCTGCCGCGGGAGCTTGTGTATGCCGGGATGTCCCTGGGGGTCATGCCGGCGCAGATGCTTGCCCAGACCCGTCCGGGCGCGAAGGGAGCCCTGCTCCTGCACGCCGCCGTCCCCGTCTCGGAGTTCGGCGACGCGTGGCCCGAGGGCGTCCCGCTCCAGATCCACACGATGGAGGACGACGAGCTGGGCGACGTCGAGGTCGCCCGCGAGCTCGCGGAGACGATCGAGGGCGCGGAGGTCTTCCTCTATCCCGGCAACCGGCACCTCTTCACGGACGACAGCCTGCCCGACTACGACGAGGGCCCCGCCGCGCTGGTCAGGCAGCGTGTGCTCGGCTTCCTCGACGCCGTCTAGCGGCCTCGACCTGCTCCGCGCTCGGCGCGCCCTCCGCCAGCGCGCGGAAGGCCTCGAGCAGCGCGCGGGGATCGCGCCCGTGCCGCTTCGCGGCCAGGGTGAGCGGCTCGTGGAAGGCCCCACCGCAGTGTGCGCACGGAAGCGCCAGCTCGGCCATGAGCCGGCCCGCCTCGCCGTCCGGGAACATGCGCAGGAGCTCGACGATCGTCGTCGAGCCCTTGATCTCGCGCGAGGCGGGCGGCGCGGCGGTGACGCCGCGGGCGCCTCGGATGCCCCGCACGTCGCCCTGCGTCAGTGGACGCGCACCTCCTGCGGGAAGCGGAGCGCCTCCGCGTCCATCCGCACCATGTTGCTCGGCAGCTGGTAGCGCGCGTACGGGAGGACGACCACCTTCGCGTCCGGCCCGTGCCGGTTCAGCGCCTCGGCGAAGGCCTCGTCGAGGGAGGTCGTCGCGTCCATGCCGATGTCCGCCGCCATCTCGAGGTTCTCCTCGAGGGTGACGAGCTTCAGGTGCTTGCGGGTCATGACCTCGTAGATCGGCACCCAGATGCAGCCCGCCCACATCTGGATCTCGCGGGCGTGGATGTCCTTGAGGACGCGCTGGTAGTTCTCCGGCGTCGCCGGCATGTACGGCTTCATCAGGTCCATCAGCGCCAGACCGGGGAAGTCCCCAACCGCGGTCGAGACGCCGGGCGACGGGCTCGTGTAGATGATCGTGCCGCCGTCGGCGAGGACGAAGTCGGCCGACATGCAGCCCCAGCCGGTGTGGAAGAAGAGGTGGTCGGTCGGCGCGAAGACGCCGCAGACGGCGATGTCCGCCTGGTCGCCCGGATGCTCGTAGGCGTAGATCTCGTTGAAGCGCTCGATGGCGGTCCGGTGCGCGTCGGGATGCGACCCGAACATCACCTCGATCACACGGCCGCGCGTGTCGAGAACGACGTTCATCGTGCAGTCGAGGCCGCACATCGTCGCCACTTCGTCGATGTCGGAGCGCATCGGCCCCGCGTAGGCGCCGTAGTGGGTCTGCGGCGAGGGGACGAAGGCGCAGTGGTTCGACTCGATCGTCTCGTCGGAGACGACGCCCGGGAGGATGAGCTTGCCGCCGCCGCCCGCGCCCCAGTGGTTCGACTGCGCCTGGCCGATCGTGATCTTGACGTCCGAGCGCGCGACCTCGGAGTGCAGCCAGACGGGCGTGCCGCGCGAGGAGACGCCGACGTACGTGTACATCTCCTCGTTCCGCGGCTCGTTCTGGAAGAACTCGATGCCGAGCTTCTCCATGCGGTCGAGGTTCGCGCGGCCGATCTTCTGCTCGATGTCGGACTCCGACATGGGGAAGACCTTGCCGTTCGCGCACACGACGACCGCCTCGATCCCCGCAGCCTCGACCGCGTCGAGCACGGCGGGCAGGAGCTTCGACTGCGGCGTGGGGCGGAACTGGTTGTCGATGACGATCGCGAGCCGGCTCTTGCCGGCGAGGAGCTCGGAGAAGCGGGGCCCGTCCACGGGCGACTCGAGCGCCGCCCGGGCAGCCTCGGTCGCGTCGCCGACCGGCTCCGGCTCAGTCGGATAGACGGCCGCGAGCACGTTCGCGTCGGGTATCTCGAGCTCGAGCTCGTCGCGGTTGACCTTGTCCTCGTCGCCCGACGCGCCGATCGTCAGCGGGTCGAGCGACTCGTACGGGATCCGGTACGTCGCCATGCTGGTCGCCCTCCGTCCTCGCTGCAGTTAGGGTCTGAGCGAGAGGTTACACCGCTGAACGCCCGCCGCTTCAACCACGTGTCCGTCCACGCCGACGACCTCGAGACGTCGGTTCGCTTCTACGAGGAGATGTTCGGTATGGAGCGCCTGCCGACCCCGAATTTCGGCATGAACATCCGCTGGCTCGCGCTCGACGACCAGCAGCTGCACGTGTTCGAGCGGGACGTGCCGAAGCCGGAGTACCACCACTTCGGGCTCGACGTGGAGGACTTCGAGGGCGTCTACCTGAAGGCACGCGAGCGGGGGATCCTCGACGAGGAGACCTTCGGCGGCGCCGTCCGCGAGCTCCCCGACGGGGCCGTGCAGATGTACCTGCGCGACCCGGCCGGCAACCTCGTCGAGGTCAACTGGCCGGACGTCTCCACGCTCGACCGCTCGGTCGTCGACGAGATCGTCCGCGTCGCCGACCTGCAGCCCCAGGAGGGCGAGGCGGCGCAGGCGCGGCTCTACCACGCCCGGAGCTGACATGGCGACGATCGTGGTCGGCTACGACGACGGAGAGCCGGCGAAGCGCGCGCTCGACCGAGCGCTCGAGGAGGCGAAGGAGCGGAGCGCGCACCTGATCGTCGTCTCCGTCCTCGAGCTTCCGCTCGACCCGAACGCCCCGCGGAACTTCGGCACGCTCGGCGACGGTCCCGCCGCCCGGATGCCGGCCGGCCTGCCGCCCGAGCTCGAGCCGGCCGTCGCCCATGCCCACGACCGCGTCGCCGCGGCCGGCCTGCGCGCCGACCTCGTCTGGGCCGCAGGCAGCCCCGCCGAGGTCCTGATCGAGGTCGCGCAGGAGCGGAACGCGTCGCTGATCGTCCTCGGCGCGCACCACCACGGCCTCTTCGGCAACCTCTTCGGCGCGGATGTCGCCGAGGAGGTGCGGCGCCGCTCCGGCGCCGACGTGCTCGCCGTCGACTAGCCGGACGCGGTCGAACGGGATCGGCTGGGCCCTCGGACGGAAGCGGCGACCGCTAGCCGGCTGCTTCGGCGCGCAACGCGCGAACGTGCGCCCTCAGCGCACCGGCCGGGCGTAGCGTTCTCAGCATGAGCATGGCGGCCGCGAGGCCGATGCAGAGGTTCAGCGTCGTGATCGCAGCCTGCATCCCGAGCGAGAACGAGACGATCGTGGCCGTGGAGGCCGTGGCGTGCAGGAGGTAGGCAAGGAGCACCTGCTGCGTCCCGACGCCCCCGGGCGTGGGAACGACCGTCGAGAGCCCGCCGGCCACGACGACGATCACCGCCGCCGCGAGAGTCGCGGGCACGCCGAACGCCGCGAGCAGGAAGTACGCGGCCCCGATCCGGCAGGCCCAGGCGGAGAGCTGCACTGGGACGACCTCGGTCACGTAGCGGCGCGGCGAGCGCAGGATGGACGCCCCCGCCTTCAGGTCGATCCAGGCCGAGCGCAGGCGCGGGGCGAAGCGGCGGCCGGCGAGCACCGCGACGGCGACCGCGAGCGCAACTCCCGCGGCGGCGAGCACCGGATGGGTGCCGACGACCCCGGCAGCGGCCGGGAGCTCCGGCAGCCCCGGCAGGGCGGGCAGCACGCCGAACGCGGCGAGGAGCAGGATGACGACGCCCGCCACGACCGCGTCGAGGAGCGTCACGACCCCCATCGAGGCGGCGATCGTGGGCACCGAGGAGCCGCGGATCCGCGTGCGCGCGAGCGCGATCTTGACGAGATCGCCGCCCCGGGCCGGCGTGAACGCGTTCAGCGCCATGCCGGCCGCGTAGGCCCCGGCGACCCCGAGGAAGGGCACGCGGCGGTCCGGGTACGCGCCGCGGAGGACGTTCCGCCACGCCAGGGAGCGGAAGCCGATGTTCGCCAGGTGGAAGAGGAGCGCGACCGCGACGTAGCGGGGCTCCACGCGGGCGAGCGTCTCCCAGACGGCGGCCGGCGTCGGCATTCGTCTAGAGGGCCTCCGCCCGGACGAGGTCCGGCCGGTCGCTGATCAGGCCGTCGACGCCCCAGGCGGCGAGCTCGCGGGCCCGCTCGACCGTGTTCACCGGCCACGTGAGGACGAGGTCGGCGACCTCGCCAAGCTCGCGGACGCACCGGGAGTCGAGGAGCCGCTCGTGGATCGAGATCCCCTGGATCCGCCGCCCGCCGAGCCTCCGGCGCAGGCGGGCGAGCTGCCGGGCGCTCCCGACCGAGTGGACGGAGCGCACGCACTCGACGCCGGCGAACGGCTCGAGGAGCGGCCAGCTCCGGGCGCAGACCGTGACGCCGTGCCCCCCGGCCAGCCGCGGGGCGAGCGCCTCCAGCACCCGCTCGGAGAGGAGACGGTTGCCACCCTTGAGGTCGAGCACGAGCTCCGTCGGCGGCGCGACCGCCTCGAGAAGCTCAGGGACGACGAGCCGGCGAGCCCACGGCCTCGCGAGCGTCCACCGGTCCCAGAGGAGCGGGATCGGGCCGAGGGTCTTCAGGTGCCGGACCTCGAGCCGCCCGCGGTGCAGGTGCACGTCCGCCTCGATCGTCCGCACGCCCAGGCCCTCGGCGAGCTTCAGGGCGCTGAGCGAGTTCCCCGACCTGTGCGCCACCACGAAGGGGCTGCCCTGCGTCCCGCGTTTCGTCACCTCGCCCGAGTGTACGTGCGCGGAGGAAGTACGCCGCTGCGAGACCGACGAGGACGACGACCGCGCCGAGGGCGACGTCGAGGACGTAGTGGTTCGCGGTGGCGACGACGGCGAAGGCCATCGCAATCGGCATGGCCACGGCGAACGCGCGGACGGAGAGCCGGGTGGTGGCCTGGAAGAGCACGATCCCGAGCAGGAGGTTCCAGCCGAAGTGGAGGCTCGGCAGGGCCGCGTACTGGTTCGTCAGCGCCGGCGGCTGGAGCGCCCGGTACCCGCTCGAGTACTCCGTCACCGTGTCCACGATTCCCGGGACGACCATGCGCGGGGGCGCAACCGGGACGGCGGCGAAGAAGACGAAGCCGATCAGCCCGGAGATGATCATCGCGTTCCGCAGCAGGAGGTAGCGGTCGTGCCGGTGGAGGTAGAGGAGGACTCCGCAGGCCGCGATGACCGGCCAGTGTCCGTACACGTACACCCAGTTGGCGAAGGTGAGCAGCACCCCGTGCGCGACGACCACCGGCTGAAGGCGGAGCTCCCACGCGACCCCGAGCGCCTCCTCGATCCGCAAGAGCTCGCGGGCGTTCGCGAACGCCTTGTGGACCTGCCCTTCGGTCAGGCCCCGGACCCCGAAGTAGACGAGCACGGCGAACGCGACCAGGGCCGCCTCGCGCCCGAACGCGACCGCCGGGCGGAGCGGAGTGGTCGGTATCCGTGCCACGCTGCAACCATCGCACGCGCCGCCGCCCACCGAGTCGGGCCCGGCCCCGAACCCGCTGCGGCGAACTACGCACGTGGCGGCGCCCTACAATCGCCGGCCTGAGAGGCGTGAAAGGGACAGGCGGTGGGTGATTCCGGGCTCGTAGCGATCGCGCTGCTCGTGCTGCTCTACGCGGCCGTCTCGAAGCGGCTCCAGGGCACCGTGGTCACCCCGGCGATCGTGTTCGTCGCCGGGGGGATGCTGGTCAGCAGCGAGGGGCTCGGCTGGCTCGACCCGACGATCCAGAGCGAGCTTGTGCGCCTCGTCGCCGAGGCGACGCTGACCCTCGTGCTCTTCTCCGACGCGTCGCGGATCGACCTCCCCGCCCTCCGCCGCGAGTACGCGCTGCCGCTCCGGCTCCTGGCGATCGGGCTCCCGCTGACGATCGTCGCCGGGGCGCTCGCGGGCGTCGGCGTGCTGGGGGAGCTGGTGCTGATCGAGGCCATCGCCCTCGCGGTCGTCCTCGCGCCAACGGACGCGGCGCTGGGTCAGGCGGTCGTGACGGACCGCCGGGTGCCGTCGCGCGTGCGCCAGGGCCTCAACGTCGAGAGCGGCCTCAACGACGGCATCTGCGTCCCGCTCCTCCTCATCGTCATCGCGATCGCCGAGGCGGAGGAGGGCGTCATCGGAAACGGCGAGGCAGTGCGCCTCGTCCTGGAGGAGATCGGCTACGGCGCTCTCGGAGGCGTGATCGCGGGTGCCGCAGCCGCCGCGGTGGTTCGGCTGGGCGTCGGGCGCGGGCTCGTCGACCGGCTCTGGCTCCAGACCGTTCCGGTCGCCGGCGCCGCGCTCGCCTACGGGCTGGCCGCGTGGCTGGGCGGCAGCGGCTTCATCGCCGCGTTCGTCGGCGGCGCCCTCTTCGGCGGGCTGCGCCGCGACGTCGGAGGCGAGGTGACGGAGTTCCTCGAGGAGGGCGGAAACGTGCTCGGCGCGGTGACGTTCATCCTCTTCGGGGCCGTGATGCTCGTTCCCGTCCTGGACGAGCTCTCCGTCGAGATCGTCCTCTACGCGCTGCTCAGCCTCACGGTCGTCCGCATGGTGCCCGTGGCCGTCGCCCTGCTCGGCACCGGCGCCAGGCGTCCGACCGTCGCCTTCGTCGGCTGGTTCGGGCCGCGAGGGCTGGCGTCGATCGTGTTCGCGGTGATCCTCGTCGACGAGGCGGAGCTCGCCGGCGAGACCCTGCTCCTGAACACGATCTTCGTCACGATCGCGCTCTCCGTGCTCCTGCACGGGCTGACGGCCTCGCCGCTGGCGGCCCGCTACGCCCGCTGGTACGAGGCGCACCCGCCCGAGGCGTTGCCGGCCTTCGAGGGAGCGCCCGCGCCGGAGCAGCGCCCGCCTCTAGGAGTTGGCGCGGCCCGTGAGATGATGAGCCGCCGTGACTGACGAGACCTGGCGGATGCGGGTCGTGCTCCGAGGCGGGCCCGCCGGGCCGGCGTGGCCGGACGGCATCCGGGTCGCGACGTTCCGGCCCGAGGACGCCCCCGCGCTCCACGCGCTCCTGGAGCACGGCTACCGCAGGGGCGGCGGCTCGGTCGACCGCTTCGAGGCCTGGCTACCGGCGATGACCGGCGACGCCGAGTTCGACCCCTCCCTCTGGTTCCTGGCCTGGGAGGAGGACCGGCCCGCCGGCGCTGCGCTCTGCTGGGCGAGCGCCTTCGTCAAGGACCTCGTCGTCCACGAGTCGTGGCGGCGGCACGGCCTGGGCGAGGCTCTCCTCCGCCGCGTCCTCGCCGAGTTCGCCGCCCGGGGCGCGGCCACGGTCGAGCTCAAGGTTCACGCGGCGAATACGGGCGCCGTCAGGCTCTACGAGCGGCTCGGCTTCGTCGTCGTCGAGCGCATCCCGGCCGGCTGAGAGCCTCGCCCGTCGAGCTCGTTCAGGCTAGGCGAGCGCGACGAGCCGCGGGAGCGGGTCGCCCCGGAGCTGGCACCGGCGCCAGCTCTCGCCACGGTCTCGACTCTCCCAGAGCTGTCCGTCGGCGAGTCCCGCGAAGAGCCGGCTCTCCGTGGCCAGGAGCGCGTACGGCATCGCGTGAAGTGGCTCCGGGAGGCCGCCGCCCAGCGCCTCCCAGCCGCCGTCACGCCGCCGGTAGATCCGCGCCTGCGGGTCGCCGCCGCCGTGCGCGGCGTACGGCCCCGTGCTGGCCGAGACGTACCAGAGGTCCGGGTCGGCGGGCTCCACCGCCACGGCCCAGGTGTAGTGGCGGTCGCGCCCCTCGTCCGCCGGGCGCCACGTCTCGCCCCCGTCGGCGCTCCAGGCGGCACCCCCGCCGCCGGCCTCGTAGGCCCTCCCCGCCTTGCGCGGGTGCCAGGCGAGGGAGTGCACGTCCCGCTGCGCGCCCGGCCGGTGGTCCTCCCAGCTCTCGCCCCCGTCCGCCGAGCGCATGAGCCCGCCGAGCTCGATCCCGACGAGGAGCAGGCCCGGGTCGTGCGGGCTCGGAGCGATCCAGCGGACGTGCGACGTCCACGGGCGCGGCGGGAAGCTCCACGTCGGCCGCGAGGGGAGCTCGAGCAGCGCGTCGAGCGCGCGCCACGTGGCGCCGTCGTCGTCGCTTCGCAAGAGGGCGCTCGGCTCCGTGCCCGCGTACACGGCCCCGTCGGCGGCGCTCACGGCCAGCGAGTAGACGCCGGGCGCGGGGAGCCCGCAGTCCTCCCAGGTCGCGCCGCCGTCCCCGGTCCGCCTGACGCCGCCTTCGCGCAGGCCGACGAAGACGACGTCGGAGTCCGCGGCGTCGACGGCGAGGCACTGCGCGCCGCTTCCGGCGAGCGCCTGCCGGACCTCCCAGCCGCCGTCCAGCTCGTCGAGGCGGGCGAAGCCGTCGCCGGTAGCGGCGTAGATCCGCGGGTGGCCGGTCGTCACCCGGTCATCATGCCTGCGCCCCGGTCAGCGCTCGGGCTCGAGGCCGGAGCGGGACTCGCCCGCGGGTTCCTGCGCGCGGGAGACGTCAGGGAACGACGACGAGCTTCGTCCCCGCACCCTCCGCCTGGCGGCGCCACGCATCGGCGACCGAGTCGAGCGGCACGCGCTCGACGTCGAGCCGGATGTCGCCGGCCAGCGCGTGGCCCACGAGCCGCCGGTAGTGCTCGGCGAGCTCGTCCGGAGGGACTGCGAAGTTCGTGTGGCCGAGGAGCGACAGGCTCTTGAAGCGCACGACCGCCGAGTCGAGCTCGGCCTTCTGCCCCGCCGACTGGCCGAGGTTGACGATGGTCGCGCCGGGGGCGGCGGCCACGGTCGCGGCCGCCGCCGGCGCGCCCCAGAGCGGGTCGAACACCCAGTTCGGGCCGCGGCCGCCGAAGGCTTCCTTGAAGGCGGCGACCAGGTCCTCGTGCTCATCGAGGCGGAGCGTCGCGTCCGCCCCGCACTCGGCGGCGCGCTCGAGCCCGGCGGGGCTGCGGCCCGCCGCGACCACGCGGCCCGCGCCGAGGAGCTTGGCGGTCTGGACGGCGACGAGGCCGACCGAGCCGGTCGCACCGAGCACTAGCACGTCTTCCCCGCCGCGGAGCGGCGCCCGCCAGGCGAATGGCAGCCAGCCGGCGAGGCCGGCGATGCCGAGCCCGGCCGCGAGCGCCGGATCGGCGCCCTCCGGCACCTCGATCGCGTGCGAGTCGCCGACCGGCGCGCGCTCGGCGATCGCGCCCTGCGACATCCGTCCGAGCGAGCCGCCGTAGATCCAGACCAGCTTCCCGTCCGCGGTGCGGCCGACGGCCTCGCAGCCGGGGACATAGGGCAGCTCGGGGTGGCCGGTCGCGAGGATGCCACGCGAGACCGACAGGTCGATCGGGTTGATCGGCGCGGCGAGGACCTCGATCGCCTCCCCGGACGGCTCGGGCGCCTGGCCCGGCTCCGCCGTCGCCCCGACGTCGCGTACGAGCGCCGCTTTCACGGGCGCAAGCCTAGAGGAGGGCTCGACGAAACGCAGCCTTGCCGCCGGGCTGCGCTCCTCGCCCCGAAGACTGCGTCCTCAGTCACGCCCCTAGCCGCCGGCTACGAACGCGGGGTGGGTGGGAGCGGCATCAGAGGACGAGCTCCGCAGGAGCTCGTCCTTGTATCGGAACGACCATCGCACCCCGACGGGAAGCGACGTTCCGCCGAGCCCTCCTAGTCGACCTCGAAGATCGCCTCGATCTCGACCGTGATCCCGAACGGCAGGCTGCACATGCCGACCGCCGAGCGCGCGTGCCGCTCGCCGAAGACCTCGACGAGGAGGTCCGAGCAGCCGTTGATCACCTTCGAGTGCTCGCGGAAGTCGGGCGTCGCGTTCACCATCCCGAGGAGCTTCACGACCCGCCGCACGCGGTCGAGGTCGCCGACCTCCTGCCTGACGATCGCGAGGAGGTTCAGAGCGAGCGAACGGGCGTGCTCCACCGCTTCCTCGATCGTCACGTCCGCCCCGACCTTGCCCTTCGGGATCTCGCCGTCGGCCGTCGTCGGCACCGTCCCGGAGCAGAACACGAGGTTCCCCGTCCGCACGCAGTTCGCGAAGTTGGCCGCGGGGGCCGGCACCGCCGGCAGCTCGATGCCGAGGTCGCGGAGGCGCTGCTCGACCGACACCGCTATGTCCCCGTCGCTACTTCCATGGTGCGTCGCCCGAATCCTACGCAGGCCCGTGGGCGAAGACGGTAGCCTCTTCCGTCCACCGGACGCTCGGAGGCGGCGGCGTCGACCGGGGAGGCGCGTCTCGTGTGCACCCGGACCGTCAGCGACCTCACCAACCTCCGCTACTTCTTCGAGCGGACCACGTCGCCGAACGTCGTCCGGGTGGAGCTCGGCGCCCTCGACCTGTCCGCGGGCGCTCCCCACGCGCGCCGTCGACCCGGACAACATCGCCCTGAGCGGCGACGTCACCGCTCGGATGGCCGAGACCGACGCGCCGTTCTGACCCGCTCGCTCCAGTTCTCGGCCGGTCGGCGGGACCTGACCCTTGTAGAGGCCAGGTCCCGCCGCATCGGCGTGCGTCCTTAAGGCAGCTCGTTCACCCGGTCGGTGCTCGGAGGAGCGAGGGGGCTGAACGCCTGCATGTAGTTGATGAAGGCCTCCAGATCGTTGCCGCCGTCGAGCCTCGGGGACGTGACCGTGCCGAGGGTGGTGAAGTTGTCTCCGCCGTCGGCCAGGAAGTTGTTCACCGTGACGTCGTACGTCCCGATCAGGTTGAGCGGCACGCCGTTCAACTGGACGTTGCTCACCGTCACCGAGGTGCAACTGCCCGCCACGATCGTCGTGGCCAGGTCGTACGTGAAGCCCTCAGACACACCGAGATGGAGGAACGGACGGCTCGACCCGATCGGCTGGCACTGCTCCTCGAGCACCGAGAGGATCTGCGCCCCGGTCATCTCGTACGTGACCAGGGTGTTGCCGAACGGCTGGAACGTGAACGCCTCGCCGAACGTGACGACGCCGTCGCCCTCGGTCCCCGACTGCGCGAAGGTCAGATCCGACCGCAGGCCGCCGGGGTTCATGAACGCGACGTCGGCGCCGCTGGACGACGTCGACCACAGCTGGGCGTCCGCGACGAGGTTGCCCGCCGCCGACTCGACGCCACGATCGTCCCCTGGCGGGGTGCCGCCGCGGTTGATGTCGGCGGTGATCATCCCGACCGGCTCGTTGCCGGACGCATCGAAGAGAGGCTGCCACTTCGCGATGATCTTCGTCAGCCTCGGGTCAGCCGTCAGGTCCGCCTGGATGACGGCGTGGTTGGCGGCCGTGCTGAGGTCGCGGCGGACGTCCTTGGTCTTCCTGTCGAGGACGAGGTCGACCTCGGACACCACGCGGCCGAAGGAGTAGGCGCTCGTGACGATGCGCGGCTTGCCGGCCGGGTCGTCGAGCACGCAGTTGTAGGGCAGGTGCGTGTGACCGGTGATCATCGCGTCGATCTCGGGGTCGAGCGCGTCGTTGATCGCGACGATCGGGCCGGAGATGCCGACGCACGCATCCACGTCACCGGGCGGCGGTGTCTGCGACCCACCCTCGTGCAGCAGCACGACGATGGCCTCGACGCCCTTCCGCTTCAGCTTCGGGACGAGGGCGTTCGCGGTCTCGGCCTCGTCGAGGAAGTCGTATCCCTGGATGCCGGCCGCGGCCACCAGCGTGTCGGTCGCCTCGAGCGTCATGCCGATGAAGGCGACCTTGACGCCCTTGATCCTCTCGATCTCGTAGGGCGGCAGCGGCGTCTTGCCGGTCGACTCCTTGACGACGTTGGCGGCCAGCCACTGGAAGTCGGCGCCCTTGAACCTCTTCTTGAAGTAGCAGCCGTCGACGGGATGACAGCCACCATTCTGCATACGCAGCAGCTCGGTGACGCCCTCGTCGAACTCATGGTTGCCGACGCTGGAGATGGCGAGGTCCATGGCGTTCAGTGACTCGACGGACGGCTCGTCGTGGAAGAGCCCGGAGAAGGCAGGCGAGCCGCCGATGAGGTCACCGGCAGCGACGGTGAGGCTGTGCTTGTTGCCTTTCCGAAGCTCGTTCAGCATGGCCGAGAGATACTCGGAGCCTCCCGCAGGGGCACCCTCGATCGTGCCGGGCGTGCTCGCCTGGAGGTGGCCGTGATAGTCGTTGAACGCCAGCAGCTGGAGGTGCACGAGCTGACCGCTCTGCTGCTGCTTCTTGTGATCGCCCTTCTTGTTCTTCGTGGCGGTCGCCGGAGCAGCCAAGCCACCCAGCAGTGCGGCCAGCAGCACGACCAGCCCGACCACCACAACCATCCGTTTCCTCATCTCTGCCCCTTTCGAGAGAGTCCCATCGCCGAGGGCGCTCAGGCGTCCGCCGCAGCCCGGTCACTCGACCGCGCCGCCCCTCCCCCAAGAACGGGAGGCCCCGGAGTCATATCCCGGCCACGGACCCTAACGCCGGCTTACTGCCAGCACAACTGCCCTCGGCGGGCCCCAGATCGGCCACGCAGCGAGAAAGTGCATCCCAAGCGGTCGTAGGAGGCCCAGCCGCTTGATCAAGCATCTCGCACCATCAAGCAGGCGCCGACGGCCTCTTACATGCCCATGGCGTGGCACGAAGGTGCGTCGGACCAGCGTGCTGATCCGTCTCATCGCCGTGGTCGCGGGCCTCCTCGTAGTCCTCTTGGTGATTCGCTACACGCTCGCGGCGGATTACACCGAGTGCGATCGGACCGACTGCGGTGTGGGCTGGGACATCCTCTACGGTGCCTGGCGCGCAGTGGGGATCTTGTTCCTAGCGCTGGTCGCCTGCTGGCTGGGCAGGGCTCGGCTGGCGAACCTGGGGGCATCGCGGCGGTTAACAACAGGGCCGGGCCGTCTTCCGGCGACGACCCGCCCATGTTTGGGGCGTCGATGGCGCAGTCGCATCGTGTAGGTCGACAACTGCCCGAACGGTGGGCGCGATGTCGCCGGCGATCGGCCTCCATGAGAGATGGGGGCGGGCCCTCGCTGCGGTGGGGGCTCGTCCCCTCAGACTGCCCAACGCCGGGGGCGTGGAGGCGTGTGCTGCGGCCTTCACACGCCTCCGACCCAGAAGGGTCTTTGCACCCGGCCTTTCTAGAGACGGTGCCGAGCCCCACTTGTTGAAGCAGCGGCCGAAGGGGGAGCCGTCCAGGCGCAAGATCGGCGCCGTCCGGCGTCTCTGAAGGTTGTAAGGGGGATGAGGTCCGGGTGCCGGGCAGCGACCGCTGCGCGCCTGGCATCCGACCCCCGTCCAAGTTGAACCCGGGCAAGGGATCGGGCGCCCGCAAAGCAGCGGGCGCGGCGCCCGAGACGCCGACCCCCGAGGAGCTCGCGCTGCTTCGCCACCGATTCCCGGCTCAGGCGGACGGCACCCATCACCGGGACCACACCTTCACGACCGACGGTTTCTCCGGGTCGCCAAGTGGCCAGATAACGCGCCCTCGCCAGTGGTTAACCACGCAGTGAGAATGTGCATCCCAAGCCGGCCCGGGGAGCCCGGATACGGCTTGAACAAGCCTTCTCGCGAACTCTCGACGCGGGGGCCGACGTCCCCCATAAACCCAGGGCGTGGTGAGGAAGTGGCCCTGAGCGGGGATTCCGGGCTGCGGCACGCGGCACCGGGACATCACCTCGGCAGGCCTCTGCAACCGGACTCATGCCCGGCTCGACGCGAGACTCACGCACAAGCGGGTCGTGCTGATTGCCTTGCGTTCACTCCACGACGAGCTGCGCGAGCCTAGGATTGGGGTGTGCCTGCAATCCACGACGGCACACGGTGCCCTCGGCGGGGTAGGGTCGAGGCGTGAGCGAGCCCCGACGCGTTCCGGGGGAGCTCCGCACTGTTGCCTTCCCGGTCGCGGTTCGCGGTTACGACCGCCAGGCGGTCGATGCCTACGTCGCCCGGATTAATCGGGTGATCGCGGAGCTCGAGGCAACACGCTCACCCGAGAGGGCCGTCGAGCGCGCGCTCGTGCGCACGGAGGAACAAAGGAGCGGCATCCTCGAGGAGGCCCGCGTGAGGGCGGCGGAGATCACCATCGAAGCGCAACGCAAAGCAGAGGAGATGACTGCCAGAGCGAGGGCCCAAGCGGTGGACATTGTCGTCAACGCCAGCGACCAAGCGGATCGCGCGAAGACGGATGCCGACGAGCACGTCGCGAAGGCTAGAAGCGAAGGTGAGAGGATCCTCGCCAACTCGCGGACGGTGGCGGACGACCGCCTCCGGCGCGCAGAGGAAGAGATCGCGGCCCTGCGCAGCGAGGCGGAGTCATGGCTGGGCGCGCTCCGCATCGACACGAATGTCATCTGGGGCGAGCGCCGTGATCTGCTCGACGATCTCCGCGACATCGCAGCGCGACTTCGGAAGGCAGCCTCGCACTCTGATGCCCATGCTGCCTCCCACAACGGCATCTCTACTTGACCGCTAGGCCTTCGTTTCGGCCGCTCGACAGACTCATAGATTTCGAGTCATACTCGTGCCGTGGTCAGTGGCGAACCGCTCGGCCCAGGTCAGTCTGAGAGCGACGAGCCGCCCGCCTCGCCCCAAGGAGGCGGGCCCTCGGAACGCCGAAGCGTTCCGATCGAGATCGGCGAGGTCTCCTTTCCCGTTTCAGTTCGCGGTTACGATCGTGGAGCCGTCGACGCCTACGTCAGCCGCGTCCAGCAGCTGGTCGCGGAGCTCGAGCTGACCCGCTCGCCGGAAGCAGCTGTCAAGCACGCGCTCGAGCAGATTGGCGAGCAGACGAAGGGCGTCCTGGCCCAAGCGGGCGAGACAGCGGAACAGATCACCGTCGCCGCGCGCCAGGACGCGGAAGCGAGCACCGCCGGCGCGAAACACGAGGCGGAGGACCGCGTTGCCAGCGCGAAGGCCGAGGCTGCCGAGATCCTCGCCCGCTCACAGGCCAAGGCGGAAGCAGCCGTCGCCCAGGCGCGGAAGCAGGCTGCAGAGCACCTTCAGCGCGCACGGGAAGAGGTCGCTGCCTTGCGGGAAGCGGCCGAGACGCGAATGCGCGAGCTCCGCGCAGACACCGAAGCCATCGGCCATGAGCGCAGTCAGCTACTCGATGACATCCACGAGATCGCAACCCGGGTCGACGAGGTAGCCAGCGCAGCGGATACACGGTTCCCGCGCTCCGAGGCCTCCGAACAGGCCGGGGAAGAACACCAGCAATCCGGGGCGGCGGGCGAAGCCAACGGGACCGAGGACACAGCGACGGACGAGCCGACCGCCGAGGCCGGAGCTCACCGACATTCACCTCGATAGACGAGCACGCCCGACTCCCGCCCCGTCGTCTTCCTGTCAAGAGTACGCGCGGCACCTCGACGAGACCCTCCGGTGGCTGGGTATCGAGCTGCTCGTCATGCCACTAGGGGCTCCTCCATCCACCTCGACGGTGCCTTCGGGATGGTGGACGTCGACAAGGCGCTAGCCCATGCGCCAGGACTTCCCTACTGGTTCCTCGAGCGCATCTCCGAGCTAGGGATCGAGCTCATCTGGTGCCATCCCGACGAGCTAGGGCGAAGGCAACCACGCGCGGGGAATGCGCATCCGAAGCCGCCTCTGGGAGCCCGCGCACCGCATGAACGAGCCGTTTCCGCGGGCCCGCCGACAGCCGCGGACGCTCTCTACATACCCATGGCGTGGTACCCGGAGTCCACGTAGAGCGTCGTCCCGGTGACGTTCCCCGCCTCGTCGGAGAGGAGGAACGCGGCCGCGGCGCCGACGTCCTCCGCGCCGATGGCCCGGTGGAGCGGGGACCGCTCCTCGACGATTGCCTCCATCGTCGGGAAGCCGGCGATGGAGCGCGCGGCGAGCGTGCGCACCGGGCCGGCGGAGACGGCGTTGACGCGGATGTTCTTCTGGCCCAGGTCCCAGGCGAGGTAGCGCACCGAGGCGTCGAGCGTCGCCTTGGCGACGCCCATGACGTTGTAGTGCGGGACGGCCCGCTCGCCGCCGAGGTAGGTCATGGTCAGGATCGAGCCGGCGCCGGCCGCCTCCATGAGGGGCTCGGCGAGCCGCGCGCAGGCGACGAGGGAGTAGGCGGAGACGTCGAGCGCGAGCCAGAAGCGGTCGCGCGGGGTGTCGGTGAAGCGTCCCTCGAGGTCGCGGGCGTCGGCGAAGGCGACCGAGTGGACGAGCAGGTCGAGCTTGCCGCCGAAGGCCTCGCCGACCTCGGCGAAGACCCGCTCGAGACCCTCGTCGGAGCGGACGTCGCACTCGGTGACGAGCGGCGAGCTCACGGTCTCCGCCAGCTCGCGCACGCTCTTCTCGATGCGCTCGCCCTGGTAGGTGAAGGCGAGCTGCGCGCCGCCGTCGGCCAGCTGCTGCGCAATCGCCCAGGCGATCGAGCGGCGGTTGGCGACACCGAGGACGAGGCCCGTCTTGCCTGCGAAGCGGTCGCTCATGAGCGCCGGGAGTCTACTGTTGCCGGCGCCCATGCAGGCGTTCGCGCACGACGTCTACACGTACCCGCTCCCGGCCGGGCACCGGTTTCCGCTGGGGAAGTACCGGCTCGTGCGCGAGGGCGCCGACGCCGACGGCGCGATCGACGTCGCCGACGCCCGCGCGGCGTCGGACGCCGAGCTCGCGCTCGCCCACGAGCGCGCGTACCTCGAGCGCGTCGAGCGGAGAGGGCTGTCGCGGCGGGAGGAGCTCGCGCTCGGGCTCCCCTGGTCGCTCGCCCTGGTCGAGCGCGCGCGGCGTTCGGTGGGCGCCACGCTCCAGGCCGCCGCCGCGTCCCTCGAGGACGGCGTCGCGGCGAACGTCGGCGGCGGTACGCACCACGCCTTCCCGGACGGCGGCCGCGGGTTCTGCGTCTTCAACGACGTCGTCGTGGCCGCCCGGGCGCTGCGGCGGGCAGGACGCGTCCGGCGGGTCCTCGTCGTCGATCTCGACGTCCACCAGGGCGACGGGACGCACGCCGCCTTCCTCGACGACCCGGAGTCGTTCACCTTCTCGGTCAACGGCTTCCGCAACTACCCGTTCAGGCGCGTGCCGGGCGACCTCGAGCTCGACCTGGCAGACGGCACCGGGGACGACGCCTACCTCGAGGGCCTCGGCCGGCTGCTCCCGCAGGCGCTGGCGCGGTCGCAGCCGGACCTCTGCTTCTACCTGGGCGGCGCCGACCCGTACGAGCGCGACCGGCTGGGGCGGCTGGCCCTGACGCGGGACGGGCTGGCCGCACGCGACCGGCTCGTCCGCGAGGCCCTGGCGCATGCCGGCGTCCCCGTCTGCGTCACCCTCGCGGGCGGCTACGCCGACCCGATCGAGGACACCGTCGCGATCAACCTGACTACGCTCCGCGTATTCGCGTCGCCGTCGTCACCGGTGGGTCGAGCGGGATCGGCGCCGCCACCGCGCGGCTCCTGACCGAGCGCGGCTGGCGCTGCGTCCTCCTCGCGCGCGGCGCCGAGCGGCTCGAGCGGATCGCGGGGGAGCTCGGCGCCGAGGCCGAGGTCTGTGACGTCTCCGACCGCGCCCAGGTGGAGGCGACCGCCGCGCGGATCGGCGAGCGCCATCCGGCCGTGCACCTGCTCGTCTCGAACGCGGGCATCCCCGGCGGCGGCGGTTTCCTCGACCTGCCGCCCGAGCGGATCGAGCAGGTGATCGCGACGAACTACCTCGGCGGCATCTGGGCCCTCCGCGCCTTCCTGCCGCTGCTCGAGGCGGGGGCGCCCTCGGACGTCGTCAACGTCGCCTCGGTCGCCGGCGTCTACTCGGTCGGAGGCTCGTCGGGCCCGTACGCCGCCTCGAAGCACGCCCAGCTCGCGTTCTCCCGCGGCGTCGCCGCCGAGCTCGCCCCTCGCGGGATCCGAGCCCATGCCGTCAATCCGGGGCCGGTGTGGACGGACGGCTTCCCCCAGAACCGGCTCAAGGGGACGCGCTTCGAGCGCTTCGTCCTGGAGCCGGAGCGCGTGGCCGAGGTGATCGTCCGGGTCGTCGAGCGCGGGAAGCCGGAGGCCTACGTCCACGGCGTCTTCCGGGTGGCTGGGATCCTCCAGGCGGCGATCCCCGGCACGCTCGTCCGCCTGACCGCACGCCGCGCGCGTGCCCGCTAGCGGGACAGCCGCAGCACGGCCCCGGCGATCGCGGCGCCCGCCACGGCATCGAGGACGTAGTGATTCGCGGTGACGAAGACGACCGCGGCCACGAGCGGCGGGTAGGCGGGGGCGAGCGCGCGGAGCGTGGGGCTCTCCGACGCGGTCGCGACCCCGGCCGCGGTGACGACGGCGTAGGCGACGTGGATGCTAGGCATCGCGGCGAGCGGATCGTAGAGCTGGGCGACCGCGCCCGAGTCGAGGTCGAAGCCGCTGACGTCGGCGATCGTGTCCACGAGGTGGTCGAGGGAGCGCGGCGGCGCGCAGGGGAAGAAGGTGAAGACCGGCTGGCAAGCCAGCGTCGTCAGCACCGCGGCGCGGCGGAAGCGGTGGAACTCCGGATCGCGCTTCCGGTAGAGCCGCATGAGCCAGCCGACGGTGAGGGCCGCGTTCGAGACGACGTAGGCGACGTTGAGGACGCTCAGGAACCGCCGGTACGGCAGCACGAGCTCCTGGAGCTGCGGCTCGACGTGGATCCCCAGCCTGCGCTCGAGCGCGACCACGCGCTCGGCATTCTTCGCCGCCTGCAGCCGGCCGGCTTCGCCGCGCTTGCGGCGGCTCGCCAGCAGGTAGAGCGCGTAGACGCCCAGGCCGATCGCGACCTCGCGCCGGCCCGAGAAGACCCGTCGGTGCGCCCTGCTCCGTCCCACTCCAGCGCGCATACTTACCACCCACATGCGCAACTGGCGCAGGAACCTGTTCCGCATCGGGATCGGCACGGCCGCGACGGCCGCGTTCCTCTGGCTCTTCCTGCGCGAGGTCGACCTCGGCGAGGCCTGGAGCGAGATCATGGCGCTACCGGGCTGGACGATGGTCGTCGCGCTCGCCCTCGTCGTCGCCAACGTCCTGATCATGTCCATCCGCTGGGGCTACCTGCTCGGCGGCGCCGGGTTCCAGATCGGGCTCTGGAAGCTCTTCTCGACGGTCGCCGTCGGCCGCGGTGCGAACAACATCCTCCCGGCGCGCGGCGGCGACCTGCTCCGGATCGAGTCCATGCGGGAGCGGCAGGTGCCCGTGTTCGTGAGCGCCGGGACGCTCTTCGCGGAGCGCCTGCTGGACGGTGTCATCCTCTCCGCGTGGATCCTCTTCGGCGCCCTCGCCATCGGGCAGGGCGGGCCGATGCTCCTCACCGGCGTGGCGCTCTCGGCCGGCGCGGCACTCGGCGTCGGGCTCGTCGCGCTGGCGGCCCGCGACCCCGACGGCGCGGAGCGCTTCGCCTGGAGGGCGACGCGGCGCCTCCCGCCCCGCTGGCACACTCGCTTCACCCGCGCGGCCGCCCACTTCGTCGACGGCCTGGGCGCGTTCCGCGGCCGCAGCCGGCTCGCCGCCATCTTCGGCACCTCGGCGGCCATGTGGCTGGCCGACGTGGCCATGTACTGGGTGGTGGGCGAGTTCGCCTTCGAGCTGAACCTGCCGGTCGGCGCGTACTTCCTGCTCGAGGGCATCGGCAACCTGGCGCTGGCCGTCCCGGCGACCGCGGCCGGCATCGGGACGTTCGACTACCTCACGCTCCTCGCCGCCAAGGGGATCGACGTGAACCCGGACAAGGCGACGGCGTACGTCCTGACCATGCACGCGCTCGCCGTCCTCCCGGTGACGCTGATCGGCGCCGTCCTCGTCAGCCCGGCGTTCCCGCGGCTCCTCGGCAGGCGCCGCGAGCCCGCCCAGGAATCAGGCTGACGCCCTGAACCCGAAGTTGGATGACGCTTCGTCGTCGCGGCGTCCTGGGCGAGTGCGGTGCAAGGACGCAGGGCGCGTTCGTAGCCGGAGGCTACGGGCGCAACCGAGGACGCGGCAACGCGCCGACCAGGGCGTCGCGACGGCACAAGGCTTCAGCCTGCTTCGGGTTCTCTACCGCGGGCGCTCGCGTACTCGCGCGCCAGGAAGGGCAGGTCGGCGGCCCGGCGCGGTGCGACCGCGAGCGCCTCGGTCAGCCGGCGGCGGCGGCCTTCGGCGGTCGTGAGGTCGGGCTCCACCCGGCGACCCTCCTCGCGCGCGACGGCGACGGCGTCGCCGAGGTCGCGCTCGAGCGCCACGAGGTCGGCGTCCGCGCCCGTCGCGAGGCGGGACGCGACGACCTGGCCGCACGTGAGGGGCATCGTGGCCCGCAGCGACCCGAGGAGCGCGCCCTCGACGTCCTCCTTCGGAAGCTGGACGGGAGCCCCGAGCGAGAGGTTGACGTGCGTGCGCCCGCGGACGAGCGGGTCGTAGCCGAGGGCCAGCGGCCGGACGGCCGCCGGCTTCCCGCGGCGCACGAGCGCGCCGATCCCGGGCCGGATCGGCCCGATCTCCCCGTCAGGGGACGGGCGGCCCTCCGGGAAGACGATGAGGACGTGCCCCGCGCGGATGACCTCCACGAGCGCGCGGAAGTCTCCCGCCGCCTGCGCCGCCCGGCCGCTCCAAAACTCCTCCAGCCCGGGCGTGTCCTCCGGCGAGAGCGGGCGCCACAAGAGATCGGCGTAGTCGCCCCGCAGCGCGTCGGCGCCCGTTCGCGGGGAGTCGAGCCCGCAGGCGAGCGCGCGGTCGCGCAGCGCCGCGGCCTCCTCCTCCGGGAGCACGTCGGGCAGCGGACGGTCGGGCGCCGCGGCGAGCACCTCCCCCACGCGGGCGACGCTGGCGCTGCGGATGGGAAAGACGTTCACGCGCGGGAGCCAGCGGCCGACTCCGAGCCGGTAGAGGACGCGGCGCGCCGCGAGCGGCAGGTCCGGGGGGAACCCGGCGAAGAAGCCGGGGACGAACATGTCGTCGCGGGCGGCGAAGTGCATGCGGCCGGTCGGGTTGCGCCGCCCGCCCATGGCGAAGTAGAGCGGCGGGCAGATCACGGGGACGTCGGATTCCTTCCGGTGCGTCACCGCCACAAGCGTCCCCGGGCCGGGATCGGGCTTCTCGCCCCCGAGAACGTCCACGCGGAAGGCCGCGTTCGAGTAGGCCCACATGCCGTGAGCGACCGCGTCGTAGAGACCGACCATCGCTATATCCTGGCCTCGTGGCGGCGCTTCGGCTCGGAGACCCGGCCCCCGGCTTCTCGCTCCCGGGCGTCGACGGCACGACGCACAGCCTCTCGGACTACGAGGGCAAGCCCGTCGCCGTCGTCTTCTCCTGCTGCCACTGCCCGTACGTGGTCGCGTGGGAAGACCGGCTGAACGAGATCGCGCGGGACTTCGACGGCCGCGCCGGCCTGGTCGCCGTCAATGCGAACGCGGGCTACCTGGGCGACTCGCCCGACGACATGCGCCGCCGCGCGGAGGACAAGGGCTTCGTCTTCCCCTTCCTCTACGACGAGACGCAGGCGGCGGCCACCGCCTACGGCGCGGTGCGGACGCCCGAGGTGTTCGTCTTCGACGCGGGCCACAGGCTCGTCTACCACGGCGCCCCCGACTCCGACCACCAGGACCCGACGGGCGCCGAGCCGTACCTGCGCCCGGCGCTCGAGGCCGCCCTCGCCGGCTCGGAGCCGGAGGTGCGGGAGACGCCGCCCGTCGGCTGCACCATCAAGTGGCGCTGACCTGACCGCGGACGAGGTCGAGCGCCTCGTCGCGCGTCGAGATCGTGCCGGCGGCGCGCTCCTCGGCAACCAGCTCCAGGAGCCGCCCCACCTCGGGGCCGGGCTCGATCCCCAGCGCGAGCACGTCCTCGCCGCGCAGGAGCGGCCCGGCAGGATCGGCGGCGCGCGCGGCGCGGACGGCGTCGTAGAGGTCGGTCGCGCCGAGGAACGCGAGCGCCGAGAGAGCCCAGGGCTCGGTGCGGCGCCGGAAGCGGTGGAGCTCGCGCGGCGAGGCGTCCGCGGGCCGCTCCGCGGCGAGGAGCGTGCGCGCGAAGCGGCGCAGGTCGTTGGAGATCGGCAGGCGGCGGAGCTCCTCGCCGAAGACCGCGACCAGCGTGAACCCGGGCGTGTCGGCGGGGTCGACCCGGTCGAGGCCGGCGGTCGAACCCCCGAGCGGCGCGAGGAGCCCGAGCTCGTCCGCCCGGCGGAAGCCGTCCGGGGAGAGCCGCTCGAGCTCGCCGAGGATCCGCTCGCCGGCCGGCTCGGCGGCGAGCCCCGCGGAGGCGCGCACCAGCTCCTCCGTCTCCGCGTCGAGCCGGAAGCCGAGCTCGTCTTCGAGACGAACGGCGCGCAGGAGCCGCAGCGGGTCGTCCTCGAAGACCGATGGGCCGACCGACCGCAGCCGCCGCGCTACGAGGTCGGCCTCGCCGCCGAACGGGTCGACGAGCTCCCCTCCGGCCAGCGGCCGCGCGAGCGCGTTCGCGGTGAAGTCCCGCGTGGCCAGGTCCTCCTCGATCGTCTCCCCGCGCAGCGGGGTGAAGTCGACGGTCATCCCGTCCGCGAACGCCACGCGCCAGGCGCCGTGCCGCTCGGAGAGCGGGAACACGGCGCCGCGCGCCAGCCGCCCGTACAGCCGGGCGGCGAGCTCCGGGCTCGGGCAGGCGACGTCCACATCGAGGACCTCCCGGCCGAGGAGCTCGTCGCGGAGCGCGCCGCCGACGACCCAGGCCGGGTCGTCCCCGACCGCCGTGCGGATGCGCTCATCCATCGGCGACGCTCACCTCGGCCCGCGTCCGGTCGCGGCTGAGCCCGCACGTGATCTCGTAGTTGATCGTGCCGAGAACGCGGGCATGCTCCTCCGCCAGGACCCCGTCGCCGATCAGCGTCACCTCCGCGCCGACCGGCTCGTCGCCGAGTTCGACGGCCAAGGAGTCCATGGAGACCGTCCCGACGACGCGGCGCCTGATGCCGGCAACGAGCACCTCCGTCCCGGTCAGCCCGCGCCGGAACCCGTCGGCGTAGCCGACCGGGACGATGCCGACCCGCGTCGGCTCCTCCGCCATGAAGCGGCGCCCGTAGCCGGTGCTCTCCCCCGGCTCGAGCACGCGGGCGTGCGCGACGTAGCTCCGCCACGCGAGCGCGGGCTCGAGGCCGTAGCGCGCGGGATCGTCCCCGAACGGGGAGAGACCGTAGAGCGCGATGCCGCAGCGGGCCGCGTCGAAGCGGGCTTCCGGGAAGCGCAGCGCGCCGGCGCTGTTCGCCAGGTGCGCGGTCGTTCCGGGGAACGCCGCGGCGACCTCGCGGAAGCGCTCGATCTGGGCGCGGGCGAAGGACTCGTCGGCCTCGTCGGCGGTGGCCAGGTGGCTCATGACGCCGACGACGCGCTCCCGCGGAACCGCCAGCGCCTCCTCCAGGGACATGCCCCAGCGGCCCATGCCGGTGTCGACCTTGAGGTGGAGGTCGAGCCCGGCCGGAGCCTCCGGCGAGGTGAGCGCGACCTCGAGCCGGGCGTCCCGCGCGCCCGCCTCCTCACCGGGCGAGAGCGGCCCCATGACGAGGATGCGCGCCGACGGGAACGCCTCACGCAGGTCCTCGCCCTCGCGGGCCGTGGCCACGCAGAGCGCCGAGGCACCGCCGGCCAGCGCCGCCCGGGCCGCCCCGACGGCTCCGTGGCCGTAGGCGTCGGCCTTGACGACGGCCCAGAGCTCCACCGGGTCGACGGCGTCCCGGAGGACGACCGCATTCCTCCGGATCGCACCGAGGTCGACGGTGATGCGCGAGCGCCTCACGCCGAGAGGGCGGGCGAGAGAGCCTCGACGACGTCGCGGGCGATCATCCCCGCCTGCCCGTGACGCTCGGCCGCGATCCAGGAGGCGGCGCCGCAGGCCGCGGCGGCGGCGGTCGCGGCGAGGCTCCCCTCCAGACCCTTGGCCAGGAACGCGGCGACGACGCCGGTGAGCACGTCGCCGCTTCCCGCCGTCGCCAGACCCGGGTTCCCGAGGTCGGCGACCCGCGAGCTCCTGCCCGGGGCGGCGACCAGCGTGTCAGCGCCCTTGAGGAGGACGACGGCGCCCGTGTCGTCGGCGCCCGACTGCACGGCGTCCAGCCGGTTGGCGGCCACCCAGGCCGAGGAGCGGCCGAGCAGCCGCGCGAGCTCGCCCGCATGCGGCGTCAGCACGGTCGGCGCGTCGCGGGAGAAGACCCAGTCGAGGTGGCCGGCGAGCGCCCAGAGGCCGTCGGCGTCGAGGACGACCGGGCGGTCGAGGCGGTCGAGGAGGAAGCCGACGAGCGCGCGCGTCCCGTCCGTCCGCCCCAGGCCGGGCCCGAGCGCCACCGCGCCCGCCCGCTCGGCCGCGACGAGGATCTCGTCGGCGGCGTCGGGGACGAGCGCGCCGTCCTCGTCCGGGCACGGCCGCGTCATCACCTCGACCAGGCGCTGCTCGAGGACGAGGTTGAGCGAGGCCGGGACGCAGGCCGTCACGATTCCGGCGCCTGCCCTGAGCGCCGCCTCCGAGGTCAGCGACGGCGCCCCCGTCAGCCCGCGCGAGCCGCCGACGACCAGCACCGACCCCGCCGTGTACTTGTTGTCGCGCTCCGTCCGCCTCGGCACCAGCGCGAGAATCCCGGCGGTGGCGCGGCGGATCCGCGTCCGGGCCTCCGCGAGCCCGATGTCGACGACGACGACCTCGCCGGCGTGGAAGCGGCCCGGCGCGACGGCGTGCCCGACCTTCGGCGTGTGGAAGGTGACGGTGACGTCAGCCTCGACGGCGACGCCCGTGACCTTCCCGGTGGAGGCGTCGACGCCGGAGGGCAGGTCGACGGAGACGACCGGAACGGAGCCCTCGTTCAGCTCGAGGATCGCCCGCTCGGCGTCGGGCCGGGGCTTCCCGCTGAAGCCCGTGCCGAAGAGCGCGTCAACGGCGAGGTCGGCCGCGCCGTGCTCCTCGGCGAACGGGACGCCGACCTCCTTCGCCCGGGCGAGGACGGCGGCCGCATCGCCGGAGACCTTCTCCTCGGGGCCGAGCAGGCGGACGGCGGGCTCCCGGCCGGCGCGGAGGAGCTCCGCCGCGACGACGAGCCCGTCCCCGCCGTTCGCCCCGGTGCCGCACCAGACCGCCACGCGCCGCGCCTCCGGGTAGCGCGCGAGGATCTCGTCCGCGACGCCCTTGCCGGCGCGCTCCATCAGCTCGAGGGTGGGCCCGGGGTAGGCGGCCTCGGCCGCGCGCATCTCCTCGGAGGTGGAGAGCGGCTCCCAGGTCATCCGGGCGGCGCGACGACGGCCACGGCGGCCGCCATGCCCTTCGAGTGCGTCATCGAGAGGTCGATCTCGCCCGCGCCGACGCGTCGTGACCACTCCTCGATCCGGCCGGAAAGCCGCACGGAGGGCTTGGGACGGCCGGCGATCTCGACGTCCTTCCAGGCGAACGCGCGGGCGACGCCGAACCCCAGGGCCTTGCCGACCGCCTCCTTGCCGGCGAAGCGGGCGGCGTAGTGCTGGG
>Ga0299914_10000351_pt1 | contig 27112 bp, 31 predicted proteins | sample RVTome_10_FD_201361 | JGI IMG/M metagenome (GOLD analysis project Ga0299914, IMG submission 201361) | Soil microbial communities from uranium-contaminated site in the Upper Colorado River Basin, Wyoming, United States - RVT153D57 (version 2) ... | reverse complement strand
TCTACGACGTCCGTCATTCCGTGCCTCCTGACTGAGTGAGCCCCAATGGCCCCGCCGACTTACCCGAGCCGTCAGCCGGCAAACCGTCGTCGGCCCCACACGCCCCGGGCAGCATCAATCGACCAGGGCACGAACCTCCTCAGCGGATGGCAGGCTGAGCGCGCGGCGGGCGAGTTCCCGGCACCCCGCCATCGACTGGCCCCGCACGGACTGCTTGATCGTGGGAACCGAGTAAGGCCCCACGCTCAACTCCTCCACACCGAGCCCGAGCAGCAGCGGCACCGCGGTCGGGTCGGCCGCAACCTCTCCGCAGACGGCAACTCGCACGCCCGAGCCGATCGCGGCCCGGCACACGGCGTCGATCAGCTGCAACACACCCGGGTCGAGCGGGTCGGCGGCAGCCGCCACCGCCTCGTTGCCTCGCTCGGCAGCCAGCGCGTACTGGGTCAGGTCGTTCGTCCCGATGCTGACGAAATCGACGTGCGGGATGAAGGCCGGCGCCTTCAACGCCGCCGCGGGAACCTCGATCATCATTCCGACTTCGAACCCGTCAGAGGCTGGGCGGCCCACCTCGTCGAGCAGCCGCCGGGCCGCCAGCAGTTCGTCCACGTGGCTGACCATCGGGAACATCACGCTCACCGGATGGTCGAGCGCCACCCTGCTGATGGCCGCCAGTTGGTCTCGCAGCAGTTCCGGCCTGGCCAGGGCCAGCCGCAGACCTCGTAGGCCAAGGAACGGGTTGGCCTCGACCGGCTGGTCGATGTAGGGCAGCGGCTTGTCGCCGCCGACGTCGAAGGTGCGGATGACGGCTCGCCGGCCGCCGAGCGCCTCCGCGACCGAACGGTAGGCGGCCTGCTGCTCGTCGATCGACGGCGCGTCGGCACGCCCCAGGAACAGGAACTCGGTACGGACGAGGCCGGCCAGGTCTGCCCCGTGCGCGGTAGCGGCCGCCGCGTCGTCGATGCTGCCGACGTTGGCCGCGACGTGTACCTCGACCCCGTCTCTGGTCACGGCCGGCCGGGCGGCGGCGATCAGCGCCTGTTCCAGCAGCCGGTCCCGCTCCGCCGCCTGGGCCTTTAGCCGGACGAGTGTCTCCGGATCGGGATCGACCACGAGCCGGCCAGAATCGCCGTCCAGCGCGACCGTCGTCCCGTCGGCGATGCCGAGCACAGCAGGCCCGGCGCCGACCACGGCCGGGATTCCCCGCGACCTGGCCAGGATCGCGCTGTGAGAAGTCGGGCTGCCGTAGGCCAGCACGATCCCGGCGACGGTTTCGCGGTCCAGCGCCGCCGCCTGGGCGGGACTCAGGTCGGCGGCAACCAGCACACCGGCCCGCGCCTTGAACTCCGACGAGCGTCCCAGAAGCGCAAGTAGCACTTGATCGCGCAGCGCGCGAACATCGGCGGCCCGCGCGCGCTGGTATTCGTCCGGCAGCGCCTCGAGGTTTGCTGCGATCGACTGCATGGCCGATGACCACGCGGCCGGTGCCGATTCACCGCTCTGCACGCGCTGGCGCACGTCATTGAGTAGCTCGGTGTCGTCGAGCAGCATGAGGTGCGCGTCGAACACACCGGCCTGCGTCTCACCGAGTTCGCGAGCGGTACGGGCCCGAGTCTGGACCGTCTCGCGCCGGACCAGCGCCACCGCATTGCGGACCCGGCGCCACTCCCCGGCACTGTCGGTGATCGGCTGGGCGGCCACCGCCTCTGCCATCAGCACGCCCGGCGGATTCCCCGGACTCCATGCCGGGCCGATAGCGACCCCCGATGACGCGGGATAGGGGCCCGAGACCGGCGGCTCCGCTCCAGCAGGAACCGCCCGACCAGCGGTTTCGCCGATCTCGTCGAACTGCCGAGCCGCCAAGGCGACGACATGGTCGACGGCTTCCCTGGCCTGACTGCCGGTCGCGGATACCTCGACCTCATGGCCGGACAGTGCACCGAGCGTCGCAACCCGGCTCAGGCTCGATCCCGGCACCCACGCCGAACCGGTGGTGGCATTGCGCACCCGCACGTGGGCGTCCAGCGTCCGCACCTCGGCGGCCAGCCGCGCCGCCGGGCGAGCGTGCAGGCCGTGCGCGTTGGCGACCACGAAGGTGGCCCGGATGGCCGACTCACCGTCGGAAGGAGCACCTTCAGCCGGCGGTACCGGCTGGCCGTCCGCCTGCAGGTGTGATTGTTTACCGGCCAGTGCGGCGATCGCTTCGGCTTCCACCTCCGCCAGCGACGCCCCGCCAGCGGCCGCCACCGACGCGGCGACCAGCCCCTCCACCAGCGGACCGGGGCACAACCGCACCCGTGACGCCAATGTCGGGTCCAGCAGGTCCAGCGCAAGCTCGGCCGACAGCACGGCACTGCCCAAGTCCATCAGCACCAGCACGCCGTCCGGGCTGTCGACGCGTTCGATGGCCGCCTGCACCTGCACGGCGTCGGTGCCGAACGTGGCCTCGTCCAAGCCCGCGGCCACGGCGATCGAGGCCGCACGACCGTGCAGCATCTCCTGCGCGATCCCGACAGCGGCCCGGGCCAGGGCATGGCTGTGCGATACGACGACGATCCCGACCATGATCCAGCCGACCTCAGCCGAGTGCGGCCACGGCGGCCCGAATGAGCAGCGCCGAGCTGGTTGCACCCGGATCCTGGTGACCGACGCTCCGCTCGCCCAGGTAGGAAGCCCGGCCCTTGCGCGCGAGCATCGGCGTAGTGGCGTCGCGTCCCTGGCCCGCGGCCGTCGCGGCCGCCGAGAGACCGGCGGCGAGACCGCCCCCAGTTGCCAACGCCTGGTCGAGCGCGTCGACGGCAGGAGCCAGCGCGTCGTACATCGTCTTGTCGCCGGCCTCCGCCTTGCCGCGGGCGACGATGCCCTCCAGGCCGGCTCGCAGTGCCTTGGCGAAACCCTCTGGATCGAGCGAATCGACGTCGCCACAAGCCGTTCCCACCCTGAGGAAGAAGGTGCCGTACAGCGGCCCGCTGGCGCCACCGACCGAGCTGACCAGCGTCATGCCGACCTTCTTGAACAGCGCCGCGGCGCTGGACGGGATGTCGTCACCGTCCAGCGCCGCGAGTACTGCCGTCATCCCGCGGTCCATGTTGATGCCGTGGTCTGCGTCGCCGATCGCCGCGTCGAGCGCGGTCAGCTCCTCTTTATTCTCGGCGACGAGCGCGGCGAAACCCCGGATCCAGGCCGACAGGCCTGCAAGTGTGACGGCATCGGTCATGGTCAGACTCCCCATCGCAGCGCCGGCGTATTCACAGGAGCATCCCACAGCGCTATCAGGTCGTCGGTCACCTTCACCAAGGTGACCGAGCACCCGGCCATCTCCAGCGACGTGATGTAGGACCCGACGAGTGAGCGGGCGATCTGGATCCCGTGGCCGCCGAGGATCCGGGCGACCTCGTTATACATCAGGTACAGCTCGATCAGCGGTGTGCCGCCCATGCCGTTGACGAAGGCGATCACGCCGTCGCCGCTCGAGAACGGCAGGTCGGCGGCGATGGGCTCGACCAGCATCTCGGCGATGTCCTTGGCCGGAGCCAGCGGGACCCGCCGCCGCCCCGGCTCGCCGTGAATGCCGATGCCGATCTCCATCTCGCCTTCGCCGAGCTCGAAGGTCGGCTTGCCCGCGGCCGGGACGGTGCACGAGGTGAGCGCCATACCCATGCTGCGGCCGTTGGCGTTGACCACCTTGGCGACGTCCGCCACCTCGGTCAGCGTCCTGCCCTGCTCGGCCGCGGCACCGGCGATCTTCTCCAGGATTACCGTGACGCCGACTCCCCTGCGGCCGGCGGTGTACAGGCTGTCCTGGACGGCGACGTCGTCGTCGGTGACGACCGAGACGACGTCCACGCCGGCCTCGGCCGCGGCAAGTTCGGCGGCCATCTCGAAGTTCATGACGTCGCCGGTGTAGTTCTTCACGATGTGCAGCACGCCGGCACCGCTGTCGACCGCTTTGGTGGCAGCCAGCATCTGGTCCGGTACCGGCGAGGTGAACACCTCACCGGCACAGGCGGCGTCGAGCATCCCGAGGCCGACGAACCCGCCGTGCAGCGGCTCGTGACCGGAGCCGCCGCCGGAGATCAGGCCGACCTTGCCGGCCACCGGCGCATCGCCGCGGAGGATCAGCTTGTTCGAATGGTCCACCGTCAGTTCGGGGTGGGCCGCCTCGATGCCGAGCAGCGCCTCGCTGACGACATCCGCCGGGTCGTTGATGAGCTTTTTCATGGTCACTCCTTTCGATCAGGCCGACGCCGACTCGGACTCGGTGTTGGCCGCCGGGACGGCCGGGATGCGCTCGGGAATCTCACGCACCTTGGTGATCGTCAGGTGGACCGCGGCGGCGGCGACTCCGGCGGCGATTTCGGCGGCCAGGTAGACCGGTGCCTGAACCCACTCGACCTCCCCACCCCACACCTGCTGGATGAACATCGGCCCGAGGGTGCGGGCCGGGTTGATCGACGCCCCGGTCGCCGGAGCGACGGGGATGATCGCTGCGAACACGACGAGGCCGATCGCCACACCGGCGAATCCCGGGGCGGCGTTGCGGTGGATCACCAGCAATACGGTGAGCACCAAGATGAACGTGCCGACGAACTCGGCGATGAACGCCTGGCCCGCTCCGACGCCGTCGCCGTACGCGGCGATGCCGAGGCCGAGGTCGCTGGCCCGGTCGCCGAGGACGCCGATGATGGCCAGCGCCCCGATGGCGGCGCCCACCAGCTGCGCGGCGATGTACTCCGGCACCTTGCGCCACGGGAACTGACCGCTGGCCGCGAGCGCGACCGTCACGGCCGGATTGATGTGGTTGCCCGACACGTGGCCGAAGGCGTAGACAGTGGCCACAACGATCGTGCCGAATGCGAACGAGATGATGCCCAGGTCAGCCATCGTGAACGGGCTGTCGCCGTTGACGATGAGCGTGGCCGGCACCGAACCGACACCGACGAATACGAGGAACGCCGTGCCGAGCACCTCTGCCGCAAGCTTCTGCGGCGTCCGTAGTCCTTCCATCCCGGACCTCCGATGGCCCTAACGATGCCGAATATAATTCGACATTATCGAATGATGCTCGAACATTACGACTGTGTTTCACTTGTGGCAAGAGGTCGGCCCATATGAATTTCGAGGAGGCAGGTTGATCCAGTCGGTCGATCGCGCGATCCGAATCCTCACCGCGCTTCAGGGTGCTCGCCGGATGAGCCTGTCCGAGTTGGCCGGTCGCCTAGACCTGCCGGCGCCCACGGTGCACGGGATCGTCCGCACGCTCGTCGCGCACGGGATGGTGAGCCAGGACCCGAGCTCGGGCCGCTATCAGCTCGGCCCGGCCGTGCTGCGTCTGGGCAACGTCTACCTGGACACTCTCGAGATGCGATCGCACTCGGTGACCTGGGCCGAAGAGCTGAGCCGACGTACGGGGTTCGCGGTTCGCGTCGGTGTGCTGCTCGCCGACGAGGTGGTGGTCGTGCACCATGAGCCCCGGCCGGACGGCAGCCGCCAGATGCCGGAGGTGGGCATTGTGATTCCCGCCCATGCGAGCGCTCTGGGCAAGGCGATGCTCGCGTTCCTGCCCGATGAGGGCGCCTCGCTTATGGGCGGATCGCCCCTGCGAAGCATGACCGGCGAGACCGTCACCGACCCGGCCGAGTTGCGCAAGCAACTGGACGACGCTCGCGCCACCGGCCTGGCCTACGAATGCGACGAGGCCGTCCTCGGGGAGTCGTGCGTGGCGGGTGCGGTGTTCGACGCGACCGGGCTGGCCGTGGGCGCGGTAGCGGTCGTCGTCCCCACCAACGAATGGCCCGCGAGCGATTCCGCGATCGAGGCAGTCCGCTCGGCGGCGCGCACCATCTCCCGCGGGCTGGGCGCCGCCCAATGGCCGGTGATCCCGACCACGTGACTTCGCGTTCCAGCGGCCGTCAGCCGGCGAGCGCCCCGGCAAAGATCTGCCACGCCAGTGCCGACTTGGCCACCAGGCTCAGCGTGATGTAGGCCCGCTCGCCGACGAGGTAGTCGCGCCATCTGCCGACCGGTTTGTACTGCAACCACTGGTTGACGGCGAAGATGTTGAAGAACACGAACAGCGACACGATGATCCCGTACACGAATCCGGGCGGCTCGGCTCCACTCGTAGATCCCGGCGCGATCACGTAAATGACGATGGCCACCCACGGCACGATCCCGGCGAAGCAACCGAAGGTGAACGGCAGCCACCCGCCGTCTCCGGGCTGCTGGTACTTCTCTTGCAGCCAGCCGAAGAAGATCATCGAGGCGTTCACGCCGAAGAGCGCTATCAGGGCTGCGATGTCGGAGATGCCGGTCAGCTGGGCGATGAGGACGATCATCAGCGACGCGGACAGCGAGTACTCCACCCAGCGGAAGTAGTTGCGGTCGTCCAGCAGGCCGGTTCGGTACCGGGAGAAGAACCAGGGCGACGCGACGACGATGTGGAAGAAGGCGGACAGCAACAGGAACGCGGCGACCGCGATCCCGGTCCGGATCTCGAACAGGGTGACCATGTCTTCCGGCGGTGTTCCCGGCGGACCGGCGAGGTAGTTGCCCGTGACCGGCAACGCGAAGTCGTTCGCGAGCACAAGCACCACGGCAGCCTGGACAGCGTGGAAGGCCGCAGCGACCAGGTTGTAGCCGCGCAGGCGAGATATCTGCCGATCGGTGTCCGAACGCTCGTGCGGGGTATCGGCAATGTGCACGGATTCAGACATCGTGACCCCCTTTTATGCCTGAGACGAGCGTAGCGTTCATGGGCCGGACGCGAGGCCGAACCGGTGCCATCATGGCGCCATGGGTGATGCGGCGGCCGAACGGGCGGGACACCACGAATGGGTCGTGGAGCTGCGCAAAGAGGCCTACACGATGGCTCTCTATGTGGCGATCTGTCTGCTGGCGGCCTTGATCGCGTTGCCAGAACCGGGAGTAGGCGTCCACGTCGCCGGGATCATCTGGGGTGTCACCATCGGCCTGGCCGTCGCGCATTGGTTCGCCTTCCGGGTGTCCGCGCGCCTGGTGGGCGCGGGCCAGGTCCGCCAGCATGACGTCGAGTCGGCCGGTGCCCAGCTCGCCGGCCACTGATCCAGCGGCTAGCCGGTCAGGTAGCGCTGGATCGTGGGTCCGACCTGCTCGATGAGCGAATCTCTATCCATCGCCACGACGGGCGGCAACCGAAGGATGTGGCGGGTGAGGGCCAAGCCGAGCAGCTGGCTCGCGACGAGCCCGGAACGCTGGGCGACTTCGTCCGGGTCGCCCGTGATCGCCGCCAGCACCGGCATGAGCTGGCTCGTGAAGATATGCCGCATGCGCTCCCGGGCGACCTCGTCGGTGGCAGCGGAACGCAGCAGCATCAGCAGCGAGTCATCACTTGGATCGCCCTCCCAGCGATCGAGGAAGTGGGCGACGAGCACCATCCCGAGCCGCCGTCGCGGGACACTCGACAGGTCAGGTAGGCGCAGGTCGGGATCGACCGCAGCGGCGAACAGCTGCGCCTTGGAGCCGAAGTAGCGCATCACCATCGACGGGTCGATTCGAGCGTCGGCGGCGATCGCCCGAATCGTCGCCCTGTCGTAGCCGTCGCTGGCAAATCGGGTCCGGGCAGCGAGCAGGATCGCTCCGCGTGTGGCGTCGGACCGCCGGGGCCGTCCGTTCTTGTCCACCATGCCAACGACTGTAGGCCAACGGTCGTTGACTAATCCCTTCGGCTCGCCGTAGAGTCAAGTCAACATACGTTGGCCAACAACTGTTGGCAGACTGCGAAGGCGAGCCCATGGCACCTCGGTCCTACGACGTCATCGTCATCGGAGCCCGCGCTGCAGGTGCCGCAACGGCGATGTTGCTCGCCCGGGCCGGGCTCCGAGTGCTCGCGGTGGACCGGGCCCGGTTCCCGAGCGACACCTTGTCCACGCACGCGATCCAGCTCACCGGCGTGTCCCGGCTGCGGCGCTGGGGGCTCCTCGACCGGCTCGGCGTTGCCGGCACGCCGGCTACGCGCGAAGTCAGGTTCGACCTCGAGTACGCGGTATTGCACGGCCGGTTTCCCGATTTCGACGGCGTCGACGCGCTCCAGAGCCCGCGGCGCACCGTCCTTGACGCACTGTTGGTCGATGCGGCCAGGGAGGCGGGCGCAGAGGTCAGGGAGAACGTCACGGTCGAGGAGCTCACCTGGGACGGAAATCGGGTGTCCGGCATTCGGGCCCGCGAGCGGGCCGGTCCGTCCTTCGGTGCCCAGGCCTGGCTCGTGATCGGCGCCGACGGCAAGCACTCCCTCGTCGCGAATGCGGTCGGCGCCGCCGCCTATCGACGAGTTCCCCCCTCGAGCTTTGCGTGTTACACCTACTGGTCTGGCACCGACATCTCGGGCGAGATCTATCAGCGGCCCGGCCGTGCGGTAGTCGCGGCCTTTCCGACCAACGACGATCTCGCGGTCGTCTTCGTGTCCGCGCCGCTCGCCGACTTCGCCCACTTCCGGTCGGACGTGGAAGGCCACTACCTGAAGATCCTCGACCTCTGCGGTGATCTCGGTGACCGGGTACGCGTCGGTCGGCGCGCGGAGCGGTTCCGCACGACGCCCGATCTTCCGCACGAGTTCCGCGTTCCGCACGGCCCCGGGTGGGCGCTCGTCGGCGACGCCGGGCTGGTACTCGACCCGATCAGCGCACAGGGCATCAGCCAGGCCTTCCGTGACGCCGAGCTGCTCGCCGAAGCCGTGATCACTGCAGGGGCAGCGGGCAAGCCGCTCGGCGAACGGCTGGCCGAGTACCACCGGCGGCGAGACGCCGCGGCGCGGCCGATATTCGACTTCACGACCCGGCTCGCGGAGTTCGCCGCACCCAGCCCGCGGCAGCAACTGCTGATGTCGGCGATCTCCGAACGACCCGAGCAAGTCCAGCAATTCCTCGGCGTGTTCGCCGGAGCGATACCGCAGGAACAACTGTTCTCCCTCCGGTCGGCGGTCCGCCTGCTGGGCGCCCGCGGGCTGTTCCGAGCGGCCGCGACCGTCACCGGCCGCGCACCAGCTCGGGTTCCCTGACGATCTCCGGGCGCTCGAGGGGAATGTGCGGCGCCAGGCGGTCCAGCCAGCGGGGAAGCCACCACGCGCTGGTTCCGAGCAGGCGCATCACCGCCGGCACCATCAGGCAGCGGATCACGACCGCGTCCAGGAAGACCGCAACGGCCAGCCCGAGGCCGAATTGCTGGAGCATGCGGTCCGGGCTGAGCACGAAGGCGCCGAACACAACGATCATGATGGCCGCCGCGGCAGTGATCACACCGCCCGTCGTGGCCAACCCCTCACGCACGGCGCGAACCGGGTTACCGGACCGGCGCCATTCCTCGTGCATTCGTGAGACCAGGAAGACCTCGTAGTCCATGGACAGGCCGAACACGATCGCGAAGATCATCACCGGCACGAACGCCTCGACCGGGCCCGGCGGAACGCCGAACATTCCTTCACCGAAGACCATCGTGACGACACCCAGTGAGGCACCGATGCTCAACACGTTGAGAATGGCCGCCTTCACCGGAATCCACACCGACCGGAACACGGCCATGAGCAGCAACGCCGACAATCCGATGACGACGGAGATGAACAGCGGCAGCCGGTCACTCACCGAGTCGGCAAAGTCCTCCGCTGCCGCGGTCGAGCCGCCGACCAGGTACGTCGCACCGGTTCTCTCCGCCAGTGCTGGCAGCGTCTCACCTCGTAGCTCGTCGACCAGGTCACTCGTGGCCTCGTCCTGAGGAGCGCTGTCTGGGAAGACGAGCGCGGTCGCCAGATCCGTTTCGGGTAGCGGCTGCCACGGGGTTACCCCGGCCACGCCAGGTGTGCCCGCCACTGCCTCTGTCACCTCGGCGCCGTCCTGCTCCTGCGCGCCCTGCGCCAGCACGATCAGCGGGCCGCTGACGCCTGGGCCGAATCCCTCCGCCAGCAGGTCGTAGGCTTGCCTACTTGTCGCGGACTCGGACTCATTGCCCGCGTCGGCGAAGCCCAGACGCATGTCCAGAACGGGTGCCGACAAGGCGACCAGCAGGGCGGCGCCCACAACGAGCGGTGGCACCGGCCGGCGCTGTACGGCGTCGGCCAGCTGCCGCCACCGATAGCCCGCCCCGCGCCTGGCGCGTGCGGCATGTTTGGTGATCCGCCGCTCGATGCGCCGGCCGAAGACGGTCAGCAGCGCCGGCAGCAGTGTCAGGGAGGCCAACATCGTCACCAGGACCGTCAGCGCGACAGCGAGCGCCACGCCCTGAAGCGAGCCCAACCCGAGCGCGAACAAGCCGAGCAGCGCAATGATCACCGTGGTACCGGCGAAGATGACCGACCGGCCGGCGGTGTCCAGCGCCCGGCGCGCCGCCTGCTGGCGGTCCGACCCGGCGAGCAGCTCACCCCGGTAGCGGGCGAAGACCAGCAGCGCGTAGTCGATGCCCACGCCGATGCCGACCAGCATCATCAGCGGCGGCGTGTAGGTCGCGATGGTCACCGCGTTCGACAGCAGCGCGATCACGCCGATAGTGCTTCCGACCGCGAAGACAGCGGTGATCAACGGCAGGCTCGCGGCCAGGAACGAGCCGAACATGAAGACCAGGATCACCAGTGCAGCCAGCATGCCGGCGCCCTCGGCGGCACCGCCTTCGGATTCCTCAGCCCCTCGGACCGGGTCACCCCCCAGCTCGACTTGCAGGCCGTCGCCACCGGCGTCCTGCGCCGTCGCGATGATCTCCTGGACGACCTCCCGAGGCACGTCGGTGCCGCTCGCGTCAAGGGTGAGCGTCGCGTAGCCGATGGTGCCGTCTTGCGATACCGCACCTTCGGAGTCGAACGGCCCTGCGACGGCGACCACGTGCTGGCGGGCGCTCAACTCCTCCAACAGGGCGTCGATGCGATTCTCGGTCGTGAGCAACCCGTTCTCATCGCGGAACACAATGTGGATCGAATCGCCGGCGCGAGCCGGAGCGTGTTCGCTGACCAGATCGGCGAGCTCCTGGGACTCGGTGCCTGGCAGCGTGTGCTCGTCGCGGTAGTCGTCACCGACCGCCTGCGCGGCAAACGTCACACCCACGAGCACGGCCATCCAGAGCACGATCGCCAGCCAGCGGTGACGCTGAGACCAGCCGGCCAGCCGCTCTAACGTTGTTGCCACGATCGTGAACCTCCTGGAATGCAAGACACATGAACAGTCCTGTCCAGGATCGGTTGCCGGCCCGGTGCTTGGCGTCAGGCTGCGGGCGACACTTGGGGTACCACACCGGTTGCGGGTAGCCGGATCATCAGTACCTCAGAAGTTGGCGGCGGGTCAGCTCAGCCAGCCCGGAGTGATCAGGCCGGCTTCATAGGCGAGGACGACAAGCTGCGCTCGATCGCGCACGCCAAGTTTGGTCATGATGCGGCTGACGTGGGTCTTCGCCGTTGCCGGGCTCAGCACCAACCGGGCAGCGATCTCGTCGTTGGACAACCCGTTTCCGACGAGCAGCAGCACCTCATGCTCGCGTTCGGTAAGAGATCCGAGTTCAGCCGCCGGCCGGGGCTTCTTGAGCCTGCCGGCGATCTCGGCGATGAGCCGACGCGTGACCGACGGCGCGATCAACGCGTCGCCACGAGCCACCACGCGCACCGCGTGAATCAGCTCCATCGGCTCGGTGTCCTTGACCAGGAATCCGCTGGCTCCTGCCCGGAGAGCGCCGTAGACGTACTCGTCGAGGTCGAAGGTGGTCAAGATGACCACCCGGGTGTGGGCCAGCCGCTCGTCGGCGACGAGCCGCCGGGTGGCCTCCAGCCCATCCATCTCGGGCATCCGGATGTCCATCAGCACGACGTCCGGCGCCAGTTCCGTAACCAGCCGGATCGTCTCGGCGCCATCGGCTGCCTCGCCGACCACCTCGATGTCGTCCTCGCCGTCGAGGATCGCCCGGAAGCCGGCCCGAACGAGCCGCTGGTCGTCGGCGAGCACGACGCGGATCACTGGACGCCTCCGTACGGAAGGCGGGCACTGACTCGAAGGCCGCCTTCGGGCCGGTCACCCACCGTGAGCGACCCGCCGACCGCCGTGGCCCGTTCGCGCATGCCCAGAATGCCGGTGCCGTCCGCCACCGGCCCCCCGCGCCCGTCGTCCTCGACGACAACCGTGACCGCGTCCGGCTCGTAGCTGATCCGGACCACCACGGTGCTGGCACCGGCGTGCCGGGCCACGTTGGTCAGCGATTCCTGAACGATCCGGTACGCGGCCTGGTCGATCGTCGACGGCAGGGCCGGCGCCTCACCCTTGGACGTCACCTGGACGGCCAGCCCGGCGTCCTGGGCCCGCGAGGTCAGTTCGGTCAACCTGGCCAGGCTCGGTGCCGGTGCCGTTGGGGCCTGCTCGTCGATCTGCCGGAGCATCCCGAGGGTCTTACGCAACTCCTGCAGCGCGCCCTTGCTGGCCTCCTTGATCGATGCCAGGGCGTGCGCGGCCTGGGCCGGATCGCGATCCAGGCCGTGCAGAGCGGCTCCCGCCTGCACGTTGATCAATGCGAGGTTGTGCCCGAGCGCGTCGTGCAGGTCCCTGGCGATCCGCAACCGCTCGGCATCACGGGCTCGTTGCTGCGCCTGGTGCAGGTACGCGCGCCGGCTGCGCGCCACCCCGCCGAGCGCCACCGCGGCCACCAGCCAGCTCAGCAGAAGGAACAGTCCCGCATCACCAAGCGGTGACGACGCTGAACCGAACTCGCCGTAGGCCGAACCGATGACTGCCAGCAGGCCGATCACCACCGCCACGACCTGCTGCCCTTCGGCCGCCAGCGTGTACAAAGCGATGATCAAGGTGATGAGAAGGGCACCGTCCGGATTGATCAACGGGTAGTACAGGGCGTTCGCCACCAGCACGATCACCGCGACCGGCACGGGATACCGGCGCCGGAAAGCCAGTGCGGCCGACGCTACGACTATCAGCGCCCAACCCGACGCCGGCACGCTTTGAACCCCGACCGGGACCGTCCACTCGATCACGGTGGTCAGCACGACGAACACACCCACCGCCACCGCCAGTGCGGCATCGCCGGTGGAGCCTGGCAACCAGTGCGTACGAGTGCCGGATTCGATCCCCATGGTGGTCAGCGGCGGTGTCCGTGGCGAGGACCCCGATGCCCGTCCCCCCTTTCATTCCGTGCGGGCAATTCTCTCGGGAGAATACGTGCGCGCACCAGGGATCGCTGGCGTGACAGGTCTTTCCGCAAGAGCCTCCCCACGGTCGCTGTGGATGGGGTGGTAGCGGCCGCTCGTCGCCTCAGCTCAGGTCTTGGTTCTCTTGGCCGGCAGTGATCGGGCATAGGCCGCACCCCGCGCGACCCACTCCTCGAGATGGCCGGCAGCCTCCGCGACCGAGGTGTCGACGCGCAACCAGCCCCGCATCTCGCGTCCGCGCATGACCATCGGAGCCACCCATTCATCAGCGGTCAGCGACTCGGTTTCCGCTGGGTCCACCCGGACCAGCAAGCCGCCCTGCCCGCTGGCGGCGACCGCCATGTTGCCATTGATCAAAAACGCCAAGCCGCCGAACATCCGCTGCTCACTGATGCCGGATTCACCGCCAAGCAGTTCGCGAATGTGGTCGGCCAACTCCCGGTCGTAACCCATGTCCAGGATTGTCCGGCACGGTACCGACAAAGTCAGGACCTTCGTACCTGCCGGCGCCCCGCAACCCCACCGTTCCCTTGAATTGGAGGTGATACGCGTGTTCACGACCGAAGCGAAACCCGCTGCCGTCGACCTCTACTGGCTGCCGCTCGGCGCCGGCGACAACACCCATTGCGTGCGAACCAACGGCCGCATCTACGAAACGCTCAGCGCCTGGTACCGGCGTCGTGAGCGGAACGATCTTTACCATGCCGCGCTCGAGATCCGCCTTGCCGCTGAGAAGTACACCATCGAGATGACGCCGTCGTGGGGGTCGAGCCAGCCCGACCGAGGTGTCGTCTGCGAGGGGCCGGTGGGCATGCGGTGGCTCGGCCGCTCGCGGCTGTTCCGGTATGAGGTCCGCTGTTGGCTCAACGGTTCCATACCCGACGTGTCCGAGGCGGTCGACAGCCCGCAGCGCCTCAGCAGCGAACTGACGATGGCACAGCGGATCCTCCGCCTGGCGCCCACGTTTCCCACTGCTACCTGGGGTCGCGATGAACTCCGGGCCGGTGAGATGTGGAACTCGAACTCACTGGTCGCATGGCTTCTCGCGCGCAGCGGCCATGACGTGGCCAGCCTCCGACCCCCACTCCGAGGCCGAGCGCCCGGCTGGTCGGCAGGACTCGCCGTCGCGGCACGGCAAGTGCTCCCGGCGCCGAAAGCCGACGCGTTCACCACATCGAGGCGCGAGACGTAATACGTCGAGTGCACGGCTCGGCGTTCGGCATGTACGGCCGCCACATGCGGCGGGCCGCGGAAGTCAGCCGTGCGATCGACGGCGTCACCGGGTGGCGTCGTACTCAGACAGGGCCGCCTCCACCGCATCGCCGACGTCGTCGTGATGCTCGAGCACGATGTCGAGCTGAGTGATATCCAACACTCGCCGGACCTGGCCGTGCGCCCCGCAGAGCCGCAGCGTGTGGCCCAGCACCTGGCCGCGCCGGTACGCCACGATCATCGCACTCAGCGCAGTCGAATCCACGAACGTCGCCTGCGATAGGTCGACGACCATATGGCCGCGCTCGATCAGCGCGCACAATCGCCCTTCGAGCGTCGAGGCATTCGACAGATCCACCTCACCCGCAGGCCGAGCGATCACGCAACCGCGCAGGTCCTGCGCTTGGATCTGGAGCCGGGCAGTCATCACTGCCCCCTTTCATGAAGAGATACGCCGGAACGGCACCGCCGACGTGCCGACTCTTTCATACCCACCCGCAACGCCCGGACAACGTGATCGCGGGCAACACTCGAACTGCTCGTGACGTTAACCGGCCTTGCCTGCGGGTACCCCATCTGTCATGGGCGCGAACGTCATTCGGCTGGTCCGTACCGACCACCGCAGGATCACCGATCTTACCGGTCGGCTGGGTCGTCGGTACCGCGCCGGGGAATCTCTGCCCGCTCAGATCAGCACCGAGATCAGGGCACACGCCGTCGCCTCGGGTGACTGCCTGCTGCCATTCGCCGAGGACCGCGTGGCCGATCTGGACCCGGCATACGCGGAGACATTGGACGAGTTGACCGCCGCAGCGACGGAATTGGAGAACGCTTCTGATCCAGTGCCGCCGCCGGTTGTCGAACAGGTGACATCTGCGGTGCGCCGCCACATCGATGTGGAAGAGGCCACTGTCCTCGACCAGCTTGACAACACCGTCAGCGTCGAGCGGCTGCGGCTGCTCGGCGAGGCTTTCAAACGCGGCCGGGACGCCGCGCTCAAAGCCCGCGGTGAGCGGGCCGGCAAGTACAGCCGACCCCGGGTGTCCCGCGCGGAACTCTACGAACGGGCCCGCTACCGCGGCATCGCCGGACGCTCGGCAATGTCCAGGAGCGAGCTCCTGTCAGCACTCAAGGAGTCGGAGTGAAGATCTCGCTCGTCTATTCGTCACATCCCGGCCAGACCGCCGGAAACGTGGACGCCGAGAGCGTCCACGCCCACGTATCGGATTTGGCCGAAGCACTGTCCTCCCGCGGGCATGAGGTCGCGGTCGAGGAACTCAGGCACGATCCGGTCGAGCGGATGGGACGAGCGGTCCGCGATCTCGAGAAGGCGTGGAAGGCCGCACCGCCGAATGTCGTTCACGCTCACTTGTGGTCCTCCGGACTCGCCGCTCTCGCAACGATGCACCAGTCGCCCGGCCTCGGCCGCTTCCCGCTCGTGCAGACCTTCCACAGCCTGGACCTGCCCGGCGACGGCACGAGCGCTCGCGCCCACGAGTGGCGGCGGCTCGAGGCCGCAGTCGCCCGTGGCGTGGACAAGATCGCGGCGTCGTCGCGGCGCCAGGCGTCGGACCTGGTCACATTGGGTGCGCGCCGGCGGGACATCGAGGTCATTCCGCACGGAGTCGATACGGACCTGTTCAGTCGAGAGGGCGAGTCGGCACCTCGGCCGGACGGGAACCGGCTGCTCGCGGTAGGCCCGCTGGCCACGCAGACCGGCTTCGATCTCGCGATCCAGGCCCTGCCCGCGCTGCCCGATGTCGAACTCGTCATCGCCGGTGGCCGTCCGTCAGGGAGCAACGGGAAGTGGTCGTTCGCCAAAGACGACGAAGCCGCGAGGCTCAAGGACCTGGCGAGCCGGTTGAACGTCGTGGATCGGGTCCAAATCATCGAGAAGCCATCGCGTAACGAGCTGCCCAAGCTGCTGCGATCCGCCGACATAGTCGTGTGCACGCCCTGGCACGAAGCTCCGGGCACCGCCGCCATCGACGCGATGGCCTGCGGGCGGCCGGTCGTCGCCACTGCCGTCGGCGAATTGCTGGACGTGGTCATCGAAGGCACGACGGGCGTGCTAGTCCCGCCCCACAACCCTGTCGCACTTGCCCGTGCAATCAGAGGTCTGCTGGAAGACCCAATCCGGCTGGAGGGATTCGGCCTGGCCGCCGCCGACCGGGCGAACGTCCGCCACTCCTGGGACCGCGTGACCGACGAGATGGTCCGGACATATCAGCACGCATCCAACCGCTGAGTTTGCGCTGGGCGTCCCTGGGTACCCCGCGCGGCAATACACAAGTCCTCGAGGAGGTTGAGCAATGCTCACGTTGACCACCGGAGCGGTGGCCGCGATTCGCGATATAACACAGCAGCCGGGCCTGCCGGAGGCGACCGGCGTTCGGATCGCCGCGACATCCGCCGGCAACGGAAATCCAGCGTTCGAGATTGCAGTTGCTGCTACGCCAGAGCCGACCGACGAGGTGATCGAGTCCGACGGAGCCCGCGTATTCCTGGATCCGGATGCGTCTCTGGCCTTCGAGGACAAGGCACTCGATGCTGAGATCGACCAAGATCAGGTTCGGTTCCGCATCGAGGACCAGGTGTCGTAATGCGGCTCTACTGGTGGGAAGACGCCGCCTGCAGGACGGCGGACGCGAACCTGTTCTTCACTCCTGAAGGTGTGACGAAGGAGCAGCGCAGGGCCGCCGAGCGCCGGGCGAAGCTGATCTGCGTGCGCTGCCCGGTCCGCCAGGACTGCCTAGAGGCAGCACTCGTGCGGGACGAGAGTTACGGGGTTTGGGGCGGGCTGTCGGCGCGAGAACGCAAGCGCCGGTTCGCCAAGATCGCTTGAGGCGCCCTTCGAGACGCACTCGCCCCCCGTGGTCGGCATGTCGCTGGTTAGCGAGCCGATCTTGGGGTATTCATGGGATGGAACACCACCCGCAATGGATTGGAGCGAGCCGTGATCATCCTGGGCGTCGTGCTGTTGATTCTCGGCCTGATCTTCGACGTGGGCATACTGTGGACCATCGGCATCATCCTGATCGTCGTGGGTGCGCTGCTGTTCCTGCTCGGAGCGGCCGGAAGGCCCCTCGGAGGCCGCCGCCACTGGTGGTAGTCCGTCCATCAGGACGTCGTAAGGCGATCTCGACCGCACGTTCCGGCGCTGGCGGTTGCCCAATAGCCGCATGCTTGCCGCCAGCGCGGGTAACCCTCACGCATGGTCGAACTCACCGAACTCGGACAGCAGTTCCGCGTGGACGCCGTACGGTGCTCGGAGCGAGCATCATCGGGCCACCCGACTTCGTCGATGTCGGCCGCGGACCTGATCGCCGTGCTGGCGGCGCGCCACCTGCGGTATGACTTCGACGCGCCGGAGAACCCGCACAACGACCACCTGATCTTCTCCAAAGGCCACGCCTCGCCGCTGTTGTACGCGTTGTACAAGGCGGCCGGCGCGATAAGCGACGAAGAGCTCCTGACGTACCGGGAGCGGAAGAGCCGGCTCGAAGGTCACCCGACCCCGAGGCTGCCGTGGGTCGACGTCGCCACCGGATCGCTGGGTCAGGGCCTTCCGTTCGGCGTGGGCCTGGCATTGGCCGGTAAGCACCTTGACCGGCTCCCGTACCGGGTGTGGGTGCTGTGCGGCGACAGTGAGCTGGCCGAAGGTTCGATGTGGGAGTCGTTCGAACTCGCGGGCTACGAGCGCCTGGACAACCTTGTCGCGATCATCGATGTGAACCGGCTCGGGCAGCGCGGACCCACCCGGCACGGCTGGGACACCGCCGCTTACGCCCGGCGGATCGACGCCTTCGGCTGGCACACGATCGAGATCGACGGCCACGACGTCGAGGCGATCGACAAGGCGTACACCGAGGCCGAGAACGCCGGCCGGCCAACCGCGATTCTGGCCAGGACGATCAAGGGTGCCGGAGTATCGGCTGTGGCCGACCAAGAGGGAGCTCACGGAAAGCCGCTCACCAATGCCGACGAAGCCATCGACGAACTCGGTGGCATCAGGTCGATCCAGATCGACGTCGCGCGCCCGGACGGTGAGCAGGAACCGCACCGGTTCTCGCCCCAGGAGGCCAGCGCGCCTGTCTACGAGGTGGGCGACGAGGTGGCTACCCGGACGGCGTTCGGCGAGGCATTGGCAGCCCTCGGCGCTATCCGTCCGGAGATCGTCGCGCTCGACGGTGAAGTGGCTGACTCCACCCGTCTCGAGTTCTTCGCAAAGGCCCACCCGGAGCGGTTCTTCGAGTGCTACATAGCCGAGCAGCAGATGGTCGCGGCCGCGGTCGGGATGCAGGCTAGGGGCTGGGCGCCGTATGTGGCGACGTTCGCCGCCTTCTTCACCCGCGCGTACGATTTCATCCGGATGGCCGCCGTCAGCCGGGCGAACCTGCGGCTCGTCGGGTCCCACGCCGGCGTGTCCATCGGGCAGGACGGCCCGTCTCAGATGGGCCTGGAGGACATCGCGGCGATGCGCTCGGTTCACGGCAGCACGGTGCTGTATCCGTGTGATGCCAACCAGACCGCCGCGCTCGTGGCGGCGATGGCCGACCTGGACGGCATCAGCTACCTTCGCACCAGCAGAGGCGACACTCCGGTCATTTATGAACCCGGTGATGAGTTCGTGGTGGGTGGCAGCCGAGTACTCCGCGCCGGCAAGGCGGATCGCGTAACTCTCATCGCTGCCGGCGTGACCGTGCACGAGGCATTGGCCGCTGCCGAAGAACTCGAGGCCGAGGGGATACCCGCCCGGGTGCTCGACGCCTATTCGATCAAGCCGATCGACGGCGACGCCATCTTCCGCGCCGCTCGCGAGACGGGGCGGCTGGTGACCGTCGAGGACCACTGGCCCGAGGGCGGGCTCGGTGAGGCGGTACGTGCGGTCTTCTCCGGTGACCTGACGTGTCCCCCCATCGTTTCGCTAGCGGTCCGCGACATGCCGGCATCCGCGTCTCCCCAGGAGCAGCTGAGGGCGGCCGGAATCGACCGCTCCGCCATCGCAGACGCCGCCCGGCGGTTGGTATCTCCCGGCGACCAGGCCGACTTTGGTTCCGAGCACGAGGGTGCCACCTTCGCCGATCAACTCGAAGGCGGACCGGAGGGTATCCCCGACCCGGACTCCCCACGAAGTCCCGGCGTCGGCATGGACCGCTGAGAACCCACAATCCCCCCTGCGTTGATCACTGGCGATCAACGCAGGGGTTCATCACAAACTGTGCTGGCGCAAGGGTCAGTTGGTGAGCGCTTCGACGCGATCGGGTTTCAACGGCGGGGTCGGGAATCCGGCGCCGTCGGCAATCCCGTGCAGTACCTCGCGGATGGCGTCCACGCCAGAATGCCCGGGTATCCAGCCAAGCTCCTCACGGGCCTTGGTGGCATCCAGAGTCGGCAGGTTCAGCAGCAACTGCAGCAGAGCATCCTCGGTCGGAACCGCGCGCAGCCGCCAGGCAGCCGCCAACCCGGCGCGCAAGAGCCGACCCGGCACCGGCACGGTACGTGAGTCGAACACCTCCGCCAGCCGCCCTCGGTCGATGATCGGATCCGCGGCCAGGTTGAATGCGCCTCTGACCTCACCCACGATTACCAACCGGAACGCCTCCGCCACGTCATCGGCGTGGACGGCCTGGAATCTCAGCCCCGCCGGTACCGGGACCACGGGCAGCCGACCGGGACGGACCAGCATGCGAGGCAATAGCGGCCCGGCGAAGATTCGGCGTTGCTCGCTTGCCGACTGCCGCTTGAACACGAAGCAAGGCCGTAGCCGCACGATCCGCATAGCCGGATTACGGAGTTCGAACGCGTCGAGATATCGCTCGAGGTAGGCCTTCTCCCGCCCGTACCCGGCCGTGGGCAGGCTGTGAGTCGGCCACGTCTCATCGACCTGCCTGCCTGGTCCGGGCGAGTACGCACCTACCGACGAGGCATAGACCAGGCTGCGCACTCCGGCCGCAGCGGCTGCATCGAAGACCCGCATGCTGCCCAGGACGTTCACTTCCCATGTCGTGACCGGCCGATGGGTGGGCTGGAAAGCCCAGGCCAGGTGGACCACCACGTCGACGTTCTGGAACAGGCTCGCCAGGTCTGACGAACGGATGTCGGCCCGAACAAAGCGGGCGTTGTCGGGTAGCCATGCCGGTAGCCGCCGCGCGATGCCGACCAGGTCGTCGACGCTCGGGTCGGTGTCCAGCGCCTGAATCACGCTGGTACCGATATTGCCGGTCGCACCCGTGACGAGAACCTTCATGACAGCCACCTAAGCCGATGCCGCCGGCTTGTCGCCCGGCTGCGGGGTAGGTCGATGGTCGTCACTGCGCCAACGCGTAGATCACCAGCATCGCGACGATGAAGACCGCCAAGAAGGCGATCGTCGTCAATGGAAGAAGGATCTTCCCCCACCGGGTCCGCCGCTTGTTCTCCGGTTTCTCGCGATCCGAATGTGGTGTATCGCGGCGTTGCTCGGCCATCACTGCCCCTCCTGTCGGCGCGCCGGTCGTGCGGCGTTCCAGTGGACATACCCGGCGGACCGGAACTCATGCATCAAGGCTGACCGCCCAGTGCTCGCCTGGTCGGTGACGGTGACGACCGCCCGCTCGTAAAGCGGCCCGGGAGGAGGGCTACCCGGTGATAGCTCATCACCGGGAGCAAACTCCTCGACCCGGGCCGCGATATCTGATTGCTCGTCGCAGGGTCAGTCTCGGTTAAAGGTGTCCTTGATCTTCTCGCCGGTCTGCTTGGCGTCGGCCTTGGTCTCCTCCGCCTTTCCCTCGGCCTCAAGGCGCTCGTTGTCCGTCAGCCGGCCGCCGGTTTCCTTGGCCTTACCCTTCATCTTCTCGCCAAAGTTCTTGGCTTTGTCGTCTGTACCCATGGTGGTCTCCTCTCCCTTTGGTCACTGCTACCCCGCGTCAAGGTGCAGAAACCGCGCATCGCGGTGATTCACGGAAGGGACGGCGGGGTATTCGACGGCATGAGCCGGTTCCACGTGTGCGAGTCCGGCCGGTGAAGAAAGGATCGGTGAACGCACATGGACGCGGGTGCCACCCTCTTGCTCGTCGTCGTGCTGCTGATCGTGGCCGCCGTCGCCGGTCATCTGATCGCCCAGCAGATCTGGCCGATCAGGCGGCGGATCTGGCGGCAACGCGCCAACATCGTCGAAACCGAGGCCAAGCAACTCCACCGCGAGTTCGACTTGGAGAAGCCCGGGACGCCAGAGGACGAGATCGCTCACGAGCGCCTCGAGGAGGAGCGGGTCGCCACCGCCGCCGACGTCTACCAGGCGCAGGCGGACGAGCTCGAGGCGCAGGCGCATCGGGAACGGCTGGAGGCACAGCAGGCCGAGGCCGAGGCCCGGCGACTGCGGCGAACCGCGGCCGGAGAACCCTTGCCCGAAACTCCGGAGCGATCAACGCCTCGCCGCCGGCGCGCCGGCATCAGCCCTGAAGACCTCGACTATTAGGCCGCGCTGCCCGGCGCCGGTCGGCTACTGCGCTCCAGAGGCGCTCAGCTTGGTTCAAAGGGCTCGGCTGACGCCTGAAGGGGCTCCAGCCGAGGTCTACCGCAGCGCCGACGCCGCTACCCGCAGGTCTTCGACCATCTCCGCGTACATAGTGGCGCGATCGTTCCGGGTCCGGAGCACCGCCGACGGGTGCACCGTCGCGACTATCCCGGGACCCTCATTCCCGGCCCACGGTGTGCCGTCGAGTTCCGGAGCAGGCAGCAACTCGCCGTGGTGCCGGGTCAAGCGGAACGACGGTCCGAAGATCGCCTTGGCCGCCGTGGCGCCCAGGCAGACCAGGACTTCGGGCTCGAGTAGGTCGAGCTCCGCGACGAGCCATGGACGGCAGGCCACGACTTCGGTCCGAGTAGGCGTCTGGTGGATCCGGCGCTTGCCTCGCTCGGTGAACTTGAAGTGCTTGACCACGTTCGTCACGTAAGCGCTGGACCGATCGATCTCGGCCTCCGCGAGCGCCTTGGCCAGCAGCCGGCCGGCCGGCCCGACGAACGGCCTGCCTTCCCTGTCCTCCCGGTCGCCCGGCATCTCCCCGACAAGCATGATTCTCGCGTGCTGGTCACCATCGCCGAAGACGGTCTGGCTGGCGTTCTTGTACAGCTCACACCCGCGGCAGGACGCCGCAGCCTGTTTCAACGTCGGCAGGTCGGCTTCGGCCGGGACGAACTCGTCGGCGCCGCGCGCCTTGGTCACCGCCATATCGGTCGGGGTACCCGGCGGGCGGTGGGGGTAACCGAATCGCCAGGAGCCGCGACGGCTCATCAGGCGAGTTAGCCCCGCGGCGCCATACATCGGCAGGGACCCGAGAAGACATGAGCACAACCCTCAGCACCACAGGCATACTGAGCACCCGGCCCACACCTACCGGCTACTGCCGACGGCATCGACCGTGGAGCAGTGGCTCACTCGTCGACAGGCTGCTGTGCGAGGCGATCGGCCAGGCCACCCATCCCACACATAGCGAGTGCGGGTCAGCATCGCTCGGGCCTTCCCGAACTCACGTAACCAGGCAGAACGGATGCCCGGCCGGATCGGCGAGCACCTGGAAGCGCTCGCCACCTCCGGGCAGCCTAGACGCACCCAGCTCCAGAACGGCGGCCGCTGCGTCGTCAAGGCTCCGGACGAGCAGATCGAGGTGCAGTTGCTGCGGCCGGTCCGGATCAGGCCACGCGGGGGCGTTGTAACCGTCGACCTGCTGGAACAGCAGCGGCTTATCGCCACCGAGCATCGCCATGCCGTCCGCATCGTAGGTGATGGGATCACCGAGCACCGCCGACCAGAATTCGGCCAGCGCGTGTGAGTCGGGGCAGTCAATCGTGACGCCCATGACGGTGAGACCGGAATTCTTCTCGGCCAGACACAGGTCGAACGGGTGGCCGGCCGGGTCGGCCAGTGTGTTCCAGCTTTCACTCTCACGAAGCAGTGTTGCGCCCAACTCGACGGCTCGCGCCGTTTCTGCCGCTAGATCGGGGACACGCAGGTCGAGGTGCAGTTGCTGGGGACGCTCCTGACCCGGCCACTGCGGTGGTATCAGATTCGGCGCCGGCTGAAATGCGATGGACCACCCGTCCGGTGTGCCCAGTGTCAACCACCCATCGGACTCCGCTTGCTCGGTATGCGCACCCGTCAGCTCGGTCCAGAACGCCGCCGAAGTTCGGACATCGGGCACATCGAAGATGACGACGTCGAGCATCCCGATCCCAGGTGCGCGCGACTCAGTGTTCTCGGCCATCTACCTGACTCCCTTCCGGTCTCGCCACAGCATGCACCGTGCCACTGACAAACAGGCGAGTCCATCCCGGGGCAGCGCAAGGTGCGGCCTGGTTGTATGTCTCCATGGAGTCGGGTGGGCTGGCCCTGGTAGGGCTCGGAATAGTCGTCGGACTGGTCGGCATCGTCGTCCCGATCCTGCCCGGCTTACTGCTGATCTGGGGCAGCGTCACAGTGTGGGCGGTCGTAGAACAGGGCACGACCGCGTGGATCGTCCTCGGGGTCGCCACCGTGGTGGCGGCGACGAGCCAGATCCTCAAGTACGTCGTCCCGGGCCGCAGGCTGCGTGACGCCGGAGTGCCCACCCGCGGGATCCTCGCCGGCACCGTGCTCGGCATCGTGGGCTTCTTCGTCGTGCCGGTGGTGGGGTTGTTCCTCGGCTTCGTCGCAGGTATCTACCTGATCGAGCGCCTGCGGCTGCACAACCACCGGTCAGCGTGGCAGTCGACCGTTCATGCCCTCAAGGCGGTCGGTCTGGCGATCCTTATCGAGTTGCTCGCCGGCCTGCTGATCGCCACCACCTGGCTGGTAGTCGTCGTTTTCGGGTGACCGCGAGCCGGCCTCAGGTGCGAGCGTCGAGGCGGATCTTCGCCACGCTGCCCGCGTGATCGCTCGGCCAGAAGCCGCTCGGTTCGGTGCGATCGCGTTCTTCCTCGCCGATGGTCTCGGCCCGCAGGGCGGTGAACTCGTCGCTGATGAAAATCACGTCGATGCGGTGGTCGAGCTCGCTCGGGGCCAGCAGGCTGTCGTCCTGACCGCTGGTCCAGCCGGCCGGTCCGCACGGGTCCTTGCGGTGGACGAGCGGCCAGACCTCACGCAGGCCGGCGTCCTCCAGCAGGCCGTACGCGACGACGTTCTGGTCTCCGAACTGCGGCGGCTGCCGGAAGTCCTGGCACAGTGTCGGCCGCGAGTTGATATCACCCACCAGTACCACCGGGTACGGCGAAGTCTCCAGGTCGGCGACCAACTCGGCGGCCTGCAGGTTGCGCCACTCGTCCTGGAGTGGCGTGTTGCCGAACGCTTCGAGGTGAGTGTTGGCGAACCGGAAGGTGCGGCCGCGCTGGGTGATGTCGACGGTGGACCAACCGCGTTCCACCACGACGTTCGTCCCCAGCAGGTTGATCGAGAAGGACGAGGCGGTGCTGAAGTTGAACGACCGTGGATTCGACACCGACATGTGCTTCAACGCGGCGGTCCGTACCAGGATCAGGTCATGGTCGGTAAACCGTCCGGCGAGCGTTGGAGAGATAGGGACGGCGATCGGAATCGTCGCGCTGGTGAAGTTCGTGTTCTTGGCGACGACCGTGTACGGCTCGCCCTCGGCGGCCAGAGCGTCGAGCAGGATCTGCTCGAAGTCGTAGGTCGTCGTGTAGGGGCCGGTCGCGACAGGTAGCGGCCCGGCTGGAGTCTGGACGAATGTCCACGGCGCGGTTTGCCACAAGGCCACCTCGTTGAGTCCGAGGACGTCCGGCCGTTCCTTGGCGATGAGGTCGGCGATGGCCTCTGCGCGCTGCGGAAAGTCGGTGCGCTCCATCTCCGCGTAGATGGCCCCGGCCCGTTCGATGAGTTCAGGGACGCTCGTCGCGCCGAACAGCGGCCGCAGGTTCGCGCCCAGGTAGACGTTGTAGATGCCTACGTCCACGGTCACCGCGGACACCGGCGCCGCGGACGCCGGCGCGGGTGCGCTACTCGCGACACCCGGCGCCATGCCGATCCCGGCCACGAGTGCCGCGGCCGCAGCAGCACCGGCGGCAATGCGCCGACGCATCGAACGAGACCTGTCCATGTCCCCTCCTTGGGCCAGTGGTCCGACCTTGCCCGGCCGATCGTCCGACCGCAAGAGGTTCAGCGTGATTTTCGGGGCGTCGGAGTCGACCCGGCCGATCACGTTCGCGGCGGAGTCACCCAACACTGGCGTGCGTTTCCAGCCGCTCGAACACCAGGTCCCAGCCGGTCTCGTAACGGTCTCGCAGCCCGGCGCCCTCGTCGCCGAATTCCTCCCACGCGCTGTGCCTGAGCACGACCTCGGTGCCACCTTCAACTGCCCTGAACTCCACTTCGAGACGCGAGGCGGCCACCGGCTCGGGGGTCGGGTGCCAGGACAGCACGAATCGGGTGGGTGGGTTCCAGGCCAGCACGTCCGCCCAGCTGTACTCCTGTCCATCGGCCGTCACTTCGACGACCCGACCGCCGACCCTGCCCTCGAAACGCAAGTCCCTAACGGCAGCGTTATCAGCGCTGATGGAGTGCGACTGGACCGGCCACCACTCCCCCATCCGGGCGGTGAACAGGTCGAACGCACCCTCGGGCGGGAGCGGAACGGTGCAGGTCTTCTGGACGGGCGGGATTCTCGCGGAGGTCGACATGATGGCTCCCTGTTGATGTGCGGCGTGAGTGAAGTGGTCGAGAACGTGCTGCCAGCGGGCGTCGACCCAGCGATGCAAGGCTGCGATGCCCGCCGGGTCCACGGCATAGATTCGCCGGTTCCCGGCCGTGGTAGCCACCACGAGTCCGGCACCGACCAGGGCTTTCAAATGCTGGGACACCGCGGGCCGGCTAACCGGGAACGCCTGAGCGATGTCGACAACGGCCGATGGCCCGCGTTGGACGAGGCGTTCGAAGATCGCCCGGCGGGTCGGGTCGGCGAGCGCAGAGAGCTGGCTTGTCCCTTCCACGACACTCCCATGGGTAAGAACCCACTTACCGTAAGCGTCCACTTACCATCTTGTCAACGGCCTGCTGGTCAGGACCGCCGGCCAACTCCCGGCAGCGGCACAGGCCGACCACTTCACTTGAGCTGGGCCGCAGCGGTTGTCTCCGGCGGCATGGACGCGCGCACGGGAGGGGGCGAGGCCTTACGGCGCCACGAAGATGCAGAACGGGTGCCCTGCCGGATCTCCGTATACCCGTAGCGGCTCCTCGGGATCATGGGACCGGTCGAGCAGGAGTTCGGCGCCGAGACCGAGGACTCGCTCGTGCTGGGCGTCGAGTTCGGCCACATCGGGAACCGTGGTGTCAAGGTGCAACTGCTGCGGGATCGGGCCTTCGGGCCAGGTCGCCCGTGGCATTGCGTCGACATTTTGAAACGCGATCCCCGGACCGCCGTCCGGGTTCCGAAGCACCAGCCAGTCCCGCCCCACCGGGTCCGGCTCACCCGGTGCCGGAGATTCATCGCCCGGCCGGTACTGCCAGCCGAGTAGTTGACGATAGAACTCTGCCAGCCCACGGGCGTCCGTGGTGTCGAGCACGACCTGCCGAACGAGGGGGAACCCGTGTTGCGCGGTCATTGAGCCACCTCCGCGCCGAGGCTACGCCGTGTCGCCGACAGGCCAGGAGATCGAGCGGGTGTCAACCGCCGATTTCGGGGTACACCATGGCGAACGAAGGAGGAACTACCAATGGGTATTGGGGTTGGAGTATTCCTGCTGGCCGTCGGCGCCATCCTGGCGTTCGCCGTCGAA
>Ga0299914_10000350_pt1 | contig 27124 bp, 31 predicted proteins | sample RVTome_10_FD_201361 | JGI IMG/M metagenome (GOLD analysis project Ga0299914, IMG submission 201361) | Soil microbial communities from uranium-contaminated site in the Upper Colorado River Basin, Wyoming, United States - RVT153D57 (version 2) ... | reverse complement strand
GTTTGCGTATTTTCGCTGCGGTTTTCGAGCAACGCAGTGAGATGCAATGCACGTGGATGATCCGGGTGCGAACTGACTTCCGTGCGCGAGACTTTCAGTGCCGCAAGATCAGGTGGCGGCGACAAGTCGAACCCCGCTTCGGAGTAAATCCGTTCCAGCCATGGACCGGCGACCGCATGTTGCAGGAACGTGTCGCGCTGCCAGTGCACGAACTGTGCAAGCAACACCAGAAGCAGGAAAAGAATGCCGATTCCCCACAGCAGCGAACGCCGTTTCCGTCGCGGCGCACCGAAGTCGGGAAACTGGCGCACCGGCGTCCTGATTCGATCCACCAATCGCGCTTGTGGACCGGCTGCAGCGGCGAGTTTCGCGGCCTCTTCCTCATCGCGCCGGTCATCGAAGGCGGGTTCCGGTGCGTCCAGCCCGAGCTCTGCGTTTTTTGTGTACTCCAGGCCGTCGAACAGGTCGCCCGCGTATTCCTCGTTCAGGAAAGGCACGTCCGACTTCGGTTCACGCCGGCGTGCCGCCTCGACGGCGGCAATTTCCGCCGGTGTCAGTTCATCGCGCAGCGTCTCCAGCGCATTGAACACCGCCTTGCAGCGCGAACAGCGCACGCGCCCGTTCGCGGCCTTCAGATGCGAAGGTTTGAGATGAAAGAACGTGAGGCATTCCGGACACTGCGCGTACATGGGCGGGAAGGTTAGCAGATAGCGCCGTGGCCGCGCAGTCTGTAACGAAGTGCGTGCTACGCTCGCCGGCGGAAGCGCAGGAGAGGGTTGCCATGATGCGGTTGCGACGCGAGTTGGGTGTGGCCGGTGCGGTGATGATGGGCCTGGGCGCGATGGTCGGCACCGGTGTGTTCGTGAGTATCGGAATTGCGGCAGGCGTTGCGGGGCCTGCCGTGATCCTTGCGGTTGCCATTGCCGCTGCCGTGGCGGTGTGCAACGCGCTCAGCAGCGCGCAACTTGCCGCAAGCCATGCTGTCAGCGGTGGCACCTACGAATACGGCTATCGTTACCTCAACCCATGGCTGGGTTTCACCGCCGGCTGGATGTTCATGGTCGCGAAGTCCGCCTCCGCGGCCACGGCTGCACTGGGTTTTGCCGGCTACCTGCTGAATGCTTTCGGCTTCTCGCACGATCTGCGCGTGCCAATCGGCGTGGCGGGAGTCGCTGTGATCACGCTGGTCGTTGCCGGGGGCATGCGACGCTCGAGTGCCATCAATATCGTGATCGTTTCCATCACGCTGCTCGCGCTGGCGTTCTTCGTTGTTGCCGGAACGTTCGTGATCGATGCCGGGAATTTCACGCCGTTCATTGATTCGGATAACGCAACGTGGCGCACGTCGCTATTCCAGGCGAGTGCGCTGATGTTCGTCGCCTACACCGGCTATGGGCGCATCGCGACGCTGGGCGAGGAAGTACGCGATCCGCGACGTGTCATTCCGCTGGCGATCATTATCACCATGGTCATCAGCATGCTGTTGTACATGGCGGTTGCCGTGGTCGGCATCGGCACGATCGGCGCCGAGGGCCTGTGGGATGCGACGTCATCGCAAGCCGCACCGCTGGCGACGGCGGCGAGAACGTTTTCGTTGCCCTGGGCCGGAGAAATTCTCGCCGCCGGTGCGATCACCGCGATGCTCGGCGTGTTGTTGAACCTGGTGCTCGGCCTGTCGCGCGTGCTGTTTGCAATGGCGCGCCGGGGCGATATGCCGGACCGCTTTTCACGGGTTGATGACAGCGCGACACCGTTATCCGCCGTTGTCGTCACCGGACTGTTTATCGGGTTGCTCGTACTCATCGGTGACGTGAAGACGACGTGGTCGTTCAGCGCCTTTACCGTTCTTGTTTATTATGCGCTGACCAATCTCGCGGCGTTGCGCCTCAAGGATGAAGACCGCTTGTATCCGCGCTGGGTCGCAGTACTGGGTCTTGTTGCGTGCCTGTTCCTGGCGTTCCAGGTGGAGACGTCGACGTGGCTGGCTGGGCTTGCGTTGATCGCGCTCGGCCTGGTCTGGCACGGCATCGCGCGGCGCGGTTTCAAGGCGGGGAAATAGCGGCAGGACCGCTTACTTTCGTCCTGCGAGTCGAACCCAGTCTTCGCGCTCATCTTCGATTTCCAGAATCACGCCATGTTCCCGGTAGGCGTCGGCAACTTCAGCGGCCTGCTTGCGCAGTAGTCCGGCGAGCGCGATGCGTCCGCCGGAACGCAACGAGCCTGCGATCACGCCACTGAGTTCGATCAGCGGCGTTGCGAGTATGTTCGCGACAATGACGTCGGCCTGTTCGCCGGCGAGCGCGGCATCCAGCGCGTACGGCAGGCACATGGAAACGGAATTGATCACCTGGTTGCGCGTGGCGTTGTCGCGCGTTGCCGTCAGCGCCTGTGGATCGATGTCGGTCGCGATCACGTGTTTCGCGCCCAGCAGTGCTGCGGCCACCGCCAGGATGCCGGACCCGCAACCATAATCGAGCACAGTGCGATCTTCGAGTTCGCCCTGTCCCGCGAGTGTGTCCAGCCATTCAAGGCAAAGGGCGGTGGTCGGATGCGTGCCGGTACCGAACGCGAGGCCCGGATCGAGAATCATGTTTACCGCGTCCGGTTCCGGTGGCTGGTAGGCCGTCGGTACCACCCACAGCCTGCGTCCGAATTTCACCGGTTTGAAATTCTTCAGCCACTCACGGCTCCAGTCGCGATCTTCGAGAATCTCTGCGCGATGCTCCGGGAGACGCGGAGTCTCCAGCACGGCAAGCAGCGCGGTGCGGATTTCGCTGAGATCGACATCGACGGGAAACAGTCCGGTAACGCGGGTCTGCTGCCACAACGGCATTTCACCCGGCCAGGGTTCGAACACGGGATCGTCCGCGCCGTCCTTGTACGTGACGGCAACGGCGCCCGCGGCAAGCAGCGCGTCTTCAACCTGTTCGGTTTCGAAGTCGGCGAGGGCGAGGTCGATCTGGAGCCAATTTGACATGGATTGCGCCTGCGTTGCTGTAGGAGCGCTCTCCGAGCGCGAATTGCTGGACATTGCGTTTGAGCAGGAGCGGTCTCCGACCGCGGATTGTTAACGCGCTCGGAGAGCGCTCCTACCGAACCGTCACAAGCCCAGCTTCTTCTGCAGGTAATGAATATCCGTGCCGCCCTGGATGAACGCCGCGTCGTTGAACAGATCGATATGCAGTGCGGTATTCGTATCGATGCCTTCGACCACGACTTCCGTCAGCGCCGTTCGCATGCGCGCCAGCGCGCTTTCCCGTGTCGGGCCATGCGCAATGATCTTGCCGATCAGCGAATCGTAGTTCGGCGGCACGGTGTAGCCGGAATAGATGTGCGAGTCGACGCGTATGCCGGGACCACCCGGTGAATGCCACGCCTTGATCAGGCCTGGTGACGGACGGAAGGTCTTCGCATTCTCCGCGTTGATGCGGCACTCGAAGGCATGGCCTTCGAACACGATGTCCTTCTGCGTGTAGGCAAGTTTTTCGCCCGCAGCGATGCGCAGCTGTTCCTTCACGATATCCACGCCGGTAATCATTTCCGTTACCGGATGCTCCACCTGCACGCGCGTGTTCATTTCGATGAAATAGAAATGGCCGTTTTCGTACAGAAACTCGAAAGTGCCCGCGCCGCGGTAATTGATCTCGCGGCAGGCGCGCGCGCAACGCTCGCCCATTTCGTTCAGCAGTTTTTCCGGAATGCCCGGCGCCGGCGCTTCCTCGATCACCTTCTGGTGGCGGCGCTGCATGGAGCAGTCGCGCGCACCGAGGTGGATCGCGTTGCCGTGCTCGTCGCACAACACCTGGAATTCCACGTGGCGCGGATGCTCCAGGAACTTTTCCATGTACACGACAGGATTGCCGAACGCGGTCTGCGCTTCGTTCTGCGTCAGCGAGATTGCGCTCAGCAGCGTCGCTTCGGAATGCACGACCTTCATGCCGCGGCCGCCGCCGCCGCCGGACGCCTTGATGATGACCGGGTAGCCTATTTCGCGTGCCGCGCGCAGGTTCTCCGCATCATCGTCGCCGAGCCCACCTTCCGAACCGGGTACGGTCGGTACGCCGGCGGCGCGCATGGTTTCCTTCGCAGTTACCTTGTCGCCCATCATTCGGATGGTGTCGGGCCGCGGGCCGATGAACACGAAACCGGATTTCTCCACGCGTTCCGCGAAGTCCGCGTTCTCGGAAAGGAATCCGTAACCCGGATGTATGCCCACGGCGTCGGTGACTTCCGCCGCCGAAATGATCGCCGGCATATTGAGGTACGACTCCGTGGAATTCGGCGGCCCGATGCAGACGGCTTCGTCTGCAAGCTTCACGTGTTTCAGTTCGCGGTCCGCACTGGAGTACACGGCCACCGTCCTGATGCCGAGTTCCTTGCACGCGCGCAGGATGCGAAGGGCGATTTCGCCGCGGTTTGCTATTACGACTTTATCCAGCATTGGCTCACGCTCATTGATTGTTCATTCGCGGCAGGATGCCGCTCCCACAGGCTTCGTTCGACGTTGCAGCGGAATTCCGCTTTTGCTTTGCTTTCAAACGAAGCCGCGTTGTCCACGAACGTGCCCGACGTTCGCTGGCAAGGCGGAGCAAGGCGAGGAGACGGAATGTACAAGTAGTCTGCCACTTCGTGGCCCCGTACTCCGAGCCGCCGCTCCAACGCCGCCAACGGACGTCCGGCGCGTTCCCAAATCACTCAATTACAAAGAGAGGTTGGCCGAACTCGACGGGCTCGCCATTGTCGACCAGCACCGCTTTCACGACGCCCGACTTGTCCGACTCGATCTGGTTCATCATCTTCATCGCTTCGATGATGCACAGTGTGTCGCCGACCTTCACGGAAGTACCAACGTCCGCGAACGGCTTCGCACCCGGGTTCGCAGCGCGGTAGAACGTGCCGACCATCGGCGAGGTCACCTGGTGCCCGGCAGGAACGCTGCTTGCAGGTTCGGCTGCAGGCATGGCGACAGGCGCCGCGGCTGCCTGTGGCATCGCCTGAGGCATGGCATGGTGGAACATCTGTGGCGCCGTGGAATGGCGGCTGATGCGGACCGATTCCTCGCCCTCGGTGATCTCGATCTCCGCAATGCCGGATTCTTCCAGCAGCTCGATGAGTTTCTTTACCTTTCTGATATCCATTTTTTCTAGACCCCAGCTCGTTCTTGGATTGGAAATGCCTGATCAGGCCGCCAGCAGACGCTCGTGTGCGTGGCGCAGGGCGGCCTCGTAACCCAGCGGGCCAAGGCCCGCGACCACGCCGACAGCGTGATCGGAAAAATAGGAATGCCGGCGGAAAGGCTCGCGCGCATGGACGTTGGAGAGGTGTACTTCCGTGAACGGAATGCTCACCGCCGCCAGCGCATCGCGGAGCGCCACGCTCGTATGCGTGTATCCCGCCGGATTGATCACGATCCAGGCGACGCTTTCCTTGCGAGCGGCCTGCACCCTGTCGATCAGCGCACTTTCCGCGTTCGACTGGAAGCAGGTCAACTCGTGGCCGAGTTCCTTCGCCAGCACGGCCAACCGTTCTTCCAGCTGCGCAAGGGTCATCGCACCGTAGTGTTCCGGTTCCCGCTCACCCAGCAGGTTCAGGTTCGGCCCATTTATAAGGAGAATGCGTGCCAACGTGATTCCCGACGCGTTTTTCGGTCGCCGTGCGGCCGAATTTTCTCTAAATTTGCGGCGAAATGCTTCAAACGACCGTTTAACTACCGATTTCGCCGCCGAGGACTAATTGTGGACGACGATTTTGGCCTTGTCCACGCTGGATATGTGAAATCCGTTGGATTTCTGGAGTTCGCCGCACGTTCCACGAAGTTTGGGGAACAGATTATGACGAATAAACCGCCATACCTCGCAGTTCTAGGTAATATTTATACCTAGAACTGCGAGGTATTTGTCAGACACAGGAATTGCGATGAGCTTGCCCAAGGATTTCGTTGCCGCTTCCGCGTTGCCGCTGATCCTGTCGATCCTCGCCAGGGGCGACAGTTACGGTTACGCCATTATTCAGCACGTGCATGAGTTGTCCGACGGCGAAATGCAGTGGGCCGACGGCATGCTGTATCCGATCCTGCATCGCATGGAGAAGCGCGAGCTCATCGACGCGTACTGGGGGCAGGCGGAAACGGGTCGCAAGCGAAAGTACTACCGCTTGCGGGATGAGGGACGCGAACAGCTGCGGGAACTCAAGCGCAACTGGAACCGCCTGAATGCAATATTGAACGAACTCGACGAAGGAGAGCGCGATGTTTGATCTGGATCGTGAAGTGAACGAATGGTGCAACTCCGTCAAAGCCGGGCGTTGCCGCCGCAATGCCGGCATTGACGAGCTGAAGGATCATCTGTATTGCGAAGTGGAGCGCCTGCAGTCGGAAGGAAAATCCGCCGAAAAGGCATTTCGTGCAGCGACCGCGCGCATCGAGGCGAACGACGCGCTGGGACTCGTGGCGAAAAGACACACGAACAAGGAGCGGCATATGCGTGTGACCAACTCGATCATCTGGGCAGCGCTGATCATTGCTTCGGCGCTGGTGCTGAAAGGTGCCAACGCGGAAGCGGGCGTGAGTCAATATCTGTTGATCGTGGTGTTCATTCCACTGTGGTACGCCGCCGATCAGCTGTTGCTGCGAGCGATGAAGCAGCGAAGCGAAGGCTGAGCGAGTTCGATGAACATGCCGACCGCAGGAAAGGAGACGCGCACGCTGCTGCTGGAAAGCGAACTCGCTCGTGTCGAACTCCTGCACGCGAGCGGGTTGTCCCGGCGGCGCACGCCGCCCGTCCATTCACCGCATTACCAGTTGCTGTTGCCGCTGGATGGCGTCTTCAACTGGCATCTCGGCGCGTCGACCACGCTGCTCAATGCCAACCAGGTCCTGTTCATCGTCGCCGGCGACGTTTCCCAGGACAGTCATCCGTCGAACGGCGATGCCGGGTGCCTGCTGCTGACGCCATCCGTTGCGCTGCTGGAAACCCTGCTGGAATGCGACGCTGCGCAACTTGCCGCGAGGCCGATGATTGCCAGGCGCGTTATCGCTGCCGACGGCCGGATACAACGCATCGCCGCCAGCCTGTTCGTGCGCTCGCGAAGCGGTCTGCTTGATGCAGCGGACATCGAGGAAATGGCCATACACCTGCTGTCGCTCGCGCTTGAATCGTCGGTGCACGTTCGAAATACGCCGGCGAACGGAGATGGCAGCAAGCGGCTGGTGGATGCGGTCAAGGAGTTCGTTTCGACGTGCGAGGGGCGGATCTCGCTCAACGAACTCGCCACGCGCTTCGATGTCTCTCCCGCCTACCTGACGGATACATTCCGGCGGAATGAAGGCATGCCGCTCGGTCGTTACCATAGACAATTGCGCCTTGCGCGGGCGCTCGTCGAATTGCCCCACGCCGAAGACATCACCGAGCTCGCGCTGCGCCTCGGCTTTTCCAGTCACGCGCATTTCTCGTCGCTTTTCAGGACTGCCTTTCAGCAAACACCCTCCGAGTACCGCCGCTCGGCGCGCTGATCTGCTGCGGCGAGAAGAACCGGCGTCGAATCACCGAAAGAATCTGAAAGCGCGCCTGCGGCGCTCCCGGCACGATCTGCATTTTCGATTCCTTTGAGGTGTGGCATGTCCGATTTTCGCAAGCTCGTGCTGATCTTCCTGCTGTCTCCCGCACTCGGCGTGGCGCAGGATGGACGCGATCCTTTTCCGCAGGCCGGTGCTGTACCCATGCTGGTCGGCCCCGGCATCATTTCAACTGGCGACGATGAAGCGCACGCGACCCTGTCGCTGGATGGTCGCACGCTGTATTTCGTCAAGGGCGCGCCATCGTTCGATTTCTGGGCGCTCGCCGCGAGCGAATGGAGCGGCGGCAACTGGCAGCGTCCGCAGGTGCTGCCGTTCTCCGGGCAGTACTCGGATGCCGATCTCGTGTTCGCACCGGATGGCTACGCGTATTTCGTTTCGTCGCGTCCGGTAAACGGCGTTGCGCGCACGGACACCGAGATCTGGCGGATAGCATTCGATGCCGCCGGTTGGGGCGAGCCGCAGCATGTGGCCCAACTCGGCAGCCCGGGCGATGAATGGTTTCCGACGTTCACTACCGATGGCGTTGTGTATTTCGGTTCCAGTCGCGAGGGCGGCCAAGGTAGCCAGGGTGGTCATGACATCTGGCGATCGCGCCTCGTCGATGGCGGCTTCGAGAAACCGGAAAATGTCGGCGCGCCCGTGAATACGCCGGGCGAAGAAATCGAGGCGTTTGTCACGCCCGACGGCAACGGACTGATTGTCGCGGCGAAGAATCGCGGCGACGAGTTGGGTGCATACGATCTCTACCTTTCCCGTCGTTGCGAGGACGGCAACTGGAGCGAGCCGCGCAATCCCGGCGAACCTGTCAACTCGTACGCGTGGGAGTTCGGGCCACGCATGTCGCCGGATGGAAAATTCGTGTTCTTCACCAGCAATCGCGGTTTTGCGGGAAAGCCGCTGGAGCGTGCGCTGGATTTCAACGAACTCGAACAGCGCATCCGCAAACCGTACAACGGCTTGCGCGATATTTACGTCATGGACGCCGCTGCACTCTGGCAGTCTGTTGCCGGGGAATGCGCAGGGCGGTGAAACGGATAGCGGCGCGGCAATGAAAAAGGCGGGCAAAGCCCGCCTTTTTTGCATTTCAAAAGCGCCCCTCGGAAACGTTAGTCGCGCGAGTTTGCCTGCACCGCTGCTTCGATCAGCGCCGTCACTTCCGCTTCGTCCACTTCACCGGTATGAATCTGCACGATCCTGCCGGTGCGATCGGTCGTGAGACTGATCGGCAGACCGATGAGATCGATGCCCATGTCGTTCGCGGTTTCGATGGCGTCGAGTTCCTGCTTGCCGAGCAGGATCGGGTAGCCTACGCCGCCCAGCTGCTCGAGAAAGCTTGCAACGGCTTCCTTGTTGTCGATGGCAATGCCCACCATCAGCAACCGGTCGGAATATTTCTCCTGCATTTCACTGAGCAGCGGCATTTCTTCGCGGCAGGGCTTGCACCAGGTCGCCCAGAAATTGATGAACAGCGCCTTGTCGTTCGCGAGCAGCGCGTCCTTCGTGACTTCGTTGCCGTCCATGTCGTACAGCATGAAATCCGGCAGCACGTCGGGACGGGAGATACCGGTGCTTTCCTGCCGCTCTGTCGCGTCCTGTTTTGCAAAGTGGCGCTTCGCGTAAAAACCCGTCGCGATACCCAGTGCCATCGCAACAATGGCCGCCACCGCAATGGCAGCAATCTGCTTCTTCGTCATTACAAACCTCTCAGTTGATGGCACGGTTCACGTGCGCCGCGAATTCTTCCGCGGACTTGAAACCGATCACGCGCATGTTCGGCAGCTCCCTGCCATCGCGATTGAATAAAATGATGCCGGGCGGTCCGTACAACCCGAACTCGGAGAGCAAGGCCTGGTCGGCGGTGTCGTTTGCGGTTACGTCCGCCTGCAGCAGCACGGTGTCGCTCAACGCCTGGCGCACTGCAGGATCCGTGAACGTGTAACGTTCCATTTCCTTGCACGAAATGCACCAGTCCGCGTAGAAATCCAGCATCACCGGCTTGTTCATTGCTGAAGCCTGCGCCACTTCACGCTCGAGATCTTCCACGCTCTTGATGCGCTTGAGCGGCAGGTGCTCTGCTTCGGCCGCGCTGCCGCCGCCCGTGAAATTCTTCAGCGGCGTGAACAGGTCCGCACGTCCGCTCGCGAGGCCGAGCAACAGCGCCGCGCCCCACACGAATACGGCGAGGCCGAGACCTTTCCAGAGTTTCTGCCAGCCACTATTGCCTTCTGCGGGGTGTACGGCAAACGCACCCATGTACACGGCCGAGCAGATTGCGAGCAGTGCCCACAGCGCCACCACAATCGCACTCGGCAAGATGCGATCCAGCAGGTACAACGCAACCGCCAGCAGCAACACGCCGAACACGCCTTTCACCGCATCCATCCAGCCGCCGGCCCTGGGCACGGCCTTGCCGAAACCCGTGCCGATAAGAATCAGCGGAATGCCCATGCCCATCGACAACGCGAACAGCGCAAGACCGCCGCGCACCGGGTCACCGGACTGGCCGATCACGATCAGCGCGCCTGCCAATGGCGCCGCAACGCACGGCCCGACAATCAGCGCGCTTAAAAAGCCCATCACGGCAACGCCGGTGAGCGTGCCGCCTTTCTGGCTGTTCGACATGCTCGCGAGTTTCGCCTGCCAGCTCGATGGCAATTGCAGATCGTAGAAACCGAACATCGAAAGGGCGAGCAATACGAACACGGCCGCGAACGTCGCGAGTATCCATGGGTTCTGGAACATCGCCTGCAGGTTCGCGCCGAACAATCCGGCGAGCACGCCGGCGACCGTGTACGTCAACGCCATGGCAAGCACGTACACCAGCGACAGCACGAAGGCTTTCTTCGTGGTGATGTTTTCCTGGCCCACAATGATCGAAGAAAGAATCGGCACCATCGGCAGCACGCAGGGCGTGAACGTCAGCAGCAGGCCGAAGCCGATGAACGCGAGGATCACCCAGCCGATGTTGCCGGTACGAATCAGTTCCGCGAGCTGGTCCTGCTCCGAAAGATTGGTGTTGGCATTGGAAGCGGTGCTGCCGGCGGCCGTTGCGGCGGTGCCGCCGGGCGCTTCGACATTCACCGTCCTGAAAATCGGCGGATAGCAAAGACCTGCATCCGCACAACCCTGGTAGCGCACGCGCAGCTCGAATGTCTTGCCGGCTTCGCCGCTGACGGGAATCTCGACGTTCACCTGCTGGTAATAGACTTCCTGTTCGCCGAAATACTCATCGGTGTGTATTTCGCCTTCGGGAAAGCGCGGCTCGCCAAGCGTGACGCCGGTGTCGCCCACGATCTCGAACCTGAACTGCTCGCGATACAGGTAATAACCATCCGCGAGCACCCATTCGGCGGTGATCGTGCCCGCGCCGTCATTCGGATATGCGCGGAACGTGAATGCCTTGTCCGGATGCAGGAATTCTTCTTCTTCCTGTCCGAGAACATTTGCAAGGTTCGGTACTTCTGCAGCGATAGCCGTTGTCGTGAGCGACAGCAGCAGGAGCAGCCAGGGCCATTTCTTCATGGTTTTCATCCAGTCGTTTCCTCAATCCATTTGAGATAGGGCGCGTTCCCGGCCGTGATGTCGCAGGCGATGACTTCAGGAACTTCGTACGGGTGCAATTCCGTGACGCGGCGGGCGAGCGCCTCGAAACATGCCGTGCGCGTCTTGATGATCAACAGCGTTTCCGCATCCTGCTGTATCGCGTCCTTCCAGCGGTAGATGGAGGTCACGCTGTCCAGCAGATTCACACAAGCCGCGAGTCTTTCTTCCACCAGCCGGCCCGCGATCTTCACACCAGTCTCGCGATCCGGGCAGGTGACCAGTACTACGCAGTGTTCGCTCATCGTTTGCCTGTGTTGCGGTTCCAGGAAAGCGCGACAGGATAATCCGGGCGCGCCTGTGGTGCGAATTTTTGGGCTGAGCGCGAAACCCGGATGAATATTTCTTCTGGCGCAAGTGACGGCGCGCGCGATCCGTGAGTAGCGATCAGCAAGCGCTGGCGCCCGCAGGGCACCACTGAAAACTGTTCATTCATCACTATTCACTCGGCGCAGCCGCTTCATCTTTTCTGCCAGGCGCGGCGCGCTCATTTCGCCCGTATGCGTATCCACCAGCCGGCCCTCGGCATCGAAAAACAATGTCGTCGGCAGTCCGCGTACGCCTGCTTCCACGCCAGAGCGGCTGAAAACATCCAGCAGTACGTGCGAGAGCTCCAGATTCTCGCTCGCAAGGTAGGCGCGCACCGTCTCGCTGGCCTCGCCCTGATTCAGGAAAACAAAATCCAGCGCAGGGTTTGCGCGTGCCCCCGCCGCCAGTACCGGCATTTCGCGCCGGCACGGCGGGCACCAGGTTGCCCACACATTCACCACCAGCGGCCGGCCGAGGTACGTGGAAAGCATCACCGGCTCACCCTCCAGTGTCTGCAAGGCGAGGTCGGGCAGAGTTTGGTGCTGCGAGGCGTGTAGCGCGCCCGCAATCCACGTCGACGTTCCCCATACCAGCAGCCCCGCGAGCACGGGCGCCAGCATTTTCCTGGCGGCGAACATCCTTTGTCGCGCGAGCAGGAACGCGGCCAGCAGCGTTGCCGCCGCCCCGGAGAAAGGCTCGAACCCGCCTTGCCACACCGTGAGAATTTCCAGCGGATGCGCAGCGAAATGTTCGAAATGCAGCGCCACGTAAACCAGCCGCGCCACGACAAAACCGGCCAGCAACGCCAGCCACAGCAGGCCTTCGCGGTGCAGTCCGTCGCGGCGTTGCATGCCATGAACCATCAACAGGCCCACAACAATCCCCGCCAGCAGGAAAAGCCGCGGCAGGGAGAGGACGAGCGGACCCAGGGTTATTGCCATGCGGAAAACTCGTGTTCGTTGAGCGCGGACCCTAATAGAACCCGCGGAGCCGGAAATGTTCCTGAGAGAGTGAACAGTGGGTGGCCGCTGATCACCCGGTGTTGCCGTAGGGCGCTTACCCGATAGGAACTCGCCCGCTCCACCCGCAACATGCCCGAACTTTCACGGGGAACCTCCGTCAGACACCTTATTTGCCTCCGGTTGAGTTCCTGCAGCAAAGACACCACTTGAAATTTCGTGCATTGCTCCTATTATTAGCAGCCGATCCCGGAGAGTGCTAACAGCGCTCGCCGGACCGACAGGCCGGGGGTGGCAGAGCGCAACCCAAAGCCTGTTTGAAGCGACTCTAACTCGTTGTTTAACCAGTCAATTCCCGTGAGGAGAAGTAAACATGAATCTTCGTCCACTCCATGATCGCGTGATCATCAAGCGCCTCGAAGCCGAAACCAAGTCGGCCGGCGGCATTGTGATCCCCGATTCCGCCACCGAAAAACCGATCAAGGGTGAAGTCATTGCCGTGGGCAAGGGCAAGATCCTGGAAAACGGCGACGTTCGTCCGCTCGACCTGAAGGTTGGCGACAAGGTGCTGTTCGGCAAGTACAGCGGCACCGAGGTCAAGGTCGAAGGTGACGAACTGCTCGTCATGCGCGAAGAAGACGTGATGGCAGTGCTGGAAAAATAAGCACGCGACGTTTTCGAGCAATCAAGAACACAGACATTCAATAGAGGTTAATCAGCATGGCTGCCAAAGAAGTCAAATTTTCGGATGACGCACGTAGTCGCATGATCAAGGGCGTCAACATCCTTGCCAACGCGGTAAAAGTCACCCTCGGCCCGAAAGGCCGCAACGTGGTTCTCGACAAGTCCTTCGGCGCACCGACCGTCACCAAGGACGGCGTTTCCGTCGCCAAGGAAATCGAACTGAAGGACAAGTTCGAAAACATGGGCGCGCAGATGGTGAAGGAAGTCGCTTCGCAGACCGCGGACATCGCGGGCGACGGCACCACCACCGCCACCGTGCTGGCCCAGGCCATCCTGCGTGAAGGCATGAAGTCGGTCACCGCCGGCATCAACCCGATGGACCTCAAGCGCGGCATCGACACCGCCGTGAAGGCCGCCGTCGAAGAGCTGAAGAAAATCTCGCGCAAGGTCGAGAAGAGCGAAACCATTGCGCAGGTCGGCACGATCTCCGCGAATGCGGACGCCGACATCGGCAACCTGATTGCCAAGGCGATGGACAAGGTCGGTCACGACGGCGTCATCACCGTGGAAGAAGGCCAGGCGCTGGACAACGAACTCGAAGTCGTCGAAGGCATGCAGTTCGATCGCGGCTACCTGAGCCCGTACTTCATCAACAACCAGCAGAGCATGAGCGCGGAACTCGACAACCCGTACATCCTGCTGTTCGACAAGAAGATCTCCAACATCCGCGACCTGCTCCCGGTGCTCGAAGCCGTCGCCAAGTCCTCGCGCCCGCTGCTCATCGTCTGCGAAGACGTTGAAGGCGAAGCGCTGGCAACGCTGGTGGTCAACACCATCCGCGGCATCGTCAAGGTCGCTGCCGTCAAGGCGCCGGGCTTCGGCGATCGTCGCAAGGCGATGCTCGAAGACATGGCCATCCTTACCGGCGGCACCGTGATCAGCGAAGAAATCGGCCTGTCGCTCGAGAAGGCGACGCTGGAACACCTCGGCAACGCCAAGAAAATCCAGGTCACCAAGGACAACACCACGCTCATCGACGGCGCCGGCAAGAAAGACGCCATCCAGGCCCGCGTCAAGCAGATCGATGCGCAGATCGAAGACACCACCAGCGACTACGACAAGGAAAAGCTGCAGGAACGCAAGGCGAAGCTCGCCGGCGGTGTTGCCGTGATCAAGGTAGGCGCTGCCACCGAAGTCGAAATGAAAGAAAAGAAAGCCCGTGTCGAAGACGCACTGCACGCCACGCGCGCAGCCGTCGAAGAAGGCATCGTGCCGGGCGGCGGTGTTGCGCTCGTGCGTTGCTTGAAGGCGCTGGAAAAACTGCAGGGCGTCAATGCCGATCAGCACACCGGTATCGCCATCCTGCGTCGTGCCATCGAAGAGCCGCTGCGCCAGATCGTCATCAACGCAGGTGATGCAGCCGACGTCGTCATTGCCAAGGTTCGTGAAGGCAAGGACAACTACGGCTACAACGCCGCCACCGGCGAATACGGCGACATGGTCGAAATGGGCATCCTCGATCCGACCAAGGTCACCCGCTACGCGCTGCAGAACGCAGCCTCCGTCGCAGGCCTGATGCTCACCACCGAAGCCATGATTGCCGAACTTCCGAAGGAAGATAAGGATGGCGGCGGAATGGGTGACATGGGCGGCATGGGTGGAATGGGCGGCATGATGTGATCGCATAGCGATCATCCTGGAAACGTCGAGCAGCGCGAGACGTTATCCGGGATCCAGATCCAACGAACCAAAAGAAACCCCGCCGAAAGGCGGGGTTTTCTTTTGCACATCAAGACACTTTCATCCTGACGTGAAAAGAGGCGTCATCCCGGAAGCGCGAGTTCAGCGAGCGCTATCCGGGATCCAGATCCAACCAGTCAAAAGAAACCCCGCTTCGGCGGGGTTTTCTTTTGCGTTGCCCGATTGTCTTTATACGTTGTTTGCGTATAGTTGCGCCATGAAAGGGATTTTCATCGAAACGCCGCGGTTCACGCAGTTGCTGGCGAACTACCTCTCGGATGAGGCGTACCGGGAGCTTCAGCAGGCACTGCTTGAGTGTCCCGAGTTCGGGGACGTGATTCCAGGAGCCGGTGGCTTCCGGAAGTTGCGTTGGCGGGATTCCCGGCGTGGCAAAGGTGCACGCGGCGGGTTACGCGTCATCTATCACTATCTGTTGGCAGACCGCGAGTTCTGGATGTTCACCCTGTACGACAAGGATGAAATGACGGATCTGACCGCGCAGGATAAACGGGCGTTGAAGTCGTTGATTCAGGCTGAACTCGCGCAGAGGAAGAAACAATGAAGAACAAGCGACGACTGTTCGATGAGCTGGCGGCCGGCGTGGACGCCATGCGCAAGCACCGCGAAGGCAAAGTCACCTTGCGTACGCACGAGGTGGAAAAGCTGCCGCCACTGAGCATCGATGCAGACACCATTCGAGATACACGAGAAAAGCTTCACGTATCCCGTGAAGTGTTCGCGCGGAAACTGCGCGTATCCACGCGTACGCTTGAGAACTGGGAACAAGGTCGGGCATCGCCCAACAGCCAGGCGGCTGCATTGATACTGATGGTGAGGAAATATCCGGATACGTTGTCACGTCTGAGCGAGCTGAATCACTGAGAACAAACACGCTCCGCTTATCCCGGAGCGGCGGAATGAAGCCCTGTTCGGAATCCATCTCCAATGGTCCAAAACAAACCCCGCCTTTCGGCGGGGTTTTTCTTTTGCGGAAGCAAATTTTGCTGGTCGTTCAGACGTGCGAGCTGTAGGGGCGATCTTCAGAGCGCGAACGACAAAGGAGTGCGACTGATTAATATTTATCAAAATCTATCAATTTTTTGAAAATTGATAGATTTTTAACCCGGGCTAGGGAAAGCGGCTCGTTGAGTCGCCATATCACGGAGTGATATACTTATGCGCATATTGAAAACGGTAGTCTTTGCCGAATGGGCGGCGGATGAGAAGTTGCCGGACGTCCAACTGCAGGCAGCGATCCATGAGCTGGAAGACGGTCTTTTTGACGCCGCACTGGGAGCCGGTCTCTACAAGAAGCGAATCGCTCTGGAAGGACGTGGAAAACGGGGTGGCGCAAGAACCCTGATTGCTTATCGCGCCGGAGCAGTAGCGGTTTTCCTGGTGGGCTTTTCGAAGAATGAACGTGCGAATGTGTCCGCGAAGGAACTGGAAGTACTTCGAAGGCTCTCGAAAGAATTGATGAGTTACAGCGAACAGGGATGGAAGCGCGCAATAGGCGCGGGCGAACTGATGGAGGTGATAAAAAATGTCGCGGAAAACTGAAAAGAAGACTGACAGCAAGATTCTGGATGCAGTTCACCGCACGGCGGCAGGCTTGCATCGTGCGGGCGTAATGGACAAGCAGACCATGCGTGAATTTGATGCGCTGTGTCTCTCCACGGTGCGGTCATTGTCCAGCAACCAGATCGTCAAGATCCGCCGCAAGGCCGGCGTCAGTCAGCCGGTCTTCGCCCAGTACCTGAACGTCTCGAAGTCGACCGTTGCGCAATGGGAACAGGGCGAAAAGACACCGTCTGGCCCCGCGCTCAAGTTGCTGAACCTGGTTGATCAGAAAGGGTTGGACGCGCTTGTCTGAATCAGTTCGTCCAGCCTCGCTGGGCGTTCTGCTGCGGAACCACCGGAGATGGTTCGAATGACCGAAAATTCTCGTTATGTAGCGGTGCTACACCGCCTCGAAATTTCGGACCATTCGTCCTCATCCCGGTGGCCCCTCGCGACGAACGCCAGCGGGCCGGCCGAACTCTCGTCCGACCGTTAGAAATTGAAAACCCCGCTTCGGCGGGGTTTTTCCTGTTTCAAGGTATACCAATTCAGGTATATTCACGGAGCCCGGACTCACAAGGAGTGTGTTCATTGGAAAAGGACATTATCTGGCACGGCGATTCGCTGGAAAGCGTAAAGACATTCCCTTTGCGTATTCGTCGCGCGGTCGGCACGGAGCTTCGACGCCTGCAGCAAGGGCTGGAGCCGATGAACTGGAAGCCCATGAAAAGCATCGGCCCTGGAGTTCGTGAGGTACGCGTCAACATTGATGGCGCATTTCGCGTCATTTACGTGACGGCGCGACCTGATCGAATTCACGTGCTGCACGCTTTCAGGAAAAAGACGCAGCGAACGGCAGTCGCGGATATCCGACTCGCCAGGCAACGGCTCGGGCTTATCCGCCGACGAGCACATTGAGGAAAACAGACATGCAAAAAAGCAGCAGGAACGTCTTCTCCGATCTCGGCTTCAAGGCTGATGAAGCAGCCAATCTCCGGTTGCGGGCTGATTTCATGATCGCTCTGCAGGAGTACATTCGGCGGGAAGGACTGACACAAGCCCAGGCGGCGAAAACACTGAACGTGACGCAGCCGAAAATCAGCCGGTTGATGAACAGCGATCTCACCACTTTTTCGCTCGACAAGCTCGTCGAACTGCTTGGCCGTGTCGGAAGCGTGCGAATCAAGGTGTCCAGGTCAGAATCCGCGCGCAAGGGCCGGAAGCCGCAGATCAACGTCGATTGCAGAATCTGATTCGGAACGGGACTTGGAGATGCTGAATTAGTGAGCGCCATCCGCGGCAAAATCGAAGATATGAAGAAACCCCGCCTTTCGGCGGGGTTTTTTTATCGGTGGAAATCATCGCGGGCGGTGCCCTGCAACTGCCTCGATTCGAGGCAGCACTTCTTGAAATCTGCGACCTGATCCGCAGGGGCAAGGATCATTTCTGCCGAGCTTTTCGGTCAGGTACTTGTCGTTTCCGACAATGCGCGTACCGCGCTTGACCTGCGTTTCGGACGGGTAACCCTTGCGACGCTTACTGGTCCGCTCGAAAGCAGGCGTGCTGGTCGAGGTGTGTGTTCTTGCGCATGGTGCACCTCCAGGCTGGGGTTGAAAGGGTTGCGGATAATACGGCATGCGTTTCACGCAGGCCAGACGCAGTTCGTTCTCGTTCCCCGCTCTTGATACTCTTGCGCTGGGGCAGGGACGATGAAAACAAGAAACCGACAGCCAGCATCCATTCTCTTCGACGAAATCTATATCGTCGGCATTCTCGTGCTCACGTGGGCGCTGTTCCGGCTCATCGCGATCTACTTCCTCGCGCTTTTCGACAACGCCTGCGTTCCGTCATCAATGATCGCGTTTGGCACGGATTACATCGGCGTTTTCTGGCTCGTGGTGGCGGCGGACACTTTTGCGTTGGCGTGGATCGCTCTTTACGTGGTGAACGCGCTTCGCACCGCGCGCTTCCGGTATGCGCGGCTATCGTTTGTTGCTGTCGTGCTGGTATTCGTCATTGGAAACCTTTCAACCCTGCCCACGCTGTTCGAGTGGCGTGAAGTGGAACGCGACCCGCGAGCGTCGTTCAACCTGTTGCACGCGGACAGGATCCAGGAATGGAATGTCGAGTTCGGGCAGGACTACGAGTTGCCAGGCGAATTGGTTTCGTCGCAATGGGAATCCTGCACGCCCATGGACGAACTCGAGTTCAAGCGCGATGTCTGGGAGGCAAGGTACGAGGAGAGGTTCGGCTTCTGGATGCAGTACGAAGAGCGCACAAGCCGTGGAATGCAAGATGCGCTGTATGTCGTGAATGAGCGGTTATTGGAGAGCAGCGAAGATGGCGAGGCCTGGGCGATGCGTGCGCTCGTTTACGGAAATGCGGTGGACTACGGCGTGGCGCCGTCGTACGAGGCCATCCCCGCGGCGCGGAATTCATTGGATTACGCGCTCAAGTACGCACCGGAAGCAAATGCGACTCGAGCGGCCTACGGTCTGCTCATGCGCACCAAGGACACGGCCGGCGCGGAAGCCCGACTGGAACGCTGCGTAGCCGATGCCGACATTCCTGCCCACTGGCGACCCCGTTCAGACGAACACGCATTCGCCGAATGCCACAACCTCTATGGGGATTTGCTGCGAAAGACCGGCAGGGCAGAGCAGGCGGGTGACATCTATCTCGAAGGTCTGAAACGCTGGCCGGAAAACGGCGAGCTGCATGTCAGCTACGCTTTGTATCTGCAGGAAACGGGTCGGGCTTCAGAGGCAATCGAATACCTGCGCGAATTCGTCGCGGAGCAGTCACGCTTTCCACGCGGGCACTGGCACCTGGCGGTGATGCTCTACGAGGAAGGGGCGATCTGGATGAAGCGCGGGAGCATGCTGTGAAGGCGTTGGAGATGGACCCGAAGATCTGGAATGGGGAGAAGTTGTTGTTAGAATTAAGTTCGTCCAGCTCCGCTGGGCGTTCTACTGCGGAACAACCGGAGATGGTTCGAATGACCGAAAATTCTCGTTATGTAGCGGTGCTACACCGCCTCGAAATTTCGGACCATTCGCCCTCATCCCCGCGGCCCCTCGCGACGAACGCCAGCGGGCCGGCCGAACTCTCGTCCGACCTGGTGGGTTGTGATGTAGAGGTCGAAAAGAAGAAGTAAGAAGAACCCCGCCGATGGCGGGGTTTTTTTGTTGGTGCGCCCTTCTCGGCGTGCCAGAATATTAAAAGTGGCTGTGTAAGATGCGTTGATAAGCAGGGGGACTGATGCCGCTAACACCGGTTCAAATCGAGTTGATTAAAGAGGTTGAATCTCAACCCGTTCTTGATAACAGATTCAAGAATATAAGTTGCATTAGCGCTGACCCAGCTACGCACCAGCGGAAAGGTGCGCAATCGTTCGTTTTTCGTGCGAACGATGCGGATAAATCAATGGTCGCACTGAAGTTTATGGATCCACAGAAGCTATCGGAAAAATATTATCTCCACATATTCGATCGTGAAGCTGAAATCCTGGAAAGCCTGCAAGGCAAAACTCGTTGTTTACAGTTAATAGCGACGAACAGTTCTTTTCAATGGCAAGTGCAAGTTCAAGCGCCAGGCGGTGCTGCTCCGGTTTCATTTCCGATTGCGATTAAATATTTTGCAACCGAATGGCTGGAAAAAGATCTCGACTCATATTTTTATGAGCAAGAAAAAAAACAAGCGCTCGAGAAGCTGAAGGTATTCAGAGATGTTGTACTTGCCGTCAAGTCTGTCCACGACAGCAATGTTTATCATCGCGATATTAAGATAGAGAATCTACGAGTGCGCACTGACGATCACGGCGATACTGTTGTGTTGATTGACTTCGGCTTAGCTGCCCGGTTGGAGTCGCCAAAACACTTCAAGTACAACGGGCAAGTGGGGACACCGATATTTTCACCTCCGGAAGCACACGCAGGATTTGAAGGTGAGCGCGATCTAGGTAAGCATGCAGACAGCTACGCTCTCGCTGCGATTCTTTTCGAGCTTTTTAACAAGAGCGAATTTTGGGCTAGTCAGAGCCAGTACACTGATTATCAGAAAGTACTAGCCGCCACAATTCAGGCGGTCTCAATGCAGCCATCTCGAGAAAAGAAGCAGGAAGCCTGGGCGCGGGTTGTGCCTCTGTTTAAGCACGCGAAGACCGCACCCTCTTTGTTTACCGCAGGCCATACTATTCCGGGAGCTGCTGGACAAATACTTAACAGAATCTACCGTGGGTTGGCTGAATTCGATTTTAGAAAAAGGATGGTAGATTTGGAGCTGATAGTTCGTTTGATTGATAGTGCTGCAAAAGCGGTAGGCAACGCTCAACTCGAAGCCGCACGATTAGAGCAGAAGAAATTGAGAAGGGCGCAGAGAATAGAAAAAATACGTCGCAAGGAAGCTCGCCTGAAAGCTTTTTTGGAGAGCCCGAGTGCTTAACGTAAAAACACCATTTGAAGCAAAGGAGGCCTTGCCGGTTCTTCGTCGCCTTCCCGTTGTTGCATTTGAATCGGACGGAATTGAAACGGTATTTGAACTGCCGACAATTGAAGAAATCCAAGCTCTGAAAGATTCTGTGATAATTGAGCGAGCCCTTGCGCGTAGGATTGCTACCCGGAAGGTGTTAGATGAGAAGCTTTTTGCTCAAAAGAGAGATCAGCTGGAGAAAAAGAAGGACCGCTTTGGATCATCCGCAACCTACCTAAGTCGATTGGCAGAGTTGAATTACTCGTCTGGGAATCCGGAGGAAGGCATTCGTCTTGCGCAAGAGGCTGTCGAACGCAGTAATAGCGCTGATGATCTCCATAGGCTTGGCGCTTATTTGATTGAAGCGGAACGAATCGAAGAGGCAGTCGCGGTATTCAATCGATGCGACTTAGAGCACGATGCGTACGCTCTCCTAAGGCTTGCGCAACTTGCGCTCACTACGTCTGACAAAAGGGCTGCACTCGAATGTGTTGAGGCGGCACTCGAAGTCGACCCGCTCGATCCGAACATTCGAATGTTTTATGGCGCGCTTCTCTTAGACGCGCATGAGGCGGAGATGGCGATTCGTCAATTCCGAGAAGCGCTCGTAGATAAACCTGACTCCAGTGCACTAAGACTAAATTTGGCGATTGCCCACTGGGTACTTGGGCAAAAAGCGAAGGCCATTGGTGAGGCTGATAGATCGCTTCAGTTAGATCCGCTGAATACACGGGCAATCTATTTCTTGACGGATGCCGTCCATTGGTTGTGTGCCAAAGAGCGGAACTGCACCTTTAATTCGCTCTCAATAAAGGTGCTTGATCGATTCGTGTCTCTTGAGGAAAGTGTTGCGGATGTTTGGGCGCGAATTGCTAGAGTTAGTTTGGACGAGTGGGCGGAGTCGAAGGATGAGATACACCTTGGCAGAGCAGATCTGTCGCTTCGCAAGCAGCTGAGAATTGAGGAATCACCTCGTGTGTGGAATAACCTTGGGGTTGTAGCTACGTGCAGGCGCGATTTAGAACGTGCAAGAAAATGGTTTTCAAAGGCCTATCTAACTTCAGCAGAAACCGATGGTTCCGGAGCGGATCTCTATCTATCCAATTTGGTAAGCATCCTGATCGATTCGAAGCAGTTTAATAAAGCTGAGAAAATTACAACTTCCTACCTCTCCCATGTCGCAGATCGGTCGACGAAGTACTACGCAAAAATTGCTATTCAGAGAGCTGTGTCTCTAGAAGCTCTTGATAGGACGAGTGAAGCCGTAGGTGCGTTCCAGAGGCTTTATGACGAGAAGCCAAGTGATACGATCGCTCGTGCAGAAATCCTGCAGCATTTATTGGCGCATTTTGCGGCTAGGGGCGAAGATCTAGAGCGTTTGGCTGTGTATGCCAGTGAGATGGAACGCCTCCTAAGTAGTGAAGCGCATTCTTTGTCACGGGAAGTGATAAGTCGCGCCATCAATAACCTAGTGTTTTCTTTGCTCGTCATCGGCGATACGGAGAAAAGCGAGGAGTACGTTAAGAAGCTGCAGGGCGCCGTTGGTACGGATCCGTACGCGACTGCGACGTATGGGCTCTACCTAATAAAAAGGGGGCAGTTGGAAGCGGGTGAGCGTGCATATAAGAGGGCTATATCAATTAGCGTAAATAAAACATTGAAAGCACGCATTAGACAAAGAATGAATTTGGAGATGGGGCGCGCGTACAAGAACCAAAATGACGACAAGGCAGCCTCTAAGTATCTTTTGAAAGCTCAAAATGAACCTTTGGCGCTCCAATTCGTGAAGGATAGAGCTGCGCAGCTTTTGCCACCGAAGAAGTCTTAGGTAGAGTTTTAGATGCTCACCTTGGAAGGCGGCCTCCGGCCCTCTCTCATTCCCCCCTCATCAAGCAATCATCCACATGGCCCGACATCCATCTCGCGAGGGCGGCCGAATACAGTTCGGCGCAGCGGGTGAGGGCACCGTTGATTTCCAGGTAGCGGCGGCGTTCTGCCGGGTCGTCCGGCTGGCAGTCGGCGAGCTGGTCGGCGATCGCCGCGTTCAGCCCCCGGAGAATGTAGGCCAGCGATTCCGGCGCGATCTCGGCATCGTGGTCACTCAGCAGCTTGCGGATGTCTTCCATGACCTTCTCCTTTGGGATATCCCGTTCGTCCTGACACGTATAAGTGGTAGACGGATAAGTGTCAAGCCACGAAATTGCGGCCATGACCGAAGCCAAACACAAAGCCGCGCGCGAAGCCCTCGGGGCCGCAATCGCCGAACGCCGCCTGGCACTCGGCCTCTCTCAGGAAGAACTCGCATTCCGAGCCGAAATGCACCGCAGCTATTTGGGTGACGTGGAATGCGGAAAACGGAATTTATCTTTAAAGAATATTCTGAAGATTTGTAAAGCCCTGCGGCTGGGCGCAAGCGAATTGTTTTCTTCCGCCGGCCTGTGAGTTCTACACAATGAGCGAAAACGTATTAATTCTTGGTGCCGGTGCGTCTGTAGATGCAGGAGTGCCCGTGCTTGCCAGCTTTATGGACAAGATGATCGATATTGCTTCTCGATCAAGCGTGTCCGGGAAAGCGCTAGACAGTAGTGACAAGGACGTGTTTGCGGCTGCGATGGAAGTTCGAAAAAGGCTTGATGGGTATCATGGAAGAGCTGCATTTGACGAACGAAACATCGAGGACGTTCTGTCGATACTCTCTTTCGATGTAATTGCCGGAGACCCGGATGGAAAGAAGAGCTTCGACGCTTTTGTAAGGGCAATCTCAAGAACGATCGAGCTTACGGGGCAGGTTTCGCATTCAGGGCGACTTAATGAGGCACATTCTGACCCCGCTGGAGAGATCTATCAGCGGCTTTGGAAGGCACTCTTCGAAAGTAAAAGGCAAGGGACCTCTTTTCCTTCGATAGTTTCCTTCAACTATGATTTGGTATTGGAGCGTTCTCTTTTCCAGCTTTTGGTTGGGTTGCAATACGACTGGTTGAACAAGCGCCCGCCGTTCAAATCTTTCGCAGTTAACTACCATTACGATCATCTGCCGCGGCAAGTTTTTGGTCTGGAAAGGGCAACTTATCATGGTGAAGCGCAGCGGCTAACTGGAACGACGTTGCAGTTCCAGCATCATGAGTCGGAGGCAGAATTCGAAATCGAGCTTTTGAAGTTACATGGATCGTTGAACTTTCCATCGAAAGCGATCGGCAAGAGCTCACCGAGCTTGGTGGAAGCTACGGATGTTCCATACTTGCTACCGCCTATATTCAACAAGATGTCTATAAATAAAGCTTCACGAATGTGGGGCGAAGCGATCGAGAGGCTGCGAGGAGCTAAGAACCTGATTTTTGTGGGTTACAGCTTGCCTGATACCGATATTTATATGCAGTACTTCTTGAAGGCCGGCTTGGGTCCGAATTTAGAGCTTGACCGCGTTTTTGTATTCAATCCGGTTCTGTTTGGCGAAGATGAATATGCGAAGCAGATGGAGCAGCGGTACTTAGCGTGTTTCTCATCAAATTTCCGGAATCGGGTAGTGCTACGACCAAAAGTGCCCAACCACTTCGGCGAGAGGCTCGGAACTTTTCGGCATTTTCTTTCACTGTTGGAAACAGATCCAAGCGCGATTCTTTTTTGAGATCTAGAGGCGGCCTCCGGCCGCCTTTGTCATTCCTCCCTCATCAAGCATTCATCCACGTGCCCCGACATCCATCTGGCAAGGGCTGCGGAGTAAAGCTCCGCGCAGCGGGTCAGGGCGCCGTTGATTTCCAGGTACCGGCGGCGTTCTGCCGGGTCGTCCGGCTGGCAGTCGGCGAGCTGGTCGGCGATCGCCGCGTTCAGCCCTCTCAGAATGTAGGCCAGTGATTCCGGCGCGATCTCGGCATCGTGGTCGCTCAGCAGCTTGCGGATGTCTTCCATGACGTTCTCCTCCAGAAATTTCGTCAATACTTTTAAGTAGTTATGGCAACAATACGCATAAGTATTGGTCGAAACAAGCGGGGCAGGGGCAAATTACTGCCCCATGAAAAAGAAAAAGACAAAGGCCAAGGCAAAGATCGATCCGCAGGATCAGGCCATATTCGAAGCCCTCGGCCACGCCATCCAGGCCCGCCGCAAGAAGCTGGACCTCTCGCAGGAAGACCTCGCGCACCTTGCGGGTCTCCATGTCGCCTACGTCGGCGGCGTCGAACGCGGCGAACGCAACCTCGCACTCAAGAACATTGCAAAGCTTTGCAAGGCGATGAAGATATCAGCAGCAGAACTCTTCAAGGCGGCGAACTTATGATCAGGAAACTTTCACTGTCGGGCTTGCTGGCAATCTTTGGTATCCCACTTGCACATGCGTGTAGTTGCTTTGCAACGACGATAGAAGACGAGTGGACTGAGTCTAAATATGTTTTTGCCGCGCGGATCGATCATGTGGAGACCCGTCCAGGCGAGCATTTCACTGAAGAGCACGTGCAGTTCACCGTGCTTGAGCGCTTGAAAGGCCAACCCGAAGAGCTTCCGCATCTGGTCGCGCCACGAACCAGTTGCGGCGTATTCATGGAGCCAGGGGAAGAATGGGTGATCGCCACCGACGAAACCGGAAACGTGTCGATGTGTGGCGTTTCACGCCGGCTTGGGCAGGTGGACCATCTTGGTCGGCCCGGACTCTTTGGTGAAATCCCGCTCGAGCAAATGCGCGCTCTGAAGTCGGACGAACGAAATGCTTGCGCGCATTCACAAGTCGATCTAGTGGAAGAGCTGATCCAACTCGTGAGTTCCGAACGTCTGTCAACCACGGGATGGATACTGGAGGGGGCGGACCTTGAAAATCGGCGTGCATCGTTCGTTAGCGACACCGAGCTGCTGCTCGAACTTGAGCTGGAAGGCTGCGACAGATTGGCGCGCTCTTTGGTGATGCGAGCGAACGAAGGCGAACCGATGGTCTTGATGGACTTCGACAACGCTGCGATAAGAATTGCAAGGCAGTTCTGGCCCGCCGAACATGCCGAAACGTTCGCAACACTGGTCAAAACAGAGCAATTCAAACTGTCACAGAAGAATGGCGTGCTGCGTTACGAGTTCTTTCATCCTTCGCTGATGATGGAAATGGTTTACGACGTCCACAAAGGCCTGCTGAAGGTGGCTTATTCACAGTGAGCAAACATTTAGGGTCGCGTCTTGGAGCAAACATTTAGGGTCGCGTCTTGCGCTTTGCATTCGAGCCACGGCCACCTTTCTCATTCCTCCCTCATCAAGCAATCATCTACGTGTCCCGACATCCTCCCCCAACGGGGACGCAAGCAGACCGAGCCAAGGCGGCGGAGTAAAGCTCCGCGCAGTGGGTGAGGGCGCCGTTGATTTCCAGGTACCGGCGGCGGAAGGCTGTACCGATGGCGTGGTTATCGCGCTAATTGCTTAAGCTCGTGAATAGCTCTTTCAGACTGAAAGACTCGTTCACGAAGCTCGCCTTGGAGCGTGTCTACGAGTTCCACGCATTTTGCGTACTGCATGGATACTTCATTCTTGATGGCGTGATCGTCCATTCCCTCGTGATCTAGTCGGTTCACAAAGTCACGGAACCGGTCCACTACTGCTGTCGTTAGCAAGCTGCCGGGATCATCGCTTAACAGATGCGCAAGTCGGAAAAAAGCGTCTTTACCGGCCTGTGAGTGAGCGGCCGGCAGTTCGTCGCTTATCGTTCCGTAAAACTCGGAAATTACCCCGCAGTAATACAGATCGTTGGCAACTTGGGGGCTCTGTGAGGAATTGTCGTTCGCGTGCAGTGGTACGCAAATTAATAAGGCCAAAGAACAAATAACGTAATGGAGGAGGTTCATGAGCATAGTCCTGTTTTGCTTGTTTTAACTTACTCTGCTTCTGGAATAATCTCGAACGGCACGATGAAGGTCGGAAGTAAATCTGGGTCGAGCGTGTCGTCATTGCTCCAGTTCGATTCGTGAGAAACGTTTTCGTCCGTTCTCCACGCCCGCAGCCTGACGCCGTTGTCGATCAGGCAGTGTCCCCACCCACCGTCTTGCAGGCGGATCGACCGGATATAGGCACTAAAAGAAATTTCGTTCAGGACGGCAGCATCTGCAGGAACCTTCCGGCTATAGGAATACCAGTCGTGATCTGGATCGGTAAGCGCGGTAACGACCGCTTCATCAAAGTATCCGGCGGGTACTGAATCGTGAATTCTTACCAACTGCGTCTCGCAAAGCTCATCGTAGCGAAGCTCGAGCGTTACCTT
>Ga0299914_10000349_pt1 | contig 27178 bp, 24 predicted proteins | sample RVTome_10_FD_201361 | JGI IMG/M metagenome (GOLD analysis project Ga0299914, IMG submission 201361) | Soil microbial communities from uranium-contaminated site in the Upper Colorado River Basin, Wyoming, United States - RVT153D57 (version 2) ... | reverse complement strand
TTGCACCGCCCGCCGTTCACCGACCGGCTGGTCGCCAAGTTCGCCTTACCGGTCGAGGGGTGGCGCGGCGCCCGGTATGAGCGTCCCGGTACGACGTAGGCTGCCGTACGTGTTCAGCGAGATCCGAATCCGCGGCCTGGGCGTGATCGAGGATGCTCAGCTTGACCTCGCGCCCGGCCTTACGGTGCTCACTGGGGAGACCGGGGCCGGCAAGACCATGGTGCTGACCGGGCTTGGGCTGTTGATGGGCGGCCGGGCCGATCCGGGAGCCGTGCGATCGGGGTCGGATCGCGCTCTCATCGAAGGACGGGTGCGAGTTCCTGCTAGCGGACCCATCGCGGAGCGCGTCGCCGAGGTCGGTGCCGAGCTCGACGACGGTGAGCTGTTGTTGTCCCGGGCGGTGTCCGTGGAGGGCCGGTCCCGCGCCCACGTCGGAGGCCGGGCCGTTCCGGTCGGAATGCTGGCCGAGTTGTCCGCCGACCTGGTCGCCGTCCACGGTCAGAGTGATCAGCACCGGCTGCTGCGAGGTGACCAGCAGCGAGCCGCCTTGGACCGGTTCGCCGGTGACTCCGTCGCCAAGCCGCTGGCCGGCTACGTCGAGCGCTTCGACCGGCTGCGGGCCGTCGAGGCGGAGCTGACCGACGTCACGACGCGGTCACGCGAGCGGGCTCAGGAGGCTGATCTGCTCCGGCATGGCGTGGACGAGATCGAAAAGGTCGACCCCCACCCGGGTGAGGACACCGCGTTGGCGGCCGAGGAGGCCCGGTTGGCCCACGCCGACGGGCTCCGTACGGCCGCCGAGGCCGCGCACAGCTGCCTGACCGCGGAGGAGACCGGACCCGATGCCGTAGATGCGCTTGGCCTCGTCGCGAAGGCCCGGCAAGCGCTCGAGCTTGCCCAGGATCACGACCCGGAACTCGGTCAGCTGTCGGATCGGCTGGCGGAGGCGGCGTACCTGCTCGCCGATGTCGCGGCCGACCTGGCGTCGTACGCCGCGCGCGTCGACACCGATCCCGAACGGCTCGCGCAGGTGCAGCAGCGGCGCGCCGACCTGCTCGGACTCATCCGCAAGTACGGCGAAGACGTCAACGAGGTGCTCGCGTGGGCCGAGCGGTCGTCAAGACGGCTACTGGAGCTGGACGGCGACGACGACCGCATCGAGGCACTGCGAGACGAGCGTGACCGGCTGCGGGCCGAACTCGCCGAGCTCGCAGCTCGCATCTCGGCGGCCCGTACCGAGACGGCCGACCGGTTCGGTGCGGCCGTGCGGGAGGAACTGACCGCACTCGCGATGCCGCATGCCAGCGTCGTCGTCACGATCACCCAGCGTCCCGACTCGGCCGGCCTGGCTGTCGGAGGCAGCGAGCTCGCCTTCGGCCGTACCGGAGTCGACGACGTCGAGATCCTGTTCTCCGCGCACGCCGGGGCGGAGCCGCGACCCATCGACAAGGGCGCCTCGGGTGGGGAGCTGTCACGGCTGATGCTGGCGGTCGAGGTCGTGTTCGCCGGCGCGGACCCGGTGCCGACGTTCGTCTTCGACGAGGTCGACGCCGGCGTGGGCGGCGCCACGGCGGTGGAGGTCGGCCGACGGCTGGCCCAGCTGGCCCGCACGGCGCAGGTCCTCGTCGTGACTCACCTGCCGCAGGTGGCGGCATTCGCGGACCGGCACCTCAGGGTGGTCAAGAGCGACGACGGCAGGATAACCAGCAGCGGTGTCATCGCACTGGATCCCGAAGGTCGGATCCGCGAGCTGTCCCGAATGCTGGCCGGTCTGGAGGGCTCGGCGACCGCGAAGGCGCATGTCGTCGAACTGCTCGCCGCCGCGGCCGAAGCCAGGGCGGGGGCAACCCGTTCCGGGTGATGAGGGCTCGTGGCGCGCAGCGCGGTGCAGCATGGCAGGATTTCGCCAGTGAGGAACCCGCTACGACGTCGCTCCGCGCCGAATGGCCTGCCCGGCGTCAGCGGGACCGCACGGCTGGACCGGCGCACCAAGGACCTCACCAAACGACTGCGGTCCGGCGACATCGCCATCGTCGACCATCTGGACATCGACCGGGTCAGCGCTGAGGCCCTCGTGGCGTGCGGACCGGTCGCCGTGGTCAACGTGCAGCAATCGGTCAGCGGGCGGTACCCGAACCTGGGTCCCCAGATCCTGCTCGAGGCCGGTATCAGGCTGCTCGATGCGGCCGACTCAGACCTCTTCGCCATGATCAAAGAGGGCGACACGCTGAGGATCGACGGCAATGTGATCTATCGCGACGGCGGCGGCGCGAGTGAGGAGATCGCGACCGGTCTCGAGCACACGCTCCACAGCATCGAAGAGCTGATGGAGGTGGCAAAGGGCGGGCTGTCGTCCCAGATCGAGGCGTTCGCCGCCAACACGATGGAGTACCTGCGCAAGGAGCGCGACCTGCTCCTCGACGGTGTCGGCGTGCCCGACGTCGACACCTCGTTCTCTGGCCGGCACGTTCTGGTCGTGGTTCGCGGGTACCACTACCGGGAAGACCTGGCCATGCTCCGCTCGTATATCCGGGAGTACCGGCCGCTGCTTGTCGGGGTGGACGGCGGTGCGGACGCGCTCATGGACGCCGGGCTCAGACCGGACGTGATCGTCGGCGACATGGATTCGGTGTCCGACCGTGCGCTGCATTCCGGCGCCGAACTGATCGTGCACGCCTACCGCGACGGGCGGGCGCCCGGCCTCGAGCGGCTCGAGCGGTTGGGGTTGAAGGGAGTGGTCTTCCCGGCTACCGGGACCAGCGAGGACGTCGCGATGTTGCTGGCCGACGACAAGGGTGCCAGCTTGATCGTGGCAGTGGGCACCCACGACACCCTCGTGGAGTTCCTCGACAAGGGCCGCGCCGGCATGGCCAGTACCTTTTTGACCCGGCTACGGGTGGGCGGCAAGCTGATCGACGCCAAGGGCGTCAGCCGGCTGTACCGCAGTCGCATTCCGGCGTGGAGCCTGGTACTCCTAGTGGTCGCGGGTGTGCTGGCCGTGCTGGCCGCATTGACATCCACGCCCACCGGCGAGGCCTACCTGGAGGTCATGAGGTCGTGGTGGGACCGTTTCGTCTTCTGGCTGCAAGGACTTATCTGACGTGATCGACTTTCGTTACCACCTCGTCTCGATCATCGCGGTGTTCTTCGCGCTCGCGGTGGGCATCGTGCTCGGCGCCGGGCCGTTGGGCGAGCGGGTGGACGCCGATCTGCCCGACCAGCTGAACAGCATGCGGGAGCAGAACGGCCAGCTTCAGGAGCAGATCCGCGGTCTGGAGTCGATCCAGGAGTACCGCGACGGGTTCATCGAGGTGGTGACTCCGGAGATCGTCAGTGGGCGGCTGGACAATCGCGACGTGGTCGTGATGGCGATGCCCAACGCCGACGGCGATATCGTCGCTGCGGTCGCCGAGACGCTGCGAGAAGCCGGCGCCGAGGTGACCGCGAGCGTCCAGGTCGACAGCAGCTGGACCGATGCGGAGTCCGAGGCGGCACTGGACGCTCTAGCAGCGGGCCTGGTGTCGACCGGCATTACCATCCCGGAGGACGGCGACGGGTACGACAGGGGAGCGGCCCTGCTGGCGCAGGCGTTCCTCATCTCTCCTGAGGAGGTCACTCTGGAGGAGGGGCTGCCCAACAGCATCGACGAGTTGACCGTTGGTCTCAACCGGCAGATCGATGAAGAGATCGTGATCGGCCTGAGCGAGGCCGGGTTCATCGGCGTGGACGGCGACCCTGATCGTAAGGCTGAGCTGGCGGTCGTGGTCGCCGGCCCGCTCGTAGCGGAGGATTCGGCGATCCCGGTCGAGCCGCTCGTTACGGTCGTTCGTGCCCTGGAGGAGGCCGGCGCCGGCACGGTGGTGGCCGGCCCGCCCCTCGACAGCGAAGGCGAGCTCATCCCGACGATCCGCGGTGACGGGGATCTGGCCGAGCAGGTCTCGACGGTCGACGCGGCCGACCTGCTCGTCGGCCGAGTCGCCGTGGTATTCGCGATCCTGGAGCAGGAATCCGGCGACGCTGGGCAATACGGCTATTCCGGATCTCCGGACGGGCCGATGCCACCGATTCCCGCACGTCCCGCACCTGAGCAGGACCAGGATCAGGACTCCGGCGATCCGGGCGGCGAAGACCCGACCGGCGACGGTGAAACCGACGCGGACGGCGGTGCAGACGACAGTGAGGACGGCGAGGGATGAACGGCAGTTGGCAACGCGCGGCGGCAACGCTGGTCGCAGCCGGTGTGGGTGCCACCGTCGCGCGGATCGTCACGCGCCGGCTGACCGTCGATCCCCCCGGAGGTCCGGCAAGGTGGGAGCGGGAGAACCACCGCGGCCGGACTGTCACGCTTGCCGCGGGGGCGGCCACCGCGGCCGGAGCAGCCGCTGGAACCGCCCTGGCCCCAGGGGTTCCGGCCCGGGTCCGGGCAGCCGGCACGCTGGTCGCAGCGGCTGCGGGTGCCGCCGGGCTGTACGACGACCTCGAGGGCGATTCGGCCAGCAAGGGCCTGCGCGGCCACCTGTCGGCGCTCGCGCGGGGCGAGGTCACGACCGGAGCGGTCAAGATCGGCGTCATCGGTGCGGCCGGGCTGGCCGGTGCCGCACTGGTCAGCGACAACGCCCTGGATACGCTCATCGGCGGCGCGGCCGTCGCCGGGCACGCCAACCTGATGAACCTGTTCGACCTGCGCCCCGGGCGGGCCATCAAGGTGAGCCTGCTGCACGCCCCACTCGCGGTTGCCAGCCCGGCCGGACCGGTCGCAGCCGCCGGACTTGGTGCCGCGGGCGCCATGCTTCCCGGCGACCTGGCCGAGCGGACCATGCTCGGCGACGCCGGCGCGAACGCCCTGGGCGCGGTTGTCGGGCTCGCCTTCGTCGCCCGCGAGGGGCGCGCCGGGCGGCTGGCCCACCTCGCGATGGTGACCGCTCTGACGCTGGCCAGTGAGAAGGTGAGCTTCACCCAGGTGATCGCCGGCAATCGGGCGCTTCGCTGGCTCGACGAACTCGGCCGCACCAGCCGGTGAACGCTCGGCGGATCGCTGCCGGCGCCGCCGCCGGGATCGCCGGGGGAGCGGCCCTGGTCGCCGCGGTCAGCGTGCTGGCCCGGATCGTGGGGTTCGGCCGGCAACTCGTCTTCCAGGGTACGGTCAGCGAGACCGTGCTCGGATCGATCTACCAGACGGCCAACGCCCTGCCCAACGTGGCGTTCGAGATCGTCGCCGGTGGGGCGCTCGCCAGCGCGGTGGTCCCGCTACTGGCGCTGGCGGCCACCCGCGGCGATGCCGATCACGTTCGGCAGGTCGTGTCCGCGCTCCTGAGCTGGACGCTGGTGCTGCTGGTGCCGGTAGCCCTGCTCGGGGTGCTCGTGGCCGGTCCGGTCATGGAGTTCATGCTCCGCGGGACCGGTGGACCACTCGGGGTCGACGTGGGCCGGCGGATGCTGCTGATCTTCCTTCCGCAGATACCGCTGTACGGCATCGCCGTCGTGACGGCGGGCGTGATGCAGGCGCATCGCCGGTTCCTCGCCGCCGCGCTCGCGCCGGTGCTCTCGAGCATCGTCGTGGCGTCGGCTTACCTGCTGTTCAACCGGTCCTTCGAAGGTGACCGGGACGACCTGTCGACGGTGAGCCCGACCAGCGAGTGGATCCTGGCCGGCGGTACGACGCTCGGAGTGCTCGCCCTGGCCCTCGCCACGCTCGTGCCGATGCTCGTGCGGATCACCGGCATCCGCCTGAGCTTGCGCTTCCCGCCAGGTGTCGCACGGCTCGCGCGCAAGCTCGCCGTGGCGGGGCTCGCGACGCTCATCGCACAGCAGGTCGCATACCTCGTGGCGATGGCGATGGCGAACCAGCAGGCACCGGAGGGCGGCTGGGTGACGTACGTGAACAGCTGGATGGTGTATCTGCTGCCCTATGCGGTGCTTGCGGTCCCGATCGCAACGGCTGCGTTCCCGCGACTGTCCCAGCACGCACACGACGATGCAGGCGCCTACACCCGCACGCTCTCCGGTACCACGCGGGTGGTGCTGATCGCGTCCGCCGCGGGTGCGGCGATGCTCGTCGCGGCGTCCAGCCCGATCGCCGACTTCTTCGAGCTGATCAGCCAGGCGGACGTTCCGCCGGAGCGCATGGCGCTCGCCCTTGTGAGCTTCGCGCCCGGCCTGATCGGGTACGGGCTCGTCGCCCTCCTCGGCCGGGCGCTCTACGCACGCGGGCGGGGTCGAGCCGCGGCCACGGCGATCGTGACCGGCTGGATGCTGGCGGCCGCGCTGGCTCTGCTCCTCGCGTACGTGCTGGACGGTGAACGGGTCATTGCCGGCCTCGGGCTCGCGCATGCGATCGGGATGCTGGTCGCCGGTGGGCTGCTGCTGCGGGCTGTGTACGCGGACAGCGGGGCGCCGGCTCTGGCCGGGGTGGCGCGCGCGGGGGCCAGCGCCTGCGCCGGCGCGGCGGTGGGCGCGGTGGCCGGGTGGTTCGCCGCCAGGGCTATGCCGGACGGTGGCCTTGTGATCGCCGTCGGCACGGGCGTGCTGGCCGCGGTGGTGGCGCTGGCCTGCGTCGCCGGTGCCCTCTTGGTGGGCGACAGGGACGACTTGCGGAAGTTGCTGCGGCGATGAAGGTGACGATCGTGCTCGGCACCAGTACCGGCGGGGTCGGCGCCCATGTCCGGATGCTGGCGCAGCGGCTCCCGGACAGCGGAGTCGAGGTGACGGTGGCGTGCCCGCCCGGTACCGAGGAGAGGTTCGGGTTCGCCGCCACCGGCGCTGCCTACCGCCCGGTCTCGATCGCCGCCGGTCCGCGTCCGGTCAGCGATGCCGCGACGGTCCTGCGCCTGCGGGCCGTCACCCGGGGCTCCGACGTCGTGCACGCCCACGGATTCCGCGCGGCCGCGCTGACCGGGATCGCACTCGGCCGGCGCCGCCCCGGCCGCACGCCGCTCGTGGCGACCTGGCACAACGCCGTGCTGGTGGGGGGGCGGCGCAGGCGAGTCCTGGCCCTGATCGAGGCGGTTGCGGCCCGCCGCGCCGATCTGACCCTGGCCGTATCTCCCGACCTGGTGGATCGGGCCCGCGAGCTGGGCGCGCCCGAGGCCAGGCTCGCCCCCGTCCCGGCTCCCAGGCTGGCTGCGCCGTCCCGGACGCGGGCGCAGGTGCGGGACGAGTTCGGTGCGGGACGGCGGCCGATCGTGCTTGCCGTGGCCCGGCTGGCGCAGCAGAAGGACTACGACACCCTGCTCGAAGCGTCGTCGAGTTGGCGCCACCGCAATCCGCCGCCTCTCGTACTGGCCGCAGGGGACGGGCCAGAGTACGACCGCCTGGCCCGCCTGATCGAGTCGCGCGGGTTGCCGGTTCGCCTGCTCGGGCGACGCGCTGATGTACCGGATCTGCTGGCGGCCGCGGACGTGTTCGTCATGACGTCTCGGTGGGAAGGATCGCCGCTGGTGGTCCAGGAGGCGATGGCCGCGGGTGTTCCCGTCGTGGCGACCGCGGTGGGTGGCGTGCCCGCCCTCACCGGCAACGGAGTGGTTCTCGTTCCCCGTGCGGACCCCGAGGCCGTGGCCCGCGCCGTCGGCGCGCTGCTCGACGACCCGGCCGCGCGGGCGGCGCTGGTCGAGCGGGCCCGCGCGGCGGCGGCCAAGTGGCCGGACGAAGCTGAGGCGACCCAGCAGATTGCCCGCGTGTATCGCGAGGTCTCCGGGCGTAGCTGATACTCTGGAGTTCCGTGGACCGGGACGTTCACTACCCGCATTCTTCGACCACGGGAGCCCTCTTGGCGCCGCAGCCGACAACACACCTGTTCGTCACCGGGGGCGTGGCATCCTCGCTCGGGAAAGGCCTGACGGCGTCCAGCCTCGGGATGCTTCTCACCGCGCGCGGGCTCCGCGTCACCATGCAGAAGCTCGACCCATACCTCAACGTCGATCCCGGCACGATGAACCCGTTCCAGCACGGCGAGGTGTTCGTCACCGAGGACGGCGCCGAGACCGACCTCGACATCGGCCATTACGAGCGCTTCCTGGATCGCGACCTGGACCGCAAGGCGAACGTCACGACCGGGCAGGTGTACTCGGAGGTGATCGCCAAGGAGCGGCGTGGTGAGTACCTCGGCGACACCGTCCAGGTCATCCCGCACATCACCAACGAGATCAAAGACCGGATGCTCGGTATGGCCGGGCCCGACGTCGACGTCGTGATCCACGAGATCGGCGGAACGGTCGGCGACATCGAGTCGCTGCCGTTCCTGGAGGCCGCCCGGCAGGTCCGTCACGACGTGGGCCGCGACAGGTGTTTCTTCCTGCACGTGTCACTCGTGCCATACCTCGCCCCGTCCGGCGAGTTGAAGACCAAGCCGACTCAGCACTCCGTGGCCGCCCTGCGGCAGGTTGGTATCACGCCGGACGCCGTCGTCTGCCGGGCGGACCGTCCCATCCCGTCAGGAGTCAAGCGCAAGATCTCGCTGATGTGCGACGTCGACGCCGAGGCCGTGGTCGCTGCCGTCGACGCACCCTCTATCTACGACATCCCGCGGGTGCTGCACGCCGAAGGTCTCGACGCCTACGTCGTGCGGCGGCTGGCGCTGCCGTTCCGCGACGTCAACTGGTCAGCCTGGGACGAGCTGCTGCGCCGCGTCCACCACCCCAAGTACGAGGTCACCGTGGCGCTGGTGGGCAAATACGTCGATCTGCCGGACGCGTACCTGTCGGTCACCGAGGCCCTACGTGCCGGCGGTTTCGCCGGCGACGCACGGGTGCAGGTGCGCTGGGTGGCCTCGGACGAGTGCCAGACGCCCGAAGGAGCCGCGGCCCGGCTCTCCGACGTCGACGCCGTGTGCATCCCCGGCGGGTTCGGTGTGCGCGGCATCGAAGGCAAGATCGGCGCGGCCCGGTACGCCCGCGAGCACGCGATGCCAGTGCTCGGCCTGTGCCTGGGACTGCAATGCATGGTGATCGAGTATGCCCGCAGCGTGGCCGGGCTCGCGGGCGCGAACTCGGCTGAGTTCGACGCCGACACGCCCCACGCGGTGATCGCCACCATGGAGGAGCAGAAGGGCATCGTCGCAGGTGAGGGCGACATGGGCGGCACTATGCGGTTGGGGGCCTACCCGGCCAAGCTGGCGCCAGGGTCGCTCGCCCGCGAGCTGTACGGCACGGCCACCGTGAGCGAGCGGCACCGGCACCGCTATGAGGTCAGCAACTCGCACCGCGAGCAACTCACCGCCGCGGGTTTGGTGATCTCCGGCCTGTCCCCGGACCGGGAACTGGTCGAGTTCATCGAGTTGCCCCGCGACGTCCACCCCTACTACATCGCGACCCAAGCCCATCCGGAGCTCAAGTCCCGCCCGACCCGGCCGCACCCGTTGTTCGCCGGGCTCATCGAAGCCGCGATCCGGCGCCAGCAGGAGACTCAGCTGCCGGTGGACGTCGAGCCGGTGGAGCTGGCCGAGCACGTCGGCGCCGTATCGTGACCGGCGGGCTGGAGGGCCTGTCGGCGATGGCCGTCGAAGATCGCGCGGAGCGGTGGCCGGTCAGCTCCTCGATCGTCGCACATCGCACCGGCCGGGTCATCACCGTGCGCAGGGATGTCGTGGCCCCCGCGGAGGGCGAGCATTTCACCAGAGACGTCGTGGTTCATCCCGGTGCGGTGGGCATCCTTGCGCTCGACGAGCAGGAGCGGGTGCTGCTCGTGTCGCAGTATCGCCACCCGGTGGGACACCGGCTGCTCGAAGCGCCCGCCGGACTCCTGGACGTGCCGGGCGAGCCGTACCACGAGGCGGCCATTCGCGAGCTTTACGAAGAAGGTCACGTGCGGGCCCACGATTGGCGGGTCCTGGTCGACGCGTTCACCTCGCCCGGAATGACCACCGAATCAATCCGGGTCTACCTTGCCCGAGACCTCGAACATGTCCCGGACAGTGACCGGCACGTGGGTCGCGCCGAGGAAGCGGACATGCCGGTGGTCTGGGCGCCGCTGCCCGAGGTCGTGGCGGCGATCCTGGCCGGACGGCTGCACAATGCGGTCCTGTGCCTTGCCGGGCTGGCCGCATGGACGGCGCGCAACGGGCCGGGCTATAACTCCCTGCGTCCCGTCGACGCACCCTGGCCGACGGCCCCCACCTCCCCGCGTTGATCATGCACAAGTGGGGCGACACGCCGATTTGTCCGGGTTCATCAGCCACCAACCTCGCCTGGAACTGCGGCGGGTCGCCCCACTTGTGCATGATCAACGCGGTTGCTTGTTGACGATCGGCCGTCCGCCCCGCCGTCACCGGTCCGATATCGAGCGCCACCTGTCGTCACACTGCTCAGTCATGGCTGGCGTACTCGTGATCGGCGTGGCCCAGCGGCTCTATCTGGAAGGTGCTGTGCTCGATGTCGAAATGGCCGGCCAGGCAGCGCTGTAGGCCATCGAGCACCGGGCCGTAGCCGTGTTCGGCCAGCACCGCGTCTTCGACCACGACATGCGCCGAAACCACCGGGACTCCGCTGGTGATCGTCCACACGTGCAGGTCGTGCACGTCCACGACGGCTGGGGCGGCCATGATGTGGCGGCGGACGTCCGCGAGGTCGACGTCCTTCGGAGCGGCCTCGAGCAGCACGTGGACGACATCACGGAGCAGCATGAAGGCTCGGGGCAGGATCAACAGTCCGATCGCGATAGAAGCGAGCGCATCGGCCCTCGTCCACCCGCTCGCCATGATGATCAACGCGGCGGCGATGACCGCCATCGAGCTCAGCGTGTCCCCGAGCACCTCGAGGTAGGCACCCCTGACGTTGAGGCTCTCCTTCTGGCCACGACGCAGGACGACGAGGCCGACCGCGTTGCCCGCCAGCCCCACGACCGCCGCTGCGAGCATGACGCCGGTCTCGATCTCGGCGGGGTCGAGCAGGCGCCGGACTCCGCCGATGAGGATAAGGACGGCGACCACACCGACGACGAGCCCGTTGGCCAGTGCGGCGAGGATTTCCAGGCGCTGCAGGCCAAAGGTGCGCCGGTCGCTCGGCGGGCGGGCCCCGATGACGGTGGCGAGCAGGGCAAGGCCCACGCCGATGCCATCGGTGAAGCCGTGACCGGCGTCCGCGAGCAGAGCCAGCGAGCCGGACAAGGCGGCCCCGACGACCTGCACGACGGTGATGGTCGCGATGATGCACAGAACCGCCACCATGCGCCCGCGGTAACGGTATGCGGCCGTACTGTCGCCGTGGCTGTGGCCGAGTCCCATCATCGTCCCTCCCCGCCATGATGCCGGTTAAGCGAGCGACGCCACCGTCGAAACTACATGATCATCGTTGTGCCTTAGACTCGCCCCGCCACCACAACAAGCGGTGACCACCCGGCAACGTCGCCGGGTGATGCGAGGCTGGGAAGGTCGCGAACGCCGTGATAGTCGGAATCCCCACCGAGGTGAAGAACAACGAGTTCCGCGTGGCAATGACGCCCGCGGGCGTGCACGAACTAGTGCGCAACGGTCACGAGGTCGTGATCCAGAAAGGCGCCGGAGCCGGTTCGTCCATCTCCGACACCGAGTTCTCCGCCGCCGGAGCACGGATCGTGGAGAAGGCGGACGACGTCTGGGGGTCAGCCGATCTTGTCCTGAAGGTGAAGGAGCCGGTGCAGGAGGAGTACCACCGGATGCGCCGTGACCAGGTCTTGTTCACCTATCTGCACTTGGCGGCCTCGCTGGAGTGCACCCATGCACTGCTGGACTCGGGCATCACCGCGATCGCCTACGAGACGGTGCAACTGCCGGACGGGTCACTTCCGCTGCTCGCGCCGATGAGCGAGGTGGCCGGGCGGATGGCGACTCAAGTGGGCGCGCACATTCTCGAACGGGCCCAGGGTGGGCGTGGCGTTCTGCTGGGTGGCGTGCCCGGTGTGAAGGCAGCGAAGGTCGTTGTCGTCGGGGCTGGCGTCGCCGGCATGAACGCGGCCGAGATCGCGCTGGGGATGCAGGCCGACGTGTGGATCCTGGACAAGAACGTCGCCCGCCTCCGCGATGTCGATCGGGTCTACCGGGGACACGCCCAAACGATCACGTCGAACCTGTTCGAGGTCGAGAAGGCAGTCGTAGACGCAGACCTCGTCATCGGCGCGGTGCTCGTTCCGGGCGCCAAGGCCCCGAAGCTGGTGAGCAACGAACTCGTGGCCAAGATGCGGCCCGGCAGCGTCCTGGTGGACATCGCGATCGACCAGGGCGGCTGCTTCGAGGACTCGCGGCCGACGACGCACGCCGACCCGACGTACCACGTGCACGAGTCGGTGTTCTACTGCGTGACGAACATGCCCGGCGCCGTTCCGCACACCTCGACATACGCGCTGACGAACGTGACCTTGCCGTACACGGTCGAGCTGGCCAATCACGGCTGGCGCGACGCGCTGCGGCGCGATCCTGCGCTCGCGCTCGGCCTGAATACACACGACGGTCAGGTCACCTACGGGCCGGTGGCCGAGGCCCACGAGATGGCCTCGATCAGCGTGGACGAGGTGCTCAAGTAGGAGTGGCTGCCGCTGAGTCTCCGCTTGACCGGGCGGTCCGGGGCTATCTGGATCACCTCGCGGTCGAACGTGGCCTGGCGGCGAACACCTTGGCATCCTATCGGCGCGATCTGCGGCGGTATGCCGGTTTTCTGACATCCGAAGGGGTGGGCGAGCCGGCGGACATCACGGAGAAGCACGTTTCCGCGTTCCTGCGCAGCCTCCGGGAGGGGGACGAGGATCATCCGGCGCTAAGTGCGAGCTCGGCGGCTCGCACCGTGGTGGCGGTGCGCGGATTGCACCGGTTCCTCGCCCGTGAAGGCCTGGTGGCGGCCGACGCCGCCGTCGCCGTCCGTCCGCCGACTCCGCCCCGCAAGCTGCCGAAGGCGATCCCACTCGCGGACGTCGAGCGGCTGCTGGCCGCAGCCGGTTCGGACGGATCGCTGCTCGGGCTCAGGGATCGTGCCCTGCTGGAAATGCTCTACGGGACCGGGGCGCGCATCTCCGAGGCGGTCGGGCTGGATCGAGATGACGTCGACGAGGCGGCCGGCACCGTGCTGTTGCGCGGTAAGGGGGCCAAGGAGCGGGTGGTCCCCGTCGGGTCGTATGCGCTCGAGGCGCTGTCGGCCTACCTCGTACGGGCCCGGCCCGGCCTGGTCGCCGCAAAGCGGGCGACTCCGGCGCTGTTCCTCAATGCGCGCGGAGGCCGGTTATCGCGCCAGAGTGCCTGGACGGTGCTGCGCACGGTGGCGGCCCGCGCCGGATTGTCGACTCCGGTGTCGCCGCACACTCTTCGCCACTCGTTCGCAACCCACCTTCTCGACGGTGGCGCAGACGTGCGGGTCGTCCAGGAGCTGCTCGGGCACGCCTCCGTGACGACCACGCAGGTGTACACCCTGGTGACCGTGGACCGGCTGCGAGAGGTCTACGCGGCGGCCCACCCGCGGGCCCGCTGATCGATTGCGGCAGGCATCGGCCGAGCCGCCGCCGGGACGACCTTCGGTGCCCGCCCCTTTGCATTGCAAAGCTCCGCCGGAGCTCCGCCGGGCGGACGTGCCATCCGCCGATTCCCGAGTGCAGGGCACGCAGTTTCAGCCGTCAGTGCCGTCGGTTAGGCTCGCAGGCGGATTCGCCAGTAGGAAAGGGTGACAACGGGTGGCTGGAGAACTCGCGGCGAAGGCCGGTGTCGAGTCGCAGCTCGACGAGCACCGCACCGAGCTGGTCGCGTACTGCTATCGCATGCTCGGTTCGGCGTTCGAGGCCGAGGACGCCGCTCAGGAGAGCCTGTTTCGCGCCTGGCGCGCGTACGACAGGTTCGAAGGGCGGGCGTCGTTGCGCTCGTGGTTGTACCGGATCGCCACCAACGTGTGCCTCGACATGCTGGGCAGCAGCCAGCGCCGGGCGCGGCCGATGGACCTCGGGCCGGCGTCGACGGCGGACTCCTCGGTTCCGGCACCACTCCCGGAATCGGTCTGGATCGAGCCGATCCCGGACAGCCGGGTGCTGCCTGGCGGTGACCCGTCCGAGGTTGCAGTCGCCCGCGACACTGTGCGGCTCGCCTTCGTCGCCGCGCTGCAGCACCTGCCGCCGAAGCAGCGGTCGGTGTTGATCTTACGTGAAGTGCTCGCCTGGTCGGCCGCCGAGGTCGCGGAGCTGCTGGACACCTCCGTCGCATCGGTCAACAGCGCATTGCAGCGAGCTCGCGCGACGCTTGCACAAGCCGAGATCGCCGACACCGACCCGATCCGGCCGCTCGACGCCGACCAGCGCGACCTGCTCGCCCGGTACGTGGACGCCTTCGAGCGGTACGACATGGACGCGCTGGCCAAGCTCCTGCACGAGGACGCGACCTTGTCGATGCCGCCGCTGAGCCTGTGGCTGCGCGGTCCAGAGCAGATCAGGGCGTGGATGCTGGGAACAGGCAGCGGGTGCCGTGGATCCAAGCTCATCCCTGCTGCGGCCAACGGCACGCCGGCGTTCGGGCAGTACCGCCCCAGCGGCCCGGGTGGGCGGCACGAGCCGTGGGCGTTGGTCGTGCTCGAAATCTCCGGAGGACGCATCGCGGGTGTCAACTCGTTCCTGGACACCGAGCGGCTGTTTCCGTTTTTCGGCTTGCCGCCGACGCCACCGACAGAGTGGGCGCGGCATCCACAGACACGGACCCAGGCAAGGTAGGCTCGCGGCGCAAGGAGTCCAACTGTCGCCGAGGAGCTCTGACGGCTGGTGAACACCCAGACTACGGAGGCCCTGGTCCCAACTGTCGCTGCCGCCAAGTCCGACCAGGCCGATGTGGGAGAGCCGGATCTCGGCCCGACGCTGCGTGCTAAGCGCAAGTTCCCGCAACCGCCGCCGCTGGAGCACCACGGTCCCGCCCGTGTCGTTGCGCTGTGCAACCAGAAGGGCGGTGTGGGTAAGACCACGACGGCCATCAACCTCGGCGCCGCGCTGGCCGACTATGGCCGCAAGGTCCTGCTGATCGACTTCGACCCGCAGGCGGCGCTCACCGACGGGCTCGGCTTTCGAGGTCGCGACTTCGAGGAGTCGTCGATCTACAGCCTGCTGATGGACGGGGGTGACGCCGCCGACTTGGTCGTCCAGACTCCGATTCCCGGAATGGACCTGCTGCCCAGCCATATCAACCTGTCCGCCGCCGAACTCCAACTCGTCACCGAGGTCGCGCGCGAGCAGGCCCTGGAACGGGCGATCAAGCCGTTGCTCCCCGACTACGACGTCGCTTTGATCGACTGCCAGCCGTCGCTGGGCATGTTGACCATCAATGCCCTTACCGCCGCCAACAGTGTGATCATTCCGGTCGAGTGCGAATACTTCGCGCTGCGCGGGGTGGCCCTGCTGCTCGCGACGATCGAGAAGGTCCAGCGCCGGATCAACCCGGATCTCGTGATAGACGGGGTCGTCGCGACGCGGTACGACGGCCGCACCGTGCACGGCAAGGAGATCCTCGAGCGCCTTATCGAGGGGTTCGGCGAGCAGTTGTTCTACTCCGTGATCGGCCGCACGGTGAAGTTCCCCGAAACCACGGCGGGCGGTTTGCCGATCACCACGATCGCGCCCTCGTCACCCGGCGCCAAGGCCTACCGCCAGCTGGCCAGGGAGGTGCTGCTTCGGTGGGCGTCGGCCTCCACCACGCAGTGAGCGACGGCGAGTTCACGAGCTGGGCAGGAGAGAGCAGCGGCAAACGGTTCGAAGTCCACCTGGAGAACTTCGAGGGTCCGTTCGACCTGTTGCTCAACCTCATCGCGAAGCACAAACTCGACGTCACCGAGGTGGCCCTGTCGAGGGTCACCGACGAGTTCATCGCGTACATCGGGGCGTACGGACCCGAGTGGGACCTCGATCAGGCCAGCGAGTTCCTCGTCGTGGCGGCTACATTGCTCGACCTGAAGGCGGCCCGGCTCCTGCCCAGCGGTGAGGTCGAGGACGAGGAAGACCTCGCTCTGCTCGAGGCGCGCGATCTGCTGTTCGCCCGCCTGCTGCAGTACCGCGCATACAAGGAGATCGCGGCAATCCTGGCCGCGCGGATGGCCGAGGAGTCAAAGCGGTTTCCGCGAGCGGTCGGCCTCGAGGAGCGGTACGCCGCGGCTCTGCCGGAAGTGGTCGTCGGACTGGGGCCGCGCGAGTTGGCGGCCCTCGCATCGAAGGTGCTCGAACCCAAGCCGGTGCCTACGGTCGGCACCGCGCATCTGCACCAGAACCGGGTCAGCGTACGTGAGCAGGCGGCAGTCCTCGTCGATCGGCTCCGCCGTCAGCAGCAGGCGACGTTCCGGGCTCTGGCCGCCGACTGCCCGACTACGCTTCACGTGGTCGCCAGGTTCCTGGCGCTGCTTGAGCTCTACCGTGAGAAAGCGGTGACGTTCGAGCAGCTCACCCCGTTGGGAGAGCTCACCGTCCGGTGGACCGGCGACATCGAAAGCCACGTTGCCGTGGGTGACGAGTTCGACGAACCGGCTGGTCAGGCCACGCGAGACGCGGAAGGAGGCGAGCAGCGATGAACGGCGATACCGAGCCGAGCCTGTCGGCGGCCATCGAGGCCGTGCTGCTCGTCGTGGACGAGCCGGTGGCGGAGGTGACGCTCGCCCAGGTGCTGGAGCGGCCCACGGACGAGGTGGCGGTCACCCTGCGAGAGTTGGCCCAGGACTACCGGGCGGCCGGACGAGGGTTCGAGTTGCGCGAGATCGCGGGTGGGTGGCGCCTCTACACGAATCCGGCGTGTGCCGCCATCGTCGAGCGGTTCGTCCTGGACGGCCAGCAGGCTCGGCTCACTCAAGCCGCCCTGGAAACGCTGGCCGTGGTCGCGTACAAGCAGCCGGTGAGCCGCGCCCGGGTGTCGGCCGTCCGCGGCGTCAACTGTGACGGCGTCATGCGCACGCTGGTAACCCGGGGGCTCGTCGAGGAGGCGGGCATGGACGCCGAGTCCGGCGCCACACTGTTCCGCACGTCCTCGTACTTCCTCGAGCGTTTGGGCATGTCCTCGCTCGACGAACTGCCACCCCTGGCGCCGTACCTGCCGGACGTCGGCGAGGTCGACGGCGACTATGCCGGCGGGTGACGGCGGCGTCCGGCTGCAGAAGGTCCTCGCGGCCGCGGGGGTGGGCAGCCGGCGCGCCTGCGAGGCGATGATCGCCGCCGGCCGGGTCGAGGTCGACGGCGAGGTCGTTCGAACCATGGGCGTTCGGGTGGACCCGACGAGCGCGGTGATCAAGGTCGACGGCATGCGGATCGCCACGCAGGAGTCGGGCCTCGTCCACTTGGCCCTGAACAAGCCGCGGGGCGTGGTCAGCACGATGAGCGATCCGGAGGGTCGGCCGAGCCTGGGCGATTACGTCAGGAACCGGCGGGAGCGGCTGTTCCACGTGGGACGCTTGGACGCCGACACCGAAGGTCTCATCCTGCTCACCAACGACGGCGAGCTGGCTCATCGGTTGACCCACCCGAGCTACGAGGTGCCCAAGACCTATCTGGCCGAAGTGGTCGGTCCGATCGCGCGCGACCTGGGCAAGCGGCTCAGGAACGGCATCGAGCTGGACGATGGGCTGGTGACCGTCGACGAATTCCGTGTGGTGAGCCGGTCCGGCGCTCGGATCATGCTCGAGCTGGTCCTGCACGAGGGCCGCAAGCATGTCGTGCGCCGCCTGCTCGATTCGGTGGGGTATCCGGTGGAGCGGTTGGTGCGCACGGACCTCGGACCGATCAAGCTGGGTGACCTGCGGGTTGGAAACACCCGCCGGCTCACCCCCGACGAGGTCGGCGCGCTCTACCGGGCAGTAGGCCTGTAACCGTCATGGCCGTCCATGCGCTGCGCGGGGCTACCCAGCTCGACGTAGACGAACGTGAACACCTTCTCGACCGGGTGGCCGAGCTGGTGCGCGAGCTGATGCGCCGGAACAACCTCACGTCGGAGGATCTGATCAGCATTGTGTTCACTGCCACCGCCGATGTCCGGTCGGAGTTTCCGGCCTACGCCGCGCGTGCGATAGGCATCACCGACGTTCCGCTCCTGTGCGCGCAGGAGCTCGACGTGGTCGGCGCAATGCCCCGCGTGGTGCGCTTGCTCGCACACGCGGAAACCGACCTGCCCCGCGACAAGATCCGGCATGTGTACCTGCGCGGCGCCCGCGAACTGCGAACGGATCTACCGCGATGACCGCCCAGAACGGCAGCGTCCTGGCCGGCGGGGTGTTGATCGTCGGTACCGGCCTGCTCGGTACGTCCCTTGGCCTGGCACTACGCCGGGCGGAGGTGGATGTGCGGCTCAGGGACGCGAATCCCGAGACGCTCGCCGAAGCCGTGCGGCTCGGTGCCGGCCGGGCGGACGACGGCACCGAGGCGGCGATCGCCGTCGTGGCCGTGCCGCCGGAGGTGACCGCGACCGAGGTGCTTCGGATACTCGCCGACGGCGGCGCCGATTACGTCACCGATGTGGCGAGCGTCAAGGAGATTCCGGTACGGCAGGTACGCGCGCAGGCCGCGGAACCCGGGCGCTACGTCGGCGGACACCCGATGGCCGGCCGGGAGGTCTCCGGGCCCGGCGGTGCACTGGTTGACCTGTTCGAGGGCCGGCCCTGGGTGTTGTGCCCGGACGAGGCGACCGACCCGCACGCGGTGACGCGCGCCCTCGCGGTGGCCCGGCTGGCCGGCGGCATTCCCGTCACGATGCCGGCGGCCGAGCACGACGCGGCCGTAGCACTGGTTTCGCATGCGCCGCATGTGGTGGCCGCACTCGTGGCCGGGCGGTTGGCCGACGCCCCGCCCCACGAGGTTCGCCTGGCCGGCCAGGGCGTCACGGACGTGACCCGGGTCGCGGCCGGTGACCCCGGTCTGTGGACCGAGATCTTGACCGCGAACGCCGACGCCGTGGCGGCCATCCTGCGTGCCTTGCGAACCGATCTCGACCGTGTGCTCACCGCATTGGACACCGGTGGCAACGACGGTCGGGCCGAGCTGCGGGCCGTGCTGGCCGGTGGAGTCGATGGTCGATCTCGCCTGCCAGGCAAACACGGCACCGCTCACGTCGAGTACGCGACCGTCACCGTCGTGGTCGACGACCGTCCCGGTCAGCTCGCTGCGCTGTTCGCCGATGCGGGCGCTGCCGGGGTCAACGTGGAGGACGTGCGCATCGAGCACAGCCCCGGCCAGCCGGTCGGGATGGTCGAGCTGGACGTCCGTCCCGGCCTGGCGCCGGTGCTGGCGAACGAGCTCGCCGCCCGCGGCTGGACCGTACGCTGAACCCCCACCCACGCTGCCCCCCACCCACGATGCCCCCAAACCCACGCTGCCCCTAACCTGCGCCGATCATGCAAGAGTGCGATGACACGCCGAAATGTCGGTTTGGCCCAACTGGGTCGAAGCCCACAAATCGGCGTGTCGTCCCACTCTTGCATGATCAGCGGGGGGAGGGGTTAGCCGTTGCGGGCGGGCAGGGTGAGCCAGCCCTCGTCGTCGAGTGTGGTGAGATCGCTGGCCAGCACTCCCAGGTCGCTGATCGTGTAGACGGCGTCACCGATCACCACGGACCGCTGGATCGCCGCTCGCCACGCCACGTCCGAGTACTGCGGGCTGCGCGAGTCGGCGTCCTCGTCCGGTAGGTGGGTGAGACGGCCGAGCTCGTTGAACCCCGCGCTCCTGTCGACGGCGTAGGCGAGGGCCCCGTTGTCGACCTTCTCGATCTGGGTGCTGTCGTCCCATGTCCAGGACTGGTACGGGATGACGGTGAGTCCCGTCGCCGGCCAGTGCAGGAAGGCATGGTGATCCCACTCGGCCTCGGTATACGCGTCCTGGAGCGTGACCTGGTGGATGCGCTGCGGGTCGGAGAGGTCCGATACGTCGAACAGCGACAGCTGCAGGCCTTGGGTCCGGCCTTCCTCGTCCGCGTCCTGGCCGACGCCCAACACCAGGTTGTCGCCGACCGGATGCAGGTACGCCGAGTATCCGAGGATCTTCAGCTCGCCGAGAACCCGTGGGTCTGCTGGATCGGACAGATCAAGCGTGTAGAGGGGGTCGGTCTCCCGGAACGTCACGACGTAGCCCACCTCACCCATGAACCGGACCGCGTAGATGCGCTCGCCCTTGCCGAGCCCGCCGACCTGGCCGAGCTGTTCGAGCTCGCCGTCGTGTTCGGCGAAGGTGGTCACGAAGCTCTCCGTGAGCGGCAACTCGCCCCGCTCACCCCACCATGGGGAACCGTCAGTGGTGGCCACGCGCAGCACGCCGTCGTGCGAGCTCATCGACCACTGGTTCAGGACGTGACCGCGGACGCTGCCGCTACCCACATAGCGGGCCGAGTCCGGATCGGTGATGTCGAAGGCATGCAGGTCGGTGGTGTAGCGCTCGTTCGCTTCGCGGAACGCCGTCTCCGGCAAGCCGCCCCAGTCGACCCACCGGTTCGTAGCCACATAAAGCCGCTCGGCGGAGGCGTAGACGGTCTCGCCGCCGGCCAGGACCGCGGCACCGCCACGAGGGGCCAGATCGCCGGCTAGGTCCAATGACAGCACGGTGGTGGTTCCCAGGCCGGAGAAATCGCGGGGGTGGTGGATCTGCTCACACGGCAGCAGAGCTCCCTCATCCTCCGTGCCGTCGGCGCCAGTGCGGATGTAGTAGGGAATCCAGTTGTCGACGGTGGATTCCTCGATGATCTGCCGGTTCTTCTCCGTGGCATCGCGCTCGGACCGCAGGCCGTTGCCCTCTGGGGTCGTGAAGGGCAGTCCTACCGGTTGAGCATTCAGAACCACTCGGGCGACGCCGTCGACCAGCCGGGCCGAGGCCACCCAACCGTCGAGTTGGAGGGTGGACACCAGCTCAGGATCGGCCGGGTTACCCACGTCGTACAGAGACAGCGTCGTGCCGGACGGCCAGTAGTGGGCGGCCGATTCGCGGGCGAGCGGGTGGACTCCGCCGTCGACCTGGCCGAAGACCAGCAGGCGATCGCCCGCACGCAGCAACTGGTGACCCCATCCGCCGACGTCGACGCTCGACACCAACTCCGGGGATGGGCCGGTGACATCGACAGTGTCGAGGTACTGTCCGCGGATCAGGTACAGCCGCTCGCCGTCGGTCTTCACGGTGTCCGGCTCGTCGACCCCGGCCTCCTGGACATTCGTTCCCGAGTAGTCCTGGCCCTCGACCGGGGGGCTGAGGGAGCGGTTAGAAGAAAACGAGTCGGCGGCCGCCTCCGGCGCGACGGCGGCCTCGCCGGCGTCGTCCGCGCCGACCGCCGCGTCCTCTTCGACCGCAAACATGCCGCCACCGCCGAGTCCCCACGGACCGACCATCTCGAGCGCGTGCTCCTTGACGTACGACAGCATGTCGTCGCAGGCGTCGAACGATACGAGCGAGCTGACCAGCATGACCTCGTCGGTAAATGGTTGGACCGGATCGTTACCAGCGGGGGTGTCAGGTCCGCCGTTGCCGGTAGTGCATGCCGCAAGCATCAGAACTGTCGCAGAAAGGACTCCGAGCGGAGTGCGCATGGGATCATCCTTAGCTGTCCGGCGCGACCGTGCGTCGCGTGATATGGCTTGGACGCAGCCGACTACGCGCCGGTTCCGGGTGAATCGCCGACTGAACGACTACCAGAGACCGCCGGGCCGGCCGGTACCGAACCGCCGCCTCATCCCGTAGGCGCCGGCGAGTCCGCACCCCACGACGGCGGCGCCCACCACACCGTCGACGAAGTAGTGATTGGCGGTGACGACGATGGCGGCGAACATCAGCAGCGGCGCGGCGACAGCGCCGATTCGGACCGCGCGGTACTTCGCGAGCGTGCCGATCGCGATGGCGGCCAGCAGCACCCAGCCGAAGTGCAGGCTGGGCATGGCGGCGTACTCGTTGACCACGGCTGAGCCGTTGAACGTGCGATACCAGGACGCGTGCAACTCCACGGTGTCCACGAAGCCGTACTGGGGCATGAACCGGGGCGGCGCCAGCGGGAACGTCGCGAACAGCACCAGGGCCACCGCGCCCGACGCGAGCAATGCATTGCGGAACAAGGCGTAGTGCGCCGGTCGCCTGACGATCAGCCAGGCCAGCGCGCCTACCATTAGCGGCGCGAAGCCCCAGATGTAGACGGTGTTGGCGATGTGGATGATCGCCTCGTTGCCGATCACGGCTCGCTGGACGAATCGTTCCTCGAAGATGTTCAGCGCCCGTTCCAGCGCGATGATGCGCTCGGCGTTGTCGTACGCCACATGGATCTGGTTGTCGGCGATGCCGCGCACTCGGGAGTAGAGCTGGGTAGCGACGATGATGAACAGGGCTTCTCGAACAGCAATAAGCCACCGGTTGCGCTGATCGCGTGCGGTCGATCCACCGTGCTCCGGCGCCCGGGGCGCCTCTACCCGAGCGCCTGTTGCCATGCCTCCCGCCGCTTCCCGCCTCGCCCGCCTGATCCGAGAGCGAACCTATCACCGAAGGCGCTGCTCCAATGAGGCGACGCACCGTCTTGTTGACCGCGCCCGGGAGGGGCCAGGCGGGGCGCCTGGCGGTCCGACGAACTACGCTCGTGCCGACTGACACCCTATGCCGCACGAGGAGACTTGGACCGTGGCCGATCGCAGCGCTAGCGGAACGCCGGATTCCGGCCCGGTGGCGGGGGTGAACAGGTCGAGCCTGGTGATCGCCATAGACGGGCCGTCGGGCTCGGGCAAGTCGACCGTCGCTCGGCGGGTCGCATCGGCGTTGGGTCTGCGGTATCTGGACACCGGGGCGATGTACCGCGCGCTGACCTGGTGGCTGCTGGACAGCGGAGTCGAACTCTCGGACACCGACAAGGTCGCCCAGTTGGCGCCGGAGTTGCCGTTGGAGATGGGCACCGACCCGGCAGCGCCCACCGTCCATGTCGGAGGGACGGACGTCGGTGCGGCGATCCGTGAGACCCGCATTTCCGAATCGGTCAGCCTGGTGGCGACCAATCTCGCGGTGCGCGCCGACATGAGGCTGCGCCAGCGGGCTGTCGTGGAGGCCGGGGGAGTGGTGGTCGAAGGCCGCGACATCACGACCGTGATCGCACCTGATGCACCGGTGCGCGTGTTGCTGACCGCTAGTGAGGACGCCCGGCTGTCGCGACGTGCGCGTGAACTGCACGGAGCGGACGATGAGGGAGCGCTGGCCCGGACCCGCGACCAGGTGCTGCGGCGCGATGCCGACGACTCGACCGTCTCCCAGTTCCTCGAGGCGGCGGAGGGTGTCGTCGTGGTGGACTCCTCACACCTGACGCTGGACGAGACGGTGGCTGCCGTGCTCGACCTGGTCGAGGCGAGGACGGGTGTGACAGAGACGTGAGCAACCGGTTGCCGACTGCGAAAGGAGCGGCGGCCGGCGCCCGGCTCTGCCGGGTGTTGGTCAAGGCTGCGTGGTCGATCCACGTACACGGCGCCAAACAGGTCCCGGCCGGTGGGCCGGTCATCCTTGCGCCGAACCACCTGGGTTTCGTCGACGGCCCGTTGCTGTTCGGCGTGTCCCCGCGGCCCGTCCACACGCTGGCCAAACATGAGATGTTCCGCGGGCCGGTCGGGTGGGTGTTGCGTGCCGTAGGGCAGATCCCCGTCGACCGCGAGCAGCCCGACCGTACGGTGCTCCAGGCAGTCCTGGGCGTGCTGGCCGCTGGACGGGTCGTGGCCGTCTACCCAGAGGGCACTCGAGGCGCGGGCGACTTCTCTGAGCTGCGTCCGGGCCTGGCGTGGTTCGCACTGCGATCGGGTGCGCCGGTGGTTCCGGTGGTCTTTCTTGGCTCCGGGGCGCGGGGACGTACCCTTGGATCGATGCCGCGGTTGCGGGCTCGGCTGGATGTGGTATTCGGCGCACCGGTTCGGGTCGAGGGGGGCGAGCGGCGCTCCCGTGCGACGTTGGACACGGTGAGCGATCAGCTGCGGGAGGCGCTGGTGGCGCATCACGCTCAAACCCATCGACAGTTCGGGAGCCAGATCAGGTGACGGAGGATCTTCATGCGGCGGGGCCGCACGCTGAGCTGCTGGCGGACGGGGCCGCATTCGTCGACCAAGCCGATGCCGGGCCGCCGCCCGTGGTGGCTGTCGTGGGTCGCCCGAACGTCGGCAAGTCGACCCTCGTCAACCGGATCCTGGGCCGCCGCGAAGCTGTCGTAGAGGACGTTCCCGGCGTAACGCGAGATCGGGTCGCGTACGACGCGATGTGGGCGGGACGGCGCTTCACGCTCGTGGACACCGGCGGGTGGAACCCCGGGGCCGAAGGGATGGCCGCGCAGATCGCGGCACAGGCGGAGATCGCCGCGGCGGCGGCCGACCTGGTGATCCTCGTCGTAGACGTGACGGTCGGCGCCACGGACGCCGACGAGCAGGTCGGGCGGGTGTTGCGGCGCTCCGGCAAGCCGGTGATCCTGGCCGCGAACAAGGTGGACGGCGCCTCCGGTGAGGCGGATGCGGCCGCGCTGTGGAACCTGGGGCTCGGCGAGCCGCGCCCGGTATCGGCATTGCACGGGCGGGGAAGCGGTGACCTGCTCGACGCGGTACTCGAAGCCCTGCCGGAGGCCCCGGCTGAGACCTTCGACACCGAGACGGGCGGGCCGCGCCGAGTCGCGCTCGTCGGCAAGCCGAATGTGGGCAAGTCGAGCCTGCTCAACCGGCTGGCCGGTGCCGAGCGGGTTGTTGTCGACGCGGTGCCGGGCACGACCGTCGACCCGGTGGACGAACTCGTCGAGCTCGGCGGCCGGACCTGGACTTTCATCGACACGGCCGGAATCCGGCGACGGGTACGCGAGGCGTCCGGCGCCGAGTACTTCGCGTCGTTGCGCACGGCCGCCGCCCTCGACCGGTGCGAGGTGGCGGTCGTGTTGGTCGATGCCAGCGAACCGCTGGCCGAGCAGGACCTGCGGATCATCACCAGCGTGATCGATGCTGGCCGGGCCCTCGTCCTCGCGTTCAACAAGTGGGACCTGCTGGACGAAGAGCGCCGCCGGGATCTGGAGCGCGAGATCGACCGGCAACTCGTGCGGGTCACGTGGGCACCTCGAGTCAACATCTCCGCGAAGACGGGCCGGCACGCCGACCGGCTGGTGCCGGCGCTCGACACCGCCCTGGCCGGCTGGGAGACACGAGTGCCAACCGGGCGGCTGAACTCGTTTCTCGGCCAACTTGTCGCGTCCCACCCGCATCCGATGCGAGGCGGACGCCAACCCCGCATCCTGTTCGGGACCCAGGCGTCCACCCGGCCGCCGAAGTTCGTCCTGTTCACGACAGGTTTCCTCGAGGCGTCGTACCGGCGCTTCATCGAACGGCGGCTCCGGGAGGAGTTCGGGTTCGCGGGCACGCCGATCGAGATATCGATGCGGGTGCGCGAGCGGCGACCGCGCGGCTAGCCGCTCACCTGATCGCCGTAAGTTCACCTGATCGCTGCGGCATAGACGATCAGGTGAGTCGAGAAAGCCGCTACCTGCACAGATGCCGGTGGGGGTCACCTGATCGTGTCTCGACATGTGGACACTCAACGATCAGGCGAGGAACTCGGGAATCCGCCCAGGTCAGAGAGGGTGCCCATCACCTGATCGTTCCAACCTGAGGGGGCATGAGCGCGAGTGCTGGAGCCGGGTCAGCTCAGGTCGTGATACATGATGTGCAGGCCCACCGGGCCTTGCCTCGGATGCCAGAACGCGCCGGGCACCGTGCCGATGATCGTGAATCCCAGGCGCTCATAAAGCGCGACGGCCGGCGTATTGGAGGCGGCGACGGCGTTGAACTGGACGCCGCGAAACCCGTTGGCGCGGGCCCACTCGAGCAGATACTCGCCCAGTGCTCGGCCGACACCTTGGCCACGCGCACCTGGCGCGACCATGAAGTTGCCACTTGCGATGTGGGCGCCCGGACCGGGCCGGTTGGGATACATGTTCGCGGTGCCGAGCACGATGTGATCCTCAACCGCCACGACCACATGACCCGGCGGTGACACCACCCACATCTCATGCGCCTGCTCCTCAGTCTGATGTGGGTCGTAGCAGAATGTGTCCGCTCTGCGGACGATGTCTTCGATGATCGGCCAGACTTGGTGCCAGTGGCGTTCTTCGTACGTCCGGATCTGCACGCGGCCAGGGTAAGGGGCTTGGTCGCGCGCGGGTGTCGTGGATGCCGGGATGGGCACGAACGACCGGCAGCATCGCTTCGCGCTAGGTGGAGGCTGTGGGGTACGCTGTGTCCGGCCTGGCCGGCATGTCGGGCTCACGGGCTGTGGCGCAGTTTGGTAGCGCACTTGACTGGGGGTCAAGGGGTCGCAGGTTCAAATCCTGTCAGCCCGACAAATTGAACCCGGCTCTGACCTGCGGAAACGCTGGGTCGGAGCCGGTTCTTCATTTGAACCCGAAGGCGCTATTCCCGACTTATTCCCAAAGTATCGGGGCCGTCCTCCGGATCTGCCTCGGCCAACTCGTCCAGGACGTGCGCGACGTCAGCGGCGATCGCCGGCTTGGAGATGTAGAACTCGCGCGTGATCGCAGGGGAGGAGTGGCCGAGCTGCTGGGAGGCGGTCTCGGCGTTGACCCGCTCGAGATCAGGGTTGCCACCGTCTTGCGAAACGTGTGGGGCGTGACCCAGTCGAGGCCGGTGTCTTGCGGATCTGTCGCAGTGTCCAGGAGGAGGCTTATGCGCCTGATGAGGGGGCGTTCGGGGCCTGCGCCTCGGCGCCGAACACAGTGGCCCAGTCGTTCGCCATGCTGACCATGGTCCATCCCTGGCGGGTGGCGACCTCGGTGATCGGCTCCGGCTCGGCAAAGGTCTCGGCCGAGCCGACGTAGCGGAACTCGCGGTCCGCGTCGTCGTGGTCGATGAGTAGGGCCAGGGTCGGCCCTGGGCCTGCGGCCGCCCACTCGAGCATCTGTCGGTCGCCGCCGGAGTTCCCGGCGGCGAGGATGGGTCGGCGGCCGAGCTGCGCTTGGATGCTGGAGACCTTGGCGGCGCCCTCGTTTGCCTCACCGGTCAGCCCGGTCGTCCGGCGCAGGACCGGTCGGGGAATTCCGTCGGTGTCGGCCGGTTCCGCGGAGTAGGCGTAGGTCACCATCGTTCCGACCACTGCCTCGGGCGGCACGCCGTACAAGGCCTGGCTGATAGCGCGGACGAACTCGGTGCCGCCGCCGGTGACGAGGCCGATCGTGAACCCGCGCCGGCGGAGGGCGTGGATGAGCTCAAGCATCGGTCGGTATGTCGTGGCGCTAACGGGAAGGCCCAGGGTCGGGTGC
>Ga0299914_10000348_pt1 | contig 27238 bp, 27 predicted proteins | sample RVTome_10_FD_201361 | JGI IMG/M metagenome (GOLD analysis project Ga0299914, IMG submission 201361) | Soil microbial communities from uranium-contaminated site in the Upper Colorado River Basin, Wyoming, United States - RVT153D57 (version 2) ... | reverse complement strand
CTGGACCTCCGCAATGAGCCGCTCGTCGAACTCGACCCGCCCGACCGCCGGCACGCGCGGCGCGATGTCCATCACCCTCGCCTCGATCGTCCTCACGCCGAGATTCTGCTGCATGGCGGGCGAGACCTGCACCCCGTCCGCTGCCTCGTCGGCGCAGCGGGGCACGAGCTGCATATCCATGAAGGGCGATTTGCCGGGCTGGTCGAACCGCTGGTCCGGGGCCATCGGATCGTACCAGTAGAGGGCTTCGCTTCCGGGACAGGCGGCCTGAGCGGCCTCCTCTCCACCACCGGCATCCGTGAACAGATAGGCTCCCGCGCCCGCCGCCAGCAATGCGGCGACACTTCCGCCGATGACCGCGCGTCTCCGCCGCGAACCGGCGGCGAGCGACGCGCGAAAGCTGCGCCAGCTCAGCGACCGGCGAGTTTCTTCCCAAGTCACTCGGCGCACTCCTCGACATAGAACAGAAGATCGGCGCTCGTGCGGGCGACCGCGGCGCGCTGCTCGACCAGCTCCAGCAAGGTGCGCGTCGTCCGCTCGCTGGCGACGATCACGCTTTCCAGGCTGCCCCCGCCGGCGGCGAACCTCGCTTCCAGCGCCTGCTCGGCCGCTCTCAGCGCCGGCACGGTTTCGCTTGCGGTTGTGCGATAGCGCGCTTCGGCTGCGGCCGATTGGGCGAGTGCCGCCTCGAATCCGGAGACGACCTCGCGCCGCATGTCCTCCGCCCTGTCGCGCGACGCCGCGGCGAGCTCGCTCGCTTCGGCAATGCGGCGATTCTGGAGCCTCGCGCGGTTGATCGGCAGGTCGACCGAAAGCTGGAGGGTCAGCATGTCGGAGCGGTCGCCGCCCCGGTTCCCGTACATGACCGACCAGCCCCAGTTCGGCTGCTGGCCAGCGCGTGCGACATCGATGGCTCGGTCCGCGACCCTTTCCTGCCGCCTCGCCATTTCGATCTGCGGATGCTGCTCGACAAAGGCAAGCGCCTGCTCGCGAGCGGGTGCGCGGCAAATGGCCAGCCCCCCGCTTACCGGCTGATCCGCCGCCGCGCCGATCCAGCGGCCCAGGGCCGCGCGGCCCGCGCCTTCCGCGCCGCGTGCCTGCTCAAGCTCCGCGCGCGCCGCGGCGATTTCGGCCCGAACGGCGACGGCATCCGCGGAGGTCGCCTGGCCGGTGGGAATATCGGCTTGCGCCGCTTCGAACCGGGCCTCGAGCTTCTCGATCAGCTCACCGAGGACTTGCTGCTTCTGCATCGCTTCCAGAATGGCGGTCCAGCCGAGCAGGACCTCGCGCTGGATGCGGCGCGCCAGGAGCTGCTGTTCGGCGAGGGAAACGTCGGCTTGGGCGAGAAGCCGCGAGGCCTCCGCCCTTCGCCGCGCGCCCCGCACCTGCTCCCGGCCGACGCCGATATACCTCATGGTCATGAAGTCCGCATCGAGGCTGAAGGCGTCGGACCCGGTGACCGGCAGGTTCTGGATCCCGACCATCAGCCGGGGATCGGGCAGCTGCCCTGCGGCGACCGCCGCTTCTTCGAAGGCCTGCGCCGTGCGGCTGTAGGCGGTCAAGGCCGGCTGGCGCTCCAGCGACAGGCGGAGCGCCTCGTCCAGGGTGAGGCCGGTCTGGACCTGCGCAGGCGATGGAGCCGCAAGTGCAAGCGCCGCCGAAAATGCCGCAAGACGGTGGAGGAGATTTGTCATGGGACGGTGTCCTGATGCGCAGGGGCTTCGTTCCCGCTCGCGGCAGCCAGCGCCAGCGCCAGCGCGAGGGCGCCGGCAAAATGTAACGTGTGCATTCCAATCTCGCTTCCGACCGAATGGGCCGGGATCGGCACAAGCGTGGCGATCGCGGCCGAATCGCGCCTCGGCGCTCAAGCGCCGACGCGGCAGGCTTTCAGGATTGGGCCGATTGCGCGGGCGCCGACGCGCGAGGCGCCGGTAGGCGCAGCGGCCTCAGCTGATGCTGGTTCGGGGCGGCGGGTCGATCGCCGCGGGGTTTACCGACGGAAGGGCGCTCGTCAGTGAAGGGGCCGACGGGGTTGAGCGCGGTTCGGCGGAGTGAACGCCGGCGCCGATGGAGGGCAGCGCCGCGGCCGGGAGACAAGCGAGCGCACAGTCCGGCGTGCAGCAGTCCATGGCTTCGTGATCGGCCATTCCCGAGGATGCGCCCGCCATCGGGCAATCGTGTGCCGGCCCGGCAAGCGCCGGCCCTGGAGCGCTCGCCAGGGACAGAGCGAGCAGAAGGGCGAACAGGAATCTCGTCACGCCTATAGCCTATGCGACCGCGCTGAACTGTCAACGCCCGACGTCGCCGCTCTCATCGCGCGCATCGCGCGGGATGTCGATGGCGAAGCCGCGGCTTCGCCGGCGTATAAGCGATCGTTGCATTGAAGGGAGATGGGTGCGGTCGGAGCTGGAAGGGGCACCTTCATGGCCCGCCTTCAGCTTCGTCGTCATCTTGCCTACACAAACGAGCGGCGCGCTCGAATGGAAGCGAATGGAGGCGGCTCATGGCAATGGAATTGTGGGTTCTCGCCTGGGGGTGCGTTCTGGCGCTGGTGCACGTCTTCGCCGCCGTGCGCGTGAAGACCCGCCAATATGGCACGAAGTGGAACGTGGGTGCGAGGGATGAGGCGCTTCCCCCGCCTCAGCCGATCGTCGGTCGCCTTGCCCGGGCGCAGTCAAACTTCTTCGAGACCTTCCCGATCATGATCGCCGCTGTGCTGATCGCGGTGGTCGGCCATCGGACGAGCGACGTCACCGCTCTGGGTGCGGGGCTCTGGCTCGCCGCGCGCATCATCTACCTACCGCTCTATGCCGTTGGCATTCCGGTCGTGCGGACGATCTGCTTCCTGGTCAGCGTGGTCGGGATCCTGATGGTGCTGGTCCCCGCGCTTTGGCCCTGAGAAGGCCGGATTGATTGCCCCTTCTCGAACGTCGGCGAGCAACTGCACGCCGTTAACCAATGCGTTCATCCGAGGCTCAGGCTCGCGCGCGCACGCTCGCGCGTGGTGGACTCGGGATCCGCCGGCGTATCGAGGAGCTCGTGTTCATGCTCAGGAAGTTGATGTTCGGCGTCGCGGCGTCGATAGCCGCCCTGGTCGCGCTGCCCGCGTCGGCCGAAGCGCAGGGCTATTACGGCGACCGCTACTACGGAGACCGCTATTACGGCGATCGCTACTATGGCGATCGCTATTATGACGGCTATCGCCGCGGCTATTATCGCGACGGCTATCGCCGCTACCGGCCCGGCGACTATTACGACCGCGGCTATCGCGGCCGGCGGGCTTATTATGGCGGTCGCGGCTATTATCGCGGCCGGCGCTGCGGCGATGGCACCACCGGCGCCATCGTCGGCGGAGTCGCCGGCGCCCTCGTCGGACGCGAGATCGGCCGCGACGGCCGGCGTTACGGCCGCTACCGGCGCGGCGGCGACGGTACGGTCGGTGCGATCATCGGTGGTGCCGTCGGCGCTCTGGTCGGACGCGAGGTCGATCGCGGCTGCTGACCGTCAGGCCAGGTGTTGGCCGAGGCCTTCCAGGATCATCGTCCAGCCCTGTCGGGTCCGCTCCGCATAATCCGTCCATTTCGCGTCCATCTCATGGACGAGGGTCACGCGCGAACCGTCACCGTCGGGCTCGACGGTGACGGTGACGCGGCTCGGAGCCCCCTCGCGGTCGGTTGCCAAGGTGAAGACCAGCCGGCGCGGCCGGTCGATCTCGACATATTCGCCGAAATGCCCGGCCAGCACGTCGCCGCGCCGCTCCGCGATCAGGAAGCGGCCGCCGACGCGCGCATCCACCTCCACCCGTTCCATCGCTCCGTCCGGCGTCGCAAACAGCCAGCGACCGACGGCGCCGGGATCGAGCCAGGCGTCGAACACCTGCTCCGGCGCCGCCGCGAGGCGCCGCTCGACGCTGAGCCGGATCGTCTCCTGCGGAGCCTCGATCATACCGTCTCTCCCAGCTGCTGCGCGACCTCCTCGAGCTGACCGGTGACGGTGCCCCATCCCTCGTGAAAACCCATGGCCTCGAGGGTGTCGCGGTCGCTTTGGTCCTTGTACATCGCCACCAACTTGTAACGCGTGCGGCCGTCGCCCGTCGCCTCGAACGTCACGATCGCGGTGAAGGCGAGGCCGCCGCAATTCTCCGGCGTGTTCGGCTGGAATCCGGGCCCGAGGGCGCTCGTCCAGACGATCTTCTCGTGCGGCACGATCTCGAGGAAACAGGCCGATCCCGGCTCGTCGAAATTGTCGGGCCCGATCATCCGGGTGTGGAAGGCGCCGCCGGGGCGCAGGTCGATCTCGCATTCGATCGTCTCATAAGGCTTGGGCGCCCACCATTTCCTGAGATGCTCGGGATCGGTCCAGGCGCGCCAGACAAGGTCGCACGGGGCATCCAGCGTCCGCTCCAGCACCAGGTCGTGATGCTCAGTCTTGGCCATTCTCATTCTCCTTGGCTTGGATTTCGTCCAAATAGGCTTCGAGGCGGTCGAGCCGGCCTTCCCACAGCGTGCGCTGCTCGGCGATCCAGCCCTCCGCGCTCGCCAGCGCCCTGGGCGCGATCCGGCAGGTCCGCACGCGGCCCTTCTTCTCGGTCCGGACCAGTCCGCTCGCCTCCAGCATCTGCAGATGCTGGAGCACCGCCGGCAGGCTGATCGTCAGCGGCCGCGCCAGCTCGCTCACCGAAGCCGGCCCCCGGCTCAGCCGCGCCACCATGCCGCGGCGGGTCGGATCGGCGAGGGCCTGGAAGGCGAGGTCGAGCGCGGCCGATTCGTTAAGCATGTGCTTAACTATCTGGATGGGTCGCGCTCATGCAAGCAAAACTTCGGCGCCTGCTTAACTATCCGCGGCTCGTCGCGAAACTCGTTCAGCTTGACCATGAGAAACCTGAACGAACGCCTACGATCCGGTTCAGTCCGAGGTCATGGCACTTATGGCATAACACTCGGAGAATACGGGGCTTTTCCCGTTTAGAAGGAGGCTCAGGATGACGTACTGGACAAAATGCCTCGCGGGTGCCGGCGTTGCCGCGCTCATGGCCGTTTCGACGGCGAGCCCCGCTCAGGCGCAATATTATGACCGCGACCGCTATGACCGCGACCGCGGGATCGATCTCGGCGATGTCGCCGCCGGCGTGGCCATCATCGGCGGCGTCGCGCTCGCCATCGACGCGCTGTCCGACAATGGTCGTTCCAGCCGCTATTACGGCTACGATCGCCGTTACGGCGCGAATTACGGCTACGGCACGAATTATGGCTACGGCGCAAATTACGGCTATGGCGGCGAGCGTGCGGCGCTGAACGCCTGCGCATCGGTCGCCCGGCGCTACGGCCAGGTCGAGCGGATCACCGACGTCGACCGCCGGCGAAACGGCACCTATCGGGTGCGCGGCCGGGTCCTGGTCCGCGACTATGACAGTCGCCGGTGGAGCCGCAGCCACGATTGGGATCGCGAAAGCTTCACCTGCTACGCGCAGGGCAACCGGGTCTACGACTTCCGAGTCTAAGTGATTTCAAGCCGGATGAAACATCCGGCGACTCGGAAATCACGACAAACAAAGGAAGACAGGGTCGGTCCCCGGACCGACCCTGACCCAGACGATCCGCAAGCAAGTGCGCGGGCCGAAAGGCCCGCGCATTTTTCTTGGTATTTTATTCGGTGGCTTTCAGCGCCGGACGAGCTGGGCGGGCAGCTTGCGATAGCCGTGGACGAAGCAGCTGTTGACCCGTTCCGGATCGCCCGCCTGGATCGGCATCAGCCCGCGGTCGAGCAACACCTCGAACAGGGTCGCCACCTGCAGTTCGGCCAGCCGGGCGCCGACGCAGCGGTGAATCCCGAAGCCGAAGGCGAGATGGCGCCGGGCATTGTCGCGGTCGGCGACGAACCGATCGGCATTGGCGAACACCGCTTCGTCGCGATTGCCCGACATGTACCACAGCACCACCTTCTGGCCGGCCTTGATCGCCCGGCCGCCAATCTCATGAGCCTCGGTCGCGGTGCGGCGCATGTGCGCCAGCGGCGTCTGCCAGCGGATCAGCTCCTGGGTGGCGTTCGGGATCAGCAACCGCTCGGCGGCGACCTTGCTCCATTCCTCCGGCCACCGCCGGTTGACGATCGGCAGCGCGCTCATCGAGTTGCGGGTGGTGTCGTTGCCGCCGACGATCAGCAGGATCAGATTGCCGAGATATTCCTGCGGCGTCATCGATCGCGTCGCCTCGCTGTGGATCATCCGCGAGATCAGGTCCGGCCGAGGCGTCTCGGCCTGGCGCGCCTGCCACAGCCTGGTGAAATAGGCGCTGCATTCCCACAAGATGCCGAGCCTTTTCGGGCCGAGCTCGGGATCGCGCGCCGCCTCGATGTCGCCGGCCCAGTCGGACCAATGGGTCAGCAGCCGCCGGTCCTCCCACGGAAAGTCGAACAGGATCGCCAGCATCTGGGTGGTCAGCTCGATCGACACCCGGTCGACCCAGTCGAACGTCTCGCCGACCGGCAGAGCGTCGATCGTCGCCTCTGTGCGCGCCCGCAGCGGCGGGCCGAGCCGCTCCATCTCGGAAGGGGTGAAGGCGGGCGCGACCGCCCGGCGCTGGCCGGTATGCTCGGGCCGGTCCATCGCGATGAACATCGGCAGCAGGTCGTCGCCCCACATGGGCTCGCCCTCGCCAAGGATGGTGATTCCGCCGAGCGTGTAGGAGGAGGAGAAGATATGCGGCAGCGCCTCGACCTGCATGATGTCGGCATGGCGCGTCACCGACCAATAGGAGCCGAACTCGCTCTGCGGGCAGAAATGCACCGGATCCTCGGCGCGCAGCCGCGCGAACAGAGGCGCGAACCGGTCCTCCTTCCACAGCTCGGCCCGGCTGACGTCGATCGCTTCGAGGGGATCGGCCGTCTCGGGCCGCGGCATCAGGGTCGCCATCGCGATTCCTCCTTTCGCCCCGCCGTCACGATAGTCTCTCGGAGCCGTCCGCGAAAGTCGGTTGCTGGACAGCGGGGGTCTTGCGACTTATCGGCTCGCCATGACGATCCAGCCCGCCGACTCCATCCTCATCGTCGACTTCGGTAGTCAGGTCACCCAGCTGATCGCGCGACGTGTGCGCGAGGCCGGGGTCTATAGCGAGATCGCGCCGTTCAGCCGCGCCGTCGAGGCGCTCGAGCGGATGCGCCCTAAGGGGATCATCCTGTCGGGCGGTCCGGCCTCGGTGACGTTCGAGGACAGCCCGCGCGCCGATCCGGCCCTGTTCGAGGCCGGCCTGCCGGTGCTCGGCATCTGCTACGGACAGCAGCTCATGGCCGCCCAGCTCGGCGGTTGCGTCGCGGCCGGCGATCATAGCGAGTTCGGCCGCGCCTTCGTCGACATCCGCGATTCCTGCCGCCTGTTCGACGGCCTGTGGGCACCGGGTGAACGCCACCAAGTCTGGATGAGCCACGGCGACAAGGTCGAGTCGATCCCCGAAGGCTTCCGCATCGTCGCCCAGTCGGACGGCGCGCCGTTTGCCGCCACCGCCGACGACAATCGCCATTTCTACGGCGTTCAGTTCCATCCGGAGGTCGTGCATACCCCCGACGGCGCGAAGCTGATCGCCAATTTCGTCCGCCACGTCTGCGGCCTGTCGGGCGACTGGACGATGGCCGAGTTCCGCGCCACCAAGATCGCCGAGATACGCGACCAGGTCGGCGACGGCCGCGTCATCTGCGGTCTCTCCGGCGGCGTCGATTCGGCGGTCGCGGCGGTGCTCATCCACGAGGCGATCGGCGAGCAGCTGACCTGCGTCTTCGTCGACCACGGCCTGATGCGCCACGGCGAGGCCGAGCAGGTCGTCAGCCTGTTCCGCGGCAGCTACAATATCCCGCTCGTCCACGTCGATGCCGAGGCCCTGTTCCTCGCCGGTCTCGCCGGCCTCGAGGATCCCGAGGACAAGCGCAAGTTCATCGGCAAGACCTTCATCGACGTGTTCGAGGATGAGGCGACCAAGATCGGCGGCGCCGATTTCCTCGCCCAGGGCACGCTCTATCCGGACGTCATCGAGAGCATCAGCTTCACCGGCGGACCATCGGTGACGATCAAGAGCCACCACAATGTCGGCGGCCTGCCCGATCGGATGGACATGGCGCTGGTCGAGCCGTTGCGCGAGTTGTTCAAGGACGAGGTGCGCGCGCTCGGGCGCGAGCTCGGCCTGCCCCAGGCGTTCGTCGGGCGCCATCCCTTTCCCGGCCCGGGCTTGGCCATCCGCATCCCCGGCGAGGTGACGCGCGAGCGCTGCGATATCCTGCGCAAGGCCGATGCCATCTATCTCGAGGAGATACGGGCCGCCGGCCTCTACGACGCGATCTGGCAGGCCTTCGCCGTCCTCCTGCCGGTCCGCACCGTCGGCGTGATGGGCGACGCGCGCACCTACGATCATGTTTGCGCCCTGCGCGCCGTCACCTCGACCGACGGCATGACCGCCGACGCTTATCCGTTCGATGCATCCTTCCTCGGCCGCGTCGCCACCCGCATCGTCAACGAGGTCAGGGGCATCAACCGGGTGGTCTACGACTGCACGTCGAAACCCCCCGGCACGATCGAGTGGGAGTGAGGCGCCAGTCGGCGGACGCTTCTAAGCCGCAATCGCGTTCCGAAGGCATGATGAATCCCCTCCGTCGGCCCGGGTCGCTGACAGCCATGCTTTCGTGTTCTTTATATGTTCCATATATGCTATCCATGCGGCCATGGCGGTCAGCGACGAATCACAAGAGCGATTCGGCTTCGACCGGGACGGGGTATCGAGGCCCAGGAAACCGGAGCGGCTGTTCTTTGCCTTGTTGCCCGACTCCGAAGTCGCCCGGCGCATTCATCGGTTTGGCGAGGCATTCGCCAACGAACGCGGTTTGACGGGACGGCGACTGAGTCCTGGACGTCTCCACCTGTCTCTCCACCATGTCGGAGACTTCGGACGCTTGCGGTCCAAGTTCCTCTTTGCGGCGGAGCGGGCGGCAGGGACCGTGTTGATTCAGCCGTTCGATCTGACACTTCGCGCGATAGGAACTTTCGAGCCTCGTCCATCTCGTATCGGCAGGCCGCCCGCGCGGCCATTGGTCCTGCTGGCGAACGGAGATCGTCTGCTCGACTTGCACCGCTCGCTCGCCGGCGCGATGGCTGCCAACGGGCTGAGGCCTTCGCCGCATATCGCGCCGCACATCACGCTCTCCTATGGCGGCGAGCGGGTGCCGATGCGGCCGATCGAGCCGATATGCTGCACCGTCGCTTCCTTCGTTCTCGACCACTCAGAACGCGGGCGCGCACGCTATAACATCATCGGCCGATGGACCTTGGAGGGCGACCCGATATCCGGCTCGACCCTGGCCGGATCGAAGTTGAGCGTCCGGGCCGCCTGAAATTCTCGCCGGCGCTCTTGACGTCGGTTCTGATCGCGCAGCCCGCTTGGCCCGCGCGGACTATCGGCCGCAGCCTCGAACCTGATGCTGCGAAACTGGACCGCCATATCGCAATGCCTGATGCGTTGTTGCGACGGACGAACATCTCCCCTTTTCCGGAACGAATTCCGGGGCTTCCGAGTTTATCGTCGAAGTGCGGCGGTTTGGGGGCGTGGTGTCCGGTCTCTCCAAGGTTGAAATCGCAGCGATCGGCCCCGGCTTTGCCGACGATCGGATGCGCGAGTTCGAAGCGGAGAATGCGCGCCTGCGGATGTTGCTCGCCGATCGCGAGGCGCAACTCGACGCGCTCCACGCCGCCTTGCCGATCGATCCCCAGATCCGGCTCCTTGCCGATGCCCTGCCGGTACTCATCTCCTATATCGATGCCGGCCATCGCTATCGCTACAACAACAAGGCCTATCGGGACTGGTTCGGAAGCGGCCATGTCCATCTGATCGGCCGGCACATGCGCGACGTGCTGGGCGAGGCGGCCTACGAGCAGATCCGTCCGCTGGTCGAAGAGGCGCTGTCCGGAAGACGCGTCAGCACCGACATCAGCGTGGCCTACAGCCATGGCGGACCGTGCAGCGTCCATCTCGAATATGTCCCGGATCGGCAGCCGAGCGGCGCCGTTCCGGGTTTCTACGTCCTGGTTCACGACAATAGCGAATCGCATCGCGCCGAGGAGGCGCTGCGCGAAAGCGAGGCACGGTTCCGGGCGATGGCGGACTGCGCCCCCGCGCCCGTCTGGGTCACCAACGCCCAGGGTATCGAATTCGCCAATCGCGCCTTGTGCGAGTTCACCGGCCTCAGCGTCGGCGAGCTGCAGGGCGATACCTGGATGCGCCTCGCCCACCCGGAAGATGTCGCCGCCATTGTCGAGAGTCGCGATCAGGCCTGGCAGGTCCAGGCACCCTACGGATTCGAGGCGCGTTTCCGTCGCCACGATGGAGAATGGCGCTGGCTGCGGGCGGCCTGCGAGGGGCGCGAAGGGACCGACGCCTTTCTGGGTTATGTCGGCCTCGCCTTCGACGTCACCGAATCCCGCCGCGCTGAAGAGGCGCTGCGCGAGCTGAACCAGTCGCTGGAGCAGAGGATCGCCGCCGCCATCGCCGAGCGCGAACAGGCCGAGGCGGCGCTGCGCCAGGCCCAGAAGATGGAGGCGGTCGGCCAGCTCACCGGCGGCATCGCCCACGATTTCAACAATCTGCTGACCGTGATCAGCGGCAATCTCGACATGGCGGCGCGGCGGCTCGGCGGGACGGCCGATCCGCGAATCCAGCGGGCGGTTTCCAGCGCGATGGTGGGCGCGCAGCGCGCGGCCACGCTCACCCAGCGCCTCCTCGCTTTCTCGCGCCGCCAGCCGCTCGCGCCCAAGGTGGTCGTCGCCAATAGCCTGCTGGCCGGAATGTCCGAGCTGCTTCATCGCGCGCTTGGCGAGACGATCGAGGTCGAGACCCGGTTCGCCGCCGGCCTGTCGCGGATCGAGGTCGATCCTCATCAGCTCGAAAGCGCGATCCTCAACCTGGCGGTGAATGCGCGCGATGCCATGCCTTCGGGAGGGCGGCTGGTTATCGAGACCGCAGACGCACGGCTGCTGGACGACGAGCCCTGGGCGAGCGACGCCATCGCGCCCGGCCTTTATGTCGTCATCTCGGTCTCCGACTCCGGTATCGGCATGGACGAGGAGACCCGGCAACACGCGGTCGAGCCCTTCTTCACCACTAAGGATGTCGGCAAGGGCACCGGTCTCGGGCTGTCGATGGTCTACGGCTTCGTCAGGCAGTCGGGCGGTCATCTGCGGATCGACTCCGAGGCGGGGCAGGGCACCAGCGTCCACGTCTATCTGCCCCGGCTCGCGGCGGCGGTGATCGAGGAGGTTCCCGCCGAGCTGCTGGCCGCGCCGCGCAGCGGCGGCGAGGAGACCGTGCTGGTCTGCGAGGACGACGAGGATGTGCGCGCCTATACGGTCGAGCTGCTGGACGAGCTCGGCTACCGCGTGCTCGAGGCTCATGACGGCGCCTCGACGATGCGGCTGCTGCGGGATTCCGGAACCCGCGTCGACATGCTGTTCACCGACGTCGTGTTGCCCGGCGGGATGAGCGGCGCCAGCCTCGCGCAAATGGCGCGCGAGGCTCGGCCGGAGCTCAAGATCCTGTTCACGACCGGCTATGCCCGCGATGCGATCGTCCACGAAGGCCGGCTCGATCCGGGCATCGACCTGGTCACCAAGCCCTTCACCTGCGCCGAGCTCGCGGGACGGGTGCGCGAGGTGCTCGACCGCAGCTGAACCGGCGCTATCATGTCGACATGAAGCTCTACGGCATCAGGAATTGCGACACCGTCAAGAAGGCCCGCGCCTGGCTCGACGCCCGCGCCATCGCCCACGAGTTCCACGACTACAAGGTTCACGGGATCGACGAGCCGCGCCTGCGCGGCTGGGTGCGCGAGATCGGCTGGGAGCGGCTGCTCAATCGCTCGGGAACCACCTTCCGCAAGCTGCCTGACGCGGACAAGGAAGGGCTGGATGAGGACAAGGCGGTCGCGCTGATGCTTGCCCAGCCGTCGATGATCCGCCGGCCGGTGCTGGACCTCGGCGATCACCGCCTGGTGGGCTTCGATTTCGGCCTCTACGAGGAGGCGCTCGGACTTTGAGCCGGACAACAAGGGGGATGACGATGCGGCTGCTGGTGTGGCTCATACTTCTGCTGCTGGGCCCGCCCGCGCTCGCCCAGACCGACTATGCGGCGCAGATGGACGAGGGCGATCACATCCTGCGCGACTTCCGATTCGGCACCGGCGAACGGATCCCTGAGCTCAGGATGCATTATGCCACGCTGGGCACGCCGCGCCGCGACGGCGAAGGTCGGATCGTCAATGCGGTCATGGTGCTCCACGGTACCGGCGGCAGCGGGCGCCAGTTCCTTCAGCCGCAATTCGCCGGCGATCTGTTCGGCCCCGGCCAGCCGCTCGACATTTCCCGCTACTTCATCATCCTCCCCGACAATATCGGCCATGGTCGCTCGTCGAAGCCGAGCGACGGCCTGCGCATGCGCTTTCCCGCCTACGACTATGACGACATGGTCGAGGCGCAGCGGCGGTTGCTCGTCGAAGGGCTCGGCGTCGAGCGGCTGCGCCTGTTGATGGGCACGTCGATGGGCTGCATGCACGCCTTCGTCTGGGCCGAAGCGCATCCCGATTTCGCGCGGGCGATGATGCCGATGGCGTGCCTCCCGGTCGAGATAGCCGGCCACAACCGGATGTGGCGGCGTGCGGCGGTCGAAGGCATCCGCCGCGATCCGGCCTGGCAGGAGGGGAATTATGCCTCCCAGCCCGTTCAGGGCCTGCGCACGGCGGCCAGCCTGCTCCAGGTCGCCGGTTTCGCGCCGCTCCACCTGCAGCGCGCTTATCCGGATCGCGAGAGCGCGGAGGCCTATATCGTCGAGCGGATCGATCGCGCGGTCGCCGGCCTCGACGCGAACGATCTGGTCTACCAGGTGGAATCCTCGCGATCCTACGATCCCTGGCCGCGGCTGGACCGGATCCGGGTGCCCATGGCCTGGATCAACAGCGGCGACGATTTCATCAATCCGCCCGATTACGGCATCGCCGAAGACGCCGCCCGGCGGATGCCGAGCGTCCGCTATATCCTGATCCGGGCCACGAGCGATACGCGAGGGCACGGCACCCATACCTGGGCGCGCTTCTGGCGCCAGGAGCTGATCGACCTGCTGGCGAGGACCGAAGAATAGATCCTGCCTAGCGAGGCTCCCGCGCGCTGACATGGTTGAGCGCGATCACCCAGCGCCCGTCGACCTTGCGCATCAGGCGCGTGTTGATCCCCTCCTGCGGGTCCGCCGGCCGCTCGAGCCGGTAACGGCTGACCAGCTGCGCCGCATCGGGCGCGAGCAACTCGACCCGCACGTCCGAGAAACGGAGTCGGCCGCGCCGCTCGGGCGATCCGCCATAGTCACGGACATAATGGTCCAGCGTCCCCTGCCAGTCGCGCTGGAACTGCCCGCGGGACACGAAGATCACGTCGGGATTCTTGAACCCCGCCATGTAGCCGCGAAAGTCGCCGCGATTCCACGCTGCCTCCATCTCGCCGATCACCTGTCGGATCGCACGTTCCTCGGCCGCGGCATCGAGATCCGGCGGCCCGGCGCACGCGGCGACGAGCAGGAGAAACGCGCCGGCCAGCGCGCGCGTCACCGCGTGAGCTTCTCGCCGGCCTCGGCCTTCTTCACCAGCAGCGCCGAAAGGCTGAAATCGTCCCCGAGCCGTGCCTGCTGGCGCTTCAGCCCTTCGACGATCTTCGCGAGACCCTCGCTGTCCGCCCAGAACATCGGTCCGCCCCGATAGACCGGCCAGCCATAGCCGTAGACCCAAACCACGTCGATGTCGGAAGCGCGCTGCGCCATGCCCTCCTCGAGGATCTTCGCGCCTTCGTTGACCATCGTGTAGAGCGTCCGCTCGATGATCTCCTGGTCGTCTATCTCGCGCTTCTCGACGCCTTCCTTCGCCCGGAATTCCTCGATCACCTCGGCGACGACGGGCGACGGGGTCGGGCGCCGCTTTTCGTCATAGTCGTAGAAGCCGGCCCCCTTCTTCTGGCCCCAGCGATCCAGTGCGCACAATTTGTCGCGGATATTCTCGATCCGGTTCGGGTCGCGGTGCCAGCCGATGTCCACGCCGGCGAGGTCGGCCATCTGGAACGGTCCCATCGGCATGCCGAACTCGACATGGACGCGGTCGATCTGCTCGGGCGTCGCGCCTTCGAGCAGCAGCTGGTTCGCCTCGAGCTGGCGCGGCATCAGCATGCGGTTGCCGATGAAGCCGTGGCACACGCCGGCGACCACTGCGACCTTCCTGATCTTCTTGGCGAGCTGCATCGCCGTGACGAGCACGTCCGGCGCCGTCTTCGCGCCGCGCACCACCTCGAGCAGCTTCATCACGTTGGCCGGCGAGAAGAAATGGAGGCCGAGCACGTCCTGCGGCCGCGAAATCGACGCGGCGATCTCGTCGATATTGAGATAGGAGGTGTTGGAGGCGAGGATCGCGCCGGGTTTGGCAATCCGGTCGAGCTTGCCGAACACCTCTTTCTTGACGTCCATATTCTCGAACACTGCCTCGATGATGAGGTCGCAGTCGGCGAGTTGCTCGAGATCGAGCACCGGCTTCAGCAGCCCCATCGCCTGCTCGACCTGGTCGGCGGTCATCCGGCCCTTCGCCGCGCTCGCCTCGTAATTCTTGCGCATCACGCCGGTGCCGCGGTCGAGCGCGTCCTGCGCCATCTCGACGATCGTTACCGGGATGCCGGCCGACAGGAAGTTCATCGAGATGCCGCCGCCCATCGTTCCGGCGCCGATCACGCCGACCCGCTTGACGTCGCGCGGCCTGGTGTCCTCGGGCAGACCCTCGATCTTGGCGGCCTTGCGCTCGGCGAAGAAGAAATATTGCTGCGCGCGCGCCTGGGTTCCGCTCATCAGCTCCATGAACAGCCGGCGCTCGTCCTGCACGCCTTCGCCATAGGGCTTGGCCACCGCCGCCTCGATCGCCTTGATATTGTGTTCGGGCGCGTCGAAGCCGCGGAACTTCCTCGCATTGGCCTTGCGGAATTCGTCGAAGATCGCCGGATTGGCGCGCGCCTCGGCAAGCTTGTCGTCGCGCTCGCTGGTCTTGGGGATCGGGCGAACGTCCCTTACTTCCTCGGCGAAGGCGACGGCATGCTGCTCGAGATCTCCCTCGATCAGCCGGTCGACCAGGCCGACGTCATGGGCCTCCTTGGCGCCGATCGGATTGCCGGTCGCCGCCATCTCCAGCGCCTTTCGAACGCCGGCGGCGCGCGGCAGCCGCTGGGTCCCGCCGGCGCCCGGCAGCAGGCCGAGCTTCACTTCGGGAACGCCGAGCTTCGCGGTGGGCAATGCCACGCGGTAGTGGCTCGCCAGCGCGACTTCGAGGCCGCCGCCGAACGCCGTGCCGTGGATCGCCGCGACCACCGGCTTGGTGCAATTCTCGATGATGTCGACCACCATCGGCAGCATCGGCATCTGCATCGGCTTGCCGAACTCGGTGATGTCGGCGCCGGCGAAGAATGTCTGGCCCTGGCAGATGATCACGACGGCTTTCACCGCATCGTCGGCATCGGCCTGCCCGATCGCCTCGACGAGGCCGACGCGCACGGCGTGGCCGAGGGCGTTCACCGGCGGGTTGTTGGACGTGACGATCAAGACGTCGCCGTGCAGCTTGGTCGATATCGGACTCATCATTCTTCTCCGGTTCTAAAACGACGTGCGGCCATATTCCTGGCGGTAGAAAGGATGGGACGAGGAAAGGCCGCCGTCGACGACGAGGGCATGGCCGTTGACGTAGCTCGCTTCGTCCGAGGCGAGGAAGAGCGCCGCGCGGGCAATCTCTGCGGGCTCTCCGCCCCGTTTGAGGGGGTTGAGATGACCGATCATCTCCTCTTTCCCCGCGGCGCGCGCCATGTCGTACAGCGGCTTGGTCATGCCGGTCTCGATTAGGCCGGGGCAGATCGCATTGACCCGGATGCCGGCGCCGCACAGCTGAGTCGCCGCGACCTGGACCAGCCGGATCACGCCGGCTTTGGACGCCGAATAAGCCGGCCCGCCCGCGCCCGCGCGCAGGCCGGCCACCGAGGCGGTGCAGATGATCGATCCGCCGCCGCGATCCTTCATCGCCGCACCGGCATGCTTGATCGCGAGGAAAGGCCCGATCAGGTTCACCCGCAATATTTCCTGCCAGTCCTCCGGCGTCTGCTCGAAGATCGAGGCGAGCCCGCCGGAAATTCCGGCATTGGCGAAAAAGACGTCGAGGCCCCCATGTTCGCGCACCGCCTGGTCGACCAGTTCCTTCACGTCCGCCTCGTTCCCCGCGTCGGCGGCGATGACCCCTTCGGCAGCCGCGACGTCGGCGGCGATCACGGTCGCGCCTTCGTCCCGGAACAAGGCGGCCGCCGCCTTGCCGATCCCCGAAGCCGCTCCGGTGACGATCGCGACCTTGCCTTTGAGTCTGTCGCTCATTTCCACTCCAGTTCCCCGGCGAAGGCCGGGGTCCAGTTTCGAAGCTCGTCCTGGGTCCCGGCCATAGTTTATCCTGAGCGACGCCGCAGGCGTCGTCGAAGGGCCGGGACACATTGCGTCACAGCCCCACCCCGATCGTGCTGCCGCCGTCGACGACGATCGCCTGGCCGGTCATGAAGGTGGAGGCGGGCGAAGCCAGGAACGCCGCAGCCCCCGCAATCTCCTCCGGTTCGCCGATCCGCTTCATCGGCGTCAGGTCGGTCACCATCTTCAGCGTTTGCGGATTCTCCCACAAGGCCCGGGCGAAGTCGGTCCGGATCAGCCCCGGCGCGATGCAGTTGACCCGAACCTGATGCGGCCCGAACTCGGCGGCGAGATTGCGTGCGAGCTGGAAATCGGCGGCCTTGGAAATATTGTAGGCGCCGATCACCGGTGAGGCCTTGAGCCCGCCGATCGAGCTGACGATGATGATCGATCCTTCCTTGCGGTCGATCATCTCGGGCGCGACCATCTGGATGAGCCAGTGGTTGGACACGATGTTGTTGTCGAGGATCTTGCGGAACTGATCGTCGCTGATCCCCGCCATCGGCCCGTAATAGGGATTGGACGCCGCATTGCAGACGAGGATGTCGACGTGCCCCCAATGCCGCCGGGTCTCGTCGACCAGGTGCTGAAGCTCCTCCTTCGAGGAGATGTTGGCGGGCACGACGATCGCGCTGTCCCCGCCGTGCCGGGCGTTGATCGCGTCCGCCGCCTCGCGGCAGGCTTCGGCCTTCCGGCTCGAAATCACGACCTTCGCGCCCTGCGCGGCCAGCGCCTCGGCGATCGCCCGGCCGATCCCGCGCGACGATCCGGTGATGATGGCGACCTTCCCGGTCAGGTCGAACAGGCTCATGCGTTTCCCTCATCCTTCTCGTGTCCCAGCGAAGGCGGGGACCCAGTCCTTCGTGCCACCCCGGCGTAGGCCCGGCTCCAATTCGACCATTCCAGGGCCCGCAAGCTGGGTCCCCGCCTTCGCGGGGACGCAGTCTCTACTCGAACATCACGACCGACCGCGCCGTCTCCCCGGTCCTCAGCTTCTGCAAGGCGCTGTTGATCTCGCCCAGCGGGATTCGTTCGGCGATCAGGCTGTCCAGGTCGAGCCGCCCGGCGAGGTAGAAGTCGACCAGCCGCGGTATGTCGACCGGAAAGCGGTTCGATCCCATCAGGCAGCCCTGCAACTTCTTCTCGGCCAGCAGGTCGAGCGCGCGCATCGGCAGCTTCTCGTGGATCGGCATCATGCCGACGATCGTCGCGGTGCCGCCACGGCGCAGCAGCGACAGAGCCAGCTCGCCGGCTGCTATCCGTCCCACCGCCTCGATCGCGTGATGAACGCCGCCGCGGGTGAGCTCGACCACCGCCTCGCGCAACTTTTCGGTTTCGGAATCGAAGCTGTCGGTCGCCCCGACCCTTTCGGCCAGCGCCCGCTTGGCCGGGACAGGATCGATCGCGATGATCCGGGCGGCGCCGGCGATCTTCGCCGCGTTGATCGCGGCGAGGCCGATGCCGCCGCACCCGATCACAGCGACATGCTCGCCTGGCCTCACCTGCGCGCTATTCAGCACCGCGCCTGCACCGGTCACCACCGCGCAGCCCATCAGGGCGGCCCGGTCGAACGGCATTTCGGGGTCGATGGCGACGGCGCCATTTTCGTGGACGAGCAGTTGCTCGGCAAAACCGGCGACGTTGAGCAATTGATGTACCGGCGTTCCGTTGAGCGACAGGCGTGGCGCCTCGAAGGGCTTTCGCTTCGTCGAAGCGTCGGTGCACAGCGCCAGCCGGCCGGTGACGCAATATTCGCATCGCCCGCAGAAGGTGGAGAAGCAGGTGACGACATGGTCACCGGGCTTGAAGGCGGTCACCTCGTCGCCGACCGCCTCGACCACGCCCGCCGCCTCGTGCCCCGGGACGAGCGGCAGCGGCGCCGGATAGAGGCCGTCGATGAAATGGAGGTCGGAATGGCAGACGCCGCAGGCGCGGTTGCGGATCAGGACCTCGCGCGGGCCCGGCTTCGAGATCGCGACCTCCTCGATCGCGAGGTCGGATAAGGTCGCGCGAAGGACGGCGGCTTTCATCTTATCTCGGTCACTCTCTCACATCATTCCAGCGAATGCTGGAATCTCCTTTCTCTTTCCTCTTCCCCCAACGCCGCGAAGGCAGCGGGATCCCAGCTTTCGCTGGGATGACGTTCTGAGGCTACCCCATCGGATGCTTCGCATATTCGAGCTTGGCGATCGCCCGGGCGTGTACTTCGTCCGGACCGTCGGCCAGCCGCAATGTCCGGATTCCGGCATAGCTTTTCGCCAGCTCGAAATCCTGGCTGACGCCGGCGCCGCCATGCGCCTGGATGGCATCGTCGATGATCCTGAGCGCCATGTTCGGGGCCTGGACCTTGATCATCGCGATCTCGGCCTGGGCGGCCTTGTTGCCGGCCTTGTCCATCAGGTCGGCCGCCTTCAGGCAGAGCAGGCGCGAGCATTCGATGTCGATCCGGGCCGCCGCGATCCTCTGCTCCCAGACGCTGTGCGCCGACAGCGGCTTGCCGAACGCGACGCGGCTCTGCAGCCGCAGGACCATCGCCTTCAGCGCTTCCTCCGCCGCCCCGATCGTTCGCATGCAATGGTGGATGCGGCCCGGTCCCAGCCGCCCCTGCGCGATCTCGAACCCGCGTCCTTCGCCGAGCAGCAGGTTCGCCGCCGGGATGCGCACGTCCTTGAGCTCGACCTCCATATGGCCGTGCGGCGCGTCGTCATAGCCGAACACGGTGAGCGGCCGCTCGACGGTCACGCCCGGCGTGTCCAGCGGCATCAGCACCATCGACTGCTGCTGGTGGCGCGGATTGTCGGGGTTGGTCTTGCCCATGACGATCGCCAGCTTGCAGCGCGGATCGCCCGCCCCCGACGACCACCATTTGCGGCCGTTGATCACATATTCGCCTGCCCCGGACCCCGATCCGGGGTCGCCGGTGGCGCGGATCTCGCACTGGATGTTCGTGGCGTCGGACGAAGCGACCGCCGGCTCGGTCATCAGGAAGGCGGAGCGGATCTCGCCATTCATGAGCGGCCTCAGCCACTCGTCCTTCTGCTCGCGCGTTCCGTAGCGGTGCAGCACCTCCATGTTGCCGGTGTCGGGCGCGGAGCAGTTGAACACTTCCGACGACCAGCCGATCCGGCCCATCTCTTCGGCGCACAGCGCATATTCGAGGTTGGTGAGCTGGGTGCCCTCGAACTGGAAGCTGTCGTCGACATGAGGGATCGCCCAGCCGGGCGGCATGAACAGGTTCCACAGGCCCGCCTCTTTCGCCTCGGGCTTCAGTTCCTCGATGACCTCGATCGGCTGCCAGCGATCGCCGGCGGCGAGCTGCTTCTTATAGTCCTCGTTGCGCGGCCGAATCCGAGTCTCGATGAAGTCGCGGACGTGGTCCCGATAATAAGCTTCGCGTTCCGTAAGGGAAAAATCCATGCGCCTCTTCCTGCCGCTTTACGTTCGCGTAAGGTACCGGATTTGGCTAGAACAGAGCGGACGCGAGGTCCAGTGCGGGCGGCCGCAACGCTCTTGAATTCGGGCCGGATCGATTCGAGGATGTCGGCCCCGGGCTCGGAAGGAGAGGGCGGCCATGACTCCGCGAATCGACGAGATCGAAGACGGCATCTTCCGCTTCTCGGTGCTGGTGCCGGAAATCGGCCCGCCGCAGGGCTTCGTGTTCAACAGCTTTCTCGTCATCGACGACGAGCCCCTGCTGTTCCACGCCGGCCGGCGCGATATGTTCCCGCTTTTCTCCGAAGCGGTCCGGTCGGTGATGCCGCTCGATCGGCTGCGCTGGATCAGTTTCGGCCATGTCGAGGCGGACGAATGCGGCGCGATGAACCTGTGGCTCGCCGCCGCACCGAACAGTCAGATCGTTCATGGCGAGACCGCCTGCTCGGTATCCCTCGACGATCTTGCCGACCGGCCGCCGCGCGCCGTGGCCGACGGCGAGCTGATCTGCGAGGGCCGCCGCCGCCTCCGATTCCTCGCGACGCCGCACGTGCCGCATGGGTGGGAGGCGGGCGTCGTCTACGAGGAGACGGCGCGGCTGCTATTCTGCGGCGATCTGTTCACCCAGCTCGGCGACGAGGCGGTGACGAGCGCCGATATCGTCGCGCCGGCGATCGTCGCCGAGGATCTCTTCCAGGCCACCAGCCTCGGCCCGGCAACGGCGCCGACGATCCGCCGCCTCGCCGATCTCGAGCCGCGGACCTTGGCGTTGATGCATGGCCCCACCTTCCGCGGCGACGGCGGCGCGATGCTGCGCGCGCTCGCCGATCAATATGCGGGCCGGCTCGCGGCGGCGGGGTTCCAGCCGGTTGCTCCCCAGCCGATGCCGCCGCCTGCTGCAGCCTGACCAGCGCTTCTGGACCGGCATGGGATCGAAGTGATCCGCTTATACTCGTGGAAGGGTGAGGGCGCGCCCTAAGGCTGGGCGATCGCGCCGGCGGCGGCGGCGTCGAACTCCACCTTGGTGATGCCCAGGAGGAGGTGTCCGCCGTCGATTCCGAAGGCCTCGAGCGGCACCATGACGCGGGCCGCTCCGCTCGCGACGATCGCGCCGTCGGCCGTGACCGACTCGATGGTTCCGATCAGTGTCCCGGCCGAATCGGCCAGCGCGCTGCCGGCAACGATCTCGGCGGGTGTCGCCGGCCGCGCGCGGCTGCGGCGGGCCGCCCTGGCTGAGCGATCCGTCGACGCGCGTTGGGCGCCGACCGCGATCTGGTCGGCCGCCGAAGGCATGGTGGCGCTGTCCTGCTCGCCCATCCCGATCGGGCGTCCCGCCGGACCCGGCGGCATGTTCCCCGGATTGGTCGATTGCGCGGCGGCGGAAGCCGCGGCGAATGCCAACGCGATGACGGCGGCGATCCGACAAGGATTGACCATGGTCCCACCTCCCGTCCCGGAGCTTACTCTCCTGGCCGGCCGCCGGTCAAAGCCTTCCGGAGTTCCTTCAGTCGGGGACGGCGCTCGTCGTTCCGAACCGGTTCGGTCCCTCGCTGCCCTTGCCGACCAAAAGGATCACCAGCACGACGATCAGTCCGAATGAGGCCAGGTTGTTCAACATGAGCAATCCGAGCAGCGGGTCCGATTGCCGCGGCGGAATGAAGCCGGCCAATATTTGAGGCATGAAGACGAGGCCGATCAGCATGGTAGGGAGCGGCAGCAGGCCCCAATAGCCGCTCCGGTCCTTGTCGTGTAGCCGTCGCGCGATCGCCGCCGCGAGCAGCGCGATCGTCGCCAGATTGACCAGCACGATCGGGAGGACGAGGCCGCTGAAGTCCGGCATCAGCATCTCCGGGGCCTTGATAAAGGCCGGCTCGGCATTGCCGCCCTGCTCGGCCGCGTCTCTGATCTGCTTCATCATCTGAACCAGCATCTCCATGACCGGCGCCATTATGAGAAAGCTGCTCACTACCGTCGCCAGGGCATATATGAAGCCGGCATAAGGCCAGAACAGGATCTGCGATTCCCGCCCGCTGAAATCGAGGAGCCGTCGCAGATTATGGGCGATCGAGACGAAAAAGGCGTTCATGCGTCCCCCTTTGCACCCTTCGAGACTCAGCCGGCGACCCTGCCCTTGAGGAAGGCGTCGATCCTCGCATTGGCCTCCTCGGCCAGATTGTAGGGAAAGGCGGTGAAGGCTTGGACCGCGCCGAGCGCGCTGCCGTCCAGGCCCGGAATCGTCCGATCGATTCCGCGCGGCGAGCGCGGCGGCTTGGGCATGAGCCCGCCCGATCGGAAATGGTCGACGCCCAGCTCGGCGAGCCCGGGCCCCGAGAAGCGCTCGCGCAGCGCTTCGTTGAAGGCGCGCGTCGCTTCGCTCACGGCCTCCGGCCCGAACGTCGCCGGATCGATCACCAGCGGCGGCGGGCCGGTCATCGAAGCTCCGCCGGATCGAAGATGTCGCCGCAATTGCGCAGATCGAACGGCGTCTCGCGCGAATCGGCCATCTACCCCCCTGCGGCGCTCGTCGCGGCGCCTCGGCTTTACCAGGCGCGGAATCGTCCCGACGCGTGGAGCACGGCCATGAACTGTATCAGGCCATTATAATAGCGCCAGCGCCCGCGCGGCGGATCCAGCGCCCAGAGCGCGGCGACGAAGAGATGTCGGCGCGGATGGCTCGCCGCCAGCGAGGCCGCGCCGTTCGCCGCGATCAGCGCCGTCGAGCGCTCGCTCGACAGCGGCGTGCCGTCGATACGGTACTGGTTGACGTAGCGGTTCATGCCTTGCCGCTCGAAGAAGGCCTGAAGACGGTCGGTGCGCTCGACCGCGTCCGGATCCTCGCCCCACCAGCCATGGTCCACCGCCCAGTTCATCGCGGTGCGGAAGGCGTCGAAACGGAAATCCTCATGTCCGTCCCTGGCGCGGGGCGTTCCGTCGAACTCGGCATAATCGGGCGTCAGTCCGGTCTCCGGATGGGCCGCACGATCGAAGAACGCTCGGCTGACCCGGGCCGCCTCCCGCCAGAAGGCGTGATCCTCCGCCTGCCGCCCATTCCAGCCCTGCGCCCAGCGGGCCCACAGCGCGTAGAAGGCCGGCAGGTGGTAGGAGGGATCGGTGAACTCGGCATGGCGCCCGTCCGGGACGAACACGATCTGGCGCGTTTCGTGGTCGAACATGTTGGTGACGCCGCCGACCACGCCGCCGTTCATCTCCTCCTTGTGAAGCATGGTGTCGAGGATCGCATTCGCCTGGCGCTCGTAATCGTAAGGGCCTTCGCGATTGCCCCAGCGATGCGCGGCGAAGAAGAGGGCGGTGGCGATATATTCCTCGCCGTCGGACGCGGGCACGGCGTCGCGCGGGCATCCGTCGCGCGTGCACTGCCAGCGGAAATAGCCCTCCCGCGGCCCCGAGGCGTAGCGCATATGGCTGTACGTCCAGTTCCACAGCGCATCGAACACGTCGCGGCGATCCATCTGGACGGCGATCATCATGCCGTAGGACATGCCTTCGCTGCGCACGTCGTCATTGCCGACGTCGACGATGTAGCCGGTCGGTCCGTCGGCATTGGCGGGGCCGGGATAATAGACTCGGCGCTCTTCGTCGCCCTCGAACAGCGAATTCCAGTAGAGCTGCAGCCGGGCGTCGATCGCCGCCTCGTCCAGCCCGGGCCGCCATTCGCGGAACAGGTTGCGATAGGTCCCGGTGGCCACCGCACCATTTTCGGCCGCACCCGCCTTACCCGCCGCACCCGCCTCACCAGCCGTCAAGATGGCAGCCAATGCGGCGAGCGGAAGGACGAGCAGGATGTGCCGGCCGAGGCCCATTGGCGGATTCTCCTTCGGTGGCCATGTTGTCGGTTGGCCGGAGGCCCGGTCAACCTCAGATGAGCCTCGGGGTCCACAATCTGAAAAGGCCTGTGCATGGAACCGATCGCCCTCTTCGCAAGCCTCGTCCGCTCGATCGGCGATGGGACCGGCGCGTCGGACAGCCTGCTCCACGTCCACGGCGGCCTGTTCGTGCTGTTCCTCGCGAGGATCGTCACCCGGCAGTCGCTGGCGACTCCCGTGCCGTTCCTGGTCGTCCTGGTCGCCGCGCTGGCGAAGGAGGTGATGGATCGGCTCGCTTACGGAAGCTGGCGCTGGGAGGACACGTTGCCCGACATCGCGAACACCCTGTTCTGGCCGCTCGTCCTGATGGTGGGACTGCGCCTGCGCCGTGCCCGCGAGATCCGCCCGGCAGCGCTCACCTGACCTTACGGCGACACGCTTGCCGGCTCGGTCGCCGGCCCCTAGCCTTTGCTTATGCTCGACACGCTGATCATCGGCAGCGGCTTTTCCGGAATCGGCATTGGCGTCGCGTTGCGCGGCGCCGGGCGCGCCGACTTCGAGATCTGGGAGCGCGCGTCCGATCTCGGCGGTACCTGGCGCGACAATCATTATCCGGGCTGCGCCTGCGACATCACCTCGCCGGTCTATTCCTTCTCCTTCGCGGCCAAGCCGGACTGGTCGCGCCTCTATCCGCCTCAGCCGGAGATACTGGATTATCTGCGCGGAGTAGCGAACCGGCACGGGCTCGATCCGCACTTCCGCTTTGGCCGCGACATGCGCGCGGCGCGCTGGCAGGGGGATCATTGGCAGGTCGAGGCGGCGGACGGCGCCGTCGCCCGGGCGCGGTTCCTCGTGCTCGGCACCGGCGGGCTCAGCAATTGGCGGATACCCGATCTTCCCGGCCTCGAGAGCTTCGCCGGACCGGTCTGGCATTCGGCCGACTGGAATCACGATTTCCCGCTCGACGGCAAGCGGGTGGCGGTGGTCGGCACCGGCGCCAGCGCGATCCAGTTCGTGCCCGAGATTGCGCCCAAGGCCGCGCAGGTCGCCGTCTTTCAGCGCACGCCGCCCTGGGTGGTGCCGAAGCTCGACCGCGAAATACCGCCCGAAACCGCCGCGCGCTGGCGCCGCCAGCCCTGGCGGCAGAAGCTGATGCGGCTCTTCCTGTTCGCGCGCAGCGAGCTGCTGCTGCAGCCGCGCCTGCGGCGGATGTGCGGTCTCGACAAGTTCGAGCGCGTCGCCCGCGAGCATATGGAGAAAGCGATCGCCGATCCCGCCATGCGCGCCAGGCTCACGCCGGGTTATCGCTTCGGCTGCAAGCGCCTGCTCATCTCGAACGACTGGTACCCGGCACTCGCCCGCGACAATGTCGAGCTGGTCACCGACCCGATCGAAGAGGTGACGCCGGCCGGCATCCGGACCGCCGACGGGGTCGAGCGGACCTTCGACGCGATCATCTTCGGCACCGGCTTCGACGTCGAGGCGGCGTGGAAGGGGCCGGACATCGCCGGCCTCGGCGGGGTCAGCCTGCGCGACCTCTGGGCGGAAGCGCCGAAAGCCCATCTCGGTATCTCCGTCGCCCAATTTCCGAACCTCTTCATGACGATGGGCCCGGCGACCGGCCTCGGCCACAACAGCATCATCTACATGATCGAGGCGCAGATCGCCCATATCATGAGCGCGATGGCTCTCTCGCGGAAGCTCGACGCGCCGCTGATGCCGCGCCGAAGCGCGCAGGAGGCCTTCTTCGATGGCGTCCAGGCCCAGATGGCCGGCACGGTCTGGATGAAGGGCGGCTGCGACAGCTGGTATCTCGCCGGCAAGGGCCGAAACTACACGCTCTGGCCCGGCCACACCTTCACCTATCGCCGCCGGGTGAAGCGGGCGAGGGCGGCGGATTATGAGGCGGTACCGCCGGCCTCTGGCATCGAACCACGATCGTCATTGCGAGGAGCCTAGCGACGAAGCAATCCAGACCGACTCGACCGCCGTGCTGGATTGCTTCGCTGCGCTCGCAATGACGACTTCGAATTCATTATGGTCGGCCTCTCCCACGTCGCAGTTTTGGCAGGGAGGAATCGAGCCAGGTTGACTCGCCCGCCCCCGCGCGGCAGTTGACGTTTACGTAAAGGAGAGGTGCCCGCATGAGCGATTCCGAGGCCTTCCGGGCGGAGGCGCGCGCGTGGCTGGAGGCGAACTGCCCGGCCGAGATGCGCGAGCCCGTCCGCGACGAGACAGACCTGTGCTGGGGCGGGCGCGATCCGGTCTATAAGAGCGATGCCCAGAGGCAGTGGCTCGCGCTGATGGCCGGGCGCGGCTGGACGGTGCCGGACTGGCCGAAGGCCTATGGCGGTGGTGGCCTCTCGCCGGCCGAGACTAAGATCCTGAAGCAGGAGATGGCGCGGATCGGCGCCCGCAATCCGCTGACCAGCTTCGGCATTTCGATGCTCGGTCCGGCCCTGCTCAAATATGGCAACGAGGCGCAGAAGAAGCACTTCCTGACCGAGATCGCCCGCGGCGAGATACGCTGGTGCCAGGGCTATTCCGAGCCGAACGCCGGCTCCGACCTCGCCTCGCTGCAGACGAAGTGTGAGGACAAGGGAGACCATTGGCTGGTCAACGGCCAGAAGGTCTGGACGAGCTATGCCGACAAGGCCGACTGGATCTTCTGCCTGGTCCGCACCGATCCGCAGGCGCCCAGGCACAAGGGCATCAGCTTCATCCTTTTCGACATGAAGACGCCGGGCGTCTCGACGAAGCCGATCCTGCTCATCTCGGGCAACTCGCCCTTCTGCGAGACCTTTTTCGACGATGTGAAGGTACCCAAGGACCAGGTCGTTGGCGAGGTGAACAAGGGCTGGGACGTCGCCAAATATCTGCTCGGGCACGAGCGCGAGATGATCAGCGGGATGGGCCTGGGCGGACAAACCGGCGCGCTCGGCGAGGCGCTGAAGGAGGCCGTCGCCGCCGATCCGGTGCTGCGCGCCGACGTGGCCCGCTTCGATGTCGACGCCATGGCCTATCGGGCGATGTCCGAGCGCTTCATCGACGAACTGAAGGCGGGCCAAGCCCACCCGGCCCAGCCCTCGATGATGAAATATGCCGGCACCGAATTGAACAAGCGCCGCCACGAGCTGGTCATGGCCGCCGGCGGCTCCGACGCGCTCGAATGGGAGAGCGACCGCTCGCGCAAGGGCAAGGCGGCGCGCGAATGGCTGCGCACCAAGGCCAATTCGATCGAGGGCGGCACCAGCGAGATCCAGCTCGGCATCATCGCCAAAAGGATATTGGAATTGCCGGGGGCCTAGCCCCGCGAAACCTGTTCGTGTCCCGGCGAAGGCCGGGACCCAGTCTGGACTCCGGCTGAAGTTTATCCTGAGCGCCGCCGAAGCGGCGTCGAAGGGCCGGGGGAACAAGGAAGCCAAGATGCCCCTCTACCTCACCGAC
>Ga0299914_10000347_pt1 | contig 27249 bp, 23 predicted proteins | sample RVTome_10_FD_201361 | JGI IMG/M metagenome (GOLD analysis project Ga0299914, IMG submission 201361) | Soil microbial communities from uranium-contaminated site in the Upper Colorado River Basin, Wyoming, United States - RVT153D57 (version 2) ... | reverse complement strand
GGAGTGTCGCTCCGCCGCGAGCGCGGCGGAGGCTCGACCACTCCGCCGCGTCTGAACGGCCTCGTCTTCAGGCGCTCGCTTGCGCCCCCGCCTTCTTGTTCACGGTGGACTCGGCGATCTTGGTCAGTTTCTCGTTCGCCGACGACTCCTCGTCGAGCGTCTCGTCGAGCAGCTCTGCGGCGTCGTCGTAGCCCAACCGCTCGGCGTACGTCCGGGCGGTCCCGTAGCCCGAGATCTCGTAGTGCTCCACGCGCTGCGCCGACGCGATGATCCCCGCGTCGATCACGTTGCGGTCGCCCTCCTTCTCGAGCATCGCCGAACCCTCCTTGAGCAGCCCCTTCATGCCCTCGCAGGTCTCGCCCCCCGGCTTCTTCCCCAGGGTCTCGAAGATTTTCTCGAGGCGGTTCTTCTGTTGCCGCGTCTCCTCCAGATGGGTTTTGAACGCCTTCCTCAGCTGGTCGGACGAGGCCGCCTCGACCATCTCCGGCAGGGCGTCCAGGATCTGCGTCTCCGCGCTGTAGAGGTCGCGGAGCTGCTCGACGAACAGGTCCTCGAGGTTGTTGAGCTTCATGGTGCAGGCCTCCTCCGGCGACGCCGTCCGGCATCGCCCGTTCATCGTGTCGGTCGGGTCGGCTCGCGCTCGCGGCCGGCCGTCGGTTCGGTATCCTGAACGAGGGGCAAGCCGTGTTCCGCGACAGGGCCGGTGTCCGGCAGCGGAGGGCGGCTCCAGGCCCGCACTCCGGGGGCCGGTGCGGCATGCGGCTTTCGGGCCCCCGGGGTCGAAAGGCCGCCGGCGGCCGGGCCCGGCTCGTGGGGGAGGAGAGGGACGCGATCGTGTTTCGCCCCGGACACCGCCGCAATCGAGCCCGGCCATCCGATCGAACGTGACGCCCCGACAGGAGCGGCCGGTCAGGGCCCCCCCGTCGCGGTCCGGGCGCGGTCCGTCAGGAACCCGTGGCCGCCGTCGCGGTCGGGGTTTCTACGACGAACTGGATGTCGCCGCTGAAGTTCGTGAGGACGAGCTCGATCGTCCATTCGCCGGCTACGCCGGTCTGCGACACGTCGTTCGTCGTCGGTGTGAGGACCGCGTCGTACACCTCGGCCCCGCCGGCATCCCGCAGGATGAGACGCGCCTCGCCCATGTCGGAGCTCGTCGTGCTCGTGACGGTCGCGGTGGTTCCGGAGTTCGACCACTGGAACGTGTCGCCACGGGTGATGTCCTCGACCTCGACGACCGTCTCGAACTCGAACCGATCGGGCATGTTCGTGAACTGTCGCGGGAACGCCCCCAGCGGATCGGTTCCGCACCCCGCGAGCAGGACGGCGGCGAGCAGTGAAGCGGCACACGTGAATCGACGCATTACGGTTCCCGGGTGAGGGGGGTCTTGCCGAGGCCCTTCGTACTCAAGAACGTCGCGGGTGTCTCGAAGTCGGACAGCGGGCGGACTCGTCCCATTCGAGCCGACCCCTCCTCGCAGACCCGGGAAATCGCTTCGACCGACTCCCCCGACCGTTACGTCGAGGACCCGGCGGTCACCCCGCTCATCGTCTCTCCCCCTCTGCCGACTCCGTGCGGACCGCACCCGCCGCCCAGCTTCTCAGGATCGTGCGATCCGCGTCCGACAGCTTCGCCTCCCGGTGCATGAGCAGGTACACGCCGAGCGGCATCTCGCCCTCCTCCACCTCCTCCCAGGTCTCGGCCCGCTCCTCGTCGCGCTCCTCCGCCGGGTAGCTCGTCCAGGTCGAGTAGTTGAGCGCCTCGCGGCCCTCGTTGACGTCCCTCGCGACGAGCCACGAAGCGGGAGCGACGCGGCTGTACCACGGCCACACCGTCTCGTTCGAGTGACAGTCGTAGCACGCGCGCCGGAGAACCGAGAGCACTTCCAGTGGCGCATCTACCTCCGAGACGACGGCCACGCAAATGCTTGTGTGGCAGCGAGATATGGGCGGCTCGAACCGGTAGACGGACGAATCGCGGCCGGCGGGCGGGACGGAAGATCCCGAGGGGGGACAGGATGACGCAGGTCGTGACGGCGTCGAACGCCGCCGGACCGGCGAGTCCGGAGGCCCGCGCCGTGACGGACCCGGCGGGCTGCAGACGGGGGCTACGGCACGAGGCGCTCGTCCCTCGGCTTCACGACGAACAGCCCCTCGCGCCGGCTCGAGAGCAGGATGATCCCGCTCTCGAAGTAGGGGTACACGCTCCACGTGCCGTCGAACCCGGCCGCGTCCTCGCTCCACGGCGTCGTGTCGAAGAACCCGATCTCGGCCGGGTTCTCGGGATCGCTCACGTCGAGGACCCGGAGCCCGGCGCGGTTGTTCGACATGTAGAGCCGGTCGCCGGCCACGTAGAGGTTGTGGTCGGTGACCCTGGTCGGGCTGTAGTACTCGCTGACCAGCGTCGGGTCGTCGAGATCCGACAGGTCCCACACCAGCGTGCGCGTCCCGTCCACCAGCCCGTTGAGCTCGTCGAGCTCGTCGTTCGAGTAGAAGTAGCGGTGGTCCTCGGTGAGCCAGCCCTGGTGGGTGTAGGCGAAGTTGGGGTACGAGGCGGTCGAGATCGCGACCGGCCTCGTCTTTTCGGTGACGTCGGAGATCGAGAGGGCGTTCTCGTTCGCACCGATGCAGATCTCGCGGCCCTGGTGCTCGGCATCGGGGCCGTGGTACACGACGCATTGCGCGTCGTGGCTGTACCCGGTGCCGCGATTGCCGGTGTTCTCGTGCGCGAAGCACCCGGCGAACACGGGGCTCGCGGGCTCGCGGATGTCCACCATGTGGAGCCCGCCCCCACACGTCTCGCCGCCCCCCGACGCGCCCACGATGTAGGCGAACCCGGTCTCCTCGTTGATCACGATGTTGTGGGACGACTCGACGCCGTCGTAGTGGGCGGTCTCCTCGAACGCGACGGGCTCGGTCACGTCGCGGAGCCGCCGGAGGTCGAACACCTGCATGCCGTGATCGCCCGCGCCGTCGGCCACGATGAACGCGTGGTCGGCGTACACCTTCATGTCGCGCCATGTGTTCGCCCGGCTTCCCTGATGCTTCGCGAGGTTGCCGAGAAACCGCGGATTGTACGGGTCCGTCACATCGACGAACGCCGTCCCGTCCATGAGACCGACGATCGCGTACTCGTGCCCCGTCCGGGGATCGGTCCAGCCCCACACGTCATTGAGCCGCGAGCCCCGGGCGGCACCCAGCGCCTCGCGGGGGAGGAAGGAGAGGAGATCCACGGCCTCGCACTCGAAGCGCTCCGCGGCGCCCTCGGCGCAGTCGACCTGGCCACCGGCCACGACCGGAAGCGCCTCGAGCTCGCCCACCACCCGCTCCGTCGCCCGCCACCGGCCGTTCTCCATGGACGCGATCCACGCGGAACCGACGCCGAAATCGTCGGCCGGAAGCCCGAGAACGCCGATGTCGCCGGCGAGCGCGAGCACGCCTCCGGCGCCGATCCGACCCTCGCCCTCGACCTCGAGCACGTGGTCGAGGGTCCACTCGCCGCCGTCCCGGCCGAGCGCGTACACGCGGCCCATGCCGTTTCCGACCGCCGGAGCGCCGGCGAACAACCGGTCGCCATCGGCGGCCAGCGCCAGACCGAACCCGGCGGGCGCCATCAGCCCGTCGGGGACGAGGGTCCCGGCATGGCTCCAGGCTCCGTTCGTCGACGGCGCGTAACGCAGGATGGCCCCGCGGAAGCGGTCCGTGCCCGGCGCCCCGACGAGGAGCTCCTCACCGGCGAACGCCACCGCCGCTCCGGCCGCCGCCCCGGCGGCGAGGTCGGCCGGCGGCGTGAGACGGGCGTCCAGCCGCCAGCCCTCGTCCGCGGCGAAGCGGAAGACGTAGACGGCTCCCGCTCGCTGGTCCTCGTCGGGCGCGCCCACCACGGCCACGTCCCCGCGCACGGCGAGCGCGCTTCCGAACGCCCCGTCGGGGGTCTCCGACGGCCGGGCGAGCTCGCCCACGAGCTCCCACGTGTCGCCCGAAGCGCGATACGCCAGCACGATCACGCCGTCGGTCTCCGGATCGGTCGTCCCGACGAGCAGGTGCTCCCCGCTCGCGGCGAGCCGGCTCCCGAACCGGCTCGAGCCGCTGCGCGTGATCCTGCCGGCGTGCTCCCACCCGTCGCCCGTGCGGCGCAGCCGGTACACGACGCCCTCTCCGTCCGCGGCCCCGGGTGCCGACACGAACAGCCTGTCGCCGGAGCTCGCGAGCGCGCTCCCGAACGTGTCCCGGAGCTCGGGTGCGGGCGCCTGGAGGCGGGTCGTCCGGGTCCATTCACCGCCGTCGCGCGTGAAGGCGTACACGCTTCCGGGATCCCGCTCCGAGGCGGCCTCGCCGACGAGGATCCGGTCACCGACCACGAGCACGGCCTCGCCGAACGACTGCGCGCCGGCCGGAACGGCCGCGAGGGACGCGGCGAGCCCGAGCGCACAGCCGGCGAGCGTCGGGCGCGGCGCGCGAGCCGCGGGTCGGCGGAGGGTCGAAGGGGGTCGGGTCGTGTGCATCGTGCTGGCTCTTCCGTCGGAGATCCTGGTCGCCGGCACCCGCCGCGGGGTTCGCGGGACGGGTCGCTCGGCTTCATCGCATGTCGGGGGTCCGGCTGGTTTCACCCGGCGGTGGGGCCGACGTTCCCGTCCACGTCACGAATCGCCGGGCTCAGCCGACCCCGTACGCGAGCATCGCGTCGGCCACCTTCACGAACCCGCCCACGTTCGCGCCCACCACGTAATCCACGCTCCCGTTCCGGTGGCCGTACTCCACGCACGTGGCGTGGATGTCCTTCATGATCTCCTTGAGCCGCCGGTCGACCTGCGCGCGGCTCCACGAGAGCCGGATCACGTTCTGTGTCATCTCGAGACCCGAGATCGCTACCCCGCCGGCGTTCGCCGCCTTGCCGGGTCCGTACAGGATCCTCGCATCGCGGAACGCGTCGACCGCCTCCGGCGTGGCCGGCATGTTCGCGCCCTCGGAGACCACCTGGCAGCCGTTCGCGAGCAGGGTCGTCGCATCGTCGCCGTCGAGCTCGTTCTGCGTGGAGCACGGAAACGCGCAGTCGCAGGGGACGCTCCACGGCCGCCTCCCCTCGTGGTACTCGACCCCGAACTCCTCGGCATACTCGGCCAGCGACCCCCGGCGTCCGGTCTTGAGCTCGATCACCCACTCGACCTTCTCCCGGTCGAGACCGTCGGGATCGTGGACGAACCCGCCCCGATCCGAGAGCGTGACCACCCTGGCCCCGAGCTCGACCAGCTTCTCGGCCGTGTACTGCGCGACATTCCCGGCTCCGGAGACGGTGCACACCTTCCCGTCGAAGTCCTCGGCGCGCGTGGCGAGCATCTCCCCGGCGAAGTACACGCACCCGTAGCCGGTCGCCTCGGTGCGGATCACGCTCCCGCCCCAGTTCACGCCCTTCCCCGTGATCGCGCCCTGGAATTCGTTCGCCAGCCGCTTGTACTGGCCGAACAGGTACCCGATCTCCCGCGCGCCGACGCCGATGTCGCCCGCGGGCACGTCGACGTTGATCCCGATATAACGGTACAGCTTGAGCATGAACGACTGGCAGAAGCGCATGACCTCCTCGTCCGACCTTCCCTTCGGATCGAAGTCCGCGCCGCCCTTCCCCCCACCCATCGGGAGCGTGGTGAGGCTGTTTTTGAACATCTGCTCGAACCCGAGGAACTTGAGCACGCTCAGGTTGACCGACGGGTCGAAGCGGAGCCCTCCCTTGTACGGTCCGATCGCGTTCGAGAACTGCACGCGGTATCCGCGGTTCACGTGGACCTCGCCGGCATCGTCGACCCAGCTCACCCGGAACTGGATCACGCGGTCCGGCTCCGACATGCGCTCGAGGATGCGGGCGTCCTCGTACCCGGGGCGCCGGTTGATGAAGGGGATGACCGTCTCGGCGACTTCGCGGACGGCCTGGAGGAATTCGGGCTCGTTCGGGTTGCGGCGCTCCACCCGCTCCATGAACTGCTCGAGGTTCACGCGGGATCCTTTGTCTGGCGGGTCTCGTCGAAGACCGGGGGACTCGTCAGCAGGCGGACCCGGAGCGCCCGCGCCAGCCGCGCACGCCGAAGGGCGCGCGGGCCGCGCGGATCATGCGCGCGCGACGGAGGACGGGCAAGCCCGGAACGGGCGCTTCAACGGGGCGGCGGGACGCCCTCCCGCTCGGCCTCCGCCACGAGGTACTCGTACAGGAGCAGGGCCTCCCACGGGTTCGCCCCCCGATCCGGCATCTCGAACCCGAACTCGCCGTACATCTGCGCCGCGAGCGGGTCGTTCCGGACCATCGAGTCCGGGTTGAGCACCATGCGGTAGATCCACGCGAAGCTGCGGTGCCGCGCGACGTCGCTGACGGGCGGCCCGATCCGACCCTGTCGGTCGGCGCCGTGACAGTAGGAGCACCCCAGATCCCGGAAGAGCGCGCGGCCCTGCGCGATCATCTGGTCCTCGTCCGGGCCCTTGAGCCCCGGCTCGCCCGCCGTGTCCGCGTTCGCAACGAGCGTCTCCGCGGCCGGCGGCGGACCGGTCCGGGACGCGGTCCAGGAGCCGCCGTGACGCTCGCCCGTCGCCAGGTGCGTCGTCGTGAACCGCCCTACGAGCCGGTCGCGCTCGATCCGACCCGTGAACGTGGTCTGGACGCGGCACCGGCACTCGGGATCCTCGTACTCGTCGAGGGTCCCGTATACCGTGTCTCCCGAGGCCCGCACGAACCGGATGGTGATCACGGGCGGCGCGTGCACGCCCGGCGGCTGCTCGAGTTCGTCGGTCGTGTGCATGGGGCGGTAGCGGTCGATGAGCACGTCCCCGTAGGCGGTGTCCGCGCGCGCGGCGAGACGGAAGAAGATGCTCCCGGTCCGGCCGCTCTCGGCACCCTGGTACGAGCCGGCCCACTCACCGGCCAGGTACCCGATCGTCTCGGGGTCCCCCGACACGGGGACGGGCGGCGGGTTGTAGCCGCACGTCGCCACGGTGCCGGCCACCACCGCGATCGCGACCGCCCACCCGATTCGCTCGCGCGTGATTCCTCTCATTCGTTCGCCCCCTCCCCAAGGCGCGTCGCCTGCCGCTCGAGGAACCCTGTCGCCCTCGGCGGGATTCCCGACGCACGTCGGTCGCGCAGGAGACGTGCCCGGCGCTCCAGTGGTCGCCATCCTGTGATGTGTCAATTGTTTACGGTGGATGCGCTCATGTGACGTGAGGGGGGTGTGCCGGGACTTCTTGTCCCCGGCGGGGTTGTTCTGATCAGCGTTGTCCCCGACGTCCGGCCCCGGCTTTGGGGGTACGCCGGTGCCGGCGACCGGACGGCGGTCGCCGCCGACCCGAGGCGGCCATCAGGCGGCCACGGGGTCTCCCTTCTCGACCGGCGACGTCGAGACCCACGTGGCCCAGTGGTCGTTCACGTAGCGGACCCGGCGGCCGATGCGCGCCAGGTAGCTCGCCGCCACGGCCGCGCGGGCGCCGCTCTGGCAGTGGATGAGGAGGGACTCGTCGGCCGGCAGCCGATCCAGGTACTCGGGCAGCCGTGTGTACGACGCGTTGATCGCGCCCGGGACGTGGCCCGCTCCGTACTCCGAGGCGTAGCGCACGTCCAGCATCCGCCCATCCCCGTCGGCGAGCGCCGCACCCGCCGACGCGAAGTCGATCTCGTCGATGCGGGCCGCGGCGCCGCCTCCCTCGAAGTACGCCGAGAGAGCGGCGGGCGTCGCGTAGCCCTCGATGCGGTCGAACCCGATCCGCACGAGATCGCGAATCGCTTCGTCGAGACGATCCTCCTCGACGATCAGGTGGATGGGGGTCGTCTCGTCGGTCAGGATCGATCCGACCGCGGTGTTGAACGCCTTCGTGAGCGGCGCGTACAGCGACCCCGGCAGGTGCGCCGCCATGAAGGCCGAGCGGTCGGTGCGCGTGTCGATGACGGCCAGGTCGTGACGATCGGCGAGGGCACCGAGGTCCCCCGGTTCCAGCCGCCGCGGCTCGGGGAGCGCGCCCAGCACCGGAGCGCCGAGCTTGTTGTCGCGCTTCATGCGCGCGAAGTAGAGCGGCGGCTCGGGCTGGCCCTCGAGGATGTAGGACACGAAGGCGTCCTCGCCGCGGCGCGCGAAGTCGATGGCCGGGCTGAAGCGCCGTTCGTAGCCCACCGTCGACTCCGGAACCGCGCCCAGCGCCTTGCCGCACGCGGAGCCGGCGCCGTGTGCCGGCCACACCTGGAGGTAGTCGGGGAGATCGAGAAAGCGCTGGACCGAGGCGTACAGGCGACGCGCCGACGGCTTCATCGCGCCCTGTACGCGGGCCGCCGTCTCGAGCAGGTCGGGGCGGCCCAGCGCGCCCACGAACACGAAGTCGCCAGACGCGATCCCCATGGGCTCGTCGGCCCCGCCCCCGCGGTCGGTGACCAGGAACGCCATGTGCTCGGGGGTGTGGCCCGGCGTATGGATCGCCTCGAGTTCGATGTTCCCGATCCGGAACGTGTCCCCGTCCTTCAGGAGCACGTGGTCCACGTCCCCTTCCTTCACCCACTCGTACTTCCAGTCCGCGTCCCCCTCGTCGGAGACGTACACGCGCGCCCCGTGACGCACGGCGAGCTCGCGTGCGCCCGACAGGAAGTCGGCGTGGATGTGGGTCTCCGCGACGGCCTTGATCTCGAGCCCCTCTTCGCGCGCCATCTCCACGTAGCGATCCACGTCGCGTTCGGGATCGAGGATGAGCGCCTCACCCGTCTGCTGACAGCCGATCAGGTACGCGTATTGCGCCAGCTTCTCGTCGAAGATCTGTCTGAAGAGCATCGGTCCTCTCTCCGCGGGGGTTCCCGGCAGACCGTCCGGACCTCGGAGCGCGACGTGTCGCGCTCGCGCGGGAAGGAACGGTCGCGCGACGTCAGAAGTGTGGCAAGCGCGGCCGCAGGGCCGCGTACGTCCAGGCACCGCCCACCGCCGCGGCGAGCGCCACGAGGAACACCGTGGCCCCGGTTCCGATGAGGGCGTAGATGGGGCCGGGGCACGCGCCCAGGAGCCCCCACCCGAGACCGAACACCGTGCCGCCGAGCCAGTAATGCCGGTTGAGACCCCGCGATTCCTTCTTCGGCAGATCCATCTTCATCCGCCCGGGGGGCGAGCCACGGCCCAGCCGGCGCAGGACCGCCACGGACAGGGACCCGACCACCACCGCCGAGCCCAGGAGGCCGTACATGTGGAAGCCCTGGAACCGGAACATCTCCTGGATGCGGAACCAGGATACCGCCTCGGATTTGACGAGCAGGATGCCGAACGCCGTGCCGATGAGGAGCGAGCGGACGAGGAGCCCAGCCGGCCCCGCCCGGGTGCGGGAGGGCGCGCGGGAGCCGGGCGGTGTCCCGGCGGGCTCGCCCGGGGCCGGCGCGGGGGCGTCGAGCGTGGCGCGCGGGCCGCTCATCCCGCCCCCAGGACGAGCGGGAGGATCAGGAACGTGGAGACGAGCCCCCCGGCGAAGAAGCCGAGCACCGCGAGGAGCGACGGGAGCTGGAGCCCGACGAGCCCCGTGATCGCGTGCCCGGACGTGCACCCATCCGCCCAGCGGGCCCCGAACCCCACGAGGAAGCCGCCCAGCACGACGACGACGAACCCCGGCAGCGTCGCGAGCGACCCCCAGCCGATGAGGTCCGACGGGAAGAGCCCGGTGCGGTCCTCGACCCCGAGCGCCGCGAGATCCGCACGCGTCGCCTCGGAGATCCCTACCACCGGGTCGGGCGAGGCGAGCGCCGTGGCCGCGATGAGCGCGCCGAGGACGATCCCGGTCACGAACGCGAACCGCCACGCGCCCGTGCGCCAGTCGTAGCGCAGGTATTCGAACCGGCCGGGGGTGATGGCCGCGCACATGTCGCGGAAGCTGGTCGACACCCCGAAGGCCTTGCCGGTCAGGAGCCAGAGCACGGGCACCACCAGACCGATCAGCGGTCCGGCCACGTACCACGGCCACGGCTCGCGAAGAACGTCCACGTTCACCTCCGGTGCTGGTGCGGCCGCGCGGTCGGGGTGTCACCCGCCGATCACCGTGCGGTCCGCGCACGCCCCTCCCACGTCGCCCACCGAATTACACGTGTTTCGACGCCCCGGCGCAAGCGTCGCGGCGCTTCCGGCGCCCCGCGCACGGCGGGGCCGACCGGGGAGCTCCCGTCCGCTCACTCCTCGAGGGCGCGACGGACCCGCTCGCGCACGGCCTCCGGAAGCTCCTCGCCCGTCCGGAGCGAGCGGCAGATGTCGCGCCCCAGGTCCAGCGTCGCGAACACGGACCGGCACCGCCCGCAGAGCTCCTCATCGGGAACGGGGAAGCGCGCATCGCGGTCGAGCGATTCCTGTTTCGCGGCGAGGAGAAGGAGACACTCCTCCCGCGAGTGGTCGGCGGGCTCCCCCGGCCGCCGGGGCAGCGCCCCCGCGACGGCCGACCGCACCTTGAGCCGCGCCCTGTGGAGACGCGTCTTCACCGTGTTCTCCCTCACCCCGAGGATCTCCGCGATCTCGGACACCTTGAACTCGAGCACCTCCTTGAGGACGAAGGGGAGGCGGAAGTCGAGCGGGAGGACCGAGACGGCGGCCCGCACGGCCTCGGTGAGCGCGGCCCGCTCGGACGGATCGTCGCCCGAGGGCACCTGGACGACTCCCTCGTCTCCCGAGGGCAGGAGCCGCTCGATGGGTTCGAGCCTCCGGGGCTCTCCGGCGCGACGGCGCCGCATCCGCTGGCAGGTCCGGGTCGCGATCGTGTACAGCCACGTGGACGGCTTCGAACGTCCCTCGAACCCCTCCCACGAGGACAGGGCCCGCAGGAACGTCTCCTGGACGAGGTCTTCGGCCGCCTCCGGGGTGTCACACATGCGGAGACCCAGCGCGTAGACCAGCGGACCGTACTCGTCGAACAGCCGCCCGACCGCCTCGCGGCCCGGCGGCTCCGGGGCCGGACCGGTCACGACGCGTCCGCCATCAGACTGCCGAGGATGTCGCCGAGGCGCCCTCGGCGTCGGGGATCGTCAGGTCGAGCGTGGGCACCCCGGTGAGCCGCTCGCAGAGCTCCCTGCCGGCCCGCGTGTTGGCCGCGATCCCGGTGACCACGTGGGCGTGGACGCCGAACGCCTCCTCCACGCCGAGCGCGGCGTACGGGTCCGAGGCCGCGAGCACGGTGAGCCGCACGCGCTCGCCGAGCGCCTCGTAGTCCCCGAGCCCCCATTCGGCACGCGCCCGCGGGGACACCTCGAACGACACCTCGCGGAGGTCCGAGATCCGGGTGAGCGACCCGTACAGGAAGGGCGCGTCCCTCATCCCGACACCCGCCCTCATTCCCCGGCTCGCTCCGTCGCCGGCAGCGAGGGCTCCGCGAGGAGCCCGGCGAGGAGCGCCGTGCGCTCGAGCGCGCGGTCCACGTACACGAACTCGTGGAGCGCATGCGCCCCGTCGCCGACCGCGCCCAGCCCGTCGAGCGTGGCCGTGTGCTGGCTGGTGAAGTTGCCGTCTGACCCGCCGCCGGCGGCCCCCTCTTCGAGCTCGAGGCCGAGCTCGTCGCCGATCGCGACGGCCCGGTTCCACAGCCGCACGTTGCGGGGCGTGCGCTCGAGCGGGCCGCGCCCGATCCCGCCCGTCACGGCGATGCGCGTGCCGGGGATGGTCGGCTCGAGCGCGCGCAGGGCGGCCTCGATCCGGGCCGCATCCTCGGCCGTCCACACGCGCACGTCCACCTCTGCGCGCGCGTGGTCGGCCACCACGTTCGACCGGGTTCCTCCCTCGATCACGCCCACATTGAGCGTGATCCCACGCTCCGGCTCGGCGAGTGCGTAGACGCGCTGGATCACCTGCGCGAGCTCGAGGATCGCCGACGCCCCCTCCTCGGGCGCGAGCCCGCCGTGCGCGCTCTTCCCCGTCACCAGTACGGTGAAGTGCCCGACGCCCTTCCGGCGGGTCTTGATCTTCCCGTCCAGCCCCAGAGCGGGCTCCAGCACCAGGGCGCGCTCGACCCGGCCCGCCCAGTCGATGATGAGCGGCTCCGATTCCGGGCTCCCCAGCTCCTCATCGGAGGTGATGAGGAACACCGGATCGACGCCCGGATCGACGCCCAGATCGCGGAGCACGCGGAGCGCGAACACCCCCATCGCGAGCCCGGCCTTCATGTCGAAAACACCGGGCCCGCGGAGCACCTCCCCCTCGTGCTCGACCGGCATCTTCGACAGCGTGCCCCGCGGCCACACGGTGTCCATGTGCCCGAGAAGGAGCTGGCGCGGCGCGCTCCCGGCCTGCGCCAGCAGGTGCCCGCCCGTCCGGCGGCCCGGCACGTGCTCGACGCCGAGACCGATCTCCGACAGCGCCTCCGTGAGGAGCGCGCGCACACCGGCCTGCGATTCGGGCTCGGTGGAGGGCGACTCGTGGAGCACGAGCTGGCGGATGAGCTCGACGAACTCGCCGCGGAGCGCGTCGAGCCGCTCGCGGGCCGCGCACGCGACGGCCCCGCCCGGGACCGTCCCGGTCAAGGCTGGCCGGGCGCGGGGCGGCGCCATCTTCCCCGCTCCCACGGTCCGGGCCGGACCTCGAGCGTTTCCACGCCCTCCGGAACGGCAGCCCCGGTCACCCGCCACCCTCGGTCTCGAGCTCGCGCTCGATGAGGGGCCGGTGGACCCGGTACTCCTCGCGGTCCGGGATGCCGCCCTCCTCCTCGACGATCCGACGGAGCTCCGCACGGCGCGCCGCCGCGGCCTCCGGGTTCCTCGCGAAGTCCTCGACGCGGGCCATGAGGATGAGCCCGAGGAGGTGCTCGGAGTCCTCCTCGAGCACCGTGCGGGCGCTCGCGCGGGCGCCTGCGGAGTCGCCGGCGATGAGCTGGAGGAGACCGACATGGAAACGGCCGTCGGCGTCCATCTCGCCGGCCGGGACGCTGCCGTAGGCCCGGAGACCCATCTCGACGAACCGGGCGGTCGCCTCGAAGTTGCCGGCCTCGTGCTCCGACATGGCGCGCTCGAACAGCCGGTCCGCGGCTCCGCGGGGCCCCATCGCGTCGAGCTCCTGCATCGAGGGCATGCCGGCGCCGGAGCCGCTGGATCCTCCCGCCTGCGCCGTCGGGACCCCGCCGGTGGGGAGCATGTCGCCGGTACGTGCGCCCGCGTTCCGCTGCACGAGGAGCGCGATCACGACGGAGAACGCGGCCAGCGACAGGGCCGAGAGGATCCACGGGAGCCGGGCGCTCGCGGTCTTCTTCTCCGGGGCGGAGACCGCCTCCCCACACTCCGAGCAGTACATCGCTCCGGGCGAGAGATGCGCCGCGCAGGCCGCGCACGTGGCCACTCCGGCCAGCCGCGTCCCGCATCGCGAGCAGAAGTTCCCGGTTCCCTCGGCGCCGCAGCCCGGACAGGTCCGCGGAGCGGTCGTGAGTTCGCTCATCACGGCCGGTCCGCGCGGTCGCCGAGCGTCGTGCGGGCGCGGTGCTCGGTCCCATCCCGGACGAACGTGAGCACCACCTCGTCGCCCGGCTTGTGCGCGCCGAGCGCGTCCGTGAACGCCTGGAGGTCATCGATCGCGTGCGCGCACGCGGGTGGCTCGGGGCCCTCGCCCGGCTTCCCGTGCGCGGCGGGGCACACGGGTCTGGGTGTCGCGCTCTCGAGCCCGACGAGGATGTCGCCCTTCCGGAGCCCGGCTTCGTCGGCGGGCGAGCCCGAGGTCACGCCGGCGAGGAGGACGCCGTGCTCGACGGGTGTGAAGTCGGGCACGGTGCCCAGCCAGGCGCCGTAGCCGCCCGCCCGTTGCTCGCGCTCCCCCACGCCGGCGATGAGCGTCAGCCGGGTGTCGCGGTTCGCCAGCTCCTCGGCCAGCCCGGCTGTCAGGATGGCGACCCTCCCGAGGCCGGCCGGGTCGATCGCCTGCCAGTCGTCGCTCGGCTTGTGGTAGTCGCCGTGGACGTTCGTGAACAGGTGGAGGACGGGGATGTCGCTCGAGTAGAAGGACGTGTGGTCACTGGGCCCGTACCCCGCCGGCTCGAACGCCATCGGGATGGCGGGCCCGGCGTTCGCGCGCTCGATGATGTCCTTCCACTCGGGGGCGGTCCCCACCCCGTACACGATCAGCGGGTCGTCCTCGAGCCGCCCCACCATGTCGAGGTTGACCATCGCGATCGTGCGCGACAGGGGCAGGGCCGGGTTCCGGGTGTAGTGGCTGGACCCGAGGAGTCCCAGCTCCTCGCCGGTGAACGCGATGAACAGGATCGAGCGCGCCGGCCGCGGGCCCCCGGCCAGGCGCCGGGCGGCCTCGAGCATCGCGGCCACCCCCGATGCGTTGTCGTCGGCGCCGTTGTGGATCTCGCCCACCTCGCCGACGGATCCGAACCCGCCGTGCCCGAGATGGTCGTAGTGCGCCCCGACGATCACCGCGCTCGCAGCGAGATCGGGATCGGAGCCACGCAGGAGCCCGAGGACGTTCCGGCCCTCGCCGTCGGGCGCGTGCGGCATCGCGGCGCTCGCCAGCGAAAGCGTCTGGAACCAGCCGTCGTCACCGGCCGGCTCGAGCCCGATCCGCTCGAACATGACCGCGATGTACTCCCCCGCGCACTCTTCGCCGCGCGTCCCCGCGAAGCGGCCCTCGAGCGCGTCGGCGGCCAGGTACTCGACCGCCGAGAGCGGCTCCGGCCAGCCGGAAGGCACGGCGGGACAGGTGAACTCGACGGACGCGCCCCCCGGCGGCTCCGGGGCCCGGAGCTGCGCGAAGGCACCCTGGACTCCGGCCAGGAGGAACAGGAGAAGCGCGGCGCGCCACGTCCTCGGTCGCATTGTGACCTTCATCATCGACCTCTCGTGCCGTTCCCATGACATCGCCCCACGGATGGGTGGGGTTCTTCGGTGATCCGCACGGACCCCCAGGGGTCCGGGACCCGATGAGTTTAACGGATCGACGCGGGCGAGGCGCGCCCAAGGCGACTTCGCACGGGCGGGGCCACGCTCGCGACGCTCGTGGAGGCGCCTCAGGGGGGCGGGATCTGCTCGGCAGTGTGGCAGATGCCGCAGGACATCGTGCTCCGCGCGGCCACCCGGTCGGCATCGAACCCCGGGCCGTGCGGACTGATCCGCAGCCCGAACCTGGCGGAATGGCAGCGGAGACAGGAGCTCTGCTGGTGGCAGGAGGCACAGGCCTCGAGCCCCTGGCGGGCGGCGCGACCGTGCTCGAAGAGCCAGTCGGGTTGTGCATCGTGAAAGGCGCCGCCGGCGCCGCCGGCGGCCCCGATCGAGACTCCCGAAGACTGGTGGCAATCCCGGCAGAACGCCTCCGTGGAGTGGCAGTCGGAACAGACGGTCTGAACGGCGAACGCTTCTGAACCGTGCCTCAGAAGGAAGTTCTCCGGATGATACCCGGGACGGGCGTCGTTCGGCGTGTCCGGCGCGGGCGCCTGGTGGCGGAACGAGCCCGCCGGCGGCGACATCGCGTCGGAGCGATCGACACCCTGCAGTCCCGCGCCTCTGCCGGGCATGAAGCCGCGCGCGACGCGCCCCGGCCCTTCATGGCAATCGGCGCATTGGCTCTCGGTGTGACACGACGAACAGTTCGGCAGGTTCGCCGCGGCGGCACTCCCGTGCTTCGTCGCGAACTCGGCCGTGTGGCCGGGCGGCCGCGTCCGGGGCGCGGTCACTCCCTGCGGCCCATCCTCCCGCGGCTCGGGCAGGGCGGCGATCGCCGCGATCGAGGCGTCACCGTGACACGTGCGGCAGCTCGCCGCCGCGTGGCAGTTCGCGCACGTCGCCGTCCCGGAAGCGGCGTCCCGCGCATGCTCGAACTCCCACCCGGGCACGTCGTGGCTCGCGGGCTCCGGCCACTCCGGGGACTCACCCGACACCAGCCGGGCGATCCGCTCGTCGGGAGCGAGCGCCCGGATCGGCGCGAGCGCTTCCGCGTTCAGATGGCAGAGGTCACAGCTCTGACGGGCATGGCAGACCGCGCAACTCTCGTCCGCGGCTTCCGCCATCTCGCCGTGGGCGAGGACGAAATCCGGCGAGTCGTGCGACGGCGGCTGCGGAAACGAGGCGATCCGAGCGGATGACAGCTCCGGGGTGTCGGCGATCACCGTGTGGCAGGTGGCGCACGAAGCCTCGGCAGCCAGGTGCTCGGAGGCGGCGTGCCCATGGCATTCCGTGCAGGTCGCGGGCTCTGCCCGCCCCACGGCCATCCTCGGGCGGCCCGGCTCCAGGGGTCCGTGACAGTCGGCGCAGGCCAGCTCGGCATCGCCCGCCCGCTCGACCTCCTCGATGTGCTCCGCGTGTACGAACACGAGGTTCGACGGCGTGCGCGTGGGAGCGTCCCATTCGACGGTCGGTTCGCGCTCACCGTCGTGGCAGCGCACGCACTCCCGCGGCGTGACCGAATAGTAGCGGTCCTCCTCTCCCGTCGGGATTCCCCGGTGGCAACCGAGACAGGTGGGGAACAGACCGGCGTGCCGCTCGTGCGGGAAGCCGTCGGCGCGCGACATCGACACCAGAGCGCCGCTCGCGAGGGCGAGCGCGAGCGCGATGACGGGCACGACCCTGCGCATCATGGAGCGCCTCCACCGGGATCCGACATCGTCAACCCCGGGTCCCTGCCGAAGCGGTACGAGAGCGAGCTGTAGACCCGCGTCTGCGTCCAGCTGCCGTCGGGGACGCGCTCCTTCGCATCGATGTGGTACAGCGCCATCCCGCCGTTGAGCGTGAACTCGCCGATCCGGAGCGCCCCATCGAGCCCCACGCCCGACACGACCTGCTCGTTCAGCCGAAACTCCCCGAACGTCTGGGTGAGCGAGCCACGGATCGAGAGATACGTTCCCTCGTCGAAGATCCGACCGGCTCGCAGGTCCCCGCCGTTGCGCGCGGCGCCGAAGCCCGCCTCGTAGCGATAGCCGCCCGACGCGAACCAGGGACCTCCGCGCCAATCGCCGTTCGCGAACGCCCGCCAACCGTCGTCGCGGAGATTGGAGTCGTCCGGGCCCGCGTTCGCGTCCTCGTAGTCACGGTATGCTCCGCCGGCTTCGAAGCGCACCCCCGTCTCGGGCCGCGACCACGCCAACGTGAGACGCCCCTCGTTGAACCCGACGGGGCTGAATGCGCCCCAGATCGTCCAGAGCTCGAAGAACGGCGAGTGGTGCCTGGCCTCCGCCACGACCTCGAAGCCCGCGGGAAGCGGCGCGCTCCCGCGCAGACGGAGCTCGTTCCATTGCTCGTAGGTCCAGTCGTACTCCGCCGACAGGTCGAGGGTGATCTCGTCGAAGAAGGCACGGGCGTCGAGCGACAGCCGCTCGGAGTAGAGCGCCAGCCGGTCGGTGCGGATCTCGCGCTGGTAGCTGGCCCGGCCCGAGAAGATCCGACCGAGACGGCCACCGGCCTCCGCCCCGAGGATGAAGCCACGGTCGTCGGGGGCGAGTGGGTCGGCTCGCGACACGAGGTCGCCGGACCGCGGCACGTTGAGCCCGCGTGAGAGGCTCCACCCACCGTACGCCTCGACCCAGAACGGACGCCAGCCACGCCACAGGAAGGAGGCGCCGTCGAAGTTGTAGTAGCCGAGCCCGTCGGTCCTGATGATCCGTCCCGCTCGCGCCCGATACTCGGACCGGTCGTAGTCCGCGTAGGCGCTCACCACCTCGAACTCCTGGCTCGTCCGCGGCCAGAACTCGTCGGATCCGTAGCGCCCGCGCAGGTGCACACGTCCAGAAAGCCCCTGCATCCGGGTCCACCCCGTGACCATGAGGTCCTGGGTCGTCACGAACAGCGACTCGATGTCGCCGGCCCGATACCAGCGGCAATAGTCCCCCTGGGTACAGGTGACCACGGTGCCGTCCTCCAGACGACGACGCAGTCCGGTCCCCTCTACCTCGGACTCCGGCAGGCTGTCCCGCCCGAGCGGTCGGGCCTCCAGATACCCGGTGCCCACACGGGCCTCGCCGCGGTATCCCTGCGCCCGAACCGGCGCGGTGGACACCGCGAGGCCCGTGGAGACGAGCAGGAAGACACCGAACGGGCGCGCTCGCGAGAGGCCGCGTCGTCGGCTCATCGTCTCCCCCCTTCGGGATCGATCGGCTCACCGGGGATGTGGCACCGGGCACAGGGCTGGGGAGCCTCGTGCTCCCGCTGGGCGGGGTGACACACGAGGCACAGGTTCCGCTCGTCCGGTAGCGAGGCGAAGTCGATCCCTTCGGAACCGTGGCAGCCCGAAGCGCCGCACCCGGTCAGATCCAGGTGCACCGTCTCGGGGTGGGCGGTCACCGGCGGCTCCGCGTGGCAGGCCGTACAGACGCGGCCTCGCTGATGGTGATCGACGTGGCAGTCGGTGCAGCCCGCGCGCAGAGCCACGGCCGCCCCCGTCGTGTGACACCGGCCACACCCCAGGTCGGCATGGCGCGCGTGATCGAACGTGATCGAACGCGTGACCGAGGGGCGCACGGACAGGTCGAACGTCACGAGCGCGCGGATCGGCTCGGGCGCGATCTCCTCGGTGCTGTGACACCGCTGACACTGATCGTACGCGACGTTCTGGTGGTGGCATTCCGCGCACCAGGACCGATTCGCGGTCGAGGTGGCCCGTCCGGTCGAATGGCATTCCACGCATGGATACGCGAGATGGATCTCGTGCCGGAACCGATCCGTCTCTCGGACACCCTGGGCCTGCACGGCGCCGGCGAGCGCCGCGAGGACGCACCCCGCCCGAGCCGTGCTTCGTGCCGAAAGCCGGAGGAGGGATCGGGTCACGGGACCGCCTCCTCGCCGCCGGCGGGCTCGGCGACGGCTTCCACCCCGGGCTGCGCGGAGGTGTCGGGGACGGGCTCGGCGTACCCGAGGTAGGTCATGATCAGGATGAAGGCGATCATCCCGAACCACACGTAGTTCAGGAATCCGAAGAACGGATGCGAGGGCTTCCCGTCGCGGCGTCGATCGATGAAGGGGACGAAGATGAGCACGAGCGCCCCGAGCCCGAAGGCCATGATCCCGACCACCTCTCCCTCCATCCCGAGGATGTGGGGCGGCAGGTACTTCAGGGTCTGGAACATGAACATGAAATACCACTCGGGCCGGATGCCGGCGGGCGCCGAGGCGAACGGATCGGCCTTCTCGCCCAGCTCCGCCGGAAAATAGGCCGCCAGCGCAGCCACGATCGCGAGCGCGGCGAGCCAGCCGACCAGATCCCGGAGAAGGAAGTGAGGCATGAAGGGCAGCGCCCCCCGACCGCCTCCCCGCTTCTCGACGCTCGGCGGCGTGCTCATCCCGTGCTTCTGTACGAGATACACGTGCACCGCGAGGATCCCGACGATCAACGTCGGGAGCACCGCGGCGTGGAACGCGTAGAAGCGTGTCAGCGTGGCACCGCTCACGTCGTCCCCGCCGCGGAGCAGCCGCAACATGCCCTCGCCGACGACCGGCACCACGCCCACGATCTGGGTGCCGACCCGGGTGGCGAAGTAGGCGAGCTGGTTCCACGGGAGGAGGTACCCCGTGAAGCCGAACGCGAGCGTCACGACGAGCAACCCCGCCCCCGTCAGCCACGTCAGCTCTCGGGGGGGTCGATACGCCCGGAGGATCAGGACGCTGAACATGTGAAGGAACAGCGTGAGGATCATCAGGTTCGCGGCCCAGTGGTGGATCGATCGGATCAGCCAGCCGAACTTGACCTCGGTCATGATGAACCGGATCGACTCGTACGCCTCCGAAGCGCTCGCCCGGTAGTAGAACAGGAGCAGGATCCCCGTCCCCACCTGCACGATGAACAGGAAGAGGGTCATCCCGCCCAGGTAGTACCAGATCGTGTGCCGGTGGACCGGGACTTCCTTCTTGCGCGCGAGGCGCTCGAACCCCGCGAGCCCGAGACGGCTGTCGAGCCACTCCCATGCGCGGCCGCGGCGAGGCTCGGCGGAGGCCATCAGACGTCCTTGCTGACCACGATCTTGCCGTCCTGCTCGATGACGGTGTACGGCTGCAGCGGACGCGGCGGCGGGCCGGCGATGTTGACGCCGCGCAGATCGTAGTGACCGTTGTGGCACGCGCACCAGATGTGGCCCAGGTCCTCTCGGTACTGGACGATGCAGTCGAGGTGGGTGCACATGCCGTCGAAGGCGCGGAGCTCCCCCTGCGGCGTGCGGATGAGCATCCCCGGCCGCGAGCCGAATCGGAAGATCTGGCCGCTGTTGGGCGCGATGTCCCTCGGGTCGATGGTCAGGGTGACCTGGTTCGCGTCCGATTCCTCCACCTCCGGGGGGACCAGGTAGCGTGCGACCGGATACAGGACCGAGGCACACACGGCGCCGGCCCCCGTCCCGAGCAGCCAGTTCAGGAACCGGCGCCGCACGGGCCCCTTCTCGCGGATCGAGTCGTGGGTCGGTTCGGTCATGGCTTCCCCAACTCCCGGATCTTGATCGTCAGGCCGATGATGAGCAGGAAGATCACCGCCGCCGAGACGGCGAGACCGGTCCGGCGCGTGCGGAGCTCGGCGAACGCGTCCTCTCCCGACGTGAAGCCGGCGCGGGCGACTTCCAGCCCTTCGTCGATCCTGGCCCGCATCGAGTCGAGCCGGGCGGTGTGGAGCACGGCCCGCGCGCCGACGATCGCGTTCTGGACCTGCGTGAGCTCGAAGAGCGCCTCGTCCACGGGCATGCCCGCGTGCTCCGCCTCCCGGAGGATCGAATCGCTGCGCGCGTGGGCGCGGATGAGCGAGTCGACGAGCACGAGCATCGCGTTCGCGGTCCGCCCCCCCTCATCCGTTGCGGAGTGGCACCCGGCCGCCGTGCACGTGCTGCGCTCGCCGAGGCCGAGCAGTTCGTCGTCCGCCTGCTCGATGGCGTGGTTGCCGTGACACGTGGCGCAGCCGGGACGCTCCAGCCCCACGAACACGCTGTCGTGCGGGCTCTGTGCGAAGTATTCACCGATCTGGAAGTGACACTCGGCGCATACGCGACCCACGGCGTCGTATCCAGGCGGAACCGCACCGTGGTTGCCATGGCAGTCGTTGCACACCGGCGCCGACAGATCACCGCGGTCTACCAGCGTCGCGTGGTGGATGCTGGTCCGGTACTCCTCCAGCTGGTCCGTCGGGATCCCGTACGGCGCCATCCGTTCGGCGTCGCTGTGGCAGGATCCGCAGAGCTCGGGGATGTTCGGAGGGTATGTCGAGGACGTCGTCTCGCTCGATCGCTGGATCGAGTGCGCCGTGTGGCAGTCCACGCACACGGCGACCCGCGGATCCCCCTCCAGGAGGCGTTGGCCGTGGACGGATGTGTAGTACGTCTCGACCTGATCGATGCGGATATCCGGATCGTAGCTCCGCATGAACTCCTGCCGGGAATGACACCGCCCGCAGAGCTCGGGAATCCGCTCGTGCGGGGGGCGGGCGAGCATCCCCGAGTGTGCGACCTCTGCGTCGCTCGCCGCCGCGTCGCCTCCATGACAGCCCGTGCACGTGAGGCCCGCCCCGCCGTGCACGTCGACCTGCCAGGCGATCGCGGGCTCGGAGAGCGACCCGTCCTCGAGCGCGCGGTGACACTCGGCGCACCGACCTCCCTGCGTCTGTGCGCTCAGGCTCCCCACCGGCGCCCAGACCGCGGCGAGGGCCAGACCCACGAGCGCACAGCCGCGGGCCCGGCTCATTCGTCTTCGTTTCGCGCGCCCGAGGACCCCGCCGGGACGAGATGGCAGTTCATGCACAGCTGTCCGGGCTCGTGGTCCACCATCTCCTGGTGACACACGGTACAGAACTCGCGCGTGCGCTCCATCCGGGTGTAGCGCGGCTCCGTGTGACACCCGGATCCCGTGCAGCCCTCGGTATGGACCTCGGCCGTGTGCGCGTCCTCCCGATGCTCCTCGTGACACGCGGCGCAGTCGGTCGAGGCGGCCTGGGGATGGTGGTCCTCGTGACAGGATGCGCAGGGGGTCTGGACCCGCTGCCGGATTCCGCCCCCGTGGCAGTCGACGCAGCGCAGGTTCCCGTGCGCGTCGTGGTCGAAGGGCAGGGCGCGTACACGCTCCGCGTCCCACACGGTCATGCGCAGGGGAGCCGAGACCTGGCGCACCCGCCCGAGCTCTGCCTGCGAGTGACAGCCGCCACAGCCCTGCGCACCGGCCGTGCGGGTGGCGTGGTGGCACTCGAAGCACTCGCTCTGCGTCCGGACCGTGACCTCCCCGTGCCGCGTCCGGTTGGAGTGACACGCGGTGCACTCCACGGTGGCGTGCTGCCGGTGCGTGAACGCCTCCTGCCGCGTCATGGTCGCGGCGGCATCGGGCAGGGGCGCCAGCGGGGCCGCGATCTCCGCCGGCGGGTGCGGGTTCGTCTCCGTCTCCTCACTCGGGGGAGATCGCACGCCGGCCTCTCCATGCGCGTACCCCGTCGCCGCGAGGTGGACCCTCGTGTGCGGCGGCATCCGATGTCCGGTCGCGACCCGCTCCGTGTCGCGCGGTCCGAGCGCCGCGGCGGTCGCGATGTCCGCGTGGCACGAGGCACAATCGTCTCCATCCAGAGACCACACGTGGGGACGGTGACACTCCGTGCACTCGTTCGTCACCGAGTCCGGAAGCCCGATGTGGAAGGTGCTGAGCGTGTCGGGCCGCGCGTGGCACCCGGCGTCCGTGCACGAGCGCAGTGCGAGCTCCGGACGCTCCTGCTCGTGCGGGTTGTGGCACGCCCCGCACCGCGCGTCATGCGGATCGCGCAGCGGATCGTAGTCGGCGAACAGCGTCTCCATCTCGTGGCACGACGTGCACTGCTCCAGCCCGGGGCTGAGCGGCCCGGTCGCCGAGTCGACCGCCGTCGCCAGCGTGCGCTCCGCGGTGAACTCGTGACAGGCCACGCAATGGAGACCCTGCGCGTCGGTCATCGCCCCGAGCACGATCCGCGTCGTCTCGGTCGCGTGGCATCCGGCCTGGCCGCAGGTCTGATCGGCGGGCAGGAACTGATGGACTTCCTGCCCATGGCACGTCACGCACTGCACGTCGGCCAGAGCCGACGAATCCGACTCGAGGTGCGCGAGATGCCCGGCCGTCGCGGCGATCTGGGGCCAGTTCTCGCTCGCGTCGTCGTTGATGTGGCACTCCGCGCAGATGTCGTTGGGGACCGGCGAGTGCTCGCCGATCTCCTGCGGGCGGTCACGGATCCACAGGTGGAGCTGGCGGGCGCTCGCGAAAATCGACTGCCGGTGGCAGTCGTGGCAATTGAGCTCGGCGTGACCGCTCTCGGTGAATCGTTGGTATGCCCCCGTCATCACATGGCAGCCGGTGCAGAAATCGTTGTCGTGCTGCATGTAGTTCCAGCTCACCGTCCCGCCGGTGACCGCCAGGACCACCACCACCGCCGCGAGCGACGCGAGACCGACCTGCAGGGCGCGGGAGCGGCCGCGGAACCAAGCCACCAGCTCCCGCCGCTTCCTGATGACCCAGATCGCAAGACCCAGCGCCACGAGCGCCGCGAGGATGCCGCCCGTCATCTGGATCCATTGCGGGACGCTGAAGAACGCGCGCAGGAAAGGAGCGACCCCTCCCGGGAGGTCCACCTCGGGAAGCTGTTCCGGGATCTCCTGGAGGGCTCGAAGCGTGGTCACGCTAAGCCTTTGTGCGGGGGCAGGGGGTCGGCCGGGATGGGAAGAACATACGGACCACCCTCACGAAGAAGGAAGGCCGGGCGGGCGAGGCCGCCCGGCCGTTTTCTCGCGCGGTTCGGCGCGCGGTGATCAACGAGGTGAGGACACCGTGATCTCCGCCAACCGCTCCCGGATTTCCACGGGCGCGATGCTCGGCGCGATTCCGTACTCGTCCTGGACCGCCTGCATGCTGCCCAACAGGAGCGCCTCGGTCAGGAACGGATTGTGGATGGCCGAACTCTCGATCTCGCCCAGCTGGAGGTTGAAGCGCGCACCCTCCGCCACCGTGAGGACATCGTCGGTCGTCGAGAACTCGCTCGCGGGCACTCCGGCGAGCTGGTCATCGAGCTGCGCGACGAGGTTCTGGATGCGCTGCTGCGCCGTGGAGTACAAAGTCCGGGCGGCCGTCTCGTCCCCGTGACACCCCGCGCCCGTGCAGGACGCGAACGTGCGCTCGGCGAGCGCACAGTCTCCGGTCGTCGGGATCCCCTGGGGATCGAGACAGGGGATCGGCTGGAACAGGTGGCCGGTCGCGTTGAACACGAAGTCGCCGGTCAACGGGTCGGTCACTTCGAAGGCGTTGACGTGGCAGGTCGCGCACAGCTCCTCGTTCTGCTCGGACCCATGTGTGCCCCGCACGATGTTCGTGTTGAAATTGGGCGGAATCCACCCGACATCCTCCCCGAGCAGCAACGGGCCCTGTGGCGAGTGGGGCCCGCGCGACGAACCCAGCTCCGGCACCGACCGCTTCTGGTGACACTTCATGCACAGGTTCTGATCGATGTTGGGCACGTCGATCGGGAAGCGGAGCTGGTGCTCGTTCGCCGCGCTGTGCGGGTCATGGCACACGGCGCACACGATCGCCTGGCTCTCCGCGGCACCCTTCTCGATGTAGTCCGCGTCGATGCCGAACGCGATGAGGGCGTTCCGGCCTTCGTGGCAGGAGTTGCACTCTTCGCGCTCCCGGATGCTCGCGTCGCCCCCGAAGCCGTGACGCGATTGGCTCCACTCGTCCACGAAGGGTTGGTGCGCTCCAGCGTGACACTCGCCGCATCCGTTCGAGAGGTCCGCGCCCACGGCGATCGAGGCGAGCGGTTGGCTGGCTTCCGGGTTCGACACGTGCCCGGCGCCCGGTCCGTGGCAGCTCTCGCACTGGACGTCTTCGTAACGGGCGTCCGCGGTCGCGGTATACGCCACGTCGCCCTCGGCAGCGTTCCCCGCCTCGCTCACGGTGTGGCACCCCTCGCAGAAGGGCTGGGCGCCCGGGCTGGCCTGGAGCGTCTCCCACGCGTGGGCGTGCGCCGTATTCTCCCACTCGCTTTGTGACCCGATGTGGCAGTTGCCACACACCGTGAAGCTCGCGAGACGCGCGTCCTCCGTCCCGTACCCCAGGAACCCGGACGCCGAGGCGGGTGGGTCCTCGAAGAAGGGACGGTCGACGAACACCGTGTCGGTGTCCGTGCACCCCGCCGACACGAAGAGCGCCCCCGCGATCCACAGCCACGACTGTCGCGACCCCGAAGCAGAACGCATAGAGCCCCTCCCATGTAGGCACAGTCGGGACAGAGCGTCCCGAGTAGTCGACGTTGTCTGCGACATCTTGCCCCGACGAACGACCGTGGATCCCGATCCGGATCTCGGCAATCCCTTGACCCGGCACGAGTTGGTCGCCCATCGACGCCGGGAAACCGGCGGCAAGCAGCGTGCGACGCCTTCGAAAAACGTGTGCTATAAAGGGCTTCGGGGCAAGTGGCGGGCGACCGAGTTACGGAGGCCCGATGACTGGTGCGGAAGGCCCCGGCGTGATTATGCTCCTTCTCGACGCCCCATCCGACAAGATCTTACCCCGATCCCGGAGGCGCTCCATGTACTTCCCCTCCTCTCACCCGTGGTCGGAGGACGACACCCTCGGCGAGCACCTCGAACGGAAAGGAGTCTCGCGGCGCGACTTCCTCGCCTACTGCGGCGAGCTCGGGGCGATCCTCGGCGTGGGGAGCATGATGACGCCGAAGATCGCGGAAGCCCTCGCGCAGCAGCGCCGGCCCAGCGTGATCTGGGTGCAGCTCCAGGAGTGTACCGGGTGCGTCGAGAGCGTGCTCCGCACCGAGAGCCCGACGATCGGTGACATGGTGCTCGACCTCGTCTCGCTCGACTACAGCCACACGCTCATGGCGAGCGCGGGTCACGCGGCGGAAGCGGCCTACCAGCAGGCGCGCGAGGACAACTTCGGGGAGTATCTGCTCGTCGTGACCGGGTCGGTGCCGCTGGCCGAAGACGGCATCTATACAACGATCGGGGGGCGCACCGCGCACGAGATCCTGCTCGAGGCGGCGGAGGGCGCCGTGGCCGTGTTCGCGGTCGGTGCCTGCGCGCACTTCGGGAGCGTCCAGGCGGCGCGGCCCAACCCGACCGGCGCGGTCGGCGTGGACCGGATCGTCACCGACCGGCCGGTCGTCAACATCGCCGGCTGTCCGCCCATCGCCGACACCGTGACGGCCACGCTGGCCCATTATCTCACGTTCGGGCGGATCCCCGATCTCGACTACGACCGGCGGCCGCTGTTCGCGTACGGGAAGCGGATCCACGACCAGTGTCCGCGGCGCGCGCACTTCGACGCGGGGCAGTTCGTCGAGGAGTTCGACGACGAGGCGGCCCGCCGCGGGTGGTGCCTGTACGAGGTCGGCTGCAAGGGTCCGGCCGCCTTCTCGCCCTGCCCGATCTTCCTGTGGAACTCCGGCACCGACTGGCCCATCGGGGCCGGGCACCCCTGCATCGGCTGCACCGAGCGCAACTTCTTCGACACGATGACGCCGTTCTACGAACGCCTTCCCGATGTGGTCGGCTTCGGGGTCGAGCGCCGGGTCGACACGGTCGGGCTCGCGCTGGCGGTGGGCGCGACGGCGGGCGTCGCCGCCCACGCGGTGGCCACCGGCGTGCAGCGCGCGAGGGCCAGGAAGGAGCTCCCCGTCGTGAACGACACCGGCACGGCGCGGCCGGGCCAGGAGGATTCCCATGGCTGAGGCGAAGACCACCCAGGAGGGCCGGCGCCGGGTCGTCGTCGACCCGATCACCCGCATCGAGGGGCACCTGCGGATCGAGGTGCAGGAGGAGAACGGGCGCATCGCGGACGCCTGGGCGTCGTCCACGCAGTTCCGCGGAATCGAGATCATCATGCAGGGTCGCGATCCGCGCGACGCATGGGCGTTCACGCAGCGGATCTGCGGCGTGTGCACGGTCGTACACGCCGTCGCCTCCTGCCGGGCCGTCGAGGACGCGCTCGGGATCACGATCCCGCCCAACGCCGAGATCATCCGGAACCTCGTGCACGGCATGCAGACCGTCCAGGACCACGTGATCCACTTCTATCACCTGCACGCGCTCGACTGGGTCGATGTCGTGAGCGCGCTCTCGGCCGATCCCGCCGCGACGTCGTCGCTCGCGAAGTCGATCTCGCCGTGGCCGAAGAACTCCGACACGTACTTCCGCGAGATCCAGGGCCGCATCCGCACCTTCGTCGAGAGCGGCCAGCTCGGGATCTTCACGAACGGCTACTGGGGCCACCCGGCGTACCGGCTGCCCCCCGAGGCGAACCTCCTCGCGGTGGCGCACTACCTCGAGGCCCTCGACTGGCAGCGGGACGTGATCCGGCTGCACACGATTTTCGGGGGCAAGAAC
>Ga0299914_10000346_pt1 | contig 27386 bp, 24 predicted proteins | sample RVTome_10_FD_201361 | JGI IMG/M metagenome (GOLD analysis project Ga0299914, IMG submission 201361) | Soil microbial communities from uranium-contaminated site in the Upper Colorado River Basin, Wyoming, United States - RVT153D57 (version 2) ... | reverse complement strand
GCAGCACGTAGGGCGTGGTGGGCTCGGGGCCCCCGCCCCTGAGCCCCGGTCCGTCGTCCAGGATGGCGCCACGCACGAGCTCGGGGCGGGCGCCGGCCACGAGCAATCCGACGTACGCGCCGAGCCCCCGCCCGTAGACGGTCGTCGGACCGAGCTGGGCCAGGGCGGCGTCGACGTCCGCCATGAGCAGCTCACAGAAGTAGCCGCCGCCGACCGGCATGCTGGAGGCGCCGTGCCCGGTGAAGTCGAGCGCCCAGACCGCCCCGGGCCAGCCCTCGAGGTGACCGGGCACGGCTTCCGGCGAGCGTTCCCCCAACCCGTGCAGGTGGAGCAACGGCGCCCGGTCGCCGTCGCGGAGGCGGTGCAGCGCCAGCTCGATCCGGCTGTGCCGGACGGTGACCGTGGCGTCAGGTCGGGTCACGCCGGAGTCCCGAGGAAGTCCAGGACGAGGTCGGCCACCCGCTGCGGCTGTTCGATGTGCACGAAGTGGCCGGCGTCCTCCATACCTACGACGCGGGCGCCGGGGGGCAGGCTGGGTTCGATGTCGGCGGGTTGGGTTCCCGATCCCATGGTCTCGGGCTGCAGCCCCAGCACGGCCAGCAGGGGCATGCTCAGCCCCGGCAGGCGGGCCATCGCCCATTGGGCGCGCCACGGGCCGAAGCCGCCCATGCGGAGCGCGGGGTCGATCTTCCAGCGCCAGCCGTCGGCGTCCCGGCGGCCGCCTACCGCCACCAGGTAGCGGAGCCACTCCCGCGACAGTCGCGGGTTCATCCGGCCTCGTCGCTCCGCCAGCTCGTCGATCGTGCCCGGCCGGCGGGACCGGCCGAGCACGCTGCGCCGGAAGTCCAGCCAGCTCCCCAGCTCGTCGGCCATCAGCTTGGTGCGCTCGTGGTCCGGGATGTCGGGCATGTTGCGGCGCGACGGCAGCCCGTCGAGGTTGACCAGGTGGCTGACCCGATGCGGCAGGGCGGACGCGAACTGCACGGTGATGCCGCCCCCCTTCGAGTGCCCGACGATCGGCAGCGGACCGCGGGACACCGAGTCGGCCACCGTCACGGCATCCCGCAAGTCGGCCTCCCACGAGTAGAGCGCGGCGTGCTGGGAGTCGCCGTGGCCACGCTGGTCCCACGCCACGACCCGCCAGCCGGCCTGCGCCAGCATGGGGGCGAAGACGTCGAAGGTGCGGGCGAAGTCGAATCCGCCGTGCGCCAGCACCACGGGCGGGGCATCGCGCTCGCCCCACTCGTGGACGGCCAGGCGAATCCCGTGGGAGACGACGGTCCGCGTGCGGTCGGGGCCGTGGGCGCCGGGGTACCCGACCGTCTCGGGCGCGTCGGTCACATCTCTCGCCTCTGTCACGTCGAGAGATTGACCCGAAGGTCAAGGACCGAGCAACCCACCCCCCGCGTGTGACCGATGACCCCTCGACATCCCCCGGGCTACGGGTGTTCGATACCAGAGATAACGTAACAGCGTTAACCTCCGGCCGAGGGAGGCCGTTCCATGCTCACCCGGTTCGCCCGACTCTCCACGAACCACGCTCGGGCCGTCGTCATCGCCGCCGTCCTGATGTTCGCGATCGCCGGTGCCCTCGGTGGCGGAGTTGCCGATCACCTCACGTCCGGCGGGTTCGACGATCCGTCCTCGGAGTCCGAACGTGCCGACGACGCGCTCGCGGAACGATTCGACACGGGCGTGCCCAACATGTTGCTGCTCGTCACCGCTCGGGACGGCGACGTCGACGCTCCGGCGGTGGCGGCCGCCGGCACGGCCCTCACCGCCGAGCTGGCCGCCGAGGACGGCGTCGCCGACGTGGTGTCGTACTGGTCGGAGGGGAACGCACCGCCTCTCCGCAACGACGACGGCAGCCGGGCACTGGTGGTCGCCCGCGTCGTGGGCAACGACGACCAGGTCGAGGACCGGGTCACCGAGCTGGCGCCCCGCTACGAGCACTGGGCCGGCACCGCCGACGTCGACGCCGCTGCCGTCGACGTCGAGCTGGGCGGCTTCGCCGAGGTGTTCCACGAGGTGGGCGAGACCATCGAGGAGGACCTGGTCCGGGCCGAGACCATCGCCCTGCCGATCACGCTCGTGCTGTTGATCCTGGTGTTCGGCAGCGTGGTGGCCGCCTCCCTGCCGCTGGTCATCGGGGTGATGTCGATCGTCGGGACGTTCTTCGTGCTGCGGGTGCTGGCGACGCTGACCGACGTGTCCATCTACGCCCTCAACCTCACCACGGCGCTCGGCCTCGGACTCGCGATCGACTACAGCCTGTTCGTGGTATCCCGCTACCGCGAGGAGCTGCGGGAGGGTTACGCGCCCCGGGTCGCCGTGAGCCGGACGGTCCGCACCGCCGGCCGCACCGTGGCGTTCAGCGCCCTGACGGTGGCGGCGTCGCTGTGCGCCACGCTGGTGTTCCCGATCGCGTTCCTGCGGAGCTTCGCCTACGCCGGCGTCGCCGTGGCGGTCCTGGCCGGGCTGTTCTCGGTCGTCGTGCTGCCGGCCATCCTGGTCCTGCTCGGCCATCGGGTGAACGCCCTCACGCTGTGGCGGCGCTCCGTGACCCCGCCCGAGGAGGGCTTCTGGCACCGCGTCGCCACCGTGGTGATGCGCCGGCCGATCCCCGTCGCCACCGCCGTGGTCGCCTTCCTGCTGGTGCTGGGTGCCCCGTTCCTGGGGCTCCGCCTGGCGTCACCCGACGACCGCGTGCTGCCCGAATCCGCCGACGTCCGCCAGGTGCACGACGTGCTGCGCGAGGAGTTCTCGTCCGAGGAGGCGGGCGCGCTGTCGGTCGTGGCTCCCGACGCACCCAACGCCGTCCCGGGCCTGCGGAACCAGATCGACGCCTACGCCACTCAGTTGGCCACGATGCCGAGCGTCGCCCGTGTCGACGCCGCCACCGGCACCTACTGCGGCACGGGCCTCGCCGAGCAGCTGGGCTGCGAGCCGGGCCGGCTCGTGCTGCCCCCGGACAGCTCGCCCCGCTACGCGGAATTCAGCGCCGACGGCGCCACCTACCTGTCGGTGATCCCGTCGGTGGAGCCGGTGTCGGAGGCCGGCGAGGACCTGGTGCACGCCATCCGCGACGCCGACGCCCCTTGGGACGTACTGGTCACGGGTCAGTCGGCCGGCCTCATCGACACCAACCAGTCGCTGTTCGACCGCCTGCCGTGGGCCCTCGGCCTGGTCGCCGTGATCACCGCGGTCCTGCTGTTCATGATGTTCGGCAGCGTGGTCATCCCCGCCAAGGCGATCGTCCTCAACGTCCTCAGCCTCACCGCCACCTTCGGCGCCATGGTGTGGATCTTCCAGGAGGGCCACCTGTCGGGCCTGCTGGACTTCACCGCCACCGGCAGCCTCAACGCCGCGATGCCCATCCTCATGTTCTGCATCGCCTTCGGGCTGTCGATGGACTACGAGGTCATGCTGCTCTCCCGCATCAAGGAGGAGCACGACAACGGCGCCGACAGCGTTCCCTCGGTGGCCGTGGGCCTGGAGCGCACGGGCCGGATCGTCACCGCCGCCGCCGTTCTGATCGCGGTCGTGATGATCGCCTTCGCCACCAGCCGGGTCAGCTTCATCAAGCTGTTCGGGGTGGGCCTGACCCTGGCGGTCCTCACCGACGCCTTCCTGATCCGCGGCACGCTGGTCCCGGCGTTCATGCGGCTGGCGGGCGACTGGAACTGGTGGGCGCCCGGTCCCCTGCGCCGGTTCCACGACCGCTGGGGTGTCAGCGAGCGCGTCGACCTCGACGACGATGACGGCGCCGGCGCCCCGCCCCCACCCGAGCGCGATGCTGGGGAGGTGAGCACGCACGCGCTGTCGGGCCCATGACCGCCGCTTATCCGCCGACCGTCGCCCGCCGTACCCGCGCCCGCAAGGGCGAGGGGGCGGCGTTGCGCGCCGAGATCCTGGCCGCCACCGAGCGGCTGCTGCTCGAGACGGGATCCGCAGAGGCGGTCTCGATCCGCGCGGTGGCGGAACGCGTCGGCGTCACTCCGCCGTCGATCTACCGCCACTTCGCCGACAAGAACGACCTCATCTTCGAGGTCTGCGCCGGGCACTTCGCGGCCCTCGACGAGTTCCTGGCCAGGGCGAGCGAGGGCGTCGAGGACCCGGTCGACCGCCTCCGCGCCATGGGTCTCGCCTACATGCGCTTCGGGCTGGCCAACCCCGAGCCCTACCGCATCCTGTTCATGACCCGCGCCGACGACACGCCGGAGGAGTACAAGGCCGTCGTGCTGCGTGACAACGCCGCCTTCGACCAGGTCCGACGCTGTGCCCAGGAGTGCATCGACGCAGGCCGCTTCCGCCCCGGGTTCACCGATGCGTACCGCCTGGCGATCGGGTTCTGGGCGCGGGTGCACGGCTTGACGTCGCTGCTGGTCGCCAAGCCCCAGTTCCCGTGGCCTGACGACCGCGAGGCGTTCGTCGACGAGTACGCCAGCATCTGCCTGGCCGGGGTCGTGCGCGACGAGTAGCTCGCGTCGGAGCCCTTACGCGTCGTCGGGATCGTTGCGCCAGTCGCGGTCCGGCGACACGTAGATCAGCGGCAGGCTTGCCGCCGACACCAGCCCCTTGACGGTCAGGTTGACGACGAAGATGTCCCAGACCGCGGCCCACGGCAGCGTCAGGACGTGGTCGGTCAGCAGCGGCAGCGAGCCGAACGCGGCGATGGCGAAGATCGCGTTGTCCACGGGGATGCTCACCGCGTTGCTGACGGCAACCCGCGCCCACTGGTAGCGGGTGGTCACGCCCCGCACGAACCAGTGGTACACCTCGGTGTCGAGCAGCTCGCTGATCACCTCGGCGATGATCGACGCCACCACGATGCGCCACAGCGGGCCCAGCACCGCCTGGAACTCGTCGCCCAGTGGATAGCTCTCGTGGCTCGGCGCCCGCGCCACCCATTGCAGGTAGACCGCCATGAACAGGTTGACCACGGCGGCGGTGACGATCAGGGTGCGGGCCGCCCGCCGGCCCAGGGCCTTGTGGACCACGTCGCGCAGCGTGAACGTGATCGGATAGATGAACGTGCCCATGTCGACGGCGCGGCCGAACGTCGACCCGATCTTCACGCTGGTGATGTCGGCGATCACCTGGGCGCCCACGTAGGCACCGACGGCGGCGATGGCAAGGCGCGAGACGGTGGCGACGGCCGTGGGCCGGGCCCCGTCGGCCGGAATCGTCTGTTCCGGCGCGACGGAAGGAGCGGGCTGCATGAGGGACCTCCGGTTTTGATGAGGCGGGTTGCCGGGTACCGCCGGGCGGCCGAGTCGGTCGAACCGACGCCATTATGCGTGGCAAGTAGGCGTCGGGCCGGAGATGTAGGTTCGCCGCCCGTGACCACCCGTCGACTGGCTGTTGGCCAGGGACGGGCGATGACGCTCGACGATGTCGGCGACCCGGCGGGCGTACCGCTCCTGTACCTCCACGGCACGCCGGACTCCCGGCTGGCGCGGCCGGCCGACGACGGTGTGGCCGCCGGGGCCGGGATGCGGCTGCTCGCTCTCGACCGCCCCGGCTACGGCGGCAGCGACGCCCTGCCGGCCGGCTCCTCGTGGACGGGACCGCTGGCACGCGACGTGGCCGCCATCCTCGACCAGTTGCATGTCGAACGAGTGGTGCTGCTGGCGTGGTCGGGCGGGACGCTGGCGGCGTTGGCGCTCGCCGCCGCGCTGCCGGCGCACGTCTCGGCGCTCGGCATCGTCGCCGGCCTGGTACCGCGGCAGGCCTACGACGACCCCGCCGTCCGGTTGGCGGCCGGCGAGCGCCTGCGCACGCTCGAGCTCGCCGACACCCTGCCCCCGGGCCGGCTGGGCGAGGCGGTGGCACCGTTGCTGGCGCCGTATCCATGCGACCACGCCCTGGCGCTCGAGCACCAGGCCGAACACCGCGACGCGGCGAGTGCCCACGAGCTGGCGTCGGTGGCGGCCGGCGCCGATCGCATGGCCGACGCCCTGGTCGAGGCGGTGCGCCCTGGGCTCGCCGGGGTCGCCGCCGACGTCGAGGCCCAGGCCCGCCCGCTCGACGTCGATGTCGCCGCTGTGGCCTGCCGGACCCGCCTCTGGTACGGGTCCGTCGATCCCGTCACGCCGCCGGCGTTCGGCGAGTGGTACGCCCGAGAGCTTCCCGCCGCGACCCTCGACATCGTTCCCGGGGCGGCGCACTACCTGCTGTTCACCCATTGGGCCGACATCCTCCGCAGTCTGGCGGTGGCCGCGACCCCTTGACGTCGAGCCTGCGCGATGAGCCACACCCCCGCCGAGCGCCGGTGTCGACCGACTCGTCCCTCTACGTTGAGGCCATGCCCCGATTGCGCCAAGTTCCCCGTGAAGAGGCGGCGGCACCAATCGTCACCGCCATGTACGACTTCATGTTCGGCAGCGGCCGCGACCCGGTGGCCGATCCCGGCACCGCCACCGGCACGCCCGGCGACTGGTGGACCACGTTCGCCCTCGTCCCCGACGTGCTCGAGCACTGCGTCGCCGGCTTCGCGCTGTACCGGTCACCGCAGCGGCGCTTGCCGGCCGAGCTGCGGGAGCTGGGCCAGATCCGTGCCGGCTGGGCGCGCGGCAGCCAGTTCGTGTTCTCGCAGCACTGCAAGTCGTGCCGAGCCCTGGGCATGGCCGAGGAGAAGATCGCCGCCATCCCCGCATGGTCGGTGGCGGACTGCTGGTCACCGGCCGAGCGGGGGGTGCTGGCCTACACCGATGCGCTCGTGCTGGACGGCGGGCGGGTGCCGGAGGACGTCTTCGCATCGTTGCGGGCCCACCTGGACGACGAGCAGATCCTCGAGCTGACGTACATCACGTGCCTCTACGAGATGCATGCCACGATGAGCCGCGCCCTCCGCACCGAGTGGGACGACCGCGACGATCCCGTGGTCGAGGTCCCCGGCCCCCATGAATCGCTGGCACCCGAGGTGGGCGTCGAGCCCGGTCGGACGGCCGGCGATTCGTAAGGGAAGTCCCTGACAACTCTGGCCAAGGGTTGCCGCCGCCCATGGTGCAAACGTATGTTCGTACCATGGGCGGCAACTGGCGAGACGACTTCGAGTTCGCTCACCGCGCACGCAGCCCCGAGCCCGAGGACCCGGGGCTGGTGTGGCGAGAGACCGCCCGCAACCTCTGGTCCGGCTCCTGGGGGAGCCAGCCCCGCGGCACGGTCATGCTCGAGTCCCCTGGCCTGTGGCTCGCCTACGTGAAGTTGGACGAGCCTCCGGGCCTGTCGCCCGTCACGACGGTGGGCCGGTTCGCGACCGCGGAGGAAGCACTGTTGGCCACCGACGCGATCTGGACCTCCAGGTGACGACGCCGCCCGCCCCCATCAGTGAGCTGGTGGCGAAGATCGAGACGCCGCCTGGCCCGATCAGGAGCCCGACGATGATCAGGACGATGCCCAGCGCTATCTGGCCTTGGACGAGTTGGACGATGCCGACGATCACGAGGATGACGGCGATGATCCACAGGATTGTTGCCATGCCGCTGCGTGTACCCGCCCCGCTGTGGCGGCATACGAGCGGTCACGCGCGGGTGGTGCCCCGCACGGCCTAGGCCCCGGGCTGCGCCTTCGCTTGTCCATTCGGCGTCCATTCGGCGCGCAGGTGCTTGATCCCGTTGATGAAGCCCGAACGGAGGCGGTCAGGCTCGCCGACCGAATGGATGTCCGGCATCCGCTGGAGCAGCTCGCGGAACATCACAGAGATCTCCCGCCGCGCCAGGTGGGCTCCGAGGCAGAAGTGGGGCCCCGGTCCGCCGAACCCGATGTGGTCGTTGGGCGTCCGTCCGATGTCGAACGTGTGCGGATCGTCGAACACCGCCTCGTCCCGGTTGCCCGACCAGTACCAGAGCACGACCTTCTCGCCCTCGGAGAACTCGTGCCCGGCCAGGCGCGCTCCGTCCGTGGTCACCGTCCGCCGGAAGTGGATGACCGGAGACGCCCAGCGAACGATCTCCTCGATGGCGCTGCCGGTCATGCCGTCGATGTCCGCCAACCAGCGTGCCTTCTGCTCCGGATGCTCGGACAGCGTCCACAGGCCGTGGGCGATGGCGTTGCGGGTGGTCTCGTTGCCGGCCACCACCAGCAGGATGAAGAACGACGCCAGCTCCTGGGGCGTCAGGTGCTCGCCGTCGAGCTCGCTCGTGACCAGCGCCGTGACGAGGTCGTTGCGGGGATCCTGCTGCCGGGCCTCGCCCAACTCCTGCACCATCTGCGCCAGCTCGGTGCCGGCGGTGAGGATGGCAGCGGTCACCGCGGGCGGGTCGTCGACGTTGTCGACGTACTCCGGGTCGCTGAAGCCGAGGATGATGTTGGTGCGGTCGAAGATGAACTGCTCCTGGCTGCGGGGGATGCCCATCATGTCGACGATGACCCGGAGCGGCAGCCGCGCCGCCACCTCGGTCACGAAGTCGCACTCGCCCCGCTCGATGATCTCGTCGACGATGCCGGCGGCCACACCTTCGACATCCGCACGCATCGTCTCGAGCTGGCGGGGCGTGAAGCCCCGGGACACGATGCGGCGCAACCGGCCATGGCGGGGATCGTCCATGTTGATCATCGAGCCGAAGAACTCGAGGAACTCCTGCGGGAGGTCCGCGATGTTGGTGCCCTGACCCGAGCAGAACAGCTCGGGATGCCTGCTGGCCTCGACGATGTCGGCGTAGCGGGTGACGGACCAGTAGGGCGTCTCGGGCATCCCCAGGTGCGGCAGGGCCTCCAGCTTCATCGGCGCCAGCGGTCGCTCGGCCCGCAGCGCCGCGAACGCGGCCTCGCGCTCGTCCAGGGGCCGGGTCCACCAGTCGAGGTCGGACAGGTTGATCGAATCAACGTCGGGAACCGTCGCGCTCATGCCGAAACTCTAGGACGGCACCGGCCGCCCATCCCTGCCGGTGCCGCGCCTGAGCTCAAGCCGACGCCAGCGCCCGCTCGACGGCCGCCACGGAGCGGTCGACGTCCGCCGCGGTCGTCTGCCAGTTGACCACGGAGATGCGCATCGCGGCCTGGCCGCGCCAGGTGGTGCCGCTCATCCAGCACTCACCTGACGCTTGCACCGCCTCGACGACCCGCCGGGTGACGGCGTCGTCCGCGGTGTGATCGGGCTCTCCGGATCCCGAGGTGGCACGAAAGCGCACGAGCACCTGATCCAGCACCACGTCGTTGAGCACGACCGCGCGGTCCATTCGGCTCAGCCGCTCGGCGAACTGGCGGGCGCGGGCGCAGCACCCCTCCACCAGGTCGGCAACCCCCCGGCGACCGAGCGACCGGAGCGCGGCGTACACCGCGAACCCACGTCCCCGCCGCGAGAACTCGGGGGTCCAGTCGACCTCGTCGCGGGCGGCGCTGTGGTCGTCGTCGGCATGTATGAGGTAGGCGGCGCGGACGCCCATCGCGCCGCGATGGGCATCGGGGTCCGCACAGGCGACGAACCCGGAGTCGTAGGGCACGTTGAGCCACTTGTGGAAGTCGGCGGCCCACGAGTCGGCCTGCTCCACGCCGGCCAGCGTCGACCGCAACGTCGGGCTGGCCGCAGCCCACAACCCGAACGCACCGTCCACGTGCACCCAGGCGCCGGCCGCGTGAGCGACCTCGCAGACCTCCGCCAGCGGATCGATGGAGCCGCTGTTCACCTCGCCCGCCTGCGTGCACACGATGGTGGGGGTCGGACCGCCACCGGACCGATCGGCGAGCGCGGCGGCGAGGCCACCGACGGGGAGCCGAGCGTCGGGGCCGGTGGGGATGACGACGGCGGCGTCGGTTCCCAGGCCGAGGTACCTGAGGGCCCGGTCGATGGTCGCGTGCCGGAGATCGCTGGTGATCACCCGCACCGCCGGGGCCCCGGACAGTCCCCGCGCCTCGACGTCCCAGCCCTCCCGGGTGAGAACTGCGTGGCGGGCCGCGGCCAAGGCCGTGAAGTTGGCCATCTGGCCCCCGGTGACGAACCCGAACGAGGCCGACGCCGGCAGACCCAACAGGTCCAGCACCCAGCGCCCGGCCACCTCCTCGACCACGGCGGCCGGCGGCCCGCAGGCGTAGAGGCCGGCGTTCTGGTCCCAGGTGGCGGCCAACCAGTCGGCGGCGAGGGCGGCCGGCAGGGCACCGCCGATCACGAAGCCGAAGTACCGCGGCGAGCCGGTGGCCACGAGGCCGGGCTCGGCACCCTCGGCCAGGTCGTGCACCACCTTGGCAGGATCGACGCCCTCGTCCGGCAGGCGAACCGCTAGAGCCCTGCGCAGCTCGTCGACCGTGGCCTGGGCGGACACCGGCCGCCCGGGCAGGCCCGCGAGGTAGGCACGGGCGTTGTCGATGGCGGCATCGAGCGCGGCATCCCAGGCGCTCGGGGTGGGTCGGAGCTGCTGGCCGAGCTCCACGGCTTTGTCGGTCACCCGGCCGAGTCTGGCGCGCCCGGCTGGGTGTCACACCCCCTGCGTAAGGTCGGGTCATGGCCACGTGGACAGAGTTCGCCGAGGAAGCACCCGAGATCGCCGCGATGGCCGAGAGGCGACTGGCGGCGACGGGGCTGATGATGCTGGCGACGTTGCGACGTGACGGATTCCCGCGCATCAGCCCGGTGGAGCCGGTTCTCGCCGGCGACCGGCTCGCGCTGCACGACGGCAGGCTGTGGCTGGGGATGATGGTCGACTCCACCAAGTCGCTGGATCTCAAGCGCGACGGCCGGTGCAGCCTGCACACCGCCACGGCCGACAAGCAGGTGACCCAGGGCGACGTGAAGCTGTGGGGCACCGCCACCGCGGTGGCCGACCACGACACGTTGGCGCGGTTGTCCGACGACATCTTCGAGTCGGTGGGCTTTCGATTCGAGGTCGGATCGTTCGATGCGTTCGACATCGACCTGCTGGGCGCCTCGTCGGTCTCGGTGGCCGACGACGTGATGTACCTCAAGACCTGGAAGCCGGGGAAGGGGGTCACCGTGAGCGAGAAACGCGACTGACCGCACCGGGCGGGGGCGGGCGATCCCGTTCAGTTCGGGCGCGCCGGCCGCAACAGCACCTCTTGGCTGACCGTCGCCAGGTGGGCGCCGTCCGCGGTGAACACGTGGCCGACGCTGACGCCGCGCGAGCTCATCAGACCGTGGCTGGTGGCGGCATGCACGTGCCAGTCGTCGACGTCCACCGCACGGTGGAACCAGATGGCGTGGTCGAGGCTCGCCGAGAAGAACTGCTGTTCCTGCGGGACGCGACGGTCCCAATCTGGCATGAGCGACACCACGGCCTCGGTGGGGAAGTCGTCGGAGATGTACGCGAGGGCGCAGGCCTGGAGTGCGGCGTCGTCACCGATCGGCTTGGCGAGGCGGGCCCACGCCCGGACCTCTCCCCGCTGCCGGGGAGCCACCCGCCGCTCGAAGATCTCGCTCCAACTGTCATCGCGCAGCTCACCGGGCGGGGCCAACTCCGGCATGGCGGCGGTCTGCACGCTGGGGCCGGGCTCGTCGACCTGGAACGAGGTCGCCAGGTTGAGGATCACGCCCACCGACTGGCGGGCCGTCACTCGGCGCGTGCAGAAGGACCGGCCATTGCGCACCCGGTCCACCTCGAAGCGGATCGGTTCGGTGTGGTCACCGGATCGGATGAAGTAGGCGTGGAGGGAGTGCACGCGATAGCTGCCGTCGACCGTGAAGGTCGCCGCCCGGAGCGCTTGGGCGACGATCTGGCCGCCGAACAGCCCGCCCCACGGGTAGCGGGGTCCCGCACCCACCCACACGTCGGTGCCGTGTGGTTCGAGGGCCATCATCGTCACGAAGTCCACCGCGGCAGAGTCTCGGCGCTGCCGTGCGTCGGCCGCCAACCACTCGCCGAGGCCATCGGACGACCCCAGGCGCTCCGGGCCCATCCCGATCGGCGCGAACCCCGTCCCACGCGATACACCATCGGGCCGTGCCGACGGTGCTCCCGATCCTCGCTTCCATCCCCAGTCCGAGCGACGACGCCATCGAGATCGGCGGGCTGGAGCTGCGTGCCTACGGCCTCGCCATCGCGCTGGGGGTCATCGCCGCAGTCTGGATCTCCCGCCGCCGCTGGGCGGCCCGGGGCGGCGATCCCGACGACATCAGCCGGATCGCCCTGTGGGCGGTCCTCGCCGGGTTGATCGGGGCTCGCCTCTACCACGTGATCACCGACCACGACCGATTCGAGGGCCGCTGGCTCCATGCGTTCGCCGTGTGGGAGGGCGGCCTCGGCATCCCCGGCGGACTGATCGCGGGCGTCGCGACGGGCGCCTACCTCGCACATCGTCGCGGCCTCCCCGTGACCCAACTGCTGGACGTCGTCGCCCCCGCACTGCCCGTCGCCCAGGCGATCGGGCGGCTGGGCAACTGGTTCAACCAGGAACTGTTCGGTCGGCCCACCGACCTGCCCTGGGGACTGGAGATCGACCCCGCGCACCGACCTGCGGGCTACCTCAACGTGACCACGTTCCATCCGACGTTCCTCTACGAGGCCCTGTGGAACCTGGCGCTCGCTGGTGGGCTGGTGCTGTGGGAACGGCACCACCCCAACAGCCGCCCCGGCCGCCTGTTCGCGCTCTACGTCGCGGGCTACGCCGTGGGACGCGCCTGGGTCGAGGCGCTCAGGATCGACCCCGCAGCGCGCCTGTTCGGTGTGCGCTGGAACATCTGGATGAGCATCATCGCCTTCGTCGGCGCGGTTGGCTGGCTGGTCTTCGATTCGTGGCGGGCGCGCCGAGACGCCGAGCGAGAGCCCAGTGAGGCGACCGAGGCGACGGAAGCGTCGGAGGAGGTCGCCGCAGTCACGGCCAGCGCCGACACGGCCGACGTCGCGGCCACCGACGAGCCCGCCACCGCGGCGGCCGACAAGTCCGCCACCGGGGAACCCGAGGCACCCGCCGCCGGCGAGACGCATGAGGAACCCGCCGCCGGGACCACCGAATCGGCCGAGGAGCCCGCCGCCACCGACGCGGGCGCGTCGGTCGACGAGCCGGCCACCGGCGAGGCGTCCGACGGAGAACCCGCCGCCGGCGGCCAAGCCGGCACCACGGGCGCGGCCGGGCCGGAAGCCCAACCGGAGGGAGCCGAGGTCGGTGCCGAAGAGGCAGCCACGAGCGAGCCGGCCGCCGACGCTGCCGAGCAGCCCGATGCCACCGAGCCCGCGGCCGGTGACGACACCACCGAGCAAGCCAACACCACCGACCAAGCCGACACCACCGACCAAGCCGACACCACCGAGCAAGCCGACACCACCGACCAAGCCGACACCACCGACCGCACGGATCCTGAGCCCGCGCCCGAGACCCCCGCCGACACGGCCGACGAGGAAGCTGCGACCTAGGCAGAGGCACGCGCGCACGCCCGCGGAACAGGAGCGCTCCATGGCACCGCGGTGCGCCAGGATGGCGGCGTGCGGTTCGCCGATGTCGTAGCCACCACGTCCGAGGTCACCGCCACACGGGCACGCTCCCGCAAGGTGGCGGCACTCGCCGACCTGTTCGCCCGCCTCGACCCGGACGAGGTGCCGGTCGTGGTGGCCATCCTGACCGGCGCCCCGCGGCAGGGCCGGATCGGCATCGGCTGGCGCACGGTCGCCGCGATCGAGGAGCCACCGTCACCCGAGCCCCAGCTCGAGGTCGCAGACGTCGACGCCACGCTCGATCGGCTCGACTCCCTGCGCGGGGCGGGCTCGCAGGCGGCCCGGACGGCCGAGCTGCGGTCGCTGCTCGGCCGCGCCACCGAGGACGAGCAGGACCTGCTTCGCCGACTCCTCGTGGGCGAGCTGCGCCACGGCGCCCTGGAGGGCCTGGTCACCGACGCGCTGGCCCAGGCCGCCGGCGTGCCGCTGGCCACGATGCGACGCGCGGCGATGTTGGCCGGGGACCTGCCCTCCGTGGCCACGATCGCACTGACCGACGGCGAGGGCGGGCTCGACGCCATAGGCCTCACGCTGCTCCGCCCGGTGCAGCCGATGCTCGCCCAGACGGCCGGCGACGTGACCGAGGCGTTGGCGCTGGCGACCGCCGGCAACGGTGGCGACGCCGGCGCGATCCGCGAGGCCTCCGTCGAGTGGAAGCTCGACGGCGCCCGCATCCAGGTGCACCGCGTCGGCGCCGACGTCCGGATCTACACCCGCAACCTGAACGATGTGACCACACGCCTGCCCGGCATCGTCGACCTGGCGCGAGCGTTGCCGGCCGACAGCTTCCTGCTCGACGGCGAGGCCATTGGCGTGGGCGAGGACGAGCTCCCCCAGATGTTCCAGGACACCATGAGCCAGTTCGGCCGCCAGGCCGACGGTGCCGGCGCGGGCCTCGCCTCCCGGTTCTTCGACATCCTCCACCTCGACGGCGACGACCTCATCGACTGGCCGCTCCGTGACCGGCTGGCGACGCTGGAGAGCCTGGCCGGGCCCTGGCGGATCCCGGGCATCATCACCGCCGATCCCGCCGAGGCCCAGGGGGTGCTCGACGAGGCCCTCGCAGCAGGCCACGAGGGCGTGATGGTGAAGGATGCGGAATCCGCCTACGAGGCCGGGCGCCGAGGCGGGGCCTGGCGCAAGGTCAAGCCCGTCCACACGCTCGACCTGGTCGTCCTCGCCGTCGAGTGGGGCAGCGGCCGGCGCCAGGGGTGGCTCTCCAACCTGCACCTGGGTGCCCGCGTCCCCGAGGCCCCGGGTGAGTTCGTGATGGTGGGCAAGACGTTCAAGGGCCTCACCGACGAGCTGCTCACCTGGCAGACCCAGCGGTTCCTCGAGCTCGAAACCCACCGGAGTGGCCACGTCGTGTTCGTCCGGCCCGAGCTCGTGGTCGAGATCGCACTCGACGGGGTGCAGTCCTCGACCCGCTACGCCGGCGGTGTCGCCCTCCGGTTCGCCCGCGTGCGACGCTACCGGCCCGACAAGTCCCCGGCCGAGGCGGACACCATCGACGCCGTCCGGACCATGCTCCAGGGCCGCAAGGTGCAATCCCTGCCCGACGCCTGACCGCGGCACCATCGGCCAGACTGGCCGACATCAGCGGCACGAGCGAGGGGCTGGCGATGGTACAAGAGGTACGCGGGGTGATCGCCCGGGACAAAGGCGCGCCGGTCGAGCTGACCACGGTGACGGTTCCCGACCCCGGGCCGGGAGAGGCGCTGGTCGCGGTCCAGGCGTGCGGCGTCTGCCACACCGACCTTCATTACCGCGAAGGTGGCATCAACGACGACTTCCCCTTCCTCCTCGGCCACGAGGCCGCCGGCGTCGTCGAGGCCGTCGGCGCGGGGGTCGGTGACATAGCGCCGGGCGACTTCGTTGTCCTCAACTGGCGGGCGGTGTGCGGCCAATGCCGCGCCTGCCGCAAGGGCATGCCCCACCTCTGCTTCGCCACCCACAACGCGCGCCAGAAGATGACGCTCGCCGACGGTACGGCCGTGTCCCCCGCGCTGGGCATCGGTGCCTTCGTCGACAAGACGCTGGTGGCCGCGGGGCAGTGCACGCCGGTCGACCCGGCGGTGTCGCCCGCGGTCGCTGGTCTGCTCGGATGCGGTGTGATGGCGGGTTTGGGTGCCGCCATGCTCACCGGCAACGTGCAGCGGGGCGACTCGGTGGCGGTGTTCGGCTGCGGCGGGGTCGGCGACGCCGCCATCGCCGGCGCCAAGCTGGCGGGCGCAACCACGATCGTCGGCGTCGACCTCGACGACCGGAAGCTGGAGTGGGCCCGGGGCTTCGGCGCCACGCACACGGTGAACGCCGACCGCGAGGATCCCGTCGAGGCGGTGCGCGAGGCCACCGGCGGGTTCGGCGCCGATGTGTGCATCGAGGCGGTCGGCCACCCCACCGTGCTGGAGCAGGCGTTCTACGCCCGTGACCTCGCCGGGACCGTGGTGCAGGTCGGGGTGCCCACACCCGACATGCGCTTCCCGGACATCCCGATGATCGAGTTCTTCGGACGCGGCGGTGCTCTCAAGCCGAGCTGGTACGGCGACTGCCTGCCCACGCGGGACTTCCCGCTCCTCGTCGACCTCCACCTGCAGGGACGCTTGCCGCTCGATGCCTTCGTGAGCGAGACCATCGGTCTCGAGGGGATCGAGGACGCCTTCCACAAGATGGAGCATGGCGAGGTGCTGCGCAGCGTCGTCCTGATGGACGACACCGGGGCCGCGGCGACGAACGCCGCCGCGGTCGAGGCGGTGACCCCCGGCGAGCCGGGCGCACCGTGAGTGCCCGGCTGGGCTACGTCTCCCAGTCGGACGACAGGTCTCGCTTCAAGGAGTCGGCGAAGCCGGTCAGCGCGCCCAACAGCTCCTCGGAGCTGAAGGGCTCGCCGGCGTTGCGGACGCCCCAGACGACGTCACCCTCGGCATCGCGGGACTTCACCAGCATCCACACCGAGATCGGCTCGTCGCCCTCGACCAGCGGCTCGTCGGTGGTGGCGGCGATCAGCTCGGCGAGCTGCTGCGGGGTGCTGCCGGTGCCGCCGCGCGGCCCATTGGTGTCGCTCATGAGCCCTCTGCTTAGCGCAGCTGACCGGCATGCCGGGACGCAGCAACCACTCGATGGTGCGGCAGACTCATGGCCATGGTCGGGATGCCGTCGCTGGGCCAGGTGCCGTTGATCGGCGGCGCGCTCCAGCAACAGCTCCTGGCACCGATCATCCGGACGTTGGCGGCCGACCGCCTGCCGTTCGAGCAGTACACCGATCCGCCGGGGGACCCGGGCCTGTTCGGCCCGGGCAGCGTCACCTGGCGGGTGCACGCCGACCCGTCGATGCTCATCGGGGGGCTGTGCGCCCTGTTGCTCCAGACGCTCCATCCGCTGGCCATGGCGGGCATCGCCGAGCACTCCAACTACCGCGAGGATCCGCTCGGCCGGCTGGGCCGCACCGGCTCGTTCGTGACGGGCACGACCTACGGTTCGACGGAGACCGCCGAGCGCCTCATCAGGCTCGTCAAGCGGATCCATCGCAAGGTGCGGGGCACCGCACCCGACGGTCGTGCGTATTCGGCATCCGACCCCGACCTGGTCGCGTGGGTCCACGTCACCGAGGTCTTCAGCTTCCTACGAGCGCACCAGCGATTCGTGCCCTTCCCGGTGCGGGGGGAACAGGCGGATCGCTACTACCACGAGATGGCGACGATCGCCGAGCGGCTCGGTGCCACGGACGTCCCACGCACGCGGGCGGCGATGCGCGCCTACTTCCGGGCGATGCGGCCCCAGCTCGAGGCCAGCGAGCTGACGCTCGACGCCGTTGGGTTCCTGACAGCACCGGGTCGTGACCCCCTCAACCCGTTGCTTTCCGGCGCCCACCAGGTGGTGATCCAGGCGTCCGTGGGGCTGCTACCGGCCTGGGCACGGGAGATGCTGGGCATGCGGCACCCCACGTTGGTCGACTGGGCCACGGTGCTGCCGGCGACCCACCTGCTCATGGGGGCGTTGCGCTTCGCCGGAGGCCCGCCCCCGGCGCTGGTCGAGGCCCGGCGTCGCTGTGCGGCCGAGCCGGCGGCGTAGCTCAGCTGTCCGTGAAGTTGGGCTCGCGCTTCTCGAGGAAGGCGCGGGGACCCTCCCGGGCGTCGTTCGACGCCACCACCGCCATGCCCAGCTCGGACTCCCGCCCGTACGCCTCGGGCTCGGGAACCGTGTCCGCCGCCAGCACGGACGCCTTGATGTTCCGCACGGCGAGCGGGCCGTTTCGGGCAATCCGTCCGGCGATCTCGCGGGCTCGTTCGAGGGCGGTGCCGTCGGGGACCACGTGGCCAACCAGTCCCACCTCGTAGGCGCGCCGGCCCGAGATGGGCTCGCCGGTGATGAGCATCTCCATGGCGACCGTCCACGGGATCTGCCGCGGTAGCCGCACCGTCGATCCCGCCATCGGGAAGAGCCCGCGCTGCACCTCGCTCACCGCGATCCGGGCGCCCTCGGCGGCCACCCGAACATCGAACGCCTGGAGGATCTCGATGCCCCCGGCGTAGCAGTAGCCCTCGACGGCGGCGATGATCGGCGTGGCCGGCCGATGTTCCTTGAGGAAGCCCCTGTAGATGAGGCCGGTGTCGGCCCGGATGCGTTCCTCGAACTCGTCCTCGGCGGGCTTGCCGGCGATCATCGCACCCACCAGCCGATCGAGGTCGGCGCCCGCGGAGAAGTTGCCGCCGGCGCCGGTCATGATCGCCACGCGCACGCCGTCGTCGGCATCGATCATGTCCCAGGCGTCGCAGAGCCGGCACAGCATCTCGGCATTGAACGCGTTGCGCTTGTCGGGGCGATTGAGGGTGAGGGTGACCACGGAACCGTCCCGGTCCACGAGCACCGCAGGCTCTCGCGTTTCTGACATGCCGTCAGGTTCTAGTCCAGGGCCGCCGTGGGCGCCCGTCGACGCCGTCGACATGGCTTGCTCCGTCAGCCGTCCCCCGGGCCGGACGCGCCCGGCTCGGCACTGACACCCCGGACCAGCGACACCAGATCGTCGCCGTAGGCGGCCAGCTTCGCGGGCCCGATGCCGGGGCATGCGGCGAGCGCCGCCCGATCCCTGGGCCGGCGCTCGGCGATGGCGACCAGATGGCGATCGTGGATCACAACGAAGGCCGGCACCCCGTCGGCCTGGCTCCGGGCGCGCCGCCACTCGCGTAGGGCGGCCTCGAGGCGCACCACCTCGGGATCGGCGGGGGCGGCCTGGCTCGCGGGCACGTCCGCCGGGCGTTGCCGCGGGCGTGGCCGTGGCGACCCCTCGGCCACCGGCTCGGCCTCGAGCTCGGCCGGCGTGGCGTCGCGGTCGAGCTCCGCGAGGAACGGCGACGGGCGAGACGCATCGGCCAGCACCTCCACGTGGTCGATCGCCCGGGTGATGGCGACGTGGAACACCCGGCGCTCTTCCTCGAGCGCCGTCCGGCCGTGCGAGAGCCGGTGCGGCATGATCCCGTCGGTCGCACCGAAGACGACGACCCGCGGCCACTCCCTGCCCTTGACCCGATGGATCGTCGAGAGCACGACACCGCCGTCGTCGCCGGGCCGAGTGAGCGCAGTGCGTAGCCACGGCTCGAACCCGCCGGGATCGGGGTGGAGGTCGGCGACCTGCAGCAGGGCCTCGAGGTCGTCGCGATGGGACTCTCCGGCCACACCGGTGGCGTCGAGCAGGTCGACGGCTTGGCCCAGCCCGACTGCGTCGCGGACGTGCTCGAGGACACTCCGGGTGCTGCCCGAGCGTGCGAGAGCGGCCAGCTTGGCCAGGTCGCTCGCCAAGCCGTCGACCTTTGCGGCCACCTTGACATCGTCGATGCGGCCTGCGGCCCGCCGGACGTCGTCGACCGAGTGGCAGCGGCCGAACCAACGCTCGATCCAGTTGGGCAGGCCCCGGCTGGGGCGCCGGTACACCTCGATCAGGTCGCGGGGCTCCATGCGGCCGGCGTCGGCCGCGATCCGCAGGTAGGCGAGCGCGGCGCGCAGGCCGGTTCGGGTCAGTACGTCGGCACGCAGGATCGACGCGACCGGCACCCCCGACTCCACCAGCGCCACGTGGGGAGCGAGCAGGAGCGATCCAACCCGGGTCAGCACGGCGACGTCGCAGGGCCGCGCCGCGTCGTCGCCGCCCAGCCACGCCCCCACCACGTCCACCAGCTCCGTCGCCCCCTCCTGTGGGACGTGGCGCCGCACCCGCAACGCGTCGCCCGCGGGCGCGTCGGCCGTCGTCGGATCCGCAGGCGCGGCTCGGATCCGCTTGGCCACCCGCACACGGTTGCGGGTGAGGAGGTGGCCGGCGGCATCGACCACGGCCGGCGGGCAGCGGTAGTTCACCTCGATGGCGTGTTCGGCGGCACCCGGGAAGTAGCGGCCGAACTCGGTGAGGAACCGCGGCGACGCCCCGGCGTGCCCGTAGATCACCTGGTCGTCGTCGCCGACGCCGAACACGTCGAAGCGCGGGGTCGACAGGAGCCGGATGAGCAGCACGTGCGCCGGTGTGAGGTCCTGGAACTCGTCGACCAGGAGATGCCGGTGCCGGGCCTGTTGAGCCCGGCGGAACGCGCCGTCGCCGAGGAGCAGCTCGATCGCCAGCAGAACTTGCTCGTCGAAGTCGATGACGCCCCGGCGCCGTAGCTCCGCCCGGTAGGCCGGGAAGGCATCGGCGAGCCCGGGAACGTCGCCGCGCTCGTCCTCGACGTCGATCGGGTCGCGCAGCCCCAGCCGTACGGCAGACAGCGCCTCGACATAGGGCGCCAGTGGATCGGTGTTGAGCCGGCGGGCCCCGCGCGGAACCAGCGGCTCGAGCAGCCGGCGGACGTCGCGGACGTCGAGCACGTCGGGGCGACGGCCGAGCCCGGAAGCAACGAGCTCGTAGCCGAGGGCGTTGAGGGTGAGGATGCGGGCGCCCACCCCCGCGGTGCGGGCGACCATCTCGTCACGCGCCTTGCGGTTGTAGGCCACCGCGACCACGCCCTCCGGCTCGTAGGCGCGGGCGACGAGAAGATGTCGCAACCGTTCCGTGAGCACACGGGTCTTGCCCGACCCCGCCGGGGCGATGACGCGGGCGGGCCCGGAGCCGTGGTTCACCGCCCGCAGTTGGTCGGCAGCGAGCCGGACGTCGGCGGGGCCAGCATCGTGGGCCGGGACCGGCGTGAGCCGCCCCCAGTCGATCGACTCGGCGTGGACGACCGCCGCCTCACCGACCGTTCCGGCGCCGAGGTCGCCCCGCGGCCCACCGTCGATCCATGCCGCAGTGCCGTCGGGCAGCACCACGTCGGCTGCGGCGCCGCCATCGACCGCGTCGCTGTACGGGGCCGCGGCGGCGCCGAGCCGTTGCGCCTTGCGCCCCCACCACCACACCGGCTCACCATCGCGGGCGTCGTAGGTGTTGGCCCACACCAGGAAGTGGAGCCGGTCGTGCCACAGCTCGAACCCCGGGTCGAGCCGCCACGGCTCGGCCACCTCGATGTCGGGTGGCTCCCGGAAGCGGACGGGGTCGACGGCCAGCCTCACCGTCACCGCCCGCCGGGCTGCCCACGCCTCGTGCAGCACGGCGACCACGCCGGCGGGATCGGCAAGCGCGTCGTCGTCGACGACGACCTCGGGTGCGCCCGCCCACGGCTGGGGCACGGGATCGCCGGCATTGACGACGACGCCGCGACCGAGCACGGCGGGTGGGTTCGCGGGCACGGGGCCAGGCTAGGCAGCCCCTGTGACAGCCAGGCGGAGTTCGCGTTCTGGTGGTAGCTGTTCGGCCATATGCCGTGCAGCTACGCCCGGTTTCGTAGGTGGGATCAGTCGCCGCCGGTCTCGCCCGCCGCGCCGACGTCGGCCGGGACGCTCGCCCGCTCGATCTCGATGTCATAGCCGTTGCGTTCGGCCAGGGCCCGGTACTCGTTGATCTCGCCGGCCTGATTGCGGGCGATGCGGGCCGCGAGCTCCTGGACGTCGTCGCCGCCGGCGTTGGCGAACGCGTACTCGGACATGTGCAGCCCGCCCCGGTGATGGTCGGCCATGAGGTCCAGGAACAGGGCGTCGAGCTCGGCACCGCGGGCGTCCCGCAACTGGTCCAGCTGCTCGTCGGTGAGCAGGCCGGGCATCTGCTCGACCGGCACCGGCATGTCCATCCAGGCCATGGCCTGGTCCGAGCGGTCGCTGCGCACATGGCCCCAGTCGTCGAGCATCTGGGTCATGACGCCGATCTCGTAGGCCTGGAACACGAGGATCTCCCGGGCGTAGCTGCGGACGGTCGGATCCTCGCCGTTGGCGACCACCAGCGTCGCCACGCCCAGGGCCTGGTCGTGGTGCGTGAGCATGTCCTGGAGGAAGCCGACGTCGACCGATCCCTCGCCGGGAGGCCGGTCGCGGGCGACGACGATCCCGATGGCGATGCCGAGGAACACCAGCGCCGCCGCCAGGATCGCCTGCTTGGCCCACCCCAGCCGGCGCGCGAGGTCGGCCTCGGCGTCTGCATCATCGTCGTCGGCATCCCGGGCTCGGTCGCCGTTCTCGGCCGCGACGGTGGACCAGGGGCGCGCATCCGTGGTCACGTCGTCGTCGTCCATGACCCACCATGCTGGCACCCGATCCGCCTGATTTCCGCCCCGGGGACGTTGGGGGGATCAGTCCGAGCGCTGGTAGCGCCAGCCGGCGTCGTCCATGACCAGGCGGTGGCGGGGGCCGGCGGCGGCGAGGTCGCCCGACTCGTAGGCGGCGTCCGGTGCCCAGACGGCGACGAGGACGCCATCGGCGTCGACCATGTGGGTGCTGAAGCGCTCGAGGTCGCGGCCGCGGACGTCGGCCAGGGCGGCCGCCGTGTCGATCAGGCCGACGAGGCGACGGAGCGTCACCCAGGTGGGCGGGACCATCTTGATCTCGCCGGCCCGATGGCGTTCGAGGGCGGCCGCGGGGGTGGTCCAGACGTGGTCCCCGATCTCGCCACCGTCGACGATCACCTCGGCGGCCCCGGCGGGCAGCGCGGCCAGGAAGAACCAGGTGGCGAACCGTCGGGGCGCCTCGGGCGGCGGGAACCAGTGGGCGAACGGCAACAGCTCCGTGGCGTCGAGCAGCAGGCCGGTCTCCTCCTGTGCCTCCCGCACGGCCGCTCGCCGCACTCCCTCGAACCCGTCACCGTCGCCCGACTCGACGCGGCCACCCGGGAACACCCAGAGGCCGCCGAACGCCTGACCCTTGGTCTTGCGCAGCATGAGGCACTCGAGCCCACCCTGGCCGTCACGCACGAGGACCACGGTGGCGGCGTCGACGACCGGGGTGTCGCCGGTGCCGGTGAGGACGTCCTTCATCCCCAGGAGGATGTCAGGGCGAGGCGCCGGCCGCCCCATCGACGGGTGGTCGGGAGGGCACTTCCACGCTCGGCAAGGGGTTGCCGTGGGCAAGGGCGTTGGCCACGTCGGCTGCATGCTCGCGGCTCGCTCGCAACCCCACCACCCGCCAGCGGTGTCGTTCGTCCGCGTCGCTGACCGCCTCAACGAGCCAGGGCCGGCGGAACAGCAAACGCGCGGCGATTCCCAGCGCCGTCAACACGAGGGCGATCGCCAGGTCGACGACCACGAGGACCAGCGGGGATGGCCACGAAGACCAGGAAGGCAACACCGGCGATGGTGACCACCACGACGGCGGCAGAGTCGAGAACGTCGATAAACCCCATACCGGCGTCGGCGTCGGCTACCTCGCTTGCGGTCCGACGGCTCTGACGGACCCAGCGCCGCAGCCGACTCCGTAGACCGGCGCCGCGTAGCCGAGGCGCCCACAGCCGCCGTACCCGCCAGCGCTCTCCACTCGGTGTGGTAACCGCTCTGCGGGCGGCGTTCAGGTCAGATGCCCGCGTGGTTCAGGTGGACAACCAGCTCGCACCCCGGCGTGTCGGCCCGGGCCCGGCCGACGTCGATGGGGGCGGTCTGCATGTCAGCGGGCATATCGACATCATCCTGTGGGCGACAACGCGCGGTGGGTATGGAAAAGTTGGACCGAGGCAAGGAGGTGGTCCCGTGCTGATCGAGCACATCCTCTACGGGAAGGGTCACGACGTGGCCACGATCGGCCCCGACGCCTCGGTCGCCGAGGCCGTGGCGCTGCTTCGGGAGCACAACGTCGGGGCGCTGGTCGTGGTGGACGACGAGTCGCGCATCGCCGGCATCCTGTCGGAGCGCGACATCGTGCGGGCGCTCGCCGAGGAGACGATCGGTCACGCGACGATCCTGGAGCGGCAGGTGTCCGAGCTCATGACCGAGGAGGTGGCGACGTGCGGGTCGCGCTCATCGGTCAACGACCTCATGCGGGTCATGACCGACCGGCGCATCCGCCACGTGCCTGTCGTCGACGACGGGGGCCTCAACGGCATCGTGAGCATCGGCGACGTCGTCAAGTCCCGCATCGGTGAGCTCGAGACCGAAGCCGGCACGCTGCACGACTACCTCTCCTCCGGCCGCACGTGACGCTGGCCCGCCCCCGGTGATTCAGAACTCGATGCCCTTGAGGGCCGAGATCCCTGCGTCATAGGCGTGCTTCACCTTGCGCATCTCGGTCACGGTGTCGGCCACCGCGACCAGCTCGTCGGGCGCATCCCGTCCCGTCGCCACCACGCTGGTGCGGGGCGCGCGGCTCCGCACCGTCTCGGCGACCTCCGACGCTTCGACCCAGCCGAAGTTCATCGGATACGTGATCTCGTCGAGCACGAGCAGGTCGTAGTCGCCCGAGGTCAGCATGTCGGCCGCCACCTTCCACGCCTCCCGGCCCAGCTCGGCGGTGCGGTCGAGGTCGGTCGACTCCCACGTGAACCCGTCACCCAGCGTGTGCCACTCGATGCCGAGCTGGTCGGCGAGCTTCCGCTCGCCGGTCTTCCACTTGCCGCCCTTGACGAACTGCACCACGCCGACGCGCCAACCCCTGGCCCAGCCCCGGACCATCACGCCGAAGGCGGCCGAGGACTTCCCCTTTCCGTGACCGGTGTTGACGAGGACGATCGACTGTGCGGGGGCCATGGATCGGACACTAGGGCGTGTCCTGTGGATCCGGTGTGCGGATCGGCGAGCCAGGGGCGTCGCTCGGCGTGCCGGGACGGCGCCGTAACCCACCAGCGGTTTTGGTGTCGGCACGGTGCGGCGAGCGGCGTCATCTGGCCGGGAGGCGTGCGCCATGATCCGCAGAACACGCCCTAGGGGGACCATCCGGACGTGAGAGGCGGGTTGCTTGTGTGCGGGACCGGCAGCGACGCCGGCAAGTCGTTCCTGGTGGCCGGGCTGTGCCGCTTGCTCGCCGGCCGCGGTGTGACGGTCGCGCCCTTCAAGGCCCAGAACATGGCGCTAAACGCCGCCGTCACGGCCGGCGGCGCCGAGATCGGGCATGCCCAGTGGGTGCAGGCGCTGGCCGCCGGCGTGGAGCCCGAGGCCGCGATGAACCCCGTCCTGCTGAAGCCCACCGGCGAGCGTGCCAGCCAGGTGATCGTGATGGGCCGGCCGATCGGCGTGCAGTCCGCGCGCGACTACCACGGCTCCAAGCGCGACCTCCTGCCGGTCGTGCTGGAGGCGCTCGCCGACCTGCGGTCCCGCTACGACGTCGTGATCTGCGAGGGGGCCGGCAGCCCGGCCGAGATCAACCTGCTGGACCGGGACATCGTCAACCTGCCCCTGGCCGACGCCGCCGGGCTGCCGGCCATCGTCGTCGGCGACATCGATCGGGGCGGGGTGTTCGCAGCGCTCCACGGCACCGTCGAGCTGCTGCCGCCGCACCTGCGGAGGCTGGTGCGGGGCTTCGTCATCAACCGGCTCCGCGGCGACCCCGCCCTCCTCGGTCACGCCTGTGCCGACCTCGAGCGGCGCTGCGGCGTTCCCACGCTCGGCGTGATCCCCCACGTCCCCGGCGCCGACCTCGACGCCGAGGACTCCCTCAGCCTCGATCGGTTCGCCGCGGGCGACCCGACGTCCGGAGCATGCGGCGATGTCGACGTGCTCGATGTGGCGGCGATCCGGTGGCCGCGGGTGTCGAACGCGGGCGACCTCGATCCCCTCCGGCTCGAGCCCCACGTCGCCGTCCGCTGGGTGCGGTCGCCGGCCGACTTGGGCCGGCCCGACCTGGTGGTGCTGCCCGGGTCGAAGGACACCCGCGGCGACCTCGCCTGGTTCCGTGGGACCGGACTGGCCGACGCCGTAACCCGCGCGGCCGGCGGCGGCACCGCGGTCCTGGCGGTGTGTGCCGGCGTGCAGATGCTGGGCGGCAGGATCGACGACCCGGGCGGCGTCGAGGGCCCGGGCGGTACCGACACGGGTCTGGGCTGGCTGCCACTGGCGACACGGTTCGATGGCGACAAGGTGCTGGACCGGCCCGCGGGACGGGCGGTGGCGGGACCGGGTGCCGGGCAGCGGGTCTCGGGCTACCGCATCCACCACGGGCGCGTGGGACCGCTCGGCGACGCGGCCACCTGGTTGGTGGCGGACGGCGGCGAGGCGCTCGGCTGGCATGCCGGCGGCGTGTGCGGCACGACGTTGCACGGCCTGCTGGAGGACGACGGTTTCCGAGCCGCGGCGCTGCGCTGGGTCGCCGATCGGTCGGGCAAGCGATGGCGTCCCGGCGACGTGCGATTCGCGGCGGCGCGGTTTGAGCGGTTCGACCGCATCGCGGCCGCCATCGAAACGCACGTCGACCTCGATCGCCTCGGTGTCCTCATCGAGGAGGCAGGGACCGGACTTCCCTGAGCACGACGCCCTCCCACCTGCTAGTAAGCGAGCAGGCAGGCTGGGAGGAGTTGCGGTGATGATCGGCGACGCACGGCGACCGGACCCGGCGCGGCGATTCCCGTTCTGCGCCGTCATGGGGCAGCCGGACGCCCAGCTGGCGCTGTTGCTGGCGGCCATCGATCCGGCCATCGGCGGGGTGCTGCTGCGAGGCGACAAGGGATCGGCCCGCTCGACGCTGGCGCGGGGTCTCGCGGGCCTGCTGCCGGGGTCGGCCCGGTTCGTCGACGTGTCGCTCGGGGTGACCGAGGACCGGGTCCTCGGCTCGATCGACACCACCCCGGGGCTGACCGACTGGGAGACGCAGTTCCGCGCCGGCCTCCTGGCGGCGGCGCACGGCGGGGTGCTCCATCTCTCGGCCGTCAACCTGCTTCCCGAGCACCTCGTCGAGGTGCTGCTCGACGTGGCGACGTCGGGGATCAACCGGGTGGAGCGCAGCGGCATCTGGCACGAGCACCCCGCCCGCTTCGTGCTCGTGGCGTCCATGAACCCCGATGCCGGCGAGCTCCGCCCACAGCTCCTCGACCGGTTCGGCCTGTTGGTGGACGTGACGACGCCGCCCGACCCGGCATTGCGGGCCGAGGTGGTCCGCCGCCGGCTGACCCACGATTCGGGGGGGCTCGTGGACGGCCACGAGGGTGACATCGTGCTGCGTGCCCGTCTCGCAGCCGCGTTGCCCGCGGACCTGCCCACGGCGGTGGTGGACTTCGCCTGCCACCTGGCCGCCGGCCTGGGCGCCGAGGGCCTGCGCGGCGACCTGGTGCTGTGCCGGGCTGCCGCCGCCTTCGCCGGCTGGGAGGGACGCTCGATCACCACTGAGGCCGACGTCGAGCGGGTGGCGCCGCTGGCGCTGGGGCACCGGCGGCGACGCCGCCCCTTCCACCCGCCCGCCCTCGCGCCTGGCGAGCTCGAGCGGGCGCTGGATGCCGCCCGCCATGCGTTCGTGGCCGTCGGCAACGGCGCTGGCGGCGGTGCCGGTGCTCCCGCCGCCGCCGAGCCGAGCTCCGGAGAGGACCAGCTCATGGCCGCCGCCGTCACGCCACGCGCCCCGGGCGATCCCACCGACGCCACGGCCGGCGATGAGCCCGAGGCAAAGGAGAGCGATCCCACCGACGCCACCGCCGGCGATGAGCCCGAGGCAAAGGAGAGCGATCCCACCGACGCCACCGCCGGCGATGAGCCCACCGACGGGCGCGAAGCCGGCGAGGAGAGCACGCCCGACGTCGAGCGCGGCGAAGCG
>Ga0299914_10000345_pt1 | contig 27402 bp, 25 predicted proteins | sample RVTome_10_FD_201361 | JGI IMG/M metagenome (GOLD analysis project Ga0299914, IMG submission 201361) | Soil microbial communities from uranium-contaminated site in the Upper Colorado River Basin, Wyoming, United States - RVT153D57 (version 2) ... | reverse complement strand
GTGTCGCCGACCGAAAGGCCGACGAGCAGGGCAAAGGTGAAGGTGCCATTGACGACGATCCGGCCGAATTCGGTGGCTTCGGCATAGGTCTCGTCGAGATGGAGCGGCTGCGGATTGTGGGTCAGCGTCGAGATGAGCAGATTGTCCGTCTCGGTGACGGTGCGGTGCGGCTGGTGGCGGATCCGGTCGCCCAGCGTCCATTGCTCATAATAGCGGCCGGGCATCAGCTGCCTCCAGATAATAGAGTGGTTCGTTCGTCTCTAATCTTGCTCATCGGCCTTCTCGATCCGCACCAGCAAAGTCCCCTCGGTCACCTGCGCGCCCTCGGCGACGTTCAGCTCGGTCACCGTGCCGGCGAAGGGCGCGGTGAGGCTGTGCTCCATCTTCATCGCTTCCAGCGTCAGCAGCTTCTGGCCGCGTGCCACCGCCGCGCCGGCCGCCACGTCGACCGAGATGACCCGACCCGGCATCGGCGACTGAACCGCGCCGTCCAGCGCATCGCCGCCGCCGGACGATCCGGCCGATCCCGGCAGGGTGAAGGCGAAGGCCTGACCGTCCGAGAAAACCAGGACGGCGCCGCCTCCCGCCGTCGCCACGCCTTCGAGCGGCTGCTCGGTCGAGGCGTCGATAGTCCGGACCGTGCCGCCGTGGCTGACGCTGATCCGCGCCGCCTCGGGCGCGTTGGCCCTGAAACCGTGCAGCGCGCTCCACGGATCCTCCTCGCCGCCCTCGCCGAATTCCGCGGCGAGCATCGCCGCCGCGGCCATGTTCCAGATTCCCTCGGACGGGACCGGATCGGGGACCAATGTCTCCAGCTTGGCGGGAATGAAGCCGGTATCGACCTCGCCGGCGCGAAATTCCGGGTCGGCGGCGGCGCGGGCGAGGAAGGCGGCGTTGGTCCTCACCGGCCACACCTCGACCGCCTCCAGGGCACCGACCAGCTCGTCGATCGCCCATATCCGGCTGGGCCCGTGCGCGACCAGCTTGGCGATCATCGGATCGTACCAGGGGCTGATCCGATCGCCTTCCTCGACGCCGGTCTCGATCCTCACGGTGCGCGGCAGCACGAAATGGTCGAGCCGTCCGGTCGACGGCAGGAACTGGTTGACCGGATCCTCGGCATAGAGCCGCGCCTCGATCGCATGGCCCTGGATGGCCAGCTCGTCCTGCCGCTTCGGCAACTTTTCCCCGGCGGCGACGCGCAGCTGCCACTCGACCAGATCCTCGCCGGTAATCTCCTCGGTCACTGGATGCTCGACCTGGAGGCGCGTGTTCATCTCCATGAACCAGATGCGGTCGGCGCGAAGCCCCTCGGAGCCGTCGGCGATGAACTCGATCGTGCCCGCGCCGACATAGTCGACCGCGCGCGCCGCCTTGACCGCCGCGTCGCAGACCGCGGCGCGGGTCGCCTCGTCCATGCCCGGGGCCGGGGCCTCCTCGATCACCTTCTGGTGGCGGCGCTGCAGCGAGCAGTCGCGCTCGAACAGATGGACGATATTGCCGTGGCTGTCGCCGAAGACCTGCACCTCGATGTGGCGCGGCCGCTCGATATATTTCTCGATGAGCACCCGATCGTCGCCGAACGACGCGGCCGCCTCGCGCCTGCAGCTCGCCAGCATCTCGGCGAACTCGCCCGATTCATTGACCTTGCGCATCCCCTTGCCGCCGCCGCCGGCGACCGCCTTGATCAGCACCGGATAGCCGATCGCATCCGCCTCGGCCCGAAGCCGGTCCGGCGCCTGGTCTTCACCGTGATAGCCCGGCGTCACCGGCACGCCCGCCTCGACCATCAGCTTCTTGGCGGCGTCCTTGAGGCCCATCGCGCGGATGCTGTCGGGCTTCGGCCCGACCCAGATGAGGCCGGCGTCGATCACCGCCTGCGCGAAATCGGCATTTTCGGAGAGGAAGCCGTAGCCGGGGTGGATGGCGTCGGCGCCGCTCGCCTTTGCGGCGGCGATGATCCTGTCGCCGAGTAGGTAGGATTCCCGCGCTGGCGACGGGCCGACATGAACAGCTTCGTCCGCCTCGCGCACGTGCAGCGCCTTCGCGTCGGCATCGGAATGCACCACGACGCTACGGATGCCGAGCTTGCGCGCGGTGCGGATGACGCGGCAGGCAATTTCACCTCGGTTGGCGATCAGGAGGGATCGGATCACGATAAATCCTCCCCGGAACGGGGAGGGGGACCGCTCGCCGAAGGCGAGGGGTGGAGGGGCCCCCGCGCCCGGCACTGCTCTATGATCGCGGCCAAAACCCCTTCCAAGTTGCGAGACACTTCGGCGGCCGGAATCCGCAAAGTCGCAAAACCCTTCATCCGTACACAGTCGTCACGCCGATCATCTTTCTGTGGCCGATCACCCCGATCATGCGACTCCCCGTCGACTTCGAGCGCAAGCCGTGCCTCAAGGCAGGCAAAGTCGAGGGAGAATGGGTGCAGAGGAAATTGGCGCCTGAACTTGAACCCGACCGGACGCTTCCGCAATTCGCGCCATAGCAGCGCCTCTGATGGACTCATTTCCCGGCGAAGCTTTCTCGCGCGCTTTACCGTCTTGATTGGTGCCTGGAGGACCGCTGGGCCCCCTCCACCACGCCGCTTCGCGGCGCGGTCCCCCTCCCCGTTCCGGGGAGGATTGATGGGCATCCTCACGACCCTCACATCCTGAACAGCCCGAACTGCGCCCGTTCGGGGATCGGCGCGTTCAGGGTCGTGGCGAAGGCCAGGCCGAGCACGTCGCGGGTCTGGACCGGGTCGATGATGCCGTCGTCCCACAGCCGCGCGGTCGCGTGATAGGGATTGCCTTCATCCTCGTAGCGCTGGCGGATCGGGGCCTTGAAGGCCTCGGCTTCCTCGGGTGTCCAGCTGTCGGCGTCCTTGTGCACCGTCGCCAGCACCGAGGCGGCCTGCTCGCCGCCCATCACGCTGATCCGGCTGTTGGGCCAGGTGAACAGGAAGCGCGGACCATAGGCCCGGCCGCACATGCCGTAATTGCCGGCGCCGAAGCTGCCGCCGATCAGCACGGTGACCTTGGGCACCGACGCCGTGGCGACCGCCGTCACCAGCTTGGCGCCGTCCTTGGCGATCCCGCCCGCCTCATATTTGCCGCCGACCATGAAGCCGGAGATGTTCTGCAGGAACAGCAAGGGCGTTCGGCGCTGGCAGGCGAGCTCGATGAAATGGGCGCCCTTCAAGGCGCTCTCCGAGAAGAGGATGCCGTTGTTCGCCAGAATGGCGACCGGAATGCCCCAGATGCGCGCGAAGCCGCACACCAGGGTGCTGCCGTAGAGATGCTTGAACTCGTGGAACTCGGAGCCGTCGACGATGCGCCCGATCACCTCGCGGACTTCATAGGGCGTGCGAACATCATCGGGTATGATGCCGTAAAGCTCGGCCGGGTCGAGCTTCGGCTCGACCGGCTCGGCCAGGTCGATGTCGACCGTCTTCACCCGATTGAGCCGCGCGACGATGTCGCGCACCAGGCTCAGGGCGTGATCGTCATTCTCGGCGACATGATCGACGACGCCCGAGCGGCGGCCGTGGACCTCGGCGCCGCCGAGATCCTCGGCCGAGATAATTTCGCCGGTCGCCGCCTTCACCAGCGGCGGCCCGGCGAGGAAGATCGTGCCCTGGTTGCGCACGATCACGCTCTCGTCCGACATGGCCGGCACATAGGCGCCGCCGGCGGTGCAGCTGCCCATCACGCAGGCGATCTGGGCGATTCCGAGGCTGCTCATCTGCGCCTGATTGTAGAAGATGCGGCCGAAATGCTCGCGGTCCGGGAACACCTCGGCTTGGTGCGGCAGGTTGGCGCCGCCGGAATCGACGAGGTAGACGCAGGGGAGCCGGTTCTGCAGCGCGATCTCCTGCGCGCGCAGATGCTTCTTCACGGTCGTCGGGAAATAGGCGCCGCCCTTCACCGTCGGATCGTTGGCGACCACCATTGTCTCGAGGCCCGAGACGCGGCCGATGCCGGCGATCATCCCCGCGCCCGGCGCCCCATCCTGACCATGGCTGTCCCGGTACATGCCATTGGCGGCAAGCTGGCCGATCTCGAGGAAGGGCGAGCCGGGATCGAGCAGGCGGTGGACGCGCTCGCGCGGTAGCAGCTTGCCGCGCGCAACATGGCGCTCGCGATGCTTTTCGGGGCCGCCGAGCGCGGCCGCGGCCACTTTCTCCCGAAGCGCCGCCGCCAGCGCCCGGTTATGGGCGGCATAGCGGCGAAAGGCGTCAGAGCCCTCGTCGACCGAGGAGTTCAGCAAAGCCATCAGCGTCTCCAGCCGTTCGCGCGAGCGGGAGTGACTCGAAATCGTCCGCTCATATCGCCTCGACCTTGTTGCTCACCTCGACCAGATTGCCGTCAGGATCCTTGAAATAGACCGACAGGAGCGCTCCAGTCGCGCCGCTACGCTCTCCGGGGCCGTCGATGATCGCCACGCCGGCCCCCTTCAGCTCGGCCACGATCCGGTCCATCGGAGTCTCGGTCAGCAGGCAGAAATTGCCGCTGCCGGGCACGGTCTCGCGGGCAATCGAAGGCACCTTGCCGATCTCCTGGAGGCTGATCTTCTGCGCGCCGAAGTGGAGCGACCATTTGCCCGGCCGCTCCTCGAGCGCCTCCATACCGAGCAGCTCTTCGTAAAAGCGGCGGGTCGCCGCGACATCGCGAACGCATAATACGATATGGTCGAGCGCCCGGACCGCGATCATGCAGCGCCTATCAGCTCGCGGCCGATCAGCATCCGGCGGATCTCGTTGGTGCCGGCGCCGATATCGAGCAATTTGGCGTCGCGCATGTAGCGCTCGACCGGCCAGTCCTTGGTGTATCCGGCGCCGCCGAGCGCCTGGATCGCCTCATTGGCGACGCGGACCGCATTCTCCGACGCGTAGAGGATCGCGCCGGCGGCGTCGAAGCGGGTGGTCCGGCCGGCGTCGCAAGCCCTCGCCACCTGATAGACGTAAGCGCGCGCGGAATTGAGCGCGACATACATGTCCGCGATCTTCGCCTGCATGAGCTGGAAGCTGCCGATCGGCTGGCCGAACTGCTTGCGCTCGCGGACATAGGGCAGGACCGTGTCGAGGCAAGCCTGCATGATGCCGAGCTGGATTCCGGCAAGCACCGTGCGCTCATAGTCGAGGCCCGACATCAGGACTCCGACGCCGCCGTTCACGGGCCCCATGACATTCTCGTCCGGCACCTCGCAGTCGGCGAAGACGAGCTCCCCTGTCGGGCTGCCGCGCATGCCGACCTTGTCGATCTTCTGGCCGATCGAGAAGCCCGGCATGTCCTTCTCGATCAGAAAGGTCGTGATGCCCCGCGTCCCCTCCCCGGTCTTCGCATAGACGACGAGGGTGTCGGCATAAGCGGCGTTGGTGATCCAGAATTTGGTGCCGTTGAGGACATATCCGCCCTGCACCTTCGCGGCTTTGAGCTTCATGCTGACCACGTCCGATCCGGCGCCCGATTCGGACATGGCGAGCGCGCCGACATGCTCGCCCGAGATCAGCCCGGGCAGGTATTTGCGCTTCTGTTCGTCATTGCCCCAGCGGCGGATCTGGTTGACGCAAAGGTTCGAATGGGCGCCGTAGGACAGGCCGATCGAGGCAGAGGCGCGGGCCACCTCTTCCTGCGCGACGACATGCTCGAGATAGCCGAGACCGAGGCCGCCATATTCCTCTTCGACGGTGATTCCATGAAGGCCGAGCTCGCCCATCTGCGGCCACAGCTCGCGCGGGAACCAGTCCTTCTCGTCGATCTCGGCGGCAAGTGGCGCGATCCTGTCGGCGGCGAAGCGGCGGGTGGTCTCCCGGATCGTGTCCGCCATCTCGCCGAGCGCGAAATCGAGCCCGAGTTCGGACATCTTCTCTCCCCTTTTCGAGGAGGGAACGCCTCCTCGTTTCGGCCCGGCCCTAGCAGAGCGCCGTGGATTTGAACAAGGCGGGCGCCGACCCTATGTGCGGTGCACAATATCAGCGCCTCCGCTCTCGAGGATGGTCCAGCAAGGAGCTTCCGCATGTCTGCCGCCGATCCGATCGTCATCCTGTCTTACGCCCGCACGCCGATGGGCAGCTTTCAGGGGTGCCTCTCCGGCGCCAGCGCCACCCAGCTGGGTTCGACGGCGGTCGCCGCAGCCGTCGAGCGCGCCGGCGTTTCTCCCGATGCCGTCGAGAAGATCTTCATGGGCTGCGTGCTTCCGGCCGGCCTCGGCCAGGCGCCGGCGCGCCAGGCCGCGCTCGGCGCCGGCCTGCCCCGCTCGGTCGAGGCGACGACGGTCAACAAGGTGTGCGGATCCGGCATGCAGGCGGCCATTTTCGCGCACGACATGCTGGCCGTCGGCTCGGCGGACGTGATCGTCGCCGGCGGGATGGAGTCGATGTCGAATTCGCCTTACCTGATGAAAAAGCATCGCTCCGGCGCCCGCATCGGCCATGACACCGTCTACGATCACATGATGCTCGATGGCCTGGAGGACGCCTATGATTCAGGTCGTGCGATGGGCACGTTCGCGGAGGATGCGGCGCGCGAATATCAGTTCACCCGTGAGGCGCAGGATGAATATGCGATCGAATCGCTGCGCCGCGCCAGTGCGGCGATCCAGAGCGGCGCCTTCGAGCGCGAGATCGCACCCGTCACGGTCACGAGCCGGAAGGGCGAGGAGACGGTCGCCGTCGACGAGCAGCCCGGCAAGGCCAATCCGGAGAAGATCCCGAATCTGAAACCTGCCTTCGCCAAGGACGGGACGATCACCGCCGCCAACGCGAGCTCGATCAGCGACGGCGCCGCCGCCTTGGTGCTGACGCGGATGAGCATCGCCGAAAAGCTCGGCCTCGAGCCGGTCGCCCGAATCGTCAGCCATGCGGCCCATGCGCACGAGCCGGCGAAGTTCACGACCGCGCCGATCGGGGCGATGCACAAGGCGCTCGACAAAGCGGGCTGGACCGCCGTCGACGTCGACCTCTACGAGGTCAACGAGGCGTTCGCCTGCGTCGCGATGATCGCGATGCGCGATCTCGGCATCGGCCGCGACATCATCAACGTCCATGGCGGCGCCACCGCGCTGGGCCATCCGATCGGCGCGAGCGGGGCACGGATCATGGCGACCCTGCTTTCCGCGCTCGAAACCCACGGCCAGAAGCGCGGCCTCGCCTCCCTGTGCATCGGCGGCGGCGAGGCGACCGCAGTCGCGGTCGAGCTGATCGACTAAGGGTCGAAACCAATCAGGAGGCCGGAATGGGCGGCGCCAACATCCGCTACATTGTCGACGATGTCGATGCAGCCATCGCCTTCTACACCGAAAGGCTCGGCTTCGAGCTCAAGGCGCATCCGGCACCCGGATTCGCGATCCTCGCCCGGGAAGGGCTGAGCCTGCTGCTCAATGCCCCCGGCGCGGGCGGCGCCGGACAGACCATGCCCGACGGCGAGATGCCGCGGCCGGGCGGCTGGAACCGGATCCAGATCACCGTCCCCGACCTCGCGCGCAAGGTGACCGAGCTGCGGGAGTCGGGCTGTGCCTTTCGCAACGATCTGGTGGAGGGCCAGGGCGGCGACCAGATCCTCCTCCAGGATCCATCCGGCAACCTGATCGAGCTGTTCGAGCCGTCCGCACGATAAGACAAGGGCACAGGTTGGAACCGTCAGCCGCCGTTCAGCTTCGCTGGACAAGAAAGCGCCATTGCCTTCGCCACCGACGGAGGACACAGGGAGCGTTGCGGGGCGCGAGCATCAGGGCTTTCGTTGCGAAGCGACCGGCGCAACGGTCCGATCTGAATGAGGAATAGACTGATGAGGACGCATCTGCTCGCACTGGCTCTCGCCACGGCCTCCACTTTTGCCGCGCCGGCCTTCGGCCAGAGCCGCGCCGAGGAAGACCGCTGGCAGTCGGCGCAGCGGCGATTCGATGAGGAGCGGGCCATCTACGATCGCGAGCGCCAGCGCTACGACGAAGCGGTTCGCCGCGACGAAAGCTACCGCGGCTCCTACGGCAACGAATATGACGCCGCCCGCGACTATCGCGACGATCCGCGCTATCGGGAACGGCCGCTGACGGCGCAGGATGAGGTCTATCGCGGCTCCGACGGACGCTATTACTGCCGCCGGAACGACGGCACCACCGGACTCATCGTCGGCGCCGGCGCCGGCGCCCTGCTCGGCCGGGCGATCGACGGCGGGCGCAGCCGTGCGACCGGCACGATCTTCGGTGGAGTCCTCGGCGCGCTGCTGGGCCGGCAGGTCGAGCGGGGCGCGGACATGCGCTGCCGGTAAATCCCGGTCTCCGCAACGCGGCCCTCATTGCCGATCGGGCGGCGTGATTTGATCGACGGAAGCCGGCCGGTGCGAAACGCCAGTCAACGCACCAGTTCGGCCGCCTGCTCCGTATCGGGCTGATCGCTACCGGCATCCTGCAGCGCCTCGACGAATGCCTTGCGCCACCAGACGACGTCCTCGCCCTCGATGCTGTTCATCATCGCCCGCCAGCGGCGGACCCGTTCGCCCTTCGGCATTTCGAGCGCCTTGGCGAGGGCGTCGCTGATCTCGTCCTTGCTGTACGGATTCACCAGCAGGGCATCCTTCAGCTGCAGCGCCGCGCCGGCAAAGCGGGAGAGGATGAGCACGCCCGGATCTTCGGGATCCTGGGCGGCGACATATTCCTTGGCGACCAGGTTCATGCCGTCTCGCAGCGGGGTGACCAGGCCGATCTCGGCGGCGCGGTAGAAGCCGGCCAGCTCCTCGCGCGGATAGCCCTGATTGACGTAGCGGATCGGCACCCAGTCGATCTCGGCGAACTCGCCGTTGATCCGGCCCGACAGCTCGTCGAGATGTTCGCGGATATGCTCGTAAGTATGGACCTCGCCGCGCGACGGTGGGGCGATCTGGAGAAAGGAGACCTTGCCGCGGCAATCGTCATGCTCCTCGAGGAAGCGGCGATAGCCGAGGAAGCGCTCGGCGAGCCCTTTCGAATAATCGAGCCGATCGACGCCGATGATGACGTGCTTGCCTTCGACGCTCTGCCGCAGCCGCTCCTCGGCCTGCTTCGCGGTGTCGGACTTGACCGCCTCGGTAAATTCCCGGGCGTCGATGCCGATCGGGAAAGCGGCCGCCTTGACGCTGCGGTTGCCGACCCGGATCGTTCCATCGGCCTCGACCGTCCCGCCCATTTCGCGCTCGATATAATGATGGAAGGAATCGAGCCAATCCTCGGTCTGGAAGCCGATCAGGTCATAGGCCAGCATCGATCGGACCAGCCGCTGGTGGAAGGGCAGCGATACCAGCAGGCGCTGCGGCGGCCAGGGGATATGGAGGAAGAAGCCGATCCGGTTCTTGAGCCGCCGCTCGCGCAGCTGCATGCCGAGCGGGATCAAATGATAGTCGTGCACCCAGATCAGGTCGTCCGGCTCGATCAGCGGTGCGACGGTCTCGGCGAAGCGCTCGTTGACCCTCTCGTAGCCGCTGCCGAAGCTGCGGTCATATTCGGCGAGGTCGATGCGGTAGTGGAATAAGGGCCACAAGGTTCGGTTGGCGTAGCCGTTATAATATTCGTCGATATCCTGCTCTTCGAGGTCGATCGTCGCCGTCGTGACGCCCTCGTGGCGCTGCAGGTCGATATGGCCGGTGAACTCGTCGGTCTTGTTGCCCGACCAGCCGAACCAGAGGCCGCGATATTCCCTGAGCGCCGCCGCCAGTGCGACCGAGAGGCCGCCCTGCGCACCGCCGGCACTGCGCGCCTTGGGCGCGGACACGCGGTTGGAAATGACGATCAGGCGGCTCATCGGACGGAGCTCCAAGGCTTTGAAAGTAGACCGGCGCAGTTGATGAGTCCAACCAGCGAATAAGTCTGCGGATAGTTTCCCCACAGCTCACCGCTCTGGAAGTCGGTGTCTTCGGAGAGGAGACCGGCCGGCGTGAGGCGCTCCAGCGTCTGCTCGTAGAGCCCCCGCGCCTCCTCGTGGCGGCCGACCAGATGGAGCGCCTCGATGAACCAGAAGGTGCAGAAATTGAAGGCGGTCTCCGGCAGGCCGAAATCGTCCTCGCTGGCGTAGCGCAGCATGTGCTCGCCGCGGCGAAGCCCCTTCTCGACCGCGTTGAACGTGTTGACGAAGCGGCTGTCGCCGGCGTCGAGAAAACGCATGTCGAGAAGCTGGAGCAGGCTGGCGTCGAGCTCGTCCCCGCCGAAGGTGGCGGCGAACCTCTGCTCGTCCTTGAGCCAGGCCCGCTTCTCGATCGCCTTGCGGATCCGGGTTGCGCGCTGACGCCACAGCTTGGCCCGCTCGGCCAGCCTCAGCTCCTCGGCGATGTTGGCCAGCCGATCGCAGGCCGCCCAGCTCATCACCGAGCTGTAGGTATGAACGCCGGTGCGGGTACGAAACTCCCACAAGCCGGCGTCGGGCTGATCGTGCGTCGTCCAGGCAAGCTCGCCCACCTTCTCGAGCGCGACGAAATCCTCCTCGGTCGCCTTGCGAAGCAGCCGCTCGTCGAAGAAGGCCTGAGTGTTCGAAAGGACGATCTGGCCGTAGGCGTCGTGCTGCACCTGGGTGAAGGCCGCGTTGCCGACCCGCACCGGGCCCATGCCGCGATAGCCCGCAAGGGCTTCCGCCACGCCCTCCTCGAGCCTCGGCTCGCCCGAGACGGCGTAGAGCGGCTGGATGTGACCGCCTTTCGACTGGTCGACGATGTTACGCAGATAGCCCAGATATTTTTCGAGCACGTCGAGCGCGCCGAGACGGTTCAGCGCCTGCACGGTATAATAGGCGTCGCGGATCCAGCAGTAGCGATAGTCCCAGTTCCGGCCGCTGTGCGCGGCTTCGGGGATCGAGGTGGTGAGCGCCGCGACGATCGCGCCGGTCTCGTCATGCTGGCAGAGCTTCAGTGAAATCGCCGCCCGGATCACGGTGCGCTGCCATTCGAGCGGAATGGCGAGGCCACGCACCCAGTCGCGCCAGTGATCGGACGTCTGGTGCAGCATCGTGGACACCACCTGGGTGACGTCGCCGACGAAAGGCTCGTCGGGGCCGAGGAAGAAGTGAAGCGATTTCTCGAGTCGGAAGCTGCGGCCCTCGAGCAGGTGGATCACCGGCGCATCGGTGGTGAGGCGCAGCGGCTGGGGCTTCAGCAGATAGCGGATATGATTCGTGCCGCTGGTGCGATCGGCATCCTTCTCGCCCCAGTGGCTCGCCGGGTTGAGACAGATCCGCACGCGCGCCGCGCCGACGATCGGCCGGACGATGCGGACATAAGCGACCGGCCGGTACATCCGTCCCGACCGCTCGAACCTCGGGCAGAAATCGAACAGCTCGACGACGGCGCCGTCGGCATCGGTCAGACGGGTGGCGAGGATCGGCGTGTTCTTGAGGTAGCGCTGCTCGGCCGAGACCTGATTCTCGATCGAGATGCGCCACTCGCCTCGCGGCAGCGGGCTTTCGCCTTTCGGATCCAGCAGCGCGCAGAACATCGGGTCGCCGTCGACGCGCGGCTGGCATCCCCAGACGAAGCCCGCCTGATCGTCGACCAGCGCGCTCACCTGGCAATTGCCGATCGGCCACAGATCGAGACTGGTCACGTCATCCCCCCGAGCCACGCGGCGACCGCCCCCACCGACTCCAGGCGGTAGGCCGCCGCCGTCTTGCGCGCACGACCGACCAGCACACCGGCGCCGCCGAGTTGCGCGGCGGCGCCGAATCCGTGCTCGTCGGTCAGATCGTCTCCCACGAACACAGGACGCGCGCCGGCGAAATCCGGTTCCGTCATGAAGGCGCGCAGCGCATCTCCCTTGGTCGCTCCGGTGGGTCTGAGCTCCACCACCTTGTTGCCGCGCTGGAGCGTCCATCCGCGCTCGGCGGCCACCGCCGCCATGAATGCGTCGGCTGCGTCGGCCTCGGCAGGAGCGAGGCGGTAATGCAGCGCGATCCCCGCCGGCTTCTCCTCGACCAGCAGACCGCTGCGGCCGGCGGCGAAGCGCCGGACCCGTTCGTGCACGTCGTCGAGCCCGATGGGCACGCTGAGCGGCAGGCTCGTGCCGTCGGGAAGCCTGAGCTCGAGCCCGTGCGACCCCGAGAAGGCAATTCCGGACAAGGGAACATGGCGTTCGAGGTCCGCCAGCGAACGCCCGCTGACGATGGCGAGTCGTCCGTCGAGTCGCCGCATCAGGCGGTGAAGCAGGGCTTCGAGCTCCGGCGCGACCCGAATCGAATCGGGCGTCTCGGCGAGCTCCACCAGGGTGCCGTCGAAATCGAGGAACAGGGCCGCACCGTCGAGCAAGGCGAAAGGCGGAGGGGGCAAGCCGGGCATGCACCCCGTTGGCAAGGCCCGAGAGGAATCTCAAGCGCGCTCGCGGCTTGGGACGAATTTCGAGGCACGCCGAAACCTGCGAAAATCCCGCTAGCTTATCGTCGCGATTCGACTATCATGAACATTGGGGGGAGAAGTTCCCATGGGCACACCGTTCCTGGCCGAGCTTCGGCTATTCTCGTTCAACTTCCCGCCGAAAGGCTGGGCGCTCTGCAACGGCCAGCTTCTGCCGATCAACCAAAATCAAGCGCTGTTCTCATTACTTGGCACGATGTACGGCGGCGATGGTCAGGTGAACTTCGCCCTGCCGAACCTGCGCGGTCGGGTGCCGATCCATCTCGGCGGCAGCTTCACGCAGGGCGAGGCGGGCGGTGAGGACAGCCATACCGTGAGCCAGTCCGAAATGCCGCAGCACATCCACCTGCTGCAGGCCGTGAACGCCAATGCCGATACCGACATACCGACCGGTGCGGCGCTGGGCTCGTTCAACAACGGCTACCGCGATCCGACGAATCTGACGTCGCTGATTCCGGCGACAGTGGGCAACATCGGCGGCAGCCAGGCTCATGAGAACCGGCAGCCCTATACCGTGCTCAGCTGGGGGATTGCCCTCCAGGGCATCTTCCCGTCGAGAAATTGAGGAGAGCGTCCGATGGGCCAGCCCTTTATCGGTGAGATCCGGATTTTCGCGGGCAACTTTCCGCCCAACGGATGGGCGTTCTGCGACGGTCAGACCCTGGCGATCTCGGAGAATGACGCCCTCTTCACCCTGATCGGCACGACCTATGGCGGCGACGGCCAGAGCACCTTCAACCTGCCCGACCTTAGGGGCCGCATCCCGCTGCACCAGGGCACCGGTCCCGGGGGCATCACCTATACGATGGGCGAGATGGCCGGCGTCGAGCAGGTCACGCTCACGACACAGCAGATACCTGTGCACACGCATCCGATGGTCGTCTCGGGGGACGTCAGCGGGCAGACCGACCCGACCAATCATGTCGTGGGGTCCAACCCGACCATCCAGCTATTCCGGCCGGCCAACCCGACCTTGCCGATGCAAGCGGCTTCCGTGTCCCCGGTCGGCGGCAGCCAGCCGCACGAGAACATGCAGCCCTACATTTCGATTCACTACATCATCTCGCTGTTCGGGATCTTTCCCCAGCAAACTTAGGAGGCAGCTGTGGCTGACCCATTCGTCGCCGAGATCCGGGTCGTCGGGTTCAATTTCCCGCCCACGGGCTGGGCGTTCTGCAACGGGCAGCTCCTGCCGCTTTCGCAGAACACCGCCTTGTTCTCGCTGCTCGGCACCAATTATGGCGGCGACGGAAAGAGCACTTTTGCGCTTCCCGACATCCAGGGTTCGGCGGTGGTCGGGCCGGGACAGGGCAACGGGCTGAGCGAATATTTTGTCGGCCAGATCGGCGGTGCCGAGTTCATCACTCTGCTCGATTCGGAGATGCCCGCCCACACCCACCAATTTCGGGCGGGGTCCCAGCCGGCGACGCTCGGGACGGGAGCGCCCGACCGCTCGTTCGCCCGAAGCGTCGGTGGATTTACCTACAAAGCGAATACTGTGCCGACGGCGACGATGGCACCGCAGAGCCTCGCCCCCGCCGGTGGGAGCCTGCCGCACAACAATATGATGCCCTACCTGACGCTTAACTACGTGATCGCCATGCAGGGCATCTTTCCGGCGCGGCCTTGACCGTCTTCGAGAGGTAATCGGACGATGAAGCGAGTCGCTGCCAGCCTGTCGCGCCGCAACATCCTGATCGGCGCCGGCGGCGCCGCACTCTGCGCGATCATCGCTGCGCCCTTGCTCCGGCCGGCGGTCGGCGAACGAACGCGCCGGTTGCTCGCCAGCAACCCGCTCACGCGCCGTTTTCTGTCGTTCGCTTATGCCGAGCAGACCGAATGGGCGGCGCAAGTCGGTTCCGTCTTCACTGCTCCCGGGGGCTACACGCTGCGTCTGGCCGGCGTGGAGCCGCTCCAGTCTGCGGGCGAACGCCCCGCCGGGCTTCGGCGCCGCGCCTTCCTCGCCGTCTTCGACGTGGCGGGCGGCCTGGCGATGGCCGGGGACACGATCTACACCCTGACCCATCCGCAATATGGCGCCACCGAGGTCTTCCTGACACTCACCGACGTGCCCGGACGGACGGTCGCCGTCTTCAACTGAGCCCTGCCGGGATCGGACGGATCGCAGGCCAGGCGGGACATGCGCGCGACGACGAACATCGACGCAGAGGTCTTCGAAGCACACTGGACCGTGACCCAGAAGACCGCGACCCGACATTCCTGCCCGGCCTCATTCTAGAATCCGGATCCTGGGTCCCATGCCGCCGCCCCTCGACGCTGCCGCCCCGTTCGGGATCGCCTACCGCCCGATGGTCGAAGAGGACCTGCCCTTCATCGAGGCGCTCTATGCCTCGACGCGCGCGGAAGAAGTAGCCCTCACCGGCTGGCCGCAGGATCAGCAGCGCGCCTTCCTCGCCCAGCAGCACCGGGCGCAGCATCACCATTACCAGACCTATTATGCCGAGGCGGAGTGGCTCGTCGTCGAACGCGCCGGGGAGCCGATCGGGCGCCTCTACCTGGGCCAGTGGGACGACCGGCACCACATCATCGACATCTCGCTCATCCCCGCCGCGCGCGGCCTCGGCATCGGCGGCGCGATACTCGCCGACGTCATCGCCGCGGCACAGGCACAGGGAAAGAGCGTCTCGATCCACGTCGAGGTCAACAATCCGGCGCGCCGGCTCTACGAGCGGCTGGGTTTCGAGGTGGTCGAGGACAAGGGAATCTATCTTCGGATGGACCGGCCTGCGCCGGCCGCCTGATCCGGCGGCCGGCCGCAGATCAGAAGAAGATCGCTTCGTAGCGGATCGCCTGCGGCGATTGACCCACCGGCACGATGAAGATGTCGCTCCCCTCGCCTCCCAGATCGAAACGATAGGTGGCTTGCGGCAGGATCGGCTGGATCGGGCCGTGGAATTCCAGCCGGAAGGCGCCGCCATTGCGCCCGGACGGCGGCAGTTCCTGAACCTCGGCGAGCACAAGCTCGACGACATGTCCGCCGGCGTTCAGCCTGAGCTTCTTGCCCTTGCGTGGCGCGAAATCGGCAATGGTCAGCTCGCGCACCGGTCTCAGCCCACCGTCTCGCTGGGGCCGACACCCCAGATGTGATCGATCCGGATGAAGCCGCCGCGGCCGCCGACGTCGAAGCGGCACCAGCCCGACCGGCATCGGGATATTCGGCCGACGACGCCCGGCTCGGCGCGAAAACGGATCGGCGACGCCTCCTGGGGCTGTTCGTGCAACGGACGCGGGTCTTCGCCGCGGACGATGGCGGTCCTCGTGTCGCTGAGGAGATTGACCAGCATCCAGCCGGTCTCACCGTCGGGATCGCGGACCTTGCGCCAGCTTTGATAGACCTCGACGACCTGGATCGGCAAATCGGGGCGGACGTAGAGCCAGGTGCCCGGATAATTGCGGCCGGGCCCGCTGCGCATCATCGCGCGGCTGGACGAGACCGATGCCCAATAAGGCGTCTCGCGCACCGGTTGCGCAGGCGCTGCGGCCAGCCACAGCATTGCCGCGGCGGCGGCCAGGACTGCGACGACCCGTCTCGGCATGAGGCTCCCTTTGCTGCTCGCTCCCGCGTCATCCTTAGATGGCAAGGATTGAGGCCTCAACCGGCAATGGCCGGATCTGTCATCGTTTCGATCCGGCGATCTCATCGTGGATTCGCCTGTCATGTCCGGCATGACCAAAGCTCCGGAAGTCCGCTCCTCGGTGAGCCTTCAAAGGTGGCGCGTGGCTGTCGGCGGGCCGGATTCAGTCGCCGGTTCGGATGCGCTCGACGAGCTGCTTCACCGTCGGCACGAATCCGTTGGAATAGAAGGGATCGCTCTTGAAGCGGAACGCCGAGTGGCCGGCAAACATGAGATTGTGGTCGACCGGGCCGCCATGGGCGATGTCCTGCAGCGTCTTCTGGATGCAGAAGCTGCGCGGGTCGGCAAGCCGGCCGGTCGTGTTCTTCTCATTGTCCGCCCATGACGAGAAGGCGCATTGCGACAGGCAGCCCATGCAATCGGCCTGGTCCTTGCGGATGTGGTGCTTCTCTTCGGGCGTGGCGAACACCAGGGTCTCGTCCGGAGTTTTCAGCGCCTCGGTGAAGCCTTGCGCATACCATTCGCGCGCGTGCAGCAGATCGCCCTTGGTGACCCAGTAATTCTTCTTGGTGCCGACGCCGACGTCGAGCTGGAACCTGTGGTCGCCGAGTGGCTCCTTGGTGAAGGCGATCTGGCGGTGCGACCGCGCCTCGAGCTCGCGAAGGAAGGGATTGCGCACCGCCGACGAGTAGAAGCCGGTCGGCGAGAAACGGTGAAGCAGGATGTCGCCTTCCTCGAGCGTCATCAGCCGCTGCTTCCATTCCTCGGGAATCGGGCTTTCCTGGGTGAGCAGCGGGCGGGTGCCGAACTGGAAGGCGATCTGTCCAAGCTCCGGATTGTCGATCCAATGCTCCCATTCCCTGAGGTTCCAGACGCCGCCCGCCATGACGATCGGCACTTCGTCCGGAATGCCGCCTTCGCGCATCGTCTCGCGCAGCGCTTTGACGCGCGGATAGGGATCCTCCGGCTTCAGCGGATCCTCGGCATTGCTGAGGCCGTTATGGCCGCCGGCCAGCCAGGGATCTTCGTAGACGACGGCGGCGAGCCACTCGGCCGCCTTGTGATAGGCGCGTTTCCACAACGCGCGGAAGGCGCGCGCCGAGCTGATGATCGGCAAATAGCTGACCCCGTAGGACGCGGCGATCTCGCTCAGCTTGTAGGGCATGCCGGCCCCGCAGGTGACCCCGGCGACGAGACCCCTGGTTCGCTCGAGGACGCCGTGCAGCACGCGCTGCGCGCCACCCATCTCCCACAGGACGTTGATGTTGATCGCGCCCCGGCCGCTGGCGATGTCGTAGGCGCGCTGGACCTGCTGGACCGCGCCGTCGATCGCATAGCGGACCAGCTCCTCGTGCCGCTCGCGGCGGGTCAAGGCATGGTAGATCTGGGGGATGATCTTCCCCTCCGGATCGTAGCTGTCGGCATTGACCGCCGAGACGGTGCCGATTCCGCCGGCCGCCGCCCACGCACCCGAGCTCATGTGATTTGTGGCCGAAACCCCTTTGCCGCCTTCGATCAGCGGAAGCACCTCGCGGCCCGCATAGAGGATCGGGCTAATTCCCTTGAACAATCGTGCCTCCCGATAGAGTGACGCAGCCTATAGTCGGATTGAGCCGCTCACGCAAAAAATCATGGAGGGCTATTGAACGCGTCAGGCCGGCCGATGGCTTCACCATAAAGGCGCGCATAAGCGACGATCATCGCCTTCTCGTCATATTCGGCTGCGGCGCGGGTGCGGTTGGCGCCGCCGATCGCGCGGCGCAGCGTCGGCTGGTCGGCAAGGCTGTCGAGCGCAGCGGCGAAGGCGGCCTCGTCGCTCGCATCGACGATCAGCGGACGATTGTCGTCCGAGACCATCGCCGGAACGTCGCCGACGGCGGTGGCGACCGCCGGCAGGCCGGCCGCCATCGCCTCGACGAGCGAGATGGGAAATTGCTCGCTGTCGGAGGACAGAGCGAAAATATCGAAATGGCCGATCCAGCGGGCCGGGGCGGCAAGGAAGCCCGGCATCAGGAGGCGCGACGCCACGCCCGCGGCGCGCGCTTCGGCGGCGATCCGCTCGCTCTCCGGCCCCTCGCCGACGATGACGAGGCGCGCCTCGCGGTGGGTCATCGCGGCGAAGGCGCGCACCAGGCGCGGCAGATTCTTCACCCGGCGCAAGCCGGCTATGGTGCCGATCACCACTTCCCCCGGCCGCCGCTCGAAGCCCGGAATGGCGCCGTCCTCCGCCGGTTTGGCAAAGCGCTCGGTCGGAACGCCGTTGGCGATCCGCACCACCCGCGCCGGTGTCTGTCCCCAGGCGCGCAGCGCGATCCGTTCGAGCCGCCGCGACGGCACGACGAGTCGGAACGCGCCGTGCAGGCCGAAGCGGCGATAGAGATTGCGGCGGGTCTTCAGGACCTCCGCCTCATCCTCGTTGAAGCCGTCCTCATGGTGGATGAGCGGCGCACCGCCGAACAGATGGTTCGCCATCACCGCGTCGAACGCGCCCCAATTGTAGGTGAGCACCAGATCGAACCGGCGCATGTAGCGCGACAGCCGCCACAGCCGGATGGGCCCGGGGCGGCCGGTCAATGACGGCGCCTCCGCCGGGAAGGACACGCGAATCGTCCGATCGATTGCCGCGCGCGCCTCGAGCCGCTCCGGCATGCCGCTGATCACGACATGCTCGGCCCGATCGCCGAACGCGTTCATCAACCGCACCGACCGGGCCTCCTTGCCGCCGAGCGAGAAGGTCGAGTGGCAATGGAGGATGCGGACCGGCGGCGCCATGAGGTCTTATGGCGCAGGCGTCGCCATCGGCGAAGGGGCAGATTCGACCCGGGACCATCGCCCTGCTCCCCGCATGAACCGGGCCCGAAAGCCGACGGACCTTCGGAAGACCTTGACCCATCTAAATGTTCGTGTTATGTTCCGCTGGGACAGTTGCTTGAAGCGGGTGGCTGGCGGGATTTCACGGCGAGAAAACCGCGATTCGTGTCAATTTCGTCAACTTCACCCCTCGATCGGGAACCGTTGCGCCGATCCCCTGCGGACGCGACAAGGTCCTCAGCCAGCCAGGAGGGAAGAGGCATGGAGGACTTCAAGGAGCGCGTCGCATTCGTCACCGGTGGGGCGAGCGGCATCGGCCTGGGCATCACCCGCGCCTTGCTCGAGGCCGGCTGCAAGGCGGTGATCGCCGATCTGCGGCCGGACCATATCGCCGAGGCGAAATCCGCGCTCGCCGCCGCCGGCAACCGTCTGCTCGCCCTCGAGCTCGACGTTACCGATCGCGCCGCGATGGCCGCGGCCGCCGACCAGGTCGAGCAGGCGTTCGGGCGGATCGACATCCTCGTCAACAATGCCGGCGTCGGCATCGAAGGGCCCCTGCGCGAGGCGACCTGGGCCGACTGGGATTTCGGCGTCGGCGTCAATCTCGGCGGCGTCGTCAACGGGCTGCAGGCCTTCCTTCCGCGAATCCGCGCCGGCGGCCGGGGCGGCCACGTCGTCAACACCGCCTCGCTGGCGGGACTGGTGCAGATGCCCTCCTGGATGGCGATCTATGCGACCGCCAAGGCGGCGGTGATCGCGCTCAGCGAATCGATCCGCGACGATCTCGCGCAAGACGGAATCGGCGTGACCGTATTGTGTCCCGGACCGGTCAAGAGCCGCATCCACGAGCTCGGCCGCAACCGCCCTGACCGCTTCCAGCCGAGCCAGGCGTTCAGCGAGTCCGCCGAGCGGCTCGGCAAGCGGCAGGTGTCGGCGCTCTGGATGGAGCCCGAGACGGTCGGCGCGATGGTCGTCGACGCGATCCGCAAGAACCAGCTCTACTGCATCACCCACGGCGAATGGCGCGACGCCGTCGAGGCGCGCCACCAGCAGATCCTGGCGGCGATGCCGACCGAGGTGAATCCGGAGCTGATCGCGTCGCTGATGCCGAAAGAATAGAGACGGTCACCTTCCCAATCCGTTAGGGCTGAGCTTGTCGAAGGCGGTCCTTCACTTGATCCGCACGAGAAGGGAGGCTTTCGACAGGCTCAGGCCGAACGGGTTCGAGGGGATTCTAACCTACCTTCCCCAGCAATGCGTCGATCGCCTCGACCGCCTCGGGCTCGTCGAGCGCGGGAGCGTGGCCGACCCGAGGCACGGTGACCGTCTCCAGCTGCGGGTGCTCGGCCTTCATCCGCTCGGCGGTCTCGACGCTGAGCAGGTCGGAAAGCTCGCCGCGCACGAGGAGGGTCGGGGTTGCGGCGAGGCTTCTGAACGCCGGCCACAGATCGATGCCGCTTTCGCCGCCCGGCAGCTTGAACGGCTCGGCGAGACGCATGTCATAGTCGAGGACGATCCGGCCCCCGGGCGAGAGCTTGCACAGCCGCTTGGCGAAGGTCAGCCAATGGTCGAGATCCCAGTCCGGATATCGGTCCCGCTGCGCCTCGGCGAGCGCCCGCGCGGCATGGAGCCAGGTCGGCCAGTTCTGCGGCTTGCCGACATAGGAACGGATGCGGTCGAGCCCGCGCGGTTCCAGCACCGGGCCGATGTCGTTGAGCAGGGCCGCGGCGATCCGCTGGCTGTCGCTCATCGACAGCAGCATGGTGATGAGGCCGCCGAGCGACGTTCCGAAAAGCACGAAGCGATCGAGCGCAAGCTCGCGGATCAGCGCCTCGAGGTCCTGAAGGTAGGTCAGCGGCACGTAGGTCATCGGGTCCTTGGCGTAGGCACTCTCGCCGCGGCCGCGCAGCTCGACACAGATGACCTGCCAATCACCGGCGAGCCGCGCGGCAACCCCTTCGAAGTCGCGCGCGTTACGGGTCAGGCCGGGAATGCAGACGATCGGCGGGCGGGTCGTGTCGCCGGCATATTCGCGGTAGTGGAGCCTCAGCCCGTCGTTCGACCACCAATAGCCATCGGACCAGTCCGCCATGCCCATCCCCACGTCTCGCGCTCTTCCTATCGACTGATGGCGACACTTCCGCAACCCGCGCCCTATCGGGCCGAGCACGCCATCCTGTCGCTCGGCGAACCCTTTTACGACCCGGTCGAGGCGGCGGACTTCCCGAAGACGATCCTGCGCTTCCGCAACGACCGCTGGGCGCCCGCCGTCGGTCTCGACGGACTGAGCGACGACGCGTGGATTGCCCATTTCGGGCGGTTCCATCCGCTGCCCGACAATCTCGCCCAGCCGTTGGCGCTGCGCTATCACGGCCATCAGTTCCGCGTGTACAATCCCGACATCGGCGACGGTCGCGGCTTCCTCTTCGCCCAGCTTCGCGACGGCGCCGAAAGACTTCTTGATCTCGGCACCAAGGGCTCCGGGCAGACCCCCTACAGCCGCTTCGGCGACGGCCGGCTGACGCTCAAGGGCGGCGTGCGCGAGGTGCTGGCGACGGAGATGCTGGAGGCCCTCGGGGTCGAGACGTCGAAGACCTTCTCGCTGATCGAGACCGGCGAGGCGCTGGAGCGGAACGACGAGCCCTCTCCCACCCGATCGGCGGTGCTGGTCCGGCTCAGCCACGGCCACATCCGCATCGGCACATTCCAGCGGCTCGCCTTCTTCGGCCAGGTCGAGGAGATGGCGAGGCTCGTCGGCTATTGCTTGCACCATTATTACGGCGAGGCGGGCGAAGGCGACGGTGCGCCGGTGCAGCTGCTCGACCGGGTGGCGGACGGCGCGGCGAGGCTGGCTGCGTCCTATATCGCCGCCGGCTTCGTCCATGGCGTCCTCAACAGCGACAATATCGCGATCAGCGCGGAGAGCTTCGACTACGGCCCCTGGCGATGGGCGCCGGTCTGGGACGTCAATTTCACCGCCGCCTATTTCGACCATGCCGGTCTCTATTCGTTCGGGCGTCAGCCCGAAGCGATCCACTGGGACCTGCTCCAGCTTGCCCTGTCGCTGAGCAAGCTCGTCCCCGCCGAGACGCTGACGCCGGTGCTGGAGACTTTTCCGTCCCGGTTCCAGCAGGCGCTGCGCGATGCGATGTTCGATCGGCTGGCCATCGTGCCGGGCGAAATGGCGCCGGACATGGCGCTCATCGGAGCGATCGAGACGGCACTGGCCAGGCGGACCGTCGAGATCGACCGATTCTTCTTCGATTGGCGCGGCGGCAAGATTCGCGGCGACAGCCCGGCCGCGCAGGAATATGAGTCCGAGCCATTCGCCGAATTTCGCAACCTGATGGCCGGCCGAGCGCCGAGGCCAGGCGCGCTCGATCATCCTTATTGGTCCGACGAGGCGCCATGCTCGATGCATATCGACGAGGTCGAGGCGATCTGGTCGCGGATCGACGAAGCGGACGATTGGGCGGCGCTGGACGAGAAGATCGCGGCGGTCCGGCGCATGGGCGAAGCCGTGCGATCAAAGCTAGCCGCTTGAAAATTCTTACGCTCCCGGCATGAGAGTGCGATGGCCGAAACCCTGAACTCGATCGAGCCCGCCACCGGCGACATTTTGTGGACCGGCGCGTCGGGCGATCCGGACACCGAGGTTTCGGCGGCGAGGGGCGTCTGGCCCGCCTGGGCGGCAAAGCCGTTCGCCGTGCGCGTCGAGACGCTGCGCCGTTTCGCCAACCTGGCCCGCGCCCAGCTCGATCCGTTCGCCGACCTGATCGCGCGCGAGACCGGAAAGCCGCTGTGGGAAGCCCGCACCGAGGTCGAGGCGGTGATCAATAAGGTCGACATTTCGGTGTCGGCTTATGCCGAGCGGACGGCGCAGCGCCGGCTCGAAGGTGCGATGGGCGCGCGGGTCGCGGTTCGCCACAAGCCGCACGGCGTCCTGGCGGTGCTCGGCCCCTACAACTTCCCGGCCCACCTGCCGAACGGCCACATCGTCCCGGCTTTGATCGCCGGCAATGCGGTGGTGTTCAAGCCGAGCGAGAAGACCCCGGCGGTCGGCGAGTTTCTGGTTCGGCTCTATCACGAAGCGGGCGTGCCCGAAGGCGTCGTGCGCTGTGTCCAGGGCGGGCCCGAGGTCGGCAAGGCGCTCGCCGCCCAGCCCGGGCTGGACGGCCTGCTGTTCACCGGCTCGGCCCGGGCGGGCCTCGCCTTGCACCGCCAGTTCGCCGAGGCTCCGCAAAAGATCCTGGCGCTGGAGATGGGCGGCAACAATCCGCTGGTCGTCTGGGACGCCAGGGACCTGCACGCCGCGGCGGCGATGGCGGTCCAATCGGCCTATCTCAGCGCCGGCCAGCGCTGCACCGCGGCGCGGCGGCTGATCGTCCGCGACGGCGATCATCAGGAGCTGGTGGAGACGATCACCCGCATCATCGACCGGCTCATCGTCGATCACCCGCACGCCAATCCGGCGCCCTTCATGGGACCGGTGATCGACAATGGCGCCGCCGACCAGCTCCAGGAGGCGTTCCTCGAGCTGATGGGCCGGGGCGGCCGCGCGATCCGCCGCCTCGACCGCAAGACCGACGAGCTGCCGTTCCTGACGCCGTCGCTGATCGACGTCACCGAGGTCGAGCGGCGGGCGGACGTCGAGATGTTCGGACCGGTGCTCCAGATCGTCCGCGTCGCCGACTTCGACAGCGCCATCGCCGAGGCGAACGCCACGCGCTACGGCCTCTCCGCCTCGCTGATCGGCGGCGCGCCCGAGCTCTACGACCGCTTCTGGGCCGGCGTGCGGGCCGGCGTGATCAACTGGAACAGCCCGACCAACGGAGCGCCGTCCAAGGCGCCGTTCGGCGGCATCGGCCTTTCCGGCAACCACCGCCCGAGCGCCTATTATGCCGCCGATTATTGCGCCTATCCGGTGACCAGCTCCGAATCCGAATCGGCGCGCGCGACCATCGGCGTGGGTCTGAGGGACCCGACTGCCCCGGCGAATATCGAGGGGTAACTCATCCTCCCCGCGATTTCGCGGGGAGGGGGACCATGCGAAGCATGGTGGAGGGGTGCTTCCGCCGCAAGAACCTCTCCACCACCCTACGGGCGGTCCCCCTCCCCGGTAAATTCCGGGGAGGAACTAGTCGTCCGCCAGCCTTTTCGAGGCGTAGGTATATTCGAGCGCGAGCCGGCGGGCCGATTCGCGCAAGTTCGCCGCGGCCGAGTGGCCGCCGTCGATATTCTCGTAATAATGATAAGGCTGGCCGAGCTCGGCGAGGCGCGCCGCCGCCTTGCGGCCGTGGCCGGGATGGACACGGTCGTCCTTGGTCGAGGTCAGGATGAACGGGGTCGGATAGTCCCGCCCCGGAGTCAGCCGCTGCAACGGCGAATAGGCCTCGATCCACGCCCGCTGCTCGGCAATGTCGGGATCGCCATATTCGCCGACCCAGGAGGCGCCGGCACCCATCAGATGGTAGCGGAGCATGTCGAACAGGGGCACCTGGATGATCGCCGCGTTGAACAGGTCGGGCCGCTGCGTGATGGCGGTTCCGACCAGCAATCCGCCCTGGCTGCCGCCGATCACGCCGAGGCGGCGCGGACTGGTGACCTTTCGGCGGATCAGATCCTCGGCGACGGCGATATAGTCGTCCCAGGTGCGCTGCTTGTTCTCGCGCTGCGCCGTCTGGTGCCAGTCCGGGCCGAATTCGCCGCCGCCGCGCAGATTGGCGACGACGAAAGCGTTGCCCTGCTCGAGCCACAGCCGGCCGGTTGTCGCCAGATAGCTGGGCGCCATCGCCACCTGAAACCCGCCATAGCCGTTGAGCAGGGTCGGCGTGGAGCCGTCCATCGGCATGTCGCGCGGGCGGATCAGGAAATAGGGAATGCTCGTGCCGTCGCGCGAGACCGCCGCATGCTGCTCGACGACGTGGCCGGAAGCGTCGAAGCGCGCGGGCGTCGTCTTGATCGTCTCCAGCGCGCCGGTCGCGCCGTCATAGAACCAGAGCGTCGTGGGCGTCAGATAGTCGGTGACGGTGAGCATCGCCTCGGCGCTCTCGTCCGAAGCGGCCGAAATCGAGATGCTGGCATTTTGCGGGAGCGCCAGCGGCCGGCTGCGCCAGGCGCCGCCCTCGAAATCGAGAGCGAGCGCGCGGCCACGGACATTGTCGAGAACGCTGATCAGCAGTTGATCGCGAGTCGTCGCGAAATCGCTCAGCGTCTGGCGCGGGCCGGGCGCCCAGACGAGGCCCGGCCGCGCGCCGTTGGGATCGGCTTTCCACGCCTCGAGATCGTAGGAGATCAGCGAATCGGTGGCGAAGGCGAGGCCGGGGGCCGCTTCCCAGGCCTCCTGCAGCGCGAAGACGACCCGGCCGTCGACCAGCCCGACCGGTGCCGACTTCCTCGGCAGGTTCAGGCGAACCGGGCCGTCCTCCCGCAGGAGGGAATATTCGCGATCGAAGAAATCGAGGCCGCGCGAGACGCCGACGGCGTGGACCGTACCCGCCGCGTCGCGCAGGACGAAGGCGCTGACCGACACGTCCTGCGGCGTACCGCGAAAGACTTCCTCGGCTTCGTCGAGCGACTGGCCGCGACGCAGCCGCTTGACGACGAACGGATAGCCCGAGGCGGTCATCGTCCCCGGCCCCCATTCGCGCGCCACCAGGATCGTGTCCGCATCGAGCCAGGCGAAATTCTGCTTGCCGTCGGGCAGGCTGAACCCGCCTTCGACGAAGCGGCCCTCGATCAGGTCGAACTCGCGCACCACCGAAGCGTCGCGCCCGCCGTCCGACAGGACGACCAGGCAGCGCCGTTCCTCCGGCGGCAGGCAGGACAGGCCGCGATAGACCCAATTGGCATTTTCGGCGCGGGCGAGCGCGTCCACGTCGAGCACCGTCTCCCATAAAGGCGAGTCGGTGCGGTAGCTCTCCAGCGTGGTCCGGCGGACGATGCCGCGGACGCGGGTCTCGTCCTGCCAGAAATTGTAGAGGCCGCTGGGCCGCATCGACACAAGGGGGATGCGGTCGCCCGCGTGCAGGATCTCGAGCGCCTGATCGTGGAAGAAGGGGTAGCGCGGATCGGCCTGGAGCTCGCCGAGCGTGCGCGCATTTTCCGCCCGCGCCCAGGCGAGCGCGTGCTCGCCTTCTATCTCCTCGAGCCAGGCATGGGGATCGTCCGCGGGCGCGGCGGCCTTGCCGGTATCACCGTCCGAAGATTGCGCCACACCGATCGAGGCCGTGCCTTCCAACGCCAAGACTCCTGCCAACAGCTTGAGGCGAAATGCCATTCCTGCCCCTGCGCCGAGGGAGGGGAGGTAGGGTCGCGGGGTGCGGGTGACAATGGCCGGCGCCTCCCCTCGCCTTGGCAACGGAAGGAACTGTCAGCCCCTCACCTCCGGCAGATAGTCGGCATCGATATGGTCGGAGAAGCGGGTGATCTTGGCGTCGAACTTCATCTTCACCTTGCCGGTGGCGCCGTGGCGCTGCTTGGCGATGATCAGCTCGGAAAGCTGGTAGACGCGCTCCATGTCGCGGGCCCATTCGGCATAGGCTTCGTGGATCTTGACGTCGTCGCCCTCGACGGGGCGCTTGGGCTCGCGCGAGGCGACATAATATTCCTCGCGATAGACGAACAGGACGATGTCGGCGTCCTGCTCGATCGAGCCCGACTCGCGAAGGTCCGACAGCTGCGGGCGCTTGTCCTCGCGCTGCTCGACCGCGCGGCTGAGCTGCGAGAGCGCCAGCACGGGCACGCCGAGCTCCTTGGCGAGTGTCTTGAGCCCTCGCGAGATTTCGGAAATTTCCTGGACGCGATTCTCGTTCGAGCTGCGCCCGGTGCCCTGGAGCAGCTGGAGATAGTCGACGACGACGAGGCCGATGCCCTTCTGGCGCTTCAACCGCCGGGCGCGGGTGCGCAGGGCGGCGATGGTCAGAGCGGGCGTGTCGTCGATGTAGAGCGGCAGCGATTCGAGATCGGCGGCGGCCCGGGCCAGATTGCGGAAATCGAGCTGGCTGATCTTGCCCATACGCAGATTTTCCGAGCTGATCCCGGACTGCTCGGCGAGGATGCGGGTGGCGAGCTGGTCGGCCGACATTTCGAGGCTGAAGAAGGCGACTCCGGCGCCGGCCGACTTTTCCGGCGCGATGCCGTCCTCGAGATCGCGCACGTAGCGCTGAGCGGCGTTGAACGCGAAGTTGGTGGCGAGCGCGGTCTTGCCCATGCCGGGACGGCCGGCGAGGATGACGAGATCGCTATGGTGAAGGCCGCCGGTCTTGGCGTTGACCGTCTCGAGGCCGGTGGTGATCCCGGACAGGCCGCCGCCGGTGTTGAGCGCCTTTTCGGCCATCTGGACGGCCAGGCGCGTGGCCTGGGCGAAGGTCTTGACGCTGCCTTCGCCGCCGCCTTCCTCGGCCACGCGATAGAGCGCCGCCTCGGCCTCCTCGATCTGGCCCTTGGGCTCGACCTCCTCGCTCGTGTCGAGCGCCCGCTCGACCATCTCGCGGCCGACGCCGACCAGCGCGCGCAGCAGAGCGAGATCGTAAATCTGCTCGGCGAAGTCGCGCGCGCCGATGATGGCGGCGCCGCTGCCGGTGAGCTGAGCGAGATAGGCGGGACCGCCCAGCTCCTTCATCTCCTCGTCGGCCTCGAACAAG
>Ga0299914_10000344_pt1 | contig 27461 bp, 29 predicted proteins | sample RVTome_10_FD_201361 | JGI IMG/M metagenome (GOLD analysis project Ga0299914, IMG submission 201361) | Soil microbial communities from uranium-contaminated site in the Upper Colorado River Basin, Wyoming, United States - RVT153D57 (version 2) ... | reverse complement strand
ACAACCTCAACGAGGTCGTCGACGCCTGCATCCACGTCATCGACAATCCCGACGCCACCGTCGAAGAGCTCCTCGAATTCGTCAAGGGTCCCGATTTTCCCACCGGCGGCTATCTGGTCGGCACGGCGGGGATCCGTGACGCACTCCGCACCGGGCGGGGCTCGGTCAAGATCCGCGGTGTGTGCGACGTCCAGGAGATCAGGAAGGGCCGCACCGCCATCATCGCCACCGAGATCCCCTATCAGGTGTCGATGGAGCGGATCATCGCCAAGATCAAGGAGCTGGTCGACGGCCGCAGGCTGGAGGGGATCGCCGAAGTGCGCAACGAGTCCTCCGACCGGGCCGGGACCCGCCTCGTCATCGAACTGAAGAACACGGCTGTCCCCCAGGTGGTGCTCAACCAGCTCTACAGAAACACGCCTCTGCAGGAGTCCTTCGGCTACAACGTGGTGGCTTTGGTCGACGGGGTGCCGAGAACGCTCGACCTCTCCGAGCTGGTCGGCTACTACCTCGACCACCAGATGGAAGTGGTCGAGCGTCGGACCAGGTTCCGCCTCGACGAAGCACAGGCCCGGGCTCACATCCTCGAGGGCCTCATCATCGCCGTCGACAACATCGACGAGGTGATCAAGATCATCCGCGGCTCGGCCGACACCACTGCGGCCCGGGGCAACCTGATCGAGCGATTCGAGCTGAGCGAGATCCAGGCCAACGCCATCCTCGACATGCCGCTGCGTCGGCTCACCGCACTCGAAGTGGACAAGCTTCGCTCCGAGCTGGCCGAGCTGCAGACGTTGATTGCAGAGCTGGAGGCCATCCTGGCCGACCCCAAGCGCCGCTGGGCCATCATTCGTGACGAGTTGAGCGAGGTCAAGGAGAAGTACGGTGAGCCGCGTCGCAGCCGGATCATCCCCGACGAAGGCGACATGTCCCTCGAGGACCTCATCGCCGACGACGAGCTGATTGTCACCGTGACCGAGACCGGGTACATCAAGTCGGTCCCCGCCTCGACATACAAGACCCAGGGCAGGGGCGGACGCGGGGTGAAGGCGGCCGAGGTACAGGAAGAGGACGTCATCCAGCACCTGGTCCACACAACGGCCCACGCCTACCTCTTGTTCTTCACCAACAAGGGCCTTGTCCATCGGATCAAGGCGCATGCCATCCCGCGCCAGTCCCGCACCGCCAAGGGGGTTCTCACCCAGGCGGTCCTGCCACTAGAGCCCGAGGAGCGGGTGCAGGCCATCATCGACACCCGCAATTACGAGACCGGGCGGTACCTGGTGATGGTGACCAAACGGGGCCAGGCCAAGAAGACCGAGTTCAAGGAGTACGACTCGCGCAACCAGACCCTGGTGGCGATAAAGCTGCTCGACAACGACGAGCTGGTGACGGTCCGACCCACCAACGGCGAGAACGACCTGCTCATCTTCACCAAGGAAGGGATGGGGATCAGGTTCAAGGAGTCCGACCTGCGCGCCATGGGCCGGGGCACCCAGGGGGTGCGCGGGATCAAGCTTCGCGACGCCGACCAGGTCGTGGCGGCCGTGTCCAACGTAGAAGGCGACGAGGTCCTGCTCCTCACGTCCGGCGGTTACGGGAAGCGAACCGCCATCTCCGAGTTCCGGCGGCAGACCCGCGGCGGCATCGGCGTCAAGGCGTTCAAGATCACCCGGGTCAGGGGAAACCTGGTCGGGGCCAAGGCGGTCAGCAAGGACGACGACGTGTTCCTCATCTCCTCCAAGGGGATCGGGATCAGGACTCCCGTGGCCAAGATCAGCCGGCAGAAACGGGATTCGACCGGGGTCCGGGTGATCGACGTCGGTGACGGCAACGAGCTATCGGCCATCGCCATCGTCCATGACGTGGTCGACGACGCGGGAACCAGCTGATACCGCCTTGTCGTTGGACTAGTGCAGGCATCTTTTAGACTGCGCCGGTAATCCCCAGGAGCCCACATGGCAACCGTCCGCCGCGTCAGACGCATCATCCGCAAAATCGACCCCTGGACCGCGCTCAAGGTATCCGCCTTGGTCTGGGCGGTTCTCGCCCTGGCCCTGGTCCTGGGTGGCGTGATCTTCTGGTCGGTCCTGGAACGGGCCGGCATACCGCAGAGCCTGACCGACTTCATGGTCGAGATCACCCTCCTCGACGAAGGTGCGCAGCCGTTCGCCAACGTGGAGCAGTTCTTCCGGGTGATGATCTTTGGCTCGGTGGTGTGGTGGGTCACCATGACCGGGGCCACCGTCGCCGGCGCAATCGTCTACAACCTGGTTTCAGACGTGGTCGGTGGGCTCGAGGTAGTCGTTCTCGAGGAGACCCTGAACCCCGTGGTGGCACCCGTCCCCGGCCAGGTCCTCCATCCCCCCACCGACTACCGGCCCGGCAACGGCGCGATCACACCCCCACCGGACCACGCCGACATCCCCACCGAGGAAAGCCCCCGGGTCAGAACCTGATTCCTAATGCAGGGCGTCACATATACGTGACGCGTTGCATTCGGTTCGAACCTCAACGGTCCTCGGCCATGACCAGACCCATGGCCGTCGCCGTCTGAAGGTAGGCCAGGGCCGCCTCCCACACGGCCACCGCACCTTCTCCCACCAGGTCGATCCCGGCGGCGAGGGCGATTCCCGACATGAAGTCGCCGTCGTCGACGACGGCGACCCTCCGCTCCGCGCCCTCCGCGAGACAGGCAGCGAACCGGTCGGGTGACTTGGCCAGGGCGATACGCCGCCCCGCATACGACGTATCGGCCGTCTTGACGGCGCCGATGGGGTCGGGGAAGCGAACCCGGTGATCCGACCCTTCGTCGAGATCGGGATGTGCCAGCGCCACGATCCTGGGGTCGGGCTCGCGGGCCGCGAGGGCCAGGGAAAGCCCCGTCGGTGAGGCGCCCCAGACGGCAGCCCCTTCGGCGGGATCCTCCCCGTCCCAGATCAGGGGCACACCAAGACTTCGGGCGCGGGACGGAGCCTCGGTGCCGCTACCCACCAGGACGTCACAATCATCAGCGTCGGGGACGACGCGGAAGGTCCGGCTCCGTGCAGGTCCAACCACCACTACCTCGTCGACGGATACATGAGCGCTCAGTGAGTGTGCGGCCCTGACTGCAGTGTCCCCGCTGACGAGGACCCCGACCCTCACGATGGGTCGACTGGATTCCAGGCAGAGTCGGGGACCACGACCTCGCTGTCACGACGACGCAAGAAGAGGAAGGCGGCGATTGCGCCGACGATGATGAGGGGGGAGAAGCGCTTCACCAGGCCAGTGTACGGCTTTCACTCGGTTCCGGACGAGGCAGGCCCGCCGTACGCCCAGGCGTCGAGGGGGACGTCCCCGGCCAGGAGGGCGGCCGCCTCCACGGTATTTGCCCGGATCTCGATCACGTACTGGCCGGCATCGACGACCAGCCCCGAAGACGCGGCACCGCCGTCTGCGACCCGGTCGGCGATGAGCTCGGACCAGATCATGAGGTCGGAGAGCGGGAAGGGCACCTCGTGGACCACCAGATCGGGATCTCCTATCTGGGGGCAGGCGGCCTGCCAGTCGATCACCCCCACGTCGGTGAGACCGATGTGGGGCTCATCACCGGCCCGCCATGTACCACCCCACAACGACTCGATGTCGGGGACCTGAGTGAGCAGAACCGTGAACGGATCGGCCGACCCAGCTTCGCTCATTTCGATGGCGGAACAGGGCAAGTACTCGACGGTGGGCTCGGGTGGCAGCTTGGTCTCGGCGATCCCACAAGCGGCGAGGGCGACAGAAGCAAGGGCCAATCCCACCATTCCGGGGCCTCGGTTCGATCCTCGTCGCATGGGTGTAACCGTACGTTCACCCGAGCGCTCTAGGGTCGAAGTGATGAAACCAGGTGTTCTTTTCCTCTGCGTCCACAACGCCGGCCGGTCCCAGATGGCGGCCGGTTTTCTCAGGTCTCTGGGTGGAGAATCGGTTGAGGTGTTCTCGGCCGGGTCCGAGCCGGTCGAGACGGTGAACCCGACCGCAGTCGAGGCGATGGCCGAGGTGGGGATCGACATCGCCGCGGCGGTGCCGCGTCGCTGGTCCGACGCGATGATCAAGTCGGTCGACGTGGTCGTGACGATGGGATGTGGCGATACCTGCCCCGTCTTTCCGGGCACCAGATACGTCGACTGGGAGGTGAAAGACCCTTCTGGCAAGGGCCTCGACGAGGTACGGCCCATCCGGGACGATATCGAGCGACGGGTGCGGGGGCTGATGTCCGAGCTCGAACTCGACCCGGCTCGGTGACTCGTCTCAGAGTGAGGCGAGAGCCTCCAGGGCACGGTCGACCTCGGCGGTCGTGTTGTAGTGGACGAAGCCGATGCGGACCAATCCGCCCCGTTCGAGGTAACCGAGGCGCTCGATGGCGTTGAGGGCGTAGTAGTGGCCAGCCCACACGTAGATGCCCCTCCCCGTCAGGACGGCGGCAACCTCGTCCGCCGACACGCCGTCCACGGAGAGGGCGAAAGTGGCGACCCGGCGGTCGTCGGCATCGGGCACGCCATGGATCGTCACCTTGGCAAGTCCGGCGACCCCGCTGAGGAAACGCTGGGCCAGCGCTCGTTCGTGCCCGTGAATCCGCGCATAACCGGTTTCGAGGCGCGACCTGCGGTCGGCACCGCTGCCCAGCCCGGCGAGATAGTCGATGGTGGCGATCAAGCCTGCGATCGACTCGAAGCTCTGGGTGCCCGTCTCCAGTTTGCCGGGAGGATCCGAGGGGGCGGGTGTGACCTTGTAGAAGTCGAGCTCGCTGAGTAGATCGAACCTGCCGTAGAGGATGCCGGTGTGCGGGCCGAAGAACTTGTAGGCCGAGGCAACCAGGAAGTCGCAGTCGATGGCGCGAACGTCGAGGAGATGGTGGGGGCCGGCATGAACCGCGTCGAGGTAGACCAGGGCACCGGCCCCGTGCGCGGCTGCCGTGATCGTGGTCACATCGACCAGGGTCCCGATGGCGTTGGAGGCGACACAGGTGGCGACCAGACGGACCCGATCGTCGAGGAGATCGGCGATCGCCGCCGGATCGAGCACACCGGTCACAGGGTCGAAATGGGCGATACGGACTTCGACACCGGTGTCCTCGGCGGCCCGGACCCAAGGTGTGAAGTTGGCGTCGTGATCGAGACTGGTCACCACGATGGCATCACCCGGCCGCCAATCACGGGACAGGGCGCGACTCACCGCAAAGGTGATGCTCGTCATGTTCTGGGCGAAGGAGATCTCGTCCGGATCGGAGTTGAAGAACGCCGCCATCGCCTCCCGACCGCCGGCGGTCAGCGTCTCGGCAAGGCGGGAGCTGTCGAATCGGCCCCCGAGATTGCTCACACCCAGCCTGAGCACGTCGCCCATCGCCTCGATCACCCCTCTCGGGACCTGGGTGCCGCCCGGACCGTCGAGATAGGCAACCTCGCGTCCACCGGAAGTGCGGGTCAGGGCCGGGAAATGGTCCCGGATGGATTCGAGGTCGAGGGGAACGAGGGCATCGCTCATCGGCCTTGTGTAGCAGGTGGCCGAGCGCGCAGCTTCAGGAGCTGGTCAGGGAGGGAAGATCGGCGACACCGTCGACGGTCTGGCGGGCACTCGCCAACGGGAGCCGCAACTCGAAGATGGTCCACCCGTCCTGGCGAAGGTAGATGAGGTCACCATTCATCAGCCGGGCCAACTGCCGGGCCACGCTCAGACCGATGCCGAGGGCAGCAGGCTGTGACTCGCTCGAATGGGCCCGGTAGTACGGGGTGAAGATCTGCTCCCGGTCCTCCGGGGCAACACCGGTGCCGTTGTCGGCGACCTGGACCGTGACGTGGCCTTCGATTGCCCCCAGCCTCACCTCCACCTCCTCACCGCCGTAGCGGCAGGCATTGGTGACCAGGTTGCGCAGGATCTGCCGCACTCGACTCGGGTCGCCCAGAGCCCGGTAGGGATTGCCCCGCTCACCGAGGACCCGGACATTGCGGCAAGCCTCCCTCCCTCTCACCTCGAGGACCTGGGCAACCTGAGCCCGGGCTGATACCGGCACCTCGGTCACCACCACCAGGTCGAGCTCGGAGCGTGCCGCCACCAGGAGATCGTCGACGATCGAAGCCAGGTCGGCTGCCTCGCTCGCCACGCTCGCGATCATCGTCGCCTTGTCCTTGTCAGACAGGTCGTCTCCCTCCGCCCGGAGGAGCTCGGCGAAGCCGAGGACGCTGGTGAGAGGGGTGCGGAGCTCATGTCCCACCGAAGCCAGGAATTGATCCTTGGATTGGTTCAGCTCGCGCAGGCGGTCGAACTCGTGACTTGCCACTCGATCCTTGCGACGGCTTTCGAGTCCCCCGGCGACGAAAGCGGTGGCGAGCAGACCGCTGGCGAGGAGGAGCAGACTCGACTGAGGATTGGGGACCATGTCGGACCCGGCCTCGGGTGTTATCACGATCTGCCACACCCGGTTGCCGACCTCGATCACCCCGGGTCGTGTCGATGCGGGCAGTGGCCGGCCGGTGATATCGTTTACCGCCCATCCCAGCACCTGGTCGAGAGCCTCGGGGATCGCCCCTTCCATCATGTTCCCCAGATCCATCGCCGCCACCGCGTATCCGACCAGCGCCTCGGTCTCGGCGTCGGTGACCGGCCAGTACATCACGAACCCATCGGTTTCTTCCTCGGAGGCGAGCTGGGTGAACGGCGAGACAGCCGTGCCGCGGGCAACTCGCGCATGCTCCATCGCCTCGCGGCGTCCCGGATCCGACATGGAGTCGAAGCCTTCGATGCTCGCGAACGCGCTGGCGGGCTCGTACCACTGGAGTGGGACGTGGACACGACGCTCGGGTGCGGGCACACGCTGGCCGACCGGATCGATGTCGAAGACGGCGAAGCCGGGGGAGGTCTTGCGCATCTCCGATACATAGACGCCGCGGTTCCGCCCCATGACCAGCGGCATGTAGCCGATGGCGTCCATTCCCAAGGTCAGCTCCAGTTTCTTGACGAAGCGCCGAAACTCGATCTCGGTGACCTCGGTGCTGGCCTGGTACAGGCCGGCGAGGGATGCGAGACGAATGCGGGCTTCGGACAGCGCCCTCTCCGTCGAGTCGACCACGATCTCCGTGCGGCTGACGAGGGCAGAGTCGGCTGTTCTTTGCTCGACACTCCACAGCCACCATGAGCCGGCGAGGGAGAAGACCACGCCTGCGATGACCACCAAGATGATCGTCCTGCGTCGCGAGGCGTCGAAACGCCTGCGTCGCGGGGCATCTACCGACCGCTCCAGAATGTCAGTGAGCACATATAAGGATCGGCCGACGCGACCTTGCCCTTGAACGGTGGGTCTTGGTTGTTTTCGAGCCCGATCCGAAAGGACGAGGGCCCGGCTGTCACCCCACCTCCGCTTCGGCGCCGCTGGCCACGCCGACGACCGCGAGACCGGGCCGGATACGCAGCTCGGATCGTCGGAGCTCGCCGCCACAGTGCTCACATGCGGGGACCATCTGGGTCACCTCCCCGCACACGGTGTGGAACAGGTCACGGGGCTGCGCCTCCGTTGGGGGAACCCACCGATCTCCCCACCGCCACATGGCGAGGAGCACGTCGAAGAGGTCCTTCCCCGAAGTGGTGAGCACGTACTCGTCGCGGGGTGGGTGGTCCTGATAACGCCTCGTCTCCAGGATCCCGCCTCCCACCAGTCGGTCGAGACGGGCGGAGAGGATGTTGCGGGCGATGCCCAGGTCGTCGTGGAAGCTCTCGAACCGACGGACTCCCATGAAGGCGTCGCGCAGGATGAGCAACGACCAGCGGTCCCCGATCAGCTCGAGCGTGTTGGCTATGGAGCAGTCGAGGTAGTCGAGGTTCTTGGGCGCCGGCACGGGTCCATTCTATCGAGATGAGTTGCAATCTGCTATCCGCTGGATCTAGGGTAAGTTTTATGTTGATACGCACCGCTGGCAATCCCATTCCGAGGAGCGAGACATGAGAGTCCCGTTGGCGGTCCGTGCCATCCCCACAGTCGCCGAGCGGGCCTGGTTCACCCCACCTCGCCGTCCTCGGGAGCACACGCAGAGCTCGGATCCGGTCCCGGGCCGACCCATCCAGTTGACAGTGTCGGGCAAGCCCCTACGTGGCTTCGAAATGGGCGAAGGCCCGCTGGTGGTGCTCGCGCATGGCTGGGGTGGCACGGCGGCGAGCCTGAGTCGGATGGCGAGGGCGATCGCCAAAGCCCGCTTCAAGGCCGTCGCCCTCGATGCCCCGGGTCATGGCTCCGATCGCCAGACGACCTCCGACCTATTCCAGATGGCCGCCACTCTGGGCGCAGTCGTCGAGGAGTACGGCGATCCCAGGGCCGTGGTAGCCCACTCTTTGGGGGCGATGGCCTCATTGGTCGCCTTCGAGGATGCGCCACCGCCACGCGCCGTCTTCCTGGCTCCAGGTCTCGACGTCAACCAACTCCTCGACACGTTCTCTGCCCGGGCACGGTTGCTGCCTTGGACCAGCCGGTCGCTGCGACGCAGGATTCGGCGTTTTGTCGGGGAGAGATGGGCGACAGTCAGTGCGGGATCAGACCTCGCCTGGGGGGACACCAGTCTTTTGGTGATCCACGACCCGGATGATCAACAGACCCATTTCCACGCCTCGGCCGCCCTGGCCGCGAAAAGGCCCGACACCCGTCTGGTCGTAGCGCAAGGACTGGGTCACCGAGGAGTGCTGGAGGATCCCGAAATCGTGGACAGGATCGTTCGGTTCATCGCGGAGGAGCAGACGACTCCCACGTCACGATGACGTCTTCTCCCTGACCCGAGGGTTTTCCCTCGATGATCCGTTCTCGGCCTTCAGCTCGGAGATGGCCCGGGTGTGGTCGGCCCACCTGCGACGCAGCGAGACCCGTTCACTCGATGTCAGACCGCCCCACACCCCTTCGCTCTGGCGGGTCTGCATGGCGTAGGCGAGGCAGTCCTCGGTGACGGGACAGAGGCCGCAGACCTCCTTGACCCGGTGGATCGCATTGCTGTCTTCGGAGAAGGGGAAGAAGTCGATGTTGACCCCTTCCCGGCACAGGGCGGAGTCTCGCCACCCCGGGTCGGGTTCTCCGGGAAACGGATGATCCAGTGTTCTCTGTTCCAGGAGGGAGAGTGCTTGGGAGGTAACTGGCGACACGATGGGCCTCGATGTTCCATCTCGAGGGGAACCAGACCTCAGAACGATGGAGAGCTTGTAGAGGCGGGGGAGTTCGAGCCCGCGTTACCGATGGACGATGCTCGTTGCATCGCGGCAGTCAACATAGCATTGTCCCTCCGGAAGGCCAGAGGGAAAAGGCAAGGGATGGCTGCTGGCCCGCGGGCCGCAGCGTGGGTTGCCAGCTCAGTCGTCGGGCTCGTTGCTCAACAGCACGTCCCACTCTTCGATCGACTCGATCGTCAGCAGACCAAGCTCCGCCCACGGGTCGGGGGCGAGGCGATCTCGAACCTCTCCTTCGGTGCCCGACCTGACGACGAGACGCGCACGGTGTCGGGTGCCATCACCGATCGGGCCGCCGAGAACCACGAAGCCGTCGTCGGTGAGTGCGTTCATGAACGTCGCATGCCCTGCCCAGTTTTCCTGCTCGCGCATCGGCAGGGAATCGATCCACGCGGGTCCCTGCTCACAGACGACGACGTAATAGGCCATTGGGACGAATGTAAATGAGATATGCGGACGCACGCTGTCCGCAAAGCCGAGAAGGACGATGTGGATGACCTGCCACACCACCGGTTCTCCAGCGCTCAGTCCCACGGCGGTGGGTTGTGGACCCAGCGTCCGTCGACCATCGTTGCGACGACCCTGATGCTGGCGAGGTCGTCGGACGGACAGGTGACGGGATCGCGGTCGAGAACCGTCAGATCGGCAAGCTGTCCGGGGACGAGCCGGCCCCGATGACGTTCCTCGCCGCAGAGCCAGGCCGGCCACACGGTGCTCGCTTCGAGAGCTTCGACCACGGTCAGCGCCTGTTCCGGTCGCCACGGTCCGCGTTCGTCGAGGGTTCGAGCCACCGCGGCGCGGATCCCTAGCAGCGGGTCGAACTCGGTGAGTGGTGCGTCGGAGCCGTTCACGATCACAGCCCCCGAGTCCGAGAGCGTGCGAAACGCGAAACTCCCCTCTGCCAGCGAGGGCGGTAGGCCATCGACCGCGTCGCGCGAGAGCACGCCGTCTGTGAACTGGACGGAGCAGGCAACTCCGAGCGCGGCGAAGCGTGGCACGTCGTCGGGATCGAGATGCTGGGCGTGCTCGACGCGTTGCCTGAGCCCGCGCGGTCGCCATGCCTCGCTCGTGGCCTCTAATGCGTCGAGCGCGATCCGGTTGGCCATGTCGCCGATGGCGTGGACAGCGACTGGCCAGCCCGCGGCGCTCGCCTCGTAGATGATCGAGACCAGATCCACCGCACTCGTCGTCGTGACTCCCCCTCCTCCCAGCATCAGCGCCGTGCCCGACCCGAGGCTGCCGTCGACGAAAAGCTTGATGTAGCCGACGCGGAGAAAGTCACCCTCAGCGCCTGCTTTGTGCATCCCCTCATACGCTGTCATCTGCTCCGGGGGCACCGACTGCCAGACTCGGAGACCGAGCTCTCCACGATCCCGAACCCTCTCCCAGATCGCGGGTGCTCCGATCCAGCCGTCCTTGTCGTGGATGGCGGTAACCCCGCGCGAGTGCGCAACGTCGATCGCCTCGATCACGGCGTCGGCGTACTCGTCGATCGAGAACGCGAGCCAGCGCTCGCGGAAGCGAAACGCTGCTGCCTCGCGGAGGATGCCGGTCGGCTCACCTCGCTCGTCGACCTCGACGGTATCGCCGTCGGCATCGAGCTCGCAAGCCACTTTGGCGATCCCCTCCGAGTTGAGCCAGAACGTATGCATGTCCTTCGACCAGAGGGCGGTGGGTACCGCCCCCGTCGCTCCGTCGAGGACGTGTCGCGCCCGAGACCCGGTGGCTGGGAGGAGGTCCCCGGCCCACCCGTAGCCGACGAGCCAGCGATCTAGCGGCGTCTCGGCGGCCGCGGCGGCAACAAGCCCCAACATGTCAGGGAGCGATGTGCAACCTTCGAGGCTGACCCAGCGGCGGATGATCGACCAGGTAGGGAAATGAACGTGTGAGTCTGTGAATCCGGGCACCACGCAGCGCCCGCCGAGGTCGATACGGTCCTGCCGGCCCACACCCAGCGGCTCGCTTCTGACCACCGCTCCTTCGACTATCAGCTCGTCGACGGTCGGCCGAGACCGCTCCAGCGTCCGGATTGTGCCGTTGGTCAGAATCACGTGTTGCCTTGCCTTACGACCCGTCTGATCCAAGCATGACGCCTGTTTACACTCCTGTTGGTCTGGTTGAAAGGGCCACTGCCATGGAAGTCGATGAGGCCAGTTGGCTCCACCTCGAGCCTCGAACGGGGGAGACGCTGCGTGGGGCCCTCGAGCGGACTCTGCGCGAGGCGATTCTCTCGGGGGCCCTGCGGGAGGGGGTGAAGCTCCCGCCGTCGCGGGCGCTGGCCCGGGAGTTCGGCGTTTCGCGCGGGGTCGTGACCGATGCCTACGAGCAGCTCGAGGCCCAGGGCTTCTTGGTCACCCGTCCACGCGCTGCGACGCTGGTCGCCCCGATCGCACGGCGCGACGCGGACCGACATCAGCAGGAGCCGCCCGCCGCGACGCCGCGCTACGACTTCACGCCCACGACACCTGACGTATCGCTGTTCCCGCTCAGCCACTGGCTTGGCGCTGTGCAACACGTGGCACGTCATGTGCCGAGAGCGACACTCGGCTACGGGGAGCCGCAGGGCGAACGTGCCCTGCGCGAGGCTCTGGCCGATCACCTTGGCCGCACACGTGGAGTAATCGCCGATCCGGAGCAACTCCTCATCGTCCAGGGAACGGCGCAGGGAGTCGACCTGATCCTACGAGTCCTGCTGACGCGAGGCGCTTCGCGGTTCGCCGTCGAGGATCCATCGCACACAGCGCAGCACCATCGGATCCGCGCGTTGGGTTTTGAGCTGCTGCCTCAGCCGGTGGACGACCACGGACTGGTGTTGAGTGGTCTCGACGCCGACGCCGACGCAGTCCTTGTCACACCCGCCCATCAGTTTCCTGCAGGGTGTGTTCTCAGCGGCGAGCGCCGCCGCGAGCTCCTGGCCTGGTCGCGCAAGTCCGACGGTCTGATCATCGAGGACGACTACGACAGTGAGTTTCGGTACGATCGTGAGCCGGTGCGGACGCTCCAGGGCCTGGCGCCGGAGAACGTCGTGCATATCGGCACCGTATCGAAGACTCTGGTGCCGGCGTTGAGGCTGGGATGGCTCGTCGTTCCGCCATCGCTGATCGAAGAGGCCCGGCGCGCGAAGGGGCTGATCGACGACTTTTCCCCGGCACTCGATCAGCTGACCCTGGCCGAATTCCTGAGGCGCGGACACTATGACCGTCACGTGCGCCGAGCCCGCAAGGTCTACCGGGCACGTCGAGACCGATTGATCGCCACGCTCGAGACTTGGCTCCCCGAGCTGTCGATTGAGGGCGTCGCCGCAGGCGTGCACCTCTTGCTTCGGCTCCCGGACGGGGTCGATGACGGTGCGATTGCCGAGGCGGCGCGCCGGGCGCGGATAGCGGTCTCGCCACTCTCGAGCTTCCTGCTCACCCCGGCGGCGTCCGGTGGCCTGGTCATCGGCTATGGCTCTCTCCAGGAGTCTGCGATCGAGGAAGCCACGCGGGCGCTCGCCCAGGTGATTCGAACCCAGATCTGAGGCTGGGATCCTGGCCCTATGAAAACGTGCTCGCGTGGCTCTTCCCGCGAGCCAGGATTCGCGCGACGATCTGCCACCATGAGCAAGGCGGCTTCCAGTCGCGTCATTGTGAGACGCGGCCCCGAGAAGGGGCGATATGACCGCGAGACGATAAACGCGATTCTCGATCGCGCCCTCGTCGCACACGTGGCGTTCGCCACAAGCGACCATGAGATCTATTGCATTCCGACGCTCTTTGCGCGGGTCGGCGACAAGATCTATATACACGGCTCGAAAGCCAGCCGGACGCTGCGGGCTCTGGCCGCCGGTGCGCCCAGTTGCGTCACCGTCACCGTTCTCGATGGGTTGGTGCTCGCCCGCTCTGCTTTCGAGCACTCCGCGAACTACGAGTCGGTGATGGCCTTGGGGAGGTTCACTGCTGTGGACGACGACGACGAACGCCTGGCCGCCCTCGAGGCATTCACCGAGACCCTGCTGCCGGGGCGTTGGAGCGAGGTGCGCCAGCCGAGCCGTAAAGAGCTCAAGACGACGTCGATCCTCTCCATGCCGATCTCCGAGGCGGCGGCGAAGGTCCGCTCGGGACCTCCCGACGATGACGACACCCCCGACGCCGAGATCGAGACGTGGGCGGGAGCGGTCCCGCTGGAGATGTCGTTCGGCACGCCTGTTCCCTCACCGGGTTTGAGGGACGGCATCGCGATGAGTGAGAGCGTGAGGCGGCTACTCGACGCCGGGCCCGCCCGGATGAGGTCGTGAGCTTCATGGAACATGTAGTTATGAGAGAGGAGTGGGTGTGAGCAGCACTCGGCAGAACAGATTGTGGTCCGCAGCAACGATTCTCGTCGTTGCCGCCCTCGTCGCAGGCTGCGGCGAATCGGCCGGCGACGGAGCGACGACGGTGCCGGCTGAAGGAGACCAGCCCGAGCTCAAGCTCGCCGTTGTCACGTCGCTATCGGAGCCGGGCGTTTTCGAGCTCGGAACAGAGCAAGCCGACGCAGTTCAAGCGTGCGTCGATTGGAACAATGCAAACGACACCGGCGTCACCATCGATCTGGTCGGGATCGAGGATGACAGAGGCGACCCAGCTGTCGCGCGAGCTGCCGTGAATCGCCTCATCGGCGAAGGTGCGCACGCCTTTGTCGGGGACATCACCAGCGCCCTCTCGGAGGCCGTCCTGCCACTGATCGACGAGAATGAGGCGTTCTTCGTGCTCGGGACCTCGTGGGCGGACGAACTGACCGGACCCGACCATCCGACGGTGTTCCGGGTCGGGGTTGCGAACAGTTCGCTGGCCACGGACGGGGTCCTCCCGTACCTCACCGACCTTGCCGAGAGCGAGGGGGTGAGCAGCATTGGCATCCTGGCCGAGGACTCCTCGTTCGGACGCGGTCTGCTCACTGCTCTCGAACAGGGAATCGAGGAGAGGCTGCCGGAGGGAACCGCGGTTCACTCGGAGATCTATCCCGCCAACAGCACCGATGTGACACCCCAGCTACTGGCGCTGGGGGGAGCCTCCCCGACCCCGGAAGTGGTGGCGATCCTGGCTGCCAGCGCGGCTCGAAACCTGGCGATCCCGCAGGCATTCGAGGTCGGGCTTGCACCGGATGCAGAGCTACTTGCGAGCTGGGATTGGCCCACATATGGGGACTTCTGGGAGGTCGCCGGTGACCGCGGAGTCGGCGTCAGATTCGTGGCGTTCGAAACGCCGGAACGAAGCGCGACCGCGGAGGCCGCTGTGATGACCGAGGCGCTGGGCGAGGAAAGCTCGATCTGGGCGAAATGGGCCTGGGATGCGTGCCGGACTCTCGCGGAGGCCGCCGCCGACGCGGGCACGGTGGAGCGTGAAGCACTCCAAGCAGCGATCGAAGAGCTGTCCTTCGAAGGCGCTACGGGTCTCATCGACTTCGCGACCGAGGATGATCGGTACCACGACCGGTCCGGCATCCCGATGTATATCGTCTCGTTTGGAGAGGAGAATGCAGCGTTCGCGGACGCGGAGCTGGTGTACAGCGCGGGATGACATCCTGTAACCCGTTCGGGGAACGGACGAGACGAAGAGCCGGGTGACCTGAATGCAGGCAGTGGTGGTCGGGTTGTTGATGGGCGCCGTGTATGGCCTGATGGCCCTCGGCCTGGCGCTCCTTTTCGGGGTCATGCGGACCATCAACTTCGCCCACGGCGCCATGTTCACGCTCGGCGGCTACGCATTCGTCGTCGTCTCCGAGGCGACGGGTGTCCCGTCTGCACTCGCGGTGCTGGCGGCCCCGGTGGCCGCGTTCGCCGTCGGCTGGCTCGTACACGCATCGCTGCTGAGCCCGCGCCCGGACTCGAACGTCCGCTACACCGACTATGTGCTGATTGTGACGTTCGCAGTCACGATCGTGATGGTCAACGGAGCGACGATCGTTTTCGGGCCGCAGTTCAGGAGGCCCCCGAGCATCTCCCCCGAGACGGTGCAGGTGCTCGACCTAGCGCTCGGCGCTGACCGGTTCGTCGCCGCCGCAACTGCCGTGCTCGCGGCGGCGGCGCTCTGGGTCGTGCTCCGGTACACCTTCACTGGCCGGGCCTGGCGTGCGATGGCGCAGAACCCTATCGGGGCAACGGTCGTCGGGATCGACGAGAAACGGGCGCACCGTTCGGCGTTCGCGACCGCGTGCGGGCTGGCTGGCGTCGCCGGCGGCGTGCTCGCTCCGCTGACCTCGGTGTTCCCGAACAGTGGCGTGACGCCGCTCCTGATCAGCTTCGTTGTCCTCGTCATAGGTGGCCTCGGGTCAATGGCGGGCGCGCTCCTCGGAGGGCTCCTCGTCGGCGTCGTCACTTCGCTTGGCGTCGTCTACGTCTCTTCCGCCTATTCCGACATCTATGCGTACGTCCTGATGCTGGCGGTTCTCTTGATCCGGCCGGCCGGACTGCTCACACGAGCGACCCGAACCTACTGACGATGGCTGAGCTCGCCCTCGACGGAACCGGTCTCGTCAAGTCCTTCGGTGGGATCACCGCGGTTGGGGGGGTCAGTATCCAGCTCGCTGCCGGCCAAATCGTCGGCGTGCTCGGGCCCAACGGCTCGGGCAAGACGACGCTGATGTCCATGCTCGCCGGACTCGTGCGCCCCGACCGGGGGAGGGTCGAGGTGACCGGGCGCGACGTCACCCGTTCCGCACCCTTCAGCCTGAAGCGCCGGCCGGTGGCCTGCACACTCCAGAACCCGAGGATCTTCGCCTCGCTCACCGTGAGAGAGAACCTCGAGCTCGCCTTGTACGCAAAGCGCCGCCACGGCCCATCGGCGACTTCCGGGATCAACGAGATTCTCGAGCGCCTCCACCTGGCGTCCGCCGAGTCGATCCGCGCCGGGGAGCTCTCGGGCGGGCAACGAAAGCTCGTGGATCTCGCCCGCGCCCTGGTCGTGCGCCCGCAGGTGCTGCTTGCGGACGAGCCCACGGCCGGAGTCAGCCATGCTGCCCAGGCTTTCATGACAGAGGCCCTGAGCGACGCCGCCGATCAGGGGACTGCGGTGGTGCTCGTGAGCCATGACCTGCCATGGACGTTCTCGATATGCCGGAGAATCCTGTTCCTGACACGTGGCGAGCTGTTGGTGGAGGGCACCGTCGACGAGGTCCGAAACGACCCCCGGATCACGGACGCCTATCTGCGATGAGCACGACGCTCGAGGTTCACGGCTTGGTCGCCGGATATGGCGGGCTGCCGATCGTCAACGGTGTCAGCCTGACTGCCGAGGCGGGAGCCGTGACGGTCGTCATCGGGCCGAACGGCTGCGGGAAATCGACAACGATGAGGGCCCTCGGTGGACTGCTGCCGATCAGCGGGGGCCATGTGCGGCTGGTCGCCAACGAGATCCCGACCGAACTCGGGACGATGTCAGCAGCGGAGCGCCTGGCGCTCGGCCTCAGCTATGTCCCGCAGGAGCGAACTGGCTTCCTCGATATGTCGGTGCACGAGAACCTCTCTCTCGGCGGCTGGCTCTGGCGTCGTGACCACGCCGAGCTCGCTCCGCGTCTGGCCCGCGTCTACGACGCGCTGCCGAGTCTGGGCAAATGGCGCAACCGCCGGATGGGTCTCCTGAGCGGCGGGCAACAAAAGCTGGTCGAGCTGGGGCGTGCCCTGGTGAGCACTCCGCGGGTGATCCTGCTCGACGAGCCGACCGCTGGGGTGGCACCGGGAGCCGCCACGGAGCTGCTGGAGCTGCTGCGCGGGATCGCCGAACGAGACCAGGTGGCGGTCCTGATGGTCGAACAGAACCTCGAACCCGCGCTGGAAGCGGCCGACCACGCCTACTCCCTCGTCGCCGGGCGAAATTCGACCGAAGGACCGGCCGGCGACGTGCTCGATCGCCTTCCGGAGATCGTCGAGAGCTGGCTGTGGGATTGAGACACCAGATCGACAGGGCTTCGGCCGGCCTCTTCCCCCGGCACGCATGGCGGATAGCGGTCGGAGCCCTATTGCTGAGCGCGGTGGTCTTGCCGCTGCCGGCCGATAGCGTCGGGAGGGATCTTGCCGTCCGGATCACCTATTACGTGCTGCTCGTCGCGAGCTGGAACGTGCTTGCCGGCTATGGCGGCCTGTACTCGTTCGGACACGTCGCCTTTGCGGCGATCGGTGCGTATTCGACGGTCATCCTCGCCGATTGGGAGGGACTCAATCCCGCGTACGCATTCCTGATCGGCGGTGGAGTCGCCGCCGCCGTCGGCATCCTGCTCGGCCTCCTTTCGAGCCGGATTCGAGGTCCCTACCTCGTGGTGGCATCGTTCGGCCTGCTCGTGGCCGTGCAGACCATCGTTCTGGCCAACCCTTCACGGACCGGCGGCGCGGGAGGCTCGGTCGTGCCGGAGCTGTTCAGCGCCCCGGATCGCGAGCTGCGCTACTACCTGATCGGCCTCGTACTGGTGGGGGTGTTCTTCGGGGTCTCGATCATGTTGCTGCGCTCTCGCGCCGGCAAGGTGATAGCGGCTCTTCGCGACGACGAAGACGGGGCGGTGGCGATCGGGATCAATCCACTGCCTTGGAAGACGGCCATTTTCGCCTACACCTCGATGTGGGCGGGGATTGCGGGCGTCTTCTACGCTCACTACACCGGTTTTGTCACCCCGTCGATCGGTGGCGTCCCCGAGATGTCGATCGTCGTTGCGATGGGGGTCGCCGGTGGGCTTGGAACCCTCGTCGGCCCGATAGTTTCGACCGGGGCCCTGCTGTACATCAGCGACAAACTGCGCGTGATCGGCGAGGGCTACTCAACACTTCTGTTCGGTGTGGTCCTCCTCTTTGTGGTCGTCGTGGTGCCCTGGATCAGGCGAAGGATGCGAGCACGGCCATCGCAAACCGAGGCGCCGCTGCCGGTGTCGGTCGAGGAGTTCGAGGCCGTCACCGGTCCCGGGACAGGAGGGGTACGACCATGACGTTCGACGAGGCGACCGGGCGGAAGAGGATCCTGGAGCGGACTCGCATGCAAATGCAGGCAGAGGGCCTCGACGCCTACCTCGCGTACACGCCGTCGAACAATCACTACTGCACGGGGTTCGTCTCCTGGTTCGTCGGCGAGCACTGGCGATTCCATGGCGGTCAGCTCACCTTGATTCCCGCCGACCCCGACGTTCCCGCTGCGCTGATCCTGCCCGAAGCGGAAGCTCCTCTAGCTCGTCGCTCGACGCGAATCGACGACGTGCGCGGCTACGGGATGTGGATCGAGACGCGCGAGCACGACGTGATTGCGACACCACCGTCACCGGGCGTGGCGCCCTTGGAGCGAACGAGTTGGTGGGAGCCGGAGGAGCAGGACGCGATTCTGCGCGACGTCCTTGGTGAGCGCGGGCTGCTCGGCGGCCGGATAGGCACCGACCTCTCGTTCGCGATGCTCGATTCCGCGGAACGATTCCGCCGGCTCGCCCCAACGGCCCGCTGGATCGATTGGTCGGCTGCGATGTTCGAGTTGCGCGCGGTCAAACAGCCGTTCGAGATCGACCGCCTCGCCCGGGCCGTCGAGCTTCAAGAGTCAGCTTTCGAAGTTGTCCGTGACAGTCTCGAGGAAGGGATCACGGCGAGCGACATCCGCAATCTCTATTCGCGTGCGATCCTCGACGCCGCTGGTGCCAGCCATCGCTACCCGGACTTCGCCGACAGCTGGATCCTGGTCTCCGTGGGCAGCGATGACGGAATCGGGGGCGATGAATCGGGCCGAAAGCTGGCGAAGGGTGAGCTGGTGACTCTCGATGGAGGGGTGAGGGTGGGCGGATACAAGAGCGATGGGGGGCGCACATTCGCCTTCGGGCAGCCGCCCGACGTAGCTCGCCGATTCCACGAGACGCTGCTCGCAGCGAACGACCTGGCGTGCGCCGAGTTGGTTCCGGGACGACCGATCGCGCGGGCGTTTCACGCCGCGGAGCAGCACATGCACACCAACGGGTATCCCCAGTACTGCCGCGGCCAGTACGGGCATTCGATCGGGCTCGAGCAGTTTCCCGAGGAACCCCCCTATATAAGCCGCGACGAGACGCGCGAGGTCGAGACCGGGATGGTGCTCGCTGTCGAGACGCCGTACTACGGCACCGATCTCGGCGCCATGACGATCGAGGACATGATCCTCGTCACCGACGACGGACCGGAACCGATGCACCGTGCGCCGCGTGGCCTCGTGGTCGTCGACTGAAGCTGTGACGCAGATCACCCCGACCGAGGCCATGCCAGAAGCGTGGAGCGCGCAGTTACCGGAGCGGCTTCTGCTGGGGGCCGGACCGAGCGTGGTCCCTCCCAGAGTCTATGAGGCGATGGCGCTCCCCACGATCGGTCACATGGACCCCTTCTTCGGGCAGGTCATGGAGGAGACCGCCGCCCTGCTCCGCGAGACCTTCCGCACCACCAATCAGGCGACGTTCCCGGTATCGGCGACCGGTAGCGGAGGTATGGAGACAATGATCGCCAACCTCATCGAACCCGGCGATCGGGTGATCTGTGGTGTCGCCGGCGTTTTCGGAGAGCGCATGGCAGATGCGCTCGGGCGCCATGGCGCTGAGGTGCTCTGCGTCGAAGGAGAGTGGGGGAGGGCGCTCGACCTCGAGCGACTCCACGAGGTTGGCTCGGCGGATTACGACGCGATGGTTCTCGTCCATGGAGAGACCTCGACCGGTGTCGCGCAGCCGCTCGACGGACTCGCCGACCTCTGCCGGGAGCGGGACGCGCTCCTGCTCGTCGATTGCGTCACCTCGCTCGCTGGGCATCTGCTGGAGATCGACGCCGCCGGGGTGGATGCCGCGTTCAGCGGGAGTCAAAAGTGCCTCAACTGCCCACCCGGCCTCGCTCCGCTCACGATCGGAGAGCGGGCGATCGAGCGGATCACGGGATCACCCCGGTCGTGGTACTTCGATCTCTCCGCGGTCCTCGGCTACTGGTCCGAAGGCACTGCCAATCGCGTGTATCACCACACCGCGCCGATCAACATGATCTATGCGCTTCGTGCCGCCCTCGAGCTCATCCATGAGGAGGGTCTGGAGCAGCGTTGGCGACGCCACACCCGGGCGCACGCAGCGCTCGCCGGCGCCCTTGCCGAGCTGGGTCTCGAGCGCGTCCCGCCTGAGGACGAGGCCCTTCACTCGTTGCTCGCAGTGCATGTTCCCGACCATCTGGATGAAGCTGCCGTGCGCGGAGCCCTCCTGGAGGAGGATGGGATCGAGATCTCCGGCGGGCTCGGGCGGCTCGCTGGGCGGATCTGGAGGATCGGAGTCATGGGGGCAGGTGCGCAGCGCGAAGTCCAAGAGCGACTGGTCACCACCCTTGCCCGCCGTATTCAAGCTTCTCCGGCCGACGCACTTTCGGCCCTCGAGGACGGCTGGCGTCTGTAGCCTCGCCGACCGCGACAGGGCATCACCCCGCCCATCGTTGCGGCGCATCTCCTGCCTCCATCGCCCCACCCGACCGACCGGGACCTGTGGATGGTTTGTCCCGGTGGGATCGAATCGGTGATTCGTCTCTTCTCAGATACAGAATCAGTCCGGCGATTGCTCCGTAGATCAGTGGTGGGATCGGCGTAGTGGCCAGGACCGTCACGTTGATCGCGGCGGCACCTGCCAACAGGACACAAAGCCCCGCCGAGGCCAGCCAACGTACCCGTGGGATCAGTAGACCGACTGCGCCGGCGAGCTCCGCTGTTCCGACGAAGACCCGAAGCCATTGCCCGGCGCCGACGTCGGCGAACAGCTCGATCATCACCGGATCACCGGTGACTTTGAGGATTCCGCCTCCGCCAATTGCCAAGGCGAGGAATGCCTGAAGGATCCATGCCACGACTCGTGTCGGCCGCGGGCGTGGTTTTGTCCGAGCAGTGTGGCTGCTCATGGTCAGTCTCCCTTCGACTGGTTCTGACGGTGGAGACGTCGAACCAGGGACGAGACTCCGGACGTGGGGATCGAGAAAACCTGGATGAGTCGGGGCTGAGTTGGCGGCCCGACCGTTGAGATATGGCGCTGAGAAGCGTTTCTCCGGATCTGCGCCATAATGGCACTTGACTTGGTGCCGCTCGTGTGCCAGAGTGGCACCATGGATTTGAACAGATACGTCGAGAGTCTGCGGGAGTCGTTGGCTGTCGCTGCTCGCGCCGGTGGTGACGATGCAGAGGAGTTGGCGGCGCGGCTCACCGCCCCGCTCGACTCGGCTTTGCGTCTCGTCCTGCTGGAGGCCCTGTCGGCAGCCGCCGACGAGATCACCCGGGAGATTGCGCCCGGCGCCGTCGAGGTGCGGCTCCGGGGAGGAGAGCCGGAGTTCGTCGTCATCCCGTCTCCGGCGGAGCAGGATTTCGAAGAGGTCGTCCCCGTCGGGGGAACCGAGCCCGATGCTCGGGACATCGAGGATGGCGGCACGGCCCGGCTCAACCTGCGGCTGCCGGAGACACTGAAACAACGGATCGAGGAAGCCGCCGGCGCCGAAGGTCTCTCCCTGAACGCCTGGCTGGTGCGCGCCGCCACAGCGGCGCTGCACTCGCGGCCCCGTCTGAGCGGGTCCCGGCCTTTCGGAGGCGACCGGTACACCGGGTGGGTGCGCTGATGCCGACATTCCAAACCTCGCACCCGATCTCGGTCGAGCTCGACGTTGTCGCCGGCTCTGTGCACGTGATCGCCAGCGAACGAAGCGACACCACGGTCGTGGTGAATCCCAAGAACCTGTCGGAGAAGGCCGATGTCGAGGCCGTCGAGAGGACCACGGTCGAGATGGCGGATCGGAAGCTGGTCGTCAAGACACCGAAGAGGGGGATCGGAAGCCTCGTCGGGCTCACCAAACCTGGCTCGGTGGACGTGACCATCGAACTACCGGAGAAGTCCTCCCTGGAGGTGACGACGGGGATGGGTGACGTCAACGCCGACGGTGTGTTCGGCGACGCCACCGTGAAGAGCGGGGCCGGCGCCATCCATGTCGACCGGGCAGCGGCCGTCCGACTCAAAAGCGGGGCGGGCAGCCTGAGTGTCAACCATTGTCGTGGAGACGCTCAGGCCACCACTGCCGGCGAGATGTCCATCGGGCACATCGGCGGGGAGGCGGAGATCAAGAATCTCAACGGGAAGACCCGGATCGGCGAGGTGGGGGGCGGGATCAGTGTCGTCTCGGCCAACGGAGACATCGGCATCGACCGGGCGCGCTCGCACGTGTCGGCCAGGACCGCAAACGGGAACATCGTCGTCGGTGAGGTCGGCTCCGGTGAAGTGAGCCTCGAGTCGGCGTCGGGCGGCCTCGAAGTCGGCATCGAAGACGGGGCCGTGGCCTGGCTCGACGTGAGTACCAAGTTCGGACGGGTGCACAACAGCCTCGAAGCCACCGGGAGTCCGGATGAGGCAAAGGGTCGGGTGGCGGTTCGCGCCCGCACCTCTTTTGGCGACATCCAAATCCACAGGTCGTCGATGGATCAACAAACAGGAGAGACATGAACACTTCAGCGATCGCAGTCACCGGGCTGCGCAAGTCTTACGGGGACAAGGTGGTCCTCGACGGAATCGACCTCGATGTGGCAAAGGGATCGGTCTTCGCCCTGCTCGGTCCCAACGGAGCCGGTAAGACGACGGTGGTGAACATCCTGTCCACTCTCATCGGCTTCGATGAGGGTCACGTCGAGGTCGCCGGACACGATGTCATCAGCGACCCGGATGCGGTGCGTGCTGCCATCGGCGTCACCGGTCAATTCTCGGCGATCGACAACCTCCTCACCGGTGAGGAGAACCTGATGCTCATGGCCGACCTCTTCCATCTCCCCAGAGCAGAGGGGCGCCGGCGCGTGGACGAGCTGCTGGAGCGCTTCGACCTGGTCGACGCGGCCACCCAGATCCCGGCGACCTACTCGGGCGGGATGCAGCGTCGTCTCGACCTCGCCATGGGCCTGGTCGGCTCCCCGCGGATCGTATTCCTGGATGAGCCGACCACCGGGCTCGATCCACGGGGTCGACACACAGTGTGGGAGAGCATCCGCAAGCTCGCTTCGGACCAGGTGACGGTCTTTCTCACCACCCAATATTTGGAGGAAGCCGACCGGCTGGCCGACCGGATCGCCCTTCTCGATGGCGGGGAGATCGTCGCCGAGGGGACCCCATCCGAGCTGAAACGGCTCGTCCCGGGCGGGCACATCAGTCTTCATTTCAGCGACCCGGCCCAGTTGGAGAGGGCGGCAAGAGTCCTGGAGACTGCGGAAAGCGACTCCAGCCAGCTCACCCTGCAGATTCCGGCCGACGGCGGGATCGGGACGCTTCGCAGTGTCCTCGACCGTCTCGATCGCCGGGAGGTGGAGGTGGATTCGCTGACCGTCCACACCCCCGACCTCGACGATGTCTTCTTTGCCTTGACCGGTCGGCGCGACACAGAAAGTAGAACCGCATCATGACCACCACCACTCACGCGTTCAAAGACTCGACGACGATGCTGCGCCGCAACATGCGCCGCATGACCCGTTCCCCGATCGCTCTCATGTCGGTGGTTGCCGTCCCCGTCGTCCTCCTTCTGCTCTTCGTCTACGCACTGGGCGAGACGATGGGAGCCGGCCTGGGTGGGACCTCGTCTGGGCGCGCCGAATACCTCGACTACGTGTTCCCCGCCATCGTGCTGTTCGGCATCCTCGGATCACCGCAGGTCACCGCGATCACAGTCTCGATGGACATGAAGGAAGGGATCATCGGCCGCTTCAAGACAATGGCCATCTCCCGGGCGTCGGTGCTCAACGGCCACGTCATCGGCAACACCATCCAGACCATGATCGGACTGGCCATCGTGGTCGGGTTCGGCCTCCTGGTCGGGCTCCGACCCGACGCAGGTGTCGTGGAATGGGTCGCCGCTACCGCACTCATGCTGCTGGCAACCGTTGCCCTCACCTGGCTGGGCGTGGCGTTCGGTCTGGTTGCCAAGACGGTCGAAGGCGCCAGCAACCTCCCCATGCCGCTGATGCTGCTGCCCTTCCTGGGTAGCGGGTTCGTGCCGACGGACGGAATGCCTGCCGGGCTGAGGTGGTTCGCCGAGCACCAGCCATTCACCCCGGTCATGGACACCCTCCGCGGGCTCCTGTCCGGAACACCGATCGGCAACGAGTGGATCGCCGCCGTGGCGTGGTGTGTCGGGCTGGGGCTAGTCGGCTATCTCTGGTCGAAGAGGCTGTACAACCGCGACCCCGACGCGGGATGAAGTGGGATCCGATCCCACAGGCAGTCATCTCCGTCGACGAGTTCGACCTAAACAGGGGTCAGCTCAGAGAGGTCATTCGCGATTCGGACTACCTGCCCGGTGTCGTGATCCCAGGCGTACAGGGCGTCCCCGAAGTGGTCACCTGACGGCAGGAGGACGAGTTGGTTGCCTTCATCGTCGTTGGCAATGGCTAGTGCGTTGTTGGGGAAGTGGTCATAGGTCCTCGACGTTCTGGTTTCCGACACGATGTGGTTGGACGTTCTCGCCATGCGTTTTCTGTCGGACTGGTCGAAGATGGGGTAGAAGAACCACCTTCGGTAGTCCATCTCGTACTCCCCGCCGTTCTTCTGCATCATCGCGGCGCGGTAGGCGGACGGGAGTCGGGCCCCCAGTGTTGCCTCTGCTTCCTCCACGTATCGCTCATCCAAGTCGAAGGGCATCCCACGTTCTCCATTCATCTCGAAGGGGGATGATCGTCCGACCGGGAAAACTCATGACGCCAAGAGGCTATCGATAGCGGTGGGGACCCCAGGTCGTCCAGGCGAAACCATCCGCTCCATAGAGGGCGAAGGCTTCTCGTCAGTGGCCGGGTCCACCTCCTTGGCCGAATCCCTTTCGACCCCGCATCAACCCGCCCAGCGCCGGGGCTAACACAAACGCCGGCAACCGGTGTCGCTCGCCCTCCACATCTGCCCATATCGCAGCGGCCACCACGCCCACGACGAAGATGGCCAACCCGGTGTCGATCAGACGCGGCCGAGCCGGGAGGCATCTTCGGCGCAGGTCTGATCTGCCACTCCGTTGAGTCTACGAACCAGCTTTTTCTCGTCTCGTTCGACTCTCGACGTCCTCGGCTCAACATCAGACGTATCCCTGCCCGAGGTGTACGTTGTCTGCGCGCCGGATTGCTGATGGTGTCATGCTGCCGAAAGAAGTCGTCGAGATGGCCTCTTCGCGGCACACGCGCGGCGTGTGGTTCGTTACCAATCATCGTCCAGCGCCACGAGGAGTAGCCCCATCCCAAGCATCAGAATTGGGATTCCAATGCCAAACATCGCTAGCGGGGCGCCGACCGCCGCGATCGACATACCGACGATGGCCATCAGCGCACGGACAAGCAGGACGATCACAGTCCCGCTCTAACCCTCGGGAGCGCCAGATCGGACTGGATCGTGCAGGCCCTGCTTCTCTCATCCGTGTGACTGGGCATGAAGCCGCCGCATTTACCCGAATGTGACAGCCGCGCACTGAAAGGGGACAGTCGGACGACGCGGGTCGGCCCCAACGAATCACTAGCGGCCCTGCCGGTGAGCTCGGCCTTGGGGATCCTCGTTGTACTGGACATGTTGCCTCCTGGGGGCTCGAGGAATCTCTGTGCACATAAGGACAAGGTCCGATATGGGTTTGTGACAGTCCCCGCGGCAGAAAGGAGATAGCGCGAGACTCGCCGTCTTTGGTTCCACCGGGCGAACCGGCAGTCTTTGTGGTGGAGGAAGGTCTATCGGCGGGGGCCACCAGATCACGCCTTTCAGCCGTCGCCCCGAGCTGCTCGATCTCACGATGCCTCGTCGTTGCGGGTTGTAGCCGGCGATGGGCGTGCCCCGGGGGACGTAGGGGAGGCGGTCCCCGGGGCAGACGCGGTCATCGCCGTCATCGGTCCAGCTTCACCTCGCGGCCCCCACGACGTAGCCGCCGTCCCACGGGGTCATGACGCAGAGCATGCTCAGGGGTCGCGGCGACTTGTCGTCACCAGCGCCTAGCCCATCGTGGCTGACCAGCCCCGCCTTCTCGTAGCGATTCTGCGGAGAATGTTCTCCACCTCATACGCCGACCTCGGCGAGGTGGAGAAGGTCGTCATGGCGAGCGACCTCGACTGGACCATCGCACGCCTGAACCGTCTCACCAACCGACCTGCGCGGGGTGGCCTCGTAGATAGCCGTGAGCAGCTCCCCAGAGCGGCATCTATCAATCGAGCTGTGGCCGCAACGCTCGACATTGGGGAGAGTGACGTTTACTCATGCTCCGCGATCAATATTGGAGGCAAGTGAGGGGTGACGCTCCTGGTAGATGGCCATTTCCGGCCTTTTCTGCAGGTGAATGACTTGTGGGCCCAGGAAGACTTGAACTTCCGACCTCATCCTTACCAGGGATGCGCGCGTCGCATCCCATTAGGCCGGCTAGCTGGGCTTACGTGGACGCTCGGTCCAGTTGTATCACATCTGTTGCACAGGCTCCTGGCTCTAATCGGCAAATGGGGATACCCGGGGAACACGGATAACTCGTTGGGAGCCTGGCGCTGACGGGAGGCGGTCTACTCTTCTACCGCTGTGGGAGTGGTTGGACTCTTCTGAAACCGACACCATGCCATGATGCCATCCGGCGAACCCTGACAGCGGTTCCGAGGAAGGGAATTGTGTGCTTCCAGTTCCATCCCCATACGGACTCTGATTCCACGGGCTGAACAGCTCGGAAAGGAGGCAAGACATGAATACGTCGGCCCCTTCATCGGGGATACGAACCGTTACTCGTGAGGAGCTGCGGGAACTATTGGAGAGAGGCGACGACAGGTTCAGGTTGGTGATGGCCCTCAACGAGTGGGCGTTTCGGGCCAAGCACATCCCGGGGTCCGAGCACTTCAACACCGCACAGGGACTCTTCTCTTCTTTGAGTCCAGAGGACGACATCGTCGTTTACTGCACGAGTGATGACTGCCATGCCAGCGTCGCCCTCTACCACGCCCTTGTTGATCACGGCTATCCGAATGTCCGTCGATACTCCGGCGGATTGACTGACTGGGAGGCCGCTGGCCTACCCCTGGAGGGCGAGTGGGTGGCGTGACCGCTGAGCACAGGGACAGCAACGGAGCCTGCGGTTAAAGCATGTAGTCCAGCCCAAAGGGGAGAGCTCACCGGGCTTTCCTTCTAGACCGGTGCAATTCCCCCGACCGTGCACAACGTGCTCATGCTTCGGCGGTCTTCAGATAATCATCGATGGCACCGCGGACGTGGATCCGAGCGCTGTTCAGCGCTTGTGCCCCGCGTGCCTTGCTGAAGCGAAGTGCCCT
>Ga0299914_10000342_pt1 | contig 27603 bp, 26 predicted proteins | sample RVTome_10_FD_201361 | JGI IMG/M metagenome (GOLD analysis project Ga0299914, IMG submission 201361) | Soil microbial communities from uranium-contaminated site in the Upper Colorado River Basin, Wyoming, United States - RVT153D57 (version 2) ... | reverse complement strand
TTTGCCAAATCCAAACCTGCGCGTTTAAGCTTCATGTCGGACTCCTCTCATCTGTTGACTGTCGTTACAACTCACAGTCTGGCACTCGATGCCGTACGGTGGGAGGAGTCCATATCATTGGGCTACGCGTGACCCAGCCTACACCGCCACCTACCCCCACGATCGTTTCCAGTCTTTAGGATTCGACGGTCAAATTATTTATGCGATGTGTGAAAGCCACACATTTCGCGGGAATTCGTGTTCTACGATATTTCGTCAATTATTGAGGAACGCGAACGACCGCACGGAAGCACTCGAACTGGCCCCTCCGCCCTTCAGCCACCGCCTACGTTCTCGAAGGTCTGGCGCTGGCCCTTTCCGACCTGATTCAGGAATCCGGTTCGGACCTTCCGATCTGCGGTTGCGCCGGGCTCGGCATTGCTGTCGAAGTGTGCGCTGAAGCGCTGGCGCACTGGTTCGGCTCGCGCGGGCCGGAGGATCACGATCTGCTGGAAGCGCTGCAGGAGCGGACGGAGGATTTCGGGGAGCGATAGGTCCAGTGTTCTTGCACTGGCTAAACTTTAGCTGTTATCAGCTAATATCGAGTAGATAGTCATGCTTGCCGAATTGCTCGGATCCACCAACAAGGAGCGCGTACTCGTGTTCCTGCTCGCTCGCGACAAGGCTTATGCAACGGAGATCGCGCAGTTCTGGACGACGGGCCTCACGCCGGTGCGAAATGCGCTCGACAAGCTTGAACTGGCTGGCGTGTTGACGAGCGAGACGGCGGGCCGTGCCCGGCTGTATCAGTTCAATCCCCGCTATCCGCTTCGCGACGAACTCGCGGCCATGCTTGAAAAGACCCTTTCTCTGTATCCCGTTGAAATGCGCGACGCGCTGTTGAACGTCCGCAAGCGTCCACGCCGCAAGGGCAAATCGCTTTGAAGCCGATCGGCGAGATGTCGGCCGAGGAACTGGCGGCCCTGGTTTGCCAGACGCTTGCCGATGCCGGAATCACCGTGACGCTGACAGGTGGCGGCTGCGTGGCAATCTGGTCGGAAGGAAAGTATGTCTCTCGCGATCTGGATTTCATCGAGGAAGGGCCGGTGCCGCGCCGGCAGGTGAAGGCTGTGATGGAACGCCTGGGCTTCGAGGAACGGAACAAGGATTTCGAGCATCCGGAAACCGATTTTTTTGTCGAGTTTCCGACCGGCCCCTTGATGGCGAGAGACGAACGCGTCGAAAAAGTTGCGATTCGCAAGTATCAACCGGCAACTTGCGCCTGCTCTCGCCCACCGACTGCGTGAAGGACCGCCTCGCGGCTTATTTTCATTGGAATGATCGTCAATCGCTCGAACAGGCGCTGCTGGTTGCGAAAGCGCAACCGGTGGATATCAAGGAAATACGCCGCTGGTCGAAAGCGGAAGACGCACGCGAGAAGTTCGACGTTTCCGAAAGGATGTTGAACAGAACCTGAAACTCCGGAACGGCCTTCAGAATTCTCCCGCAACACTCAACAACACCTCCCACATTCCGGATGCATCGGCACTGCCATCGGCGAACGCGATACCGAGTTCGAAACGTTCCGTGCTGAAAAGATAAATGCCCGCAGCGACCCAGTTGGAACGGCTCGCCTCGCCCCGCTCGTGCGAGGCTTCAATGGAGATAGGTAACTCCGTATCCAGCATGATGGCGGCGGCGTACGCCGTCTCCTTGTCCAGTCCTGAACGTGAAGCATTCACGACCCAGCCGCCAAAGCCCGCGGCCTGCCCGAGTGCAACTAACGCGCTGCCGCCGGTTTCATTCTCGTCACGGTCACGTTCGATGCCTGCGTCCAGGCGCAACAGCGGTTGCCCGCGCGTGCAAAGCAGAAGTATGCCGATGCTCGCTGCCATGCCGTTCGCGCTTTCACCACCGACGCGGCTGGTCTCCCATTCCACGGCAAGCTGCATGCGTTCCGTGACGCCGTATTCGTACGCGGCTTGCATTGCTGCATCGGCCTCTTCGCTACGCGTAACAACGACACCGGCCTGGTGTTCACCCGTGCCTTGTACGACAGGTATTTCGGCGAGGAACAATTCCTTCAGCGACGATACGGGCACGCAGTCCAGCGCGAAGGCGGGTTGCGCAAGACACGCAATGAACGCGGCCAGCGCGGACTGCAGAAACATCTCTTGGAGTTGCCGTTGCCTCATTTCGCTCGACGGTAGCGCGAGGCCGACGCGGCAGTAATGAGTGGTTCCCTTTACCGGATGAGTGCAACGGCCCGTGAATTCGCGCTCGCGAAAATCGAAGGTCAGGGAATCCGTGGAGGTGTTCGGCCGATATCTTCAGCGGCCGGCAAGACGGCACTGCATGACGATGCGCGGATCATCCGAATGAAAATAATCCGCTTCACGCGAAATTTCATGAAAGCCTAACCTTTCATAGATTCGAATGGCGGCATTTTCGGGATGCACAGTGAGGCGAACTTCAGTGCAACCGCATGCGCGCATCGCGTCGAGCAACGCCGCCACCAATGCCTTCCCGTAACCCTTGCTGCGGATCGGTTTGCTCACTGCCATCGACAATATCCACGCAACTCCCGCGCTGTTCGAAACAGCACCCATCGCGTAACCCCTGGGTTCGTCATCCGCGCCTGCTGCAATCCACAGCAGTTCAGGCCAGAGATCGAAGGCCTGCCGGAAAAAGAACGACGGGTAGACGGCATCCTGAAAGACGCCTGCTTCGATCGCTGAAAGTGCGGTGAGCTCGTTGCGCCGGGCGCGCCTGACGATCATGAGCGGGGAGGCCGAGAAGAATAGGTCTTGCGGAAGGTCATCGTGTTCCTCGTGAAAATATGGCGGCGAGCCGAGTATAAAGTCCGTTGCAAATAGAGCAATTCGCACTGGCCTATTACATAATGCGCAAAATTCAGGCACTGAAACGGGGCGATCATGAACCTTCTCTACAAGACCGAGCGACCGCTGTTCGTCATCACGCTGGTGGTCTCGCTGCTGTTCTGGCTGCTGCTGATCGTCGGGACGATCGGCATCGCGCTCATCTACGTGGTTATCGGTTTCATCGCCTATCTGTTCGTGCAATCGGCGTTCATCTCATGGTTGCGAGGTAACGGCGTACGCGTGACGTCGCAACAGTTTCCGAAACTGTACGCGCAGGTCGAATACTGCTGCCGGAAACTGGAAATCTCGCCACGTCCCGAGGTCTACCTCGTCAACTCGCACGGCGTTCTGAACGCGCTGGCGACCAAGTTTCTGGGCGATCATTTCATCGTGCTGTATTCGGAAGTCGTGGAAGCGCTGGAAGACCGTCCGGAAGCGCTGAACTTCTACATCGGCCACGAACTTGGCCATATCAAGCGTAACGACCTGACATGGGGCCCTGTGCTCTGGCCGGGCATGCTGCTGCCGCATCTCGGCACGGCGTATTCGCGCGCGCGGGAGTACACCTGCGATCTTTACGGCCTCGCCTGCTGCGCGACGCTTGAGGACGCGCAACGCGCGCTGGCCGTACTCGTTTCCGGCGACGGCCTGTGGAAGCAGCTGGATATCGATCAATACCAGTTGCAGGCGGCACAAAGTGGCGGTTTCTGGATGTCGTTCCACGAGTACACCGCGGACTATCCGTGGCTGGTAAAGCGCGTCGAGCATGTGCGTGCCGTACACGGGCAACGCCCGCGCACACTGCCCCGCCGGAGCGTGTTCGCGTTCCTGCTGGCGTGTTTCGTACCACGACTGGGAACCGGCGCGGGTGGCGGCATGGGCGCGCTGATCGTCATCGCGATGGTTGCCATCCTGGCGGCCGTGGCGATTCCCGCTTACCAGGATTACCAGGCGCGCGCGAACGGCTTGCCGCTGATGGATGAGTACAGTGATGCGCAGCCTTACAACGAGTACGCAGAGCAGGATTACACGCCGAACGACGACGCCGCGGCCGAGTACGGGTCTTCGCCGGAGTTCGTCATGCAGGCAATCGCGGAAACCGCAGACGCAAGAGCACACATGCTTGATTACTTCGAGACGACGGGCGAATGGCCGGAAAGTCTTGAGCAGGCGGGTTACAGCGGTGCGACGGCGAGCGAAACGATAGCGGACATGTACATCGATGCCGACAAGGATCTGCTCGTCATCTTCGCGTCATCGCCCCTCGAGGGGAGCACGATCTATTTCACGCCGCAGTTCGACGATGACGGCGGTATCACAATGGCCTGCATGCCGTTCGAAATCGACCCTGCGTTCCTGCCGCCTTCCTGCCAGTAACAGGTACGAGGCAGCGGATTTTCCGCTGCCTCATTTCGGCGTCATCCATGACGACCGATCGAAGAATACTTCGTTCCTGCAGATCAAGCCGTCACTCAGCTGCACGACGCAAACGCCACGCAACGTCACCGTTCGCTCCTTCTCCGGAATTTCCGCTTTCCAGAAATTCAGGAAGCCGCCTTCCAGCGGAACAGCGCGTTCCTGCGTCCATATCCAGCCGGGATAGCGCGCGAGCAAGCGGGTGAAATATTCCAGCAGCGCCGGCTTTCCCTGAATGCCGAAGGGCACGCCGGGATCCGAATAGAACGCGTCCTCGGTATAAAAGGCAGCCAGCTTTTCCGGCTGGTTTCCCGTCCATGCCGGCAGCCATTTCGATGCCAGGGTTCGGGCGTCTGCGGCGCTCATGCCTTCAAATGTCATGACGATTCACCGGCGCTTCAGCCGTCGACCGACGGACGATGCCGGTATCAGGCACTTCCGGCGATTTCCTGTTCTTCGGCATTCATGCCTTCCTGAATGTGTTCGAACAGCGGCGTGCTGAGATAGCGCTCGCCGGTGTCCGGCAGCATGCAGAGGATATTTGCTCCCTGTTGCGCTTTCTCCGCGACTTCGCGCGCGCAGGCAAACGTGCCACCGGCGGAAACGCCGACGAACAATCCTTCCTTGCGGGCCAGTTCGCGCGACCAGTGCATGGCATCCGGACCGCTGATGGTCATGAACGTGTCGATGAATTCGCTGCCGCGTGCATCTTCCGCAAGTTTCGGAATGAAGTCCGGCGTCCAGCCCTGAATCGGGTGCGGTTCCCATGAAGGATGGCTGGCGGTCGCCACGCCATCATCGCGTCGTGCCTGCTCGGTGCCGCTTTTCATCAGCGCGGCGTTTGCCGGTTCACAGACGATGATCTTCGTGTCCGGGCTTTCCTTGCGCAACACGCCGCCCACGCCCTTCAATGTTCCGCCCGTTCCGTAGCCGGTAACGAAGTAGTCGAGTTTCCTGCCCTTGAAGTCATTCAGGATTTCGCGCGCCGTGGTGCGCGCATGCATGTCGGCGTTCGCTTCGTTCTCGAACTGCCGGCACAGGAACCAGCCGTGCTTTTTTGCCAGCGCTTCGGCTTTCTTCACCATTCCGGTGCCACGTTCGGCAGCCGGCGTGAGTACGACTCTTGCGCCGAGAAACCGCATCAGCTTGCGGCGCTCGACACTGAAGCTTTCCGCCATGGTGACCACCAGCGGATACCCCTTTGCTGCACAGACCATCGCCAGCCCGATGCCGGTGTTGCCACTGGTCGCTTCGATAACCGTCTGGCCCGGTTTCAACGTGCCGCGTTTTTCCGCGTCTTCGATGATTCCAAGCGCAAGACGATCCTTTACCGAGCCGAGCGGATTGAACGCTTCGACCTTCCCGAACAGATTCACGCCTTCCGGTGCAAGACGGTTGATGCGGATAACGGGTGTATTACCAACGGTTCCAAGGATGCTGTCATGAATGGACATGCCGATCTCCCTGCGAGAATGGAAAGTACAGGTCGCGATAATGGCGGGTTTTCGGGGAGCGGGCTACCGGAACGCCATGATTTCCTGCGGTATCAATTTTCCGGCTGCTTGATGATGACCGTGATCGTCTGTGTTGAATCGGACAGCCTGCCGCTCGCGGCGGCCTGCGTGATGGCGGGATCGTTTTCGATACTGTCCGCCACGGCCTGCTCGAGGTCGGCAACCCGGACGCCGGGCGGCAGGTCCGATTGCGGTTCGACGGAAGCCACGGTGCCGTCCTCGCGAACACGTACGCTCACCTGCACGGGAATACCTTTTGACGCCGCTTCCGGAAGCGTTGCGTTGGTATCGGTAATACCCATCGCCAGCGACTGCGTGGCGTCGTCCGCTTCGATCACCTGGTAGCGAACTTCGACAACGCGATGCGCGTCAGGATCGACATCGGCGTCAGGGAGAACCACCGTCTGTTGTTCCAGCCAGTTTTCAATTTCGGGGTGTACGTGGGCAGGAAGATCGGTATGCAGATCGACAACCTGCATGTCGCCCTCCGCGTCCAGTTTCACCGTCGCGTAGATGTCGCCTTCGCGAACTATTTCTTCGGCAAACGGCGTCAGTGGAAGGACCATGGCGCAGGTCAACGCGAATGGAAACAGTTTCATGGTTGCACCTTCTTCCGAATGGATCGTGCCTGTTCACACTAGTCCGCACCTTGCCGCCGCACAAGACCATCCAGCTACTGCTGTTGCAGTAGGGTATTTTCAGGAGAATCTGTCCCGGGCTTTCCCCGTGCACGCCGAATCCTCGCGATCAAGGCTTGAAAAACATGCGGCCGGGCTTGCGGGTCCGTGCGCTCGGTTTTTCGCATGGCGATGCCGCCACCGCGTCGCAACATCGATGACGACTGAAGATCAGGCGCAAGTACTGCTGCTGCATTTAACAGAACGCGACGCCGTTCGCAGTTTTTGACAGTTCATGAAGTCCAGAATGTCTCTCTCCTTTTTTTGGCATGATATATCCCAAAATGACTGCGGAATTCCTCCGGCAGTCAGGAGACCGAGGCCCTGATGAAGAAACGCGTTCCCGTCAACGATCTTGAATTCGGCATGTTCGTTGCCGAACTGGACCGCCCGTGGCTGGACAGCCCGTTCCTTTTCCAGGGCTTCCTGATCGAAGGCAACGAGGAACTCGAAACGCTGCGTGAAGTCTGCGACTTCGTTTACGTCGACACGCAGCGGTCACTCGATCGGATTCCCGACTCGCACGGTGCACCGGCCAGCGCCGTCGCACTGGAGAAGCTTCCGGCCCGGCTGCGGGAATCCGTCATCGCGGCCCGCGCCAACGATCCGCAACGGTTTGCCCAGCAATACCAGGAAGTGGTCAGCCTGCAGAAACGCGCACATCTCGCGCTTATCCGGTTACTCGACGAGCGCAGGTTGGGCAAGCTGGTTCACGTCGACGCCGTACTGGAAGTCGTCAACGACCTGACGGCCTCCATCCTGCAGAACCCGAACGTCGCGCTGTGGCTGACCAAGCTGCGGGAACAGGATGAGTTCAATGCCGCGCACAGCATCAATACGTGCATTCTCGCGGTCGCGTTCGGACGCCACCTCGGCCTTCCCCGCGACGTGCTCGAAGCAATCGGCCTCGGCGCGATGCTGCACGACATCGGCCTCAACGAACCGTCCAACGACATCATTCGCAGCAAAGTCCGGCTGGATACCGACGATTTCAAGCTGGTTCGCCGCCATCCGCTCGATGGCATGTTCAGCCTGAAGCGGCTTGATGATCTGCCGCGCATCACACGCGATATCATCCGCTGGCATCACGAGCGCATCGACGGTTCCGGTTATCCGCATGGCCTGAAAGGCGATGAGATTCCGGAAACCGTACGAATCGCCGGCATTGCCGACGTTTACGATGCCATGACCAGCGACCGCGCCTATCGCCGCGCCATGCAGCCGCCGGACGCGCTCGCCGAGCTGAGCCGGGATGCCGATCGGACATTCGGCAAGGATCTTGTTCGCTCGTTCATCCATTGCGTCGGTATCTACCCGGTCGGCAGCGTGGTGAAACTGAATACGGGTGCGATCGCAATGGTCGCATCGACATTCCCCGGCATGCGCCTGTCGCCCCTGGTCCTGATCCTCAAGGACTCGCACGGCCGGCACATGAATCCGCGCCGCATGATCAACCTGGCCAGCATGCAAAAGGACGGCAAGCGCACATGGTCCATCGACAAGGCGGTCGATCCTGTCGCGCACGGCATCAACATCACGTCCATCGCTGTCGACGAGATCCGCGCCTTCGGCTGATATCCCTGATGACTTTTCCCGCTCGCACGGACCTGTCCCTGCGCTGACACGACAATTCGAAGATTCCCTGCCACGGCTTGACGTTGATATTCCCGCAGCCTTGACGTGAAAAATATAAGCGATTATATAAAGTCCATGACCAAGCCTTTCGATACGACCGGTCTCGGCAGCCGGCTTCGCCGTCTGAGCCAGCTGATGCTGGCCGATGTCGACCGTGCCTACGCAGCCGAAGGACTGGATTTTCGTACGCGTCTTTTCCCTGTCGTGTTCGCACTGCGCCGCGATGGCCCGCTCTCCATCGGCGAACTCACGGCGCTCTCCGGTTTCACTCAGCCGGCCATGAGCCAGACTGTACGGCGCCTGGAAACAGCGGGCCACGTAACGGTTTCAACCGGACGCGATGCCCGCAACCGCCATGTCGCGCTCACTCCAGCCGGCCATGACCTCGTGGAGAGCCTGCAACCGTTCTGGGACCGTGCCCGCCGTGCCGCGGAAGAGCTGCTGGCTGAAACGACACCGGATTTCATCGCGTCGCTGAATTCGTTCGAGGCGGCGCTGGAAAGGCAGCCGCTCTCGGAGCGCATCGCCGCGCTGGCGCTCAAGGGTCCGCACGAGGCCGTCGAACTGGTGCCGTTCAACGTCGCCCATAAAAAGGAATTCCACGACCTCAACCGTGAATGGGTCGAAACCCTTTTTTACGTCGAGGACTACGACATCGAGCAGCTCGAACATCCGGAACGCATCCTGGAAGCCGGCGGCGAGATCTGGTTCGCCCGTGTCGACGGCCGGATTGTCGGTACCGGTGCGCTCTACTGCCATGGCGAGGGCGAGTACGAAGTCGCCAAGATGGCCGTTACGCCCACAGTTCGCGGGCACGGCGTCGGCCGCCGGGTGATGGAGAAGCTCATCCAGCGGTTTCACGAACGGGGCGGAAAGCGCTTGGTGCTGGCGACCAACAGCAAGCTGGAACCGGCGATCCGGCTGTATCGCAGTGTCGGGTTCGTCGACTATGTGCCCGACACGCCATCCAAATACGCGCGCGCGAATGTCTTCATGGAATGGAAAGGCGATGCCGAACGAAAACGATGATCTCGTCATCCGGATCGCGACAGACGAGGACGCGCGCGGTATCTGGGAGATATTCCATGCCGTCGTCGCGGGCGGCGACAGCTATGCCTTTGATGTCGATACACCCTTCGAGGAATTCCAGCGGCTGTGGATGCAGTTGCCGGCCCGGCCCTACGTGGCGGCCTCCGGCGGCCGAATTGCAGGCAGCTATTTCATCAAGCCAGTACAGCCCGGGCTCGGCTCGCATGTCGCCAATGCCGGCTACATGACGCACCCCGAGGCGCGCGGGCGAGGAATCGGCTCGGCAATGGGTCGGCACTCGCTGACCGAGGCGCGCCGTCTCGGTTACCGCGCCATGCAATTCAATTTCGTCGTCGGCACAAATACGACGGCAATACTCCTCTGGCAGAAACTGGGGTTCACCATAATCGGCACTGTGCCTGGTGCGTTTCGGCATGCGCGGCTCGGGTTCGTCGACACGCATGTGATGTTCCAGACGCTGACCCCATATCGGTAGAGTGCCCGGCGAAACCGTTCACAAAGGAACTAACGGCACTCCTGCCTGTCCCTTTAGAATCGCTCCAGCACACACGCAACAGATTCGGGAACCTACATGCAACTGACGCCCATTGGTCGGCCGGCACGGCTTTTCCTGCCGGCTTTTATTCTGCTTGTCCTTGCCGCCTGCACAGAACAGAAAAATGACCGGCCACCGGAAGGACCCAGCGTGGTACCGGTGGTCACGCAGGTGGCAACCGAGCGGCAGATTACCGATCGCATCGAAGCCGTCGGCACAACGCGCGCCAGCAGTTCCGTGGAAATCACCGCAAGAGTCTCCAATGTCGTGACACGCATCGGGTTTGCCGAAGGCAATCCGGTCAGCAAAGGTCAGGTGCTGGTGGAGCTGGAATCCAGCGAAGCGCAGGCAAATCTTGCAGAAGCCGAGGCGACACTCGCCGAAATCCGTACGCAGTACGAGCGCACCCGGGAGCTGATTCGAAGCGCAGCCGTTTCACAGTCACAGCTTGATCAGCAGGCCGCGCAAGTGAAAGCGGCCGAAGCGCGCGTTGCCGCAACCCGCGCGAATCTTCGCGACCACACCTTGCGCGCGCCCTTCAACGGTCGCACCGGTTTGCGCCGGGTGAGTGTCGGCACGATGGTCACGCCGGGCACAGTGATCACTACGCTCGATCACGTTGACGAGATGCAACTCGATTTCGCCGTGCCGGAATCGTTTCTCTCCGCGCTCGCCGAAGGCCTGCCGGTAGCCGCGCGCAGTATTGCCTACCCCGACGAAAACTTTACCGGCACGGTTCACAGCATCGATGCGCGTATCGATGCGGTAACGCGTACCGTCACCGTTCGCGCCAGACTGTCGAATGAAGAAGGCCGCTTGCGACCGGGCATGTTCATGACAGTCGTGCTGCAGAAGAATCCGCGCGTATCGGTCGTGATTCCCGAGATTTCGCTGGTGCCCGAAGCGGATCGAAAATATGTGTTCGTCGTGGAAGATGGCGTCGCCATGCAGCGCGAGGTTGTTGTCGGCGCGCGCCAGCGCGGCAGCATGGAGATTCTTTCCGGCCTCGAACCGGGCGACGAGTTCGTATCCGAAGGAACGCAGTCGCTGCGCCACGGCATGCCGGTTCGGCGTGTACGCCGCGGCGGCGACACCGAAGAGGTTGCGCAGCGATGATCATTTCCGATATCGCTGTCAAGCGGCCGGTTTTCGCCATCGTGCTCAGCGTGCTGCTGGCGTTGCTGGGCCTGATGGCGTTTCTGCAATTGCCGGTTCGCGAATACCCGGACATCGATCCGCCCATCATTTCCGTCGAGGTGAATTATCGCGGCGCTTCCGCTGAAGTCGTGGAAACGAAAATCACGCAGCTGATCGAGGACGCCGTTGCCGGCATCGAAGGCATCGTCAAGATGACGTCGAGCAGCCGCGATGAACGTGCCGATATCACGCTCGAATTCTCGCTGGACCGCGATGTCGATTCGGCCGCCAACGACGTGCGTGACCGGGTTTCGCGCATGGCGGACAATCTTCCGGAAGGCGCGGATCCACCGGAGATTCAGAAGGCGGATTCGGATACCGATTCCGTGATGTGGCTGAATCTCACATCGGATCGCCTCAACACGCTGGAACTCACCGATTACGCCGAGCGCATTCTCGTCGACCGGCTGTCGACGGTTCCCGGCGTTGCGTCGGTGCGCATCAGCGGTGACCGGCGCTATGCGATGCGCCTGTGGCTGGATCGGCAGGCGCTGGCTGCACGCGGTCTTACCGTGAACGATATTGAAGACGTGTTGCGTGCCGAGAACGTCGAGTTGCCCGCCGGACGGCTGGAGTCGACGCAACGCGAATTTTCACTGCGCACCCGCACCGGCCTGGAAACACCGGAAGATTTTCGCGAACTGGTCATCGGTCGCGGCGAAGACGGACAGCTGGTGCGTATCGGCAATGTCGCGCGCGTGGAACTTGCCGCGGCCAGCGAACGCTCACTCGCGCGTGCCAACGGTCAGGCCGCGGTGTCGCTCGGTATTTCGCAACAGTCGAAAGCCAATACGGTCGAACTGTCGCGGGGCATCCGCGCACAGATCGAAACGCTCGCCCCGACACTGCCGTCCGGCATGCAGATGAGCGTGAACTTCGATCGCGCGGAATTCATCAACGAATCCATCAACGAAGTCTTTCTCGCGCTGGGATTCGCGCTCGCGCTGGTGTTGATTGTCATCTACGCGTTTCTCGGCACGCTGCGTGCAACATTGATTCCCGCGGTCGTGATTCCGGTTTCGCTGCTCGCCTCGTTTCTCATCGTCCAGCCGCTGGGATTCTCCATCAACGTGCTGATGCTGCTCGGACTGGTGCTTGCGATCGGCCTGATCGTCGATGACGCCATCGTCGTGCTGGAAAACATCTACCGGCGCATCGAGAACGGCCAGACGCCGTTGCTGGCGGCGCTGGATGGCTCGAAGGAAATCGCGTTCGCGGTAGTCGCCACCACCATGGTGCTGATCTCCGTGTTCGTGCCGATTTCGTTCATGCAGGGCAATGTCGGCCGGCTGTTCGGCGAATTCGGCCTGTCGGTTGCCGCCGCTATTGGTTTTTCCAGCCTGATCGCCTTGACGCTCACACCAATGATGACCTCGAAGCTGTTCAAGGGACCGAGCAAGCGCAGCGGTTTCGCGCATCGGGTCGACACCCTGTTCACACGGCTCAGCGCAGCCTATGAACGTGCACTGCGCCGCCTGGTCGTTCGGCCGGCTGGCATGATGCTGCTGACTCTCGTGGTGATTGTCGCCGCAGCCGCGTTGTTCTACTTCCTGCCGACGGAGTATTCGCCGCGCGAAGATCGCGGCGTGTATTACGTGACTGCACAGGGACCGGAAGGCGCCAGCTTCGAATACTCGGAGCGGTACGCGGCGGAGATCGAAGAAGTGATCATGCAACAGGTCGAGGCCGGTGACGTGGATCGTGTGTTGATACGCATTCCGGGTGGCTGGGGCACGACCGGCGTGAGCAGCAGCCGCGCACTGGCATTGCTGACGCACTGGGACGACCGCGACAGGAGTGCGTTCGAGATTTCCGATGAGGTGCGCAACGAACTTGCGGATCTGCCGGGTGTGAAGATTCGAGTCGCCACGCCAGGCGGGCTGGGTGTGCGTGGCGGTGGCGACCGCCCCATAGCCATCGTGCTCGGCGGCGGTTCGTACGAAACCTTGAAGAAACGGCGGGATGAACTTTTCGACTGGATGGACCGGCAGCCGATGTTCGTCGGTTTCGATTCGAATTACGAAGAACGGCAGCCGCAGATGCGCATCCAGGTTGACCGCTCGCGTGCTGCGGCGCTGGGCGTTTCATTGAGCGCCATCGGACGCACGCTGGAAACAATGCTCGGTTCGCGTGTCGTCACCACGTTCCAGCGCGGCGGCGAAGAGTACGATGTGTTGTTGCAGGCCGAAGCCGGTGATCGTGCGACGCCGGATGACCTTTACAATATTTATGTGCGCTCCAGTCTCAGTGACAGTCTTATTCCTCTCAGCAATCTTGTAACGCTGACCGAGGAAGCAGGTCCGAACGAGCTGAACCGTTTCGACCGCCTGCGTTCCATTTCCGTGTATTCCGGTCTTGCCGAAGGCTATTCACTGGGCGAAGCGCTGGGCGCCATCGAGGAATACATTGCCGGGAACATGCCCGATGACGTCCAGCTGAACTACGACGGCGAATCGCGCGAATTCAAGCAGTCCGGAAAATCGCTGTATTTCACTTTCGTGATGGCGCTGGTGGTGGTTTATCTCGTGCTTGCCGCGCAGTTCGAAAGTTTCCGCCATCCGCTGGTGATCATGTTCACGGTGCCGCTCGCGGTTACTGGCGCACTCGCCGGGATGGCGGCTTGGGGTGTCTCGATCAACGTGTTCAGCCAGATCGGAATGGTGCTGCTGATCGGGCTGGCGGCGAAGAACGGCGTGCTGATCGTCGAATTTTCGAACCAGCTGCGCGATCGTGGCGAGGAATTCCTTGAAGCGGTGGTGCATGCATCCGGTGTGCGCCTGCGGCCGGTGCTGATGACAAGCCTTGCATCGGGGTTCGGCGCCGTTCCATTGATGCTCGCGAGCGGCGCGGGCGCGGAAAGCCGCCAGGCGATTGGTGTCACGATTTTCTTCGGCGTCATGTTCTCGACGCTGTTGACGCTGTTCGTGGTGCCTGCCGCTTATGCGCTGATCGCACGCGGGACAACATCGCCCGATCATATCGCACGCGAAATCGAGAAAATGCGGGAAGGCGTATCGCCATCATGACGAAACGATAAACCCTCCGGTACCGTGAAAACGGCGCTCATCGAGCGCCGTTTTTGCATTGCGCGAATACTTGCAATCGGCTCACTCAACCCCAGTTTGTTGATAGGCCGTCAAATCATGGAGGCAGCCATGACCGACCGAAAGCGTTTTCTTCACGAGCTCGGAGCGGAGCTCGACGCGATAGATTCGCAACTGGATCAGTTCCGTACGGAATTTCGGAACGAACCGGGTTCCGGCGCGGCGACCGGGGCGGACAAGCTTGGCACGCTTGAGCAGCATCGTGCGGACATCCACAAACGTTCACGCGATCTTGAGAACTTCGACGGCGATGACTGGGAATCGGCGCGACGTGATATTGAGGCGGCACGCGACAACCTGAAACGTTCGCTGGCGCGCGCCCGCAACCAGTTGCGGCACTGACGCACAGCGACGGCTTTTCTTTGATTCTTCCCGGATTGGCGGGATACCCGGATCGACATGACCTGGATGACCGAGCCGCATTGCGGGCGGCAGGAAAGGGTTTTTGCAGCACCGGCAGCCTGCAGCCGATCAAATGGACAGGATCTGCAGGATTTTTCAGGACCAACAGGATTTCCGACATCACGTGATGCAGAGCCGCAATACGGTTCTTTGCCCGCTCTACGCTCTGATCCTGAAAATCTTTCCTCATCCTGTTGATCCTGTCCGTTGCTCTTGTTGTCTTGCCTTTCGTACAAGCAGGAAATTCAGCGCGCGGAACGGCTCGCTTTTTCCGAATGCGGATATAGACTCGGCTTGCCGAACCTGGGGGATCGCAGAATGAAGAAGACCGCAGAAGCCATACGGCATGCCGAACGGCTCGCCGCCGCGCTGGAACGCCGGGCGCCGCTGGATGCCGCGGCGCGTCTGGGACGGCACGACGATGACGAGGTCGCTGCCACCATTCCGCACCTGGCGCCGGGGTTTGCCCGGCAACTCGTGGCGCTGCTACCCGAGGAACGTCGCCAGCGCTTGCGCACGCGCCTGCCCGGCCATGACAGCGGCACGGAGAACTGGCCCGAGAATTCCGTCGGCCGGTTGATGGAACCGCCGATAGCGGTATTCAGTCCTGAAACGACTGTGGCTGATACACGCAAGGCGCTGCGGCAGCTCGCGCGTTCTTCACGGTTTACCTACGCGTATTGCCTTGATCCGGAAGGCAAGCTGAAAGGCGTGGTCGTCATGCGCGACCTGATGTTCGCTGCGCGTACCCTGCCGCTTTCGGAAATCATGATCGAGGACCCTTTCGTATTCCGGCCGGAGACCGAAATTTCCGAAGCGGCGCATGAAGTGCTGGCGCGGCATTACCCGGTGTATCCGGTCTGCAACGACGACGGGCGTTTGATCGGTCTCGTGCACGGTTACGCGCTGTTTGCGGCACACACCGCAAGCATTTCCGCGACGCCCGGACGCATGGTCGGCGTCACCAACGAGGAACACTTCGCAACCCCGTGGCAGCATTCGCTGCGGTTGCGTCATCCGTGGCTGCAGCTGAACCTGTTGACCGCGTTCCTGGCGGCGGCCGTGGTCGGAATCTTCGAGGAAACCATTGCGCAGGTCGTGATGCTCGCGGTCTTCCTGCCCGTACTCGCCGGCCAGTCCGGCAACACCGGTTGCCAGGCGCTGGCCGTCACGCTGCGTGCGATGGCGCTGGACGAAATGCCCGACGGGCAGGAACGCCACGCCGTCATCAAGGAAGCACTGCTGGGCCTGCTGAACGGCGCGCTGGTGGGCGTGACGGCCGGGCTCGCCATGTATCTGTACGCGCAATGGCAGAACGACACGAACGCCGTGTTGCTGGGCCTGGTTGTCGCTGCGGCAATGATCGGCAGTTGCGTGTTGAGCGGCATGACGGGTGTGCTCGTACCGCTGACCTTGAGACGCCTCGGCACCGATCCCGCAACGGCCTCCAGTATTTTCGTCACTACTGCGACGGACGTTGCCAGCATGGGTTTGCTGCTCGGGCTCGCGACCTGGCTCGTACTCTGAACCGACTCGGGTTATCGGTCGAATCGCCATTGGATGGATATTTATTCCGCTGGCACGACAAACGCGTATCGCGCCACCGGCGTATCGGGGTAGCGCGCTTCCAGTGACCGTGCGTTGACGGTGTCGAGGTAATGCATGCCGATGTTGCGCATCACTCGCAACGAGGCTTTGTTGGCGGGATGGGCTAGTGCGACGATACGCCGCCGTCGCAGTACATCGATGCCGTAGCGCAGGCACGCCAGACCGATCTCGCTGGCATACCCCCGGCGTTGCCAGTCACGGCCAACCCACCAGGCGAGTTCATCCTCTCCCGCAAGCAACTGCGGTTGCAGGCCGGCAACACCGATGACTTCGTTCGTCTCCTGCAGGATCAGCGCTCCGATACAGTACCCGTGACGCTCGAGGTTATGCGCCTGACGGGTGGAGAACTCGCTGATTTTCGCTTCGTTCCACGGTGCGCCATCGCTGATGAAACGCATCATTTCGCTGTCGTTGACCAGCCGTTCAAAAGCCGGCCGGTCGGTGACTTTCCAGCCACGCAACTGCAGGCGAGGCGTCGTGATTCGAAACGGCTGCGGCATCGTTCAGTGAACTGCCCGGTGAACGATCCTTCCATTCACAATGGTCATGACGATCGGCGTGGAAGGAATTTCATCCACCTCGATCGTCGTGATGTCGTTTCCGAGTACCGTGAAGTCGGCCCGCTTGCCGGTTTCGATACTGCCGCGCTCGTTTTCCTCGAACGCGGCATATGCCGGCCACAGCGTCAGCGACAGCAGCGCTTCCTCACGACTCAGCGCCTGTTCCGGATGCCAGTTCTCGCCCTGCTCGCCGGAAAGATCCCGGCGCGCGACCATCGCGTAATACTCGATGCGCGGATCGCCCTGCTCGACAGGTGCGTCCGAACCGCCGGGAATGATGACGCCGGTATCGCGCAGACGCCGCCATGCGTAGGCACCCGCAAGGCGATCATCGCCCAGCCGTTTCGGCGCGAAGTGCAGATCGCCGATCGCATGACTGGCCTGCATCGATGGAATGACGCCGAGTTCCGCAAAGCGCGGAATATCGCTCTCGGCGAGAATCTGCGCGTGCTCGATGCGCCAGCGCGGCGGATGCACTTTGCGTTCCTTCACAGGCACCGATGCAAACGCCTGTTCGTACAGGTCCAGCACGAAACGGTTGGCGCGATCGCCGATTGCGTGCGTTTCCACCTGTACGCCCTTGCGCAACGCACTCTCGTACAACGGCAGCAACTCGTCCGCACGCCACGTGATCAACCCCGTGGTTTCGGCGTCGGCGTACTCGTCGAGCAACGCGGCGCCACGCGAACCCAGCGCGCCGTCGACGCTGACCTTGATCGTTCGCAAGGTGAACATGCCGCCAGCCTCGCCGACAAGAACGCCTTTTTCCAGCAGCTGCTGCGCACTTCTGGAAGGACCACGAACGGCGTTGTAGATGCGCACGGGAATGGCGCCGTCCTTCGACAGCTTGCGCAACAGCATCGCCTCGTCCCAGTCGTTACCCGCGATCTGCACACCCGTCCAGCCGAGCCCGGCGCTGCGTTCCGCGCCGGTGATCAGTGCACGCCGCGGTTCCACGGCGCTTTCCGGCATGACGTCGGAAAGCAGGCCCATGGCGTTGTCCACGAGCATGCCCGCCGGCTCGCCTTCGGGATCGCGCAGGATTTCACCGCCGAACGGTGCTTCGGTGCGGGCATCGATGCCGGCCATTTCGAGTGCGCGCGAATTGGCGACCAGCGCGTGGCCATCAGCGCGCGTCAGGGCGACAGGGTTCTGTGGCGCGACGGCATCGAGATCGGCGCGAGTCGGGAATCGTGACGGCTGCCAGTGCGTTTCTATCCAGCCGCGACCGAGAACCCACTCTCCCGGCTCGCGCTTCGCCACTTCTGCGGCAAGCCGCTCCTGCAGCTCGGAGATACCCGAAACGCCCTCGAGATTGAACGCCAGTTCGCGCTCGCCAACGCCGCGCAGATGCATGTGACTGTCGGTGAAGCCCGGATAGACGAACGCGCCTTCCAGGTCGATCACCTGCGTGCCTTCGCCGATCAGTTGCAGTACCTCGGTCGCATCGCCCACCGCGACTATCCGTCCGTCCCGAACGGCGACCGCCTCCGCGACTGTCTGTTCCGCATCCAGCGTGTGGATCGTGCCGCCGGTAAGAACAAGCTGGGGAGGCTCGCCGGTGCTGCAGGCGGTCAGCAGCGAGCCTGCAAACAGCAGGCCGGCAAAACATAGTGGCTTGAACATGAAATACCCCCGTTTTCGGACGGGCGTCAGCTTGTCGTGAAGTGACGATGAAGGCAAGAACACGGCACGTGCGGCAATGCGAACGACGAGTCGGAGCGTGTACGAAGGACAAAAAAAAGGACGCTGTCGCGAACGACAGCGCCCTTTAAGGACGATGATCCGACTGGAATCAGCGATCGCTGGAGGTAATGCGTACCCCGCCGGAACCGGTGTCAATGACACCACGACCCTTGCCGCTGCCGATCTCGGCCTCGAACTCGCCACGCCCGGTACGCACATTCTTCATGTCGGGCAGGTCCACGCGCACGCCACCTGATCCCGCTGAAACCGTGAGGTGCATGTTCAGCGTCCCCTTGGTCTTCATGCGTACGCCGCCGGAACCGGTATCGATCATCATGCGATCCAGCTTGCTGAAATCACCCTCGAGTTCGGCGCTGCCCGAACCGGTGTCGATCTCCAGCTCGCGGACATTCTGCAGATTGCGGCCATCGACGCCGCCCGAACCGGTATCCACCCACACACTGCCGGTGACATTTTCCAGATCCACGCCACCGGAACCGGTGTCGACGCGTACGTCGCCCGTCACGTCGATGACATCGGCGCCGCCGGAGCCGGTATCGATATCGATATCGCCTTTGACCTTCTGTACACGCACGCGCCCGGAACCCGTATCAGCCGAAACGTTGCCGGTTCGGTTCGTGACCTCGATTTCACCGGAGCCGGTATCGGCGATCACTTCACCGTCGCCGCCCTTGACGGTTATCGCGCCCGACGATGTATCCAGGCGCAGTTTTCCGTTCACATTTTCGGCCTGGATCACGCCGACCTTGTTGTCGAACGTAACGGTCACGTCTGCTGGCACGAGGATTTCGTAATCGACGTGGGCGGCCACGCCACGGCCGCTCGATCGCACCGACACGCGTTCGCCCATGTACGTCGTGGTTGAGCTCGACCCCCAGCCGAACAGGCCGCCCACCGCGTCCCTGTTGCGATGGTAGACGTACTCATCGTATTCACCGACCGGATACACGGTGACGATCTCCACGCGTTTGCCGACGGTCTTGATGTCAAGACTGAGCATTTCCGCGAACCGGCGAGCATCTGCTGCATCGCGGCCTTCGCCATTAAGTGTGGCCCTGACGACCAGTTCCTTGCCATTGCTGCCCTTGAGGCTCACGCTGCCCGCGAGATTGAGCACCGCCAGCTCGTTCACATTCGGGAACGTGTGTTCCTTGACGTCGTGATACGTTTCCGCAGACGCCGGCAGAGCGAATACGAGAACTGCCGCCATCAGCGCGAGTAGCAGGTTTTTCTTTGCAGACATCATTGTCAGACTCCTCGATTTGACCCGTGAAACGCCGTTATTCCTGCGTTCGATAGCCTTGAGACGTTACTGCATGTCGAAGGGTTTAAAGCGGAACATGGTGGAAATTTTCGCGTCGTATAACATAATGAACATTCCGGGCTGGATCCCGGAGTCTCACGGCAACGGCTGAAAGAGACGGCCCTCGGGGGGGTAACGGATGGATAAGCGCAAGGTCGCGGTGGCCGAACTGGAACTCGGCATGTACGTCGCGGAACTGGACCGGCCATGGGCGGACAGCCCGTTCCTGTTTCAGGGTTTCACCATAGAATCTGACGATGATCTCGCGAAGCTCCGCGAGACATGCAAATTCGTGTTCATAGACGCAGAACGCGGGGCGGAAGAAGACGACGGCGACAAGACCATTCGCCTCTCCATGAACGCACGACCTGGCGCCAACCCCCAACGCGGCCGTTCTGAGTGGCTGCGCGTTGCATCCGAGGAGCGTCGCGTTACCTTCCAGCGTGAATTCCAGCGCGTTCATGCGACGCGGGTGCGCACCCGCGAATATGTCGATACGCTGCTGTCCGACATCAGGCTGGGCAAGGCGTTCGACACGGAAACCGCCAAAGCGATAGTCGTCGAGCTGGTCGATGCCATCACGGAAAATTCCGACGCCGCGATGTGGCTGACACAACTTAAGCAGGCACACGAATACACCGCGCAGCACTGCATAAATGTCGCGGTGCTTTCCATCGCATTCGGCGCACACCTCGGCTATTCCAGGGAACAACTCCGCCTTATCGGACTGGGAGGCCTGCTGCATGACGTTGGCAAGATGCGCACTCCGGTTGAAATCCTCGACAAACCGGGCCGGTTGACGCCCGAAGAATTCGAAGTAATGAAACGCCATCCGGTGGATGGTTACGAAATCATGAAAGCGACGAACCAGGTGCCTGCCCAGGTACTGCAGATCATTCGCTTTCACCACGAGCGCATTTCCGGACGGGGTTATCCGGACGGCTTGCGCGGTGAACAGATTTCAACCGCGGTTCTCGTCACCGCTATCTGCGACGTCTACGACGCAATCACTTCCGACCGCGTGTACCACCACGGCATCGGCGCAGACCAGGGACTGAACGCGATGTACCAGATGGCTCCCAGCGACTTCGGCAAGGAACTCGTTCAGGAATTCATCAAGTGCATCGGCATCTATCCCGTCGGCAGCCTCGTCGAACTCGGCACCGGCTCCATCGGCATAGTGATGACGAAGGATCCGCACAACAAGCTCAGACCGGTCGTGATGCTGGTGCGCGATTCGAAGGGCAAGGAGTATCGGCCGCGACGGTTTGTCAGCCTGGCGGCGCAGGCGTCACTGGATCGCAACAGCGACTGGAGCGTGAAGCGGATCGTGGACGCGAAACAGGTCGGTGTGGACATGCACCGCATTGCCAGCGATGAACTGCTGGAAGGCGGTCACCAGGTGTTCCATATCTGAACGGCGCAACGGAAATCAAAAAAAAGCCGGCATCAGCCGGCTTTTTTCATCAGCCTGGCAGCTGTTGGTTCAAAGCAGGTGACTGAGGTCGCGTCCGGCTTCCAGCCGTTGCCGTGACTCGCCGGGGCTGAACAACCACGCGTCGTGCGCTCCCACAAGATGCATACTCCCGCCGCGCACACGCAGGGCATCACCTTCGGGCAACCCGATAACCCGCTCGCTCGGGTTTGCCGCAAGAAATTCTTCGATTCGCTGCGCGCGGGTTTCACCGCGCAATCCTTCCGGCATCGTATCCGAGTAATGCGGATTGATCTGGATGGGCACCAGGTCCAGGGCGCGGAATGTCGGCGGATACACGATCGGCATGTCGTTCGTCGTGCGTATGCTCCGGCAGGCGACATTCGAGCCGGCGCTCCAGCCGATATAAGGTATGCCCGACCGTACGCGTTTGCGCAGCGGTTCAATGAGTTCGTTGTCGTAGAGGGTTTTCAAAAGACAGAACGTGTTCCCGCCACTCACGATTACCGCCTCGGCATTGCCGACCGCTGCGGCAGGATCCGGCACGCCGTCGATGTTCTCCAGTTCCACGCCGAAATTCCGAAACCGTTCGCCGACGAAACCCAGTCCGCCCTTGCGGACTTCGCCAAGGACGGCGTACGGAATGAACAGTGCGCGCCGGATACCCTGCAGAATCGTGGCGATTTCGCCGGCGTTGGCTTCAAGAAAATCAGTGGTCGCAGAACGGGAACTGCTCATCAACAACAGATTCATCACGGCTCCTGGAACAACAGCTGGTACGCCAGGCGCAACGCCAATGCCGCGAGCACGGTAAACCCGGCGACAAAGACAAGAAAGCGATGGTAGACGCGGTTATAGGTCAGGTGAACGAAACCATGCACCAGTCGCAATGCGATGTAGGCCCAGGCTGCAGCAACATAAAAAATGTCGGTACGGCCGGTCATGTAAATGATCATGCATGCTGCGATGAACACGACCGGCATTTCGAAGAGATTCTGGTAGTGATCGGACGTCCGTTCTCCTGCAGCGCTCAGTTTTATACGATCACTGCGCAACTCGTACGCCTGCGGGCTCAGGCGCTTTGCGGCGAAATCGCGCACGCGCAGGAACGCCATGCGCACCGACACCGTCAGCACAAGAAGAAAGAAGACAGCCAGCGGCTGAAGAATGAGTTCGTTGTTCACGCTTTCGACGGTCTCGTCGAAGCCAGGGTAACGACGGCTATTGCAAGCATCGACAATGCGAAACCCGGCACCAGTTCATAGAGATCGAAAATGGCAGCCTTTCCTTTGAGCATCGGCCAGATGATGGTCGTCATTCCGCCGACGACGACGCCGGCCAAAGCACCGGCCCGGTTCATGCGATTCCAGTAAAGCGAGAGAATGACCGTGGGTCCGAACGCAGCACCAAAACCTGCCCAGGCCCATGCCACCAGTTCCAGCACCTTGCTGTCCGGATTGCTTGCCAGCAGCAATGCCAGGATCGCGATCCCCAGTACGGCGAACCTGCCCGTCCACAACAGCTCCTTCTGCGAGGCATCCTTCCTGAATATGCCCTTGTAGAAGTCCTCCGCGAACGCACTGGATGCCACGAGCAATTGCGCGGACGCCGTACTCATCACTGCTGCAAGAATCGCCGACAGGCAGATGCCTGCGATGATGGGAGGGAACAGGCCGGCGGCCATGTAGACAAAGACCTTCTCCGTATCGGCGCCGGTGAGCGGCCGGTCAAGGACGCTGATACCGGTGATGCCGATAACCAGTGCCGCGAGCAGGACAACCGTTTGCCAGGTCATCGCGATACGTCGTGCCGCACCCATTTCGGTGGAGGTTCGAATCGCCATGAAACGCGCAAGAATATGCGGCTGGCCGGCATAGCCCAGGCCCCAGCCCAGCAGCGACGCGATACCGATCCACCCCAGCGTTTCGCCGGTAATCGAGGTGAACGGATCAAGCATTTCCGCATTCAATGCATTCATCGAATTCGCGATGCCGTCTCCGCCGCCGCTCAAATACCAGCCCATCGCAGCCACGATGAACAATGCGAAAAACATCAACGAACCCTGCAACACGTCCGCCCATGAAATCGCCAGGAACCCGCCGAAGAAGGTGTACAGGACGATCGATGAACCGCCGAGCAACACGGCCCAGAAGTACGGCACCCCGAACAGCGCTTCGAACAGCTTGCCGCCGGCGACGAAACCCGAGCTGGTGTACAGCGTGAAGAAGAACAGCACGAATGCCCCGGCAATCAGGCGCAGCATCCGCGAATGATCCTTGAACCGCCGTTCGAAATAATCCGGCAGGGTGAGCGCGTCGTTCAGCTTTTCGGTGGCTTCGCGCAAACGCTGCGCAACCAGTTTCCAGTTCAGGTAGGTGCCGATCAGCAGGCCCGCCACCATCCAGGATGCTTCGAGTCCGGCCAGGTATGCGAATCCCGGCAGCCCCATCAGCAACCATCCGCTCATGTCGGATGCCTGCGCCGCCAGCGCCGTGACCCAGCTGTTCAGTGAACGGCCGCCCAGAATGAAGTCGGAAAGATTGGTTGTACGCCGGTAGGCGACCCAGGCCATCAACAGGATGACGGTCAGGTAAACGGCAAATGTTCCAATGATAGTCGCTGCGTTCTCGATCATGCTTCGGCCCGGGCCTTGATGTTGTTTATTATGATGCGGCCCGGAACCGGGCCAACGAGACTAGGCCACAGGCTGAAAGACGATGCAAGCGGGGGCGTTCATGGCGGGGTATTCGAACAAGGCGCTGTCGGTCAGGCTGGGACTGAAAAGTGGGATGCGTGCGCACACTATCGATGCGCCCGAGAACTATCCGGAAATGCTGAACCCGCTGCCCGACAAGGTCCGCTTTCTCGTGCGATTGGCGCCGGGCATGGATTTCATTCACGTCTTCGCGGGCACGCGCTCCGCGCTGCTGAAGGCACTGCCCCGCGCAGTCCCGGCGTTATCGGTCAACGGGATGCTGTGGATTTCCTGGCCGAAGCGCGCTTCGGGAATCGTGACGGACATCGGCGAGAACGATGTCCGGCGCGAAGGGCTGGCCGCCGGACTCGTTGACGTGAAGATATGCGCCGTGGACGAAACATGGTCCGGCCTGAAATTCGTTTACCGGCTAAGGGACCGGTAGCGTTATCTACTGCAGCAGCTGTTCCAGCCGGTCGAGATCGTTGATCACGCGGAATCGGCCGCCCGCCGCTTCCACCCGCTGTTTCCATGCCGCGAGACGGTCCCTGTATTCGCGCGGATCCACGTTGTCGCTGCGCAGCTTCGTCACGTTTACGGCAACCACTTCGAAGCCGTCCAGCGCGAACGGTATGTCGCGCACGTAACCCTTGGCGATCTCTTCTTTCATGTCGGAGAAGATCAGCACGGTCTTGCGGCCGCTGTTACGCTCCAGCAGGTATTCGGATGCCTGCAGGATACCGCCGGTGATGTCCGTGTAGCCCGACGATTTCACGGTCTTCACGAAGCCGTCGATCTGCTCCTGGAAAACGCGCTTCTGCTGGTTCGCCGCGCTGGGGCGATCGTCGAACGCGACTTTCGCCACGATGTCCTTCTCGCTGAAACTGGCCGTGTCGATGCGGGCCACCGCAAAGGAGTCGCCCGGCTCCAGCCGGGTCAGTACATAGCTGATGATCTGCTGTGCCTTGGTCAGCTCTTCCGTATACGTCCCCGATGTATCGAGCAGCATGTACACGCCGCGGTTCGTAGACGTACTGCCTTGCGAGCAGGCAGCAAGAGCAAGACAGCTCAACAATAATATTCTGCGCCACATGATCAGACCCTCCGTGTGCTGAGCTTGCTGTGATCGGCACCGCGCGCCTTGATGCGTTCTTCGATCCATAACGGAAGGAAGATCAGCATGTCGTACCCAGCCGCAAGAAATTTCGCCAGGCCGCGCATGAATTTCGCGAGCACGCGGAACAGCGTGGCGGTGGCGGCAAGAAATGACACCGCGAGCATGCCGAGCACGGTGCGCAGCGAATGAATGAACGTTTCCAGCGGAATAGCCACAAAGGTCAGTGCAAACGGGAGAATGAAGCCCATGCCCATCTGTGCTGCCGTGGTGATCCACAGAAAGCTTGGCTGTATCGCTGCCGGCGCATCGCCGCGCAGCATGGCGCTGGTGGCGAGTTCGTCCTGCACGAGAATTTCGCGCATGAACGCGAGCCCCGCTTCAACGCTCGCAAGCGCAGTGAGGAAGAACAGCGTCACCCAGATCATGCGTACCCGCATGCGGTCGTCGAGCGCACTGATCACGGGAAACAGGCGCGTGATGCGCAGTGATTCCATCAGGAACAGCCCCATGGAAATTTCCACGAGAATGATGACGAGCGCGGCGATATCCGCGATCTTCAGGCCGCCGATCATGTTCGTGCCGCCGACCATTTCGGCCATGGGCCTCGCGATCAGGTTGAAATTGATGATGGCGCCGCCGACGGCAATCGCGAGCACGAACATCGATATGAAGAACTGGCTCAGCGAAGACGACGAGAGCATGCGAACGGCACGGTCGCTGCCCTTGCTGATTTCCTCGTAGTTATCCATGTGACGGTCGATGGCCGCCGAACGATCCAGCAGGCGCGCGATCTTCTTGTCGACGTTATCGAGGTTGGCGAGCAAGGCGCGCCAGTGCGGCATTGCGCGTTTCAGCAACTGGTGACGCTGGCGCGAATCCTGACGGTACTCGGTGATCGCGCGTGCTTCGATCTTCTTCAGGGAACCGTGCATGTCGTCCAGCACGCGCGCCACTGTCGCATCGGCCTTCGGAATTTCCGCAACGGCCTGCACGGCCTTCACCCAGCCCGGCGGCGCCGGCGGCACTTCCTGGGATCGTTCATAATCTTCTTCGATGGCGGTGATGGATTCGCTCAGGCGGCGATGGAACCCGGGATAGTCCGCGAGTTCCTTGCGTACGCCATTCTCCACGCGCTCGAACTCGCGCTCGACCGCACGTTCGGTCGCTTCGCGGCCTTGTGCCAGCAGGACTTCGCGGTTGCGTTGCTCAAGATTGGCGCGTGCTCGCCCGAATGCCGTCGCTGCGATTCGGAGCGCACGGTACAGGGCCTGACCGGCGTCAAGAATCGCAGCACGTGCCGGCGTGCGCGCAAGGTACAGGACCACCGCTGCCAGCAGGAACAGCAGCAGCGCTGAAAGACCAGGATACGGTGTGATTTGCAGCAATTCTGCCCAGGACATTCTCGCTCTCCCCAATTCGGTTTTCGCTCGAAGCTACAGCGGGGACACGAATGAGACTGTGCAGGGTTCACATAATGCAGTGGGTAATCAGGCTCAATTCGACGGGATGCGATGCAGATCACCAAAATCGATAGACATTGTCACATCGGGCTCAACAAAACGGCACAGGAAGCCGGCTTTGGTCTTCGCTGCCCCTGGCGACTCGACAAAACCTGTTTCACCCCCGAGCGATGCACAAATGCGCTCGGCGGCCACATCGGGGTCCGGAGATTCGAGTTCCCGGACATCATTAGGCAACACCTCATAAAAGGGTGCGTTGTCCGAATACCGCCAGACATCGGGAGCGGCTGCGATTGCGCTCCCGGGCGCAAGACACGGCGCGGTGCAGGACAGCATCGGCGATTGATGATTGGATTGATAATCGGATTGACGACTGAGTTGATGATCGGCGTACGGATAAGCCCGCGTGACGGCGGCAACAAGCAACAGCAGCAGGATTCCCGATATTCGCATGGCAGCCTTCCTGGCAGTGACGACACTGCCATTGAGACTGACGGGCTCATCGCTCGCGCACTATCGGGAGTGGTACCGAGAATCCCGGCGATAAAAAACCCCGATCGGATCGGGGTTTTTCTTGATGCGATCAGGGTCTGAAGCGAGGCGAATCTATTTTCATCTCGGTTATCGGTCCGTATTTCGAAATCTGCTCGCGAATCGCACCGGCATTGCCGATAAACACGTAGGTGAGGTTGCCCTGCCGCGGATACACCTCGTCGATGACACGCCGCGTATCGGCAAGGGATACCGCAGTGATCTTCTCCGCGTACCCGTCCACGTCATCGCGGCCCAATCCATAAAAACGAATGTCGACAAGGCGTGCCGCAAGGTCCCCTGCGGTTTCAAGGTCCGGCGGAAATTGTCCCAGCACATATGCTTTCGCGGAATCGAGTTGTTCGGCGGAAAGTGCGCCGGTGTGCAGCGTCTCCAGTGTTGCCAGCGCCATGTCGACCGCTTCCACGGTCGTTTCCGTCTGCGTGAACGATACGATGGCAAGCGATCCCGGCTTCGCGTTGCGGTCAAGTCGCGATCCGGCACCGTAGGTAAGCCCGGATTCAATACGCAGCTTCGTGTTCAGCATGGACGTGAACCGTCCGCCGAATACGGTGTTGACGAGATCGAGCGCGGCACGCTGATCGTAGCTGCGCGCAACGCCGACATTACCTAGATAGAAATACGTCTGCGTCGCATCGGGCTTGTCGACGAGCAGCACGCGGCTGACTTCACGCCTCGGCATGGCGTTGACGGCCGGCACCTTGCCCTGCGCTGTGCGCCAGCCCGCAAAGCGCTTCTCGAGTTTTCTGCGCATGTCGGCGCTGTTGAAATCGCC
>Ga0299914_10000341_pt1 | contig 27634 bp, 30 predicted proteins | sample RVTome_10_FD_201361 | JGI IMG/M metagenome (GOLD analysis project Ga0299914, IMG submission 201361) | Soil microbial communities from uranium-contaminated site in the Upper Colorado River Basin, Wyoming, United States - RVT153D57 (version 2) ... | reverse complement strand
CCGGGCACGACAAGCGGCGGCGCCAGCGGACCACCTACGTGGGCCTGCTGTTGCGCGATGCCCGAATCGCCGGCTTCTGGAAGCGGACCATCAAACGCTCGGACGTGATCGTCGACGTCCAGCTGTGCGAACCGTTCGACGCGGCGGCGACCAGGTCACTGCGAGCGGCCGTGGAAGAACACGGTCGCTTTCTGGGTCTTGACGGCGTCCTCGCCGAGCCGAGCTACCTCTAGCTCGGGGCTTCGGTCACTCCGCCTTCGTGGCCGAGCACCGACGCGGCTGTATCCCAGCGGTCGATCTCGCAACCGTTCTCGCGCGAGAACTCGGCGTCGACCGGGGCGCCGTTCCATTGCCCGGTGACCTGTGCGGTCTGCGGCCCGCCATAGATCATCGTGCACGCCGCGTCCGGCGGTACCGGTTCGAAGACCTCCGGGTCGAGTCCGCTCAAGGTGTCGCAGGCGGCCTCCGCATCAGGGTGGCTGCCTGCGACCGGATCGCAGGTCAGGGTCCACTCCTGCGGCGACGCGCCATCGCCTTGGTCGAGCACGACGGTCAGTTCGGTCTCCGGCCCGGAGGTAGGCGTGTCCGCCCCCGAGCTGTCGGTCGTAGTCCGGTCGTCGCCGTCATCGGTTCCGCAGCCGGCGGCAACGGTAGCGGCGATCAGCAGTGCGAGCAGGTATCTCACGACCGTTGGACGGTAGTCGCGCAGGAACGGTTCCGCGACCGACCACAAACGCCCCGGTCTGTTTCTGGAGTGCGACACGCCGTCTGCCAGTGTCTAGCGAAATCTACGGCCACGGCTAGAACGGCCAATAGGCTTCGATCGTGGACCCGGTGCGGAATCCCTACGCCCCCGGCGCCGGTCAGAGGCCGCCTGAGCTGGCGGGACGTGACCGTGAGCTGGCGCAGTTCGACGTCGTTCTCGAGCGAATCGCCCGCGGCCGGCCGGAACGGAGCCTGGTGCTTACCGGGCTTCGGGGTGTCGGCAAGACCGTGCTGCTCAACGCCCTCCGGTCGCAGGCGATCGGCAGGTTGTGGGGCACGGGCAAGATCGAGGCCCGGCCCGACCAGTCGATCCGCCGGCCGCTGGCGAGCGCGGTTCACATGGCGGTGCGCGAGCTCACCCCGCGGCATCGTGATCCGGCACAGGTGGACCGGTTCCTGGGGGTGCTCAAGGCCTTCGCCATGCGTTCGGTGCCAGACGGCGGGCGGTTGCGCGACCGTTGGCAGCCTGGCATCGACGTGGCTGCGGCGACGGGTCGGGCCGACACCGGCGATATCGAGGTCGATCTCGTGGAGTTGCTGGTCGACGCGGCCGGGGTCGCGCGTGACGTCGGGGTCGGCATTGCACTCTTCGTCGACGAGATGCAGGACATTCCGGCGGCGGACGTCTCAGCGCTGTGCGCTGCCTGCCACGAGCTGTCGCAGCAGGGACTGCCGCTTGTCGTGGTCGGCGCCGGCCTGCCCCACCTGCCGGCTGTGCTGTCGGCGTCCAAGTCCTACTCGGAGCGGTTGTTCCGGTACGTGCGCATCGACAAGCTCGACCGGACGGCGGCCGATCTCGCGCTCGTCGCGCCGGCCGCGGAGGAGGGTGTGGCATACGACGACGCGGCCCTCGACGCGCTGTACGAGGTCACGGAGGGTTATCCGTACTTCGTCCAGGCATACGGCAAGGTCACGTGGGACAACGCTCCCCGCTCCCCGGTTTCGCGCGACGATGTCAAGGTGGCTGCGCCGGAGGCAGAGGCGGAGCTCGCGGTCGGATTCTTCGGCTCGAGGTACGAACGCGCCACGCCTGCCGAACGCGACTACCTGCGCGCCATCGCGGTGCTGTCGGACGAGACCGACGGTTCGGTTCCGACCTCGGCGGTCGCGGACCATCTCGGCCGCAAGCAGTCGTCCCTCTCCCCGGCCCGCGACTCGCTGATGAAAAAGGGCCTGGTCTACTCGGCCGAACGCGGCACCATCGCGTTCACGGTGCCACATTTCGGCAGTTATCTGCGCAAACACGGCTAAATATTTGCGCGCTACTCGCCGTGCTAGCGACGTCTAGAGACCTCTAGCACTAGGACTAGAGGGTCGTAGAAGGGGGAATTACCAGCTCGATAAGCCGGTTTTCGATGAAAGTGTGGTGTGCGTCATGTGAATGGACTGGTTTGGCAACCGCCCAAAATGGGCAACACTCGTGCGGTGAGGGTAGCGGCGCGGCCCACCGGAGGGGAGTTTGTCGTGGGCCCACAGGCCACGAGTACAAGGGGTGAACGGACTGCGGAGTTAGCCAGCGCGCCGAGCAGTGTAACCGTGGCTCGTCACCTCGTCCGGGACGATCTGCGCCGACGAGGCTTGCCGAGCCGCGTCATCGAGGATGCGCTCGTCGTCGTAACCGAGCTGGTCGGCAATGCGGTCCGGCACGCTCGGCCCCTGCGCGGGGCTAACAGCTCCGGTGTGGTCATCCTGCGCTGGGATGCCACCGAGTCGCAGGTGCGCATCGATGTCACCGATGGTGGCGGGTCCAAGCAACCGCACGTCAAACCCGCTTCGCTCGCTGATACGGGCGGGCGAGGCTTGGCGATAGTGAGCGCGGTCGCCAGCGACTGGGGCGTGAGTTCTGATAGCGATCGGGTCACGGTCTTCGCCGTCGTGTCGGCCTGAGTCGTAAGCTCGACTCCCGTGAATGCAAAGATCTCTGCAGCCGATATGCCCGTCGTCGGGATGCGCGAGCCGTGCCCCTGTGGATCGGGCAAGCGGTACAAGGCGTGTCACGGTAAGCGGGCCAAGACGCGCTCTGCTGAGTATGTCAGGCGTCCCTTCGAGGGGCTGCCCGGCGAGACCGACTGGATCGCGCTGCGAGAGATCGTCTCAGCGGCCACGGCCGCGCTGCGGCTCGCAGGAGCACATGCCGACCGGCAGGTCGTGGTCGCGACCCTCCTTCCGATGGCGCTGCCCGCACTGGTGCGCGATGGCGGCCAGATAATGCTCGGCCTGCAGACCCCTACGTCCACCGGGGACCCCAGTGCCGACCTCGGTCATGCGCTGGCCACCGCGCTGGCCGCCGAGCCGGGCACCGCCGTAGCGCCCGGACCTCGGCCGGACGATGCGCCGAGACTGCAAGACCTGCTCGATCTGAGCGCGCCGCTGGACGTGCAGGTTCATGAGAATTTCGATTTCTGGCTGGAGGACGCCGAGCCGTCCCCGGATGTGCGCGCCTCGATGGAACGCGCCAACGCTGCCGTTCTCCCCACCGCCCGGCTTGTTTCGGCGGAGGCTGCGTACTGGTGCCGGCTAGGTGATCGCGACCAGGTTCGCTGGGTCATGCCCTATGACGAGGAACCACTACTGGACGGGCTCGCTCGGCTGCACGTGAGTGGTGCGGACGGGCTTGGCGCGGGGACTCGGCTGTTGGGCACCTTCCGCGCCCACGGCCGGCTGGTGCCGGTATGGGACCTGGTCGACGGTACGCCGGCTGAGCAGGTCGAGGATCCGGCGGCAGAGTTGGCCGAGCGTCTGGCCGCCGCGGTCGCCAAGGGTGGGCCGCTGAGTGCCGACGAGCGCCGCGCGCGATCGGGGCTGGCCAACCGCCAGGTCACCTTGCGCTAAGCGCGGTCGCGAGACATTAGAAGGCCCCGGGCGGTCGCGACGGGGGAAACGCGACCGGCCAGGGGCCCACGGACGAGGGTACTCGCACCTGCACCCGTAACGGAAGTTGCACAGCGAACTTTCCATGTGACCTTTGCCACAAGGACGACATAAGGTACTAACCCGGTTCATCTCGACTGATCGGGCACGACATGCATCGCGGCCCGCCGCGACCTGATCCCAGCTCACTGCCCGCGATACGGAGCACCTCGATGCCGGCCTCCTCCAGCCGGGCGTTGGTCTCGACGTTGCGCTCGTAGGCAACAGCCAGCCGGGGACCGATGGCCAGGGTGTTGTTGCCGTCGTCCCACTGCTCGCGTTCGGCAGTGATCGGATCGAGCCCGGTGTCGATGATTCGCAGCGTATCGATACCCATCGCCTTGGCCGCGGCTTGCAGAAACGGTTGCGGCTCGGCGATCTCGACACCCTCCTCGCCCGGGGTCATGGCGATAGCGACCAGCTGGTCGGCCACGTTCGGGTACATGAGAAGCGCGTCGACATCCACCATCGTGCAGACGGTGTCCAGGTGCATCGTGGCCCGCTCCTGTGCGATGGGTACGGCCAGCACCGTCCGGGCGAGCCCCTCCCCGAACACCCGTCGCGCGAGTCGCTCCACGCCGGCGGGCGTCGTCCGCTCGCCGGTGCCGACGGCCAGCACACCGGGGGCAAGCAACAGCACGTCGCCGCCCTCGAGCGACTCCAGACCCGAGTCGTAGACGTGCCGCGTCCCGGCGAACCGGGGGTGATACGTGAAGATCGCGCTGGTCAGGGTCGTCTCGCGACGGCGCGCGGGCATTGCCAGGCTGGTGATCGCGACATGGTCGCCGATCCACACACTGGAGTCTCTGGTGAACAACAGGTTCGGCAGCGGGTCGATGACGAACTCGTGCTTGTCCATCAGCGCATAGGCGAGCCCGCGGCCGGCGTGGAGCTCCTCATGGGCCAGTCCTGATATCAGCACGCTCGCAAGGTCGTCGGGATGCAAGCTCTCCAGGTGCGACCTGAGCACCGAACGGAGCGTGTCGCCGTGGCGCGGGTCGTTCACGACGGCGGCAACGCACTGATGTCTGGCCGCTGGTTCGCGCAGCGTCTGGGTCAGCAGGTCGGCCAGGAAGAGCACCTCGACTCCGTGATCGCGAAGCGTCTGGGCGAACGCGTCGTGCTCCTCCTGCGCACGGCCGACCCATGGGATGCCGTCGAACAATAGCTTGTCGTTGTTGCGGGGGGTGAGCCGTTGCAGCTCCGTTCCCGGCCGATGGAGCAGGACGGTCCGGAGCCGACCGACCTCCGAGTCGGCGCCTAGCCGTTCGCGTGGGTTCGTCGTCACGTACCGAGGGTACGGCGGTCCGTGTGAATGGCCGACGAGGTCGGTAAGGTCGCGGCGTGACAGATAATCGAGTCGCAGTTGTCATACCGGCCAAGGACGAGCAGCGACGGATCGCGGCCACTGTGTCGGCGGCCTCGGCATTACCGCACGTCGACCTCATCCTCGTGGTCGACGACGGTTCGGTCGACAGAACTTCGGCGTCCGCATCGAGCGCCGGAGCAACGGTAGTGCGTCACTCGCGAAACAGGGGCAAGGCGGCTGCGATGGAGACCGGCGCGGCGGCGGTCCAGCTCATCGAGACACGTGAGGGTGTACCGGCTCGGGCGATGTTGTTCCTGGACGCCGATCTCGAAGACAGCGCAGCCAAGGCCGCCCCGCTTATCGAGCCGGTGCTGGCCGGAGAGGCGGATATGACAATCGCCACCCTTCCGGCCCAACGGACCGACGGGGGTGGGCGGGGATTCGTGGTCAAGCTGGCCCGTAGCGGCATCGAGCAGGCGACCGGATGGAGCCCGGTGCAGCCCTTGTCGGGTCAGCGATGCATCACGCGAGCGGCCTTCGAAGCCGCGCTCCCGCTGGCGCCGGGATTCGGTGTGGAGGTCGGCCTGACCATCGACCTGTTACGTCAGGGCTACCGGATCCGTGAGGTCGAGGTTCCCCTCCACCACCGCGTCACCGGGGCCGACTGGCATTCGCAGGTGCATCGGGGCCGGCAGTGGCTGCACGTACTGCGCGCGTTGGCGGTCCGGGGGGTTCGCCCGCAATTCGGCGGGCGTGGGCCACAGCGCTGACCACGAGCGGGATCGCGGTCGTAAGAAGCAGGGCCGGGATGATGATCCCCGAGTCGTTGGTCGCGAATCCGACCGCGCCGGTGAGCAGGCCCGCCCAGATGCCGTATCGGAGGATGGGCCAGCGGTCGTACAGATCGCGCATCCCGCCGACCCCATCGCCCCTGACGAGCCACGTGATGACGACGTACGCGATCGGCACCAGCCACCCGTAGTACGGCGAGCGTTGCAGCGTCCCCAGCGATGCCCTGGCCTTGCGGGTGGCCACGGTCCATGCCTGCCCGTCCAGCAGATCGGCGAAGAAGGAGCCGAAGTGGGTCCGGCTGGCGGCCGGGCGCAGCCAGTCGAGCCACGCGATGAGCAGTACGAGTACCACCCCGGCCAGTCCGGCCACGGCTATCCGCGCGATGGTGACTCTGGCGCCGGAAATACCGATCACGAGCAGGGCGAATCCGGGCAGCGTCGACAGAGTCCCGCCGAAGTTGGCTCCCGCCCATGGTGCACCCATGGTGGCGACCGTGACCACACCAATGACGGTGGCCGCCACGGTACCGGTCCGCCGCGAGTACCCGAGATCGTGCAGCCACTGCGCGAGGGCCGCGGTCGCGATCATGGCGGATGCGGCGAAGATCGCGAAGGCGATGTTGCCGAATCCGTAGAACCGGCCCGCGACTACCGGAGAGAGGCCGAGCAGGCTCGCGTGCTGGAGGTGGCCCCCGGTCCAGACATCGATGCCGAGCATGACCGCGGTGATCGCGGCAAGCACACCGGGGGGCCCGTACGTCCGCCGCCGCCAGGGGCCGGCCAGGGCGACCATCGCAAGGGCGAGGGTCAGCGCGAAAATGATCAGCCAAAGCACGGTTCCGGCTCGTTCGAAGCGCCACCATCGAGACACGTTGGCCAGGAACGACGCGACCGGGAAAGCTGCGACGACAAGGGCAACGCCTTGGGCAAGCCGCAGTACGGCCGACCGGCGGCGGGGCCGGAACCGCAGCCACAGCAACGCGCCGCCGAAGAACACCACCTGCCCAATGCCGAGCAACTGGAAGAACGGGCCGGACTGGGTCCGGAACACCCTGGTCGCTCTGTCCATCCCGAGTAGCTGGTCGACCGTGGCGGCGGACGTGCCGGGGTGCGGACCGCTCACTCGCCAAGGTCCACCCACGGTGCCCGCGGCCGGGTCGGGGATCCCCGCGTAGGCGGCCAGCGTGGCGTGGATGTCCACGAGCTGGACGAGTCCGGCCCATTTGGTCGACCGCGAGATCAGCCAGGTCGGTCCGTAGGGAGAGCCGTCGGGCTTGGGTCCGGCGGCTACCGCGACCCGGAGCCCCGACGGGGCTATCTGGAGCGGCTCGTCCGGCTCCGGCACGCTTCCCGGCGCGCTGTCCGCCACCCCTGCGACGAGTAGGGCTACATTCTCGGGCAAGATCGCGATCAGCTTGGCGAGCTCGGCGTCCAGAGTCTTCGCTGCGGCGCGCCGCTCGTCGAAGTACGGCTCGTCCTCCCGCTCCGGCGCGGGACTGGACACCGGGAGCACACCCAGGTCGACGACCGTGACCTCGCATTGCGTCATCCACTCAGTGGTCAGGTCGGACACGTCGGGCAGGTAGTTCTGCACCCGGCCAGAGCTGTCCGCAAGCGCGAGTGCCGCGCCCCGGCCGACCGCCACCGAGCAGGCACCGGCCTCGGCGATCCGGCTGCCCAGCAGGCCGATCTCGGTGCCGTAGTCCTGGTCTTGCTGGGCGCTGGCCAGCTCGTCCCAGCCGGGGACGCGCGCACTGCCGTCGGCGGACTCCACCGGTGACAGTGGCCGGCGGCAGAACCGGTCCATGATGCCGTCGCCGATGGTGTCGGTCAGGTCGGTGGCTCGGCGACCTGCGCCGACCGTGAGCCAGCCATCGACCGTGCAAGTACGGGACCTGATGGTGCGCACGCTCAGCGACGCCGCGGCGTCGCTGCCCGCCAGTTCGAACAGCGTCGGCATGTCTTCGGACGTCACGTCCGGCCAAGCCAAGCCGGGCACACCGACGAGAACCACTCCCGGCTGCTGGGCCGTGCCGTGTTCGTCTGCGGCGGCCGCCTGGGCCGCCGGGGCTGCGGAGGCCGCCGGAGCGCCGGCAAGCAGGCCGGCGAACATGCCCGCAACCATTGCCGCCGCCGTGAGGCCTGTCGCGGCGGCGACTGAGCGCGCTACGTTCACGGCGCGAGCCCGGCCTGCCGGATGGCGGCGGTCGCCGCTGCCAGTACCTGCTTCACCGGCCGCCCGGTCGACGCCGCGGCGGCGGCCACGTCGTCGTACTCGGGCTGGGCGTTGACGAGCACACCGTCCAGTGTGGCCGTCTTGACGCGGATCTGCTGGCCGTCGACATCGACAGAGTGTTCGGCCCTGCTCAGGGCGCGCTTGCCGACCGGCGTTTCCCGCACGCCGATCGTCGTGGTCTCGGTGAACATGATGGCCCGAAGCCGGTCGGCGACCTCCGTGTCGGCCAGCACGCAGAGGGTGTGACCGGGCCGGCCCTTCTTCATCAAGATCGGCACCAGCCATGCGTCGGATGCACCCGCCGCGAGCAACTTGCTCAACACTACGGGCCACAACCGGGGATCGAGGTCGTCCACGTTCGCTTCCATGACGACCGCCGCCGTGGCCGGCGGGCGGCTATCTGCGCTGTCGGCGGGTTCGCCGAGGAGCAGTCGCACGACGTTGGGTCGGCCGGGAATGTCGCGACCACCGGCGCCGAACGCCTGCCGTCGAGTCCGCATGGGCGGCTGTTGGCCGAAGGCAGTCACGACGGCGGTGAGCAGCGCGGCACCCGTGGGAGTGGCGAGTTCGACGCCGGCGCCCCCGCCATGGGTCGGAACGTCCCTGAATAGCTCGACGACGGCCGGCGCCGGGACGGGAAGCAGGCCATGGTGCGTGCGAACGGTGCCCGACCCGACCGCCACCGGAGATGCCGTCACGTGATCGAGGCCGAGCGACTGGAACCCGGCGGCGAACCCCACGACGTCCGCGATCGCGTCGAGCGCGCCCACCTCGTGGAAATGCACTTCGCCCGGATCGGTGCCGTGGACCAGTGCCTCCGACTCGGCGAGCCGGGTGAAGGCGGCGACCGCAAGCTCGCGGACGGACGGTTCGAGGGCGGCGTCGGCCAGCAGGTCGCGGATGTCGGCCCACCTCCGGTGTGACGTCGACTCGGGTGCCTCGACATGGATTCGTGTCGCCCGGAGACCGCCGCGGTGAACCGTCTCACTGCGGAGTCGCACCGGTTCGGGGCTCACCGCGTCGACCGCCGCCTGCATGGTCGCTATGTCCACGCCCGCGTCCACCAAGGCGGCCAGCAGCATGTCCCCGGCCACGCCCGACGAACAGTCGAACCAGGCGATCACTGTGGGCGTCCGTTCGGCGCTTGCCGGTTGCCGGCCGCGGAGGCCGCGTCCGCGGATCTGCTCCGGCTCTGCCTGGCAACCCGCGCCGCGTGGACCCCTGCGCCGAAGCCGTTGTCGATGTTCACCACGACGACTCCAGGGGCACAGGAGTTGAGCATCGCCAGCAACGCCGCGATGCCGCCCAGCGAGGCGCCGTAGCCAACCGAGGTCGGCACCGCGACCAGTGGCACGCCGGTGAGGCCACCGACTACCGACGGCAGCGCACCTTCCATCCCGGCGACGACGACTAGGCAGTCCGCCTGCTCTAGCTCGTCACGGACGGCGAACAGCCGGTGGATTCCGGCGACGCCGACATCCGTTACCACCTGTGCTGTCGCGCCGAATGCGCGGACCGTGGCGGCGGCCTCGGCGGCTACGGCGCGGTCCGAAGTGCCGGCGGCGACGACGGTGACGGTACCGACCGGTTCGGGCAGCGGACCCAGCGTCGCGCACCCGGCCAGCTCGTCGATCCGTACGCGACCGCCGAACGCGGTGCCTACCGCCGCCTGCGCGGCTGGGTCGAGCCTGGTGGCGAGCACCGCGCGCCGCGGGTGCGCATCATGCAGCGCCCGCAGCAACTCGACCGTCTGCTCGGGAGTCTTGCCCTGGCCGAAGATGACCTCCGGGTCACCGGTGCGCGCCGCGCGTGCGGTGTCGACGCGGGCGAACCCGAGGTCGCGCCAGCCTGTGGTCTCGGTCACCCGCCTACGGTAATCGCCGCCGGCTCGCCACTGCCTAGCGACCGGCGAGTGGGCCGCCCACCAGGGCCATCGGCGCTGTACCACCCGCACGGCCCTGGTAGGGCAGGTACCCACCTGCTGAACGTGATCGAACGGGGCAGGTGTGGCGGGGCTGGCTAGGCTGGCGGTCGTGCTCAGCAAGTCGAGGTATGCCTATCTCGGGCCGGAAGGCACCTTCACCGAGGCGGCCGCGCGGTGCCTGCCAGACGCGCGGACGCTGCTGCCGTTCCCGAGTGTGCCGGAGGCTATGCAGGCGGTCCGCTCCGGAGAGGTCGACGGCGCGGTCGTTCCGCTCGAGAACTCGGTCGAGGGGTCGGTGAACGCCACCCTGGACGAGCTGATCCGGGGTGAGCCGTTGATGATCGCTCGTGAGGTGCTGCTCCCGGTCGAGTTCGCGCTGCTCGCCCGGCCGGGAACCGAGCTGAGCGCGGTCGAGCGAGTCGTCACCCACCCGGTCGCGGAGGCCCAGTGCAGGCAATGGCTGTCCACTCGGCTCCCGAAGGCGAAGGTGTACTTGACCGCCTCCACCGCTGCGGCGGCCGCGATGGTCGCCAACGGGCAGGAGGGCGCGGACGGTCCGTACGACGCGGCGATCTCGGCGGCGGTGGCTGCCGACCATTACCGGCTCGACACGCTGGCCAAGGGAATCGGTGACACCTCCGACGCGATGACCCGATTCGTACTCGTCACCCGGCCCGGTCCGCCGCCCGCGCCGACCCGCGCCGACAAGACGAGCCTGGTGGCGTTCATCAGGGACGATCATCCGGGTGCGTTGCTCGAGATCCTCGAGCAGTTCGCGACAAGGGGCGTCAACCTGACCCGCATCGAGTCCCGGCCCACCGGCAACGGCATCGGTAAGTACTGCTTCGCGGTCGACTGTGAGGGTCACGTGGCCGATGCCCGGGTCGGCGAGGCACTGATGGGACTGCACCGCACGTGTGCGGACGTCCGGTTCCTCGGGTCATACCCGCGAGCGGACGGCGTGGCGCCGACCCTGAGTTACGGGACGTCGAACGAGACGTTCACGTCCGCCGCGGACTGGCTCGCGGCCCTCCGCGGCATCACACCAGAATCTTGATCACATGGCCGGGACCGAGGTCGCGCACCTACCAGCGGGACGTCGCCTCACCGCCACCCTCCACTGGCGCACCACCGGCGTTAGGAACTCGCCCTGGCACTGCGGTGTACGTCGCGCACTTCAGGCAGTACTTGGAAGCCGGCCGACTTGTAGGTGGCGACGGCGCCGACGTTGGAGGTCTCGGCGCACACCACCGCGCTGGACGAACCCAGTTTCCGGAGGGCGGCCGCCGCGGCGACGGTGATCGCCTTGCCGTAGCCGTGACCGCGATGTTCGCGGTGCACGCCCATCGGTTCGACCAACCCCGGGCTTTCCCGGACCGGCCGACCACAGCGTCGCGGCCGCTACCGCGGTGTCCTGGTCGTCGTAGGCGACCAGACACTGCGCGTCGAGGTACGGCGGCCCGGCGGCCATCGCGTGCCAGCGCTCGTCGGTGAACGTCGACTTTTCGAACGATGCCCGCTGGACGGCGGACCGCACGTGCGCCCCCTCCGGACCGGTCAACTCGATCCGCACGCCGCAGTCCTCCACCGGCTCCGCGAGGTCGCGCCGGAGCGGCGTCCACGGCTCGTCGGCCTCCCAGCCGTCATCGAACAGCAAGCCCCGGAACAACTCGCCGAATCGCGCTTCGACGTAGACCTCCCCGTCCGGCAGGACGCCCCGCTCTGGCTGAGTCACGTCGGCGACACTCTGATCAAACATCGCCGCACCGTCAGGCCGAAAGTGGTTTAGCGACCAGCGCCGGCTCGGAGGCGGCCGGATACGCTGAGCGGGTGCTCGACTTACGCGTGATTCGTGATGATCCCGACCGGCTCCGCGCCTCGCAGCGCGCGCGCGGTGAGGATGAAGGGATCGTGAGCCGGTTGCTGGCCGCGGACGAGGCAAGGCGCCAACAGCTTTCCCGGTTCGAAGCGCTACGGGCCGAGCAGAAGTCGCTGAGCAAGCAGATCCCGCAGGCACACGGCGAGGAGAAACAGGCGCTGCTGGCCAAGGCGAAAGAGCTTGCCGACGGGGTCAAGGCGGCACAGGCGGCTGCTGACGAGGCGCAGCGAGAGCTGGAGCAGCTTGCGCTCGTGCCGGGCAACCTGGTCGAAGACGGCGTCCCGTCAGGTGGCGAGGACAACTACGCGGTGCTTCGGCAGGTCGGCCAGCGGCCCCAGCTCGAGAAGGTGCGCGATCACCTCGAGCTCGGCGAGATACTCGGCGCCATCGACGTGTCTCGCGGTGCCAAGGTGTCCGGCTCGCGGTTCTACTACCTGACCGGTGTGGGCGCGCAGCTCGAACTGGGCATCTTGAACCTGGCGATGTCCAAGGCGATCGAGAACGGGTTCGTCCCCGTCATCACCCCGACTCTCGTGCGTCCGGAGATCATGGGCGGCACCGGATTCCTCGGTGCCCACGCCGAAGAGGTCTACCGGCTCGAGGCCGACGACCTCTACCTGGTCGGCACCAGCGAGGTGCCGCTGGCCGGCTACCACGCCGACGAGATCATCGACCTGTCAGAAGGCCCGATCCGGTACGCGGGCTGGTCGGCCTGCTACCGCCGCGAGGCGGGATCTCACGGACGCGACACCCGCGGGATCATCCGCGTTCACCAGTTCCACAAGGTCGAGATGTTCTCCTACTGCAGGGAGGAAGACGCCAGGGACGAACACCGGCGCTTGCTCACCTGGGAGGAGGAGATGCTGGCCGCTGTGGAACTGCCCTACCGTGTCATCGACGTCGCCGCCGGCGATCTCGGGTCCAGTGCTGCTCGCAAGTTCGACTGCGAGGCGTGGCTGCCGTCCCAGGAGCGCTACATGGAAGTGACGTCGACGTCCAATTGCACCACCTTCCAGGCGCGCCGGCTCGGCATCCGCGAGCGGACCGGGAAGGGAACGCGCAACGTGGCAACGCTCAACGGCACGCTCGGCACCACCCGCTGGATCGTTGCGATCCTGGAGAACCACCAGCAGCGGGACGGCTCGGTGCACGTACCCGAGGCGCTGCGGCCGTACCTTGGCGGGCGCGATCTCCTAGAACCGGTGACATGACCTGGCGGCCAGCTCTTGCGGCACTCGACGTCGACGGAACGCTTTTGAACTTCGACGGCTCGATGTCCGCAGCAGTCCTCGACGCGGTCGGCCGGGTCCGCGATGCGGGCATTCACGTTGTCATCGCGACCGGCCGGTCGATGCATGCAACGCTGCCGGTGTGCGACAGGCTCGGGCTGACCAGCGGGTTCAGCGTCAGCTCGAACGGCGCCGTGGTGGTCGACGTCGGGGCGCGAGTACCCATCGACGTCGCGACGTTCGATGCCACCGAGTCGGTGCGGTTCTTCACCGACCATGTGCCGGACGCTTTGCTGGCCGTCGAGGAACTCGGGATCGGATACCGGGTAACCGGTGAGTTTCCGCCGGGAGAGCTGGACGGCCAGATCACCGTCGTAACCCACGACGAACTGCTCGACGGTCCGGTGACCCGCCTCGTCGCGCGGCTGCCGAACGGCGATCGGCAGGAGTTCTTCGACCTCGCCCACGCGGCGGGTCTGCGCGGCGTCGATTATGCGATCGGCTACACGGCGTGGCTCGACTTCATGCCGGCGGGTGTATCGAAGGCATCGGGACTCGCCACGGTGTGCGAGAAGCTGAGCGTCCGGCAGGCTGACGTGCTGGCGGTCGGCGACGGGCACAACGACCTCGAGATGCTCGCGTGGGCAGGCCGCGGCGTGGCCATGGGCCAGGCTCCGGACGACGTCAAGGCGATTGCGGACGACGTGTGCGGCACCGTCGACGAGGACGGTCTCGCGCACGTGCTCAGCGGGTACCTGCCCTAGCCGGCCGCTCTTACGGGTTGTCGACCAGGCGGCTCCTATATTGCGCCATCCAAGATCAAGTGGTCGCGACACGCCAGCCCACCCCGCGGCGTCTTCGGCGTGTTGCGCACACCTGAGCGGTGACGCCGCTGCCGCCCGGACTTGCGGGACTGTCACGGCGATTCCCGTCGCACCGATGAATTTCGCGCTCTCGCCCGGTCTGTATTGACGAGAGCAAGCCCGCTCCATGCCGTGAATATGTGGAGGACGACACCGTGACCCACCCGAGTCTCGACAGCATGTTGCTCGCGAGCACCAATCCGGAGCGGCTGCATGCCTGGTACGCCGCGGCGTTCGAGCCTTCGGAAGACACCAGGATGGACCAGTACCACGTGCTCAGGTTCGGCAGTTTCTACCTGCTGATCGACACCCGCGACGACATCGGCGAGCGAAACCCCGAACCGGCGCGGGTGATTCTCAACTTCGACGTCGAGGACGCTCATGCGGTCGTGGCTCGGCTCAACGAGCTCGGGACCACCTGGCTGGCCGAGCTGGAAGACCGGGAGGGCAGCCTGTTCGCCGCGGCCATCGACCCCGACGGCAACTACGTACAGATCATCCAGCTGAGCGAAGAGGCGCGCGCCGCGATGGCCGCGGCGTCGCGTGGATGAAGGGATCAGCCATGTTCGAGAACACAAAGGCGTTCAGCGGTTTCTCGGTCGACGACATCGGGGCCGCGAAGAAGTTCTACGGCGAGACTCTGGGAATCCGGGTGTCCGAGCTCGGTGCCGGCCTGCTCACCCTGCACATCGCGGGTGACCGCGACATCATCGTCTACCCCAAGCCCAACCACGAGCCCGCCACATTCACCATCCTCAACTTCCCTGTCGACGACATCGACCAAGCCGTCGACGAGCTGAGCCGACGCGGAATCGAGTTCCTGCGTTACGACGGGTTCTCGCAGGACGACAAGGGCATCGCCCGAGGCGACGAAGGGCCGCCGATCGCGTGGTTCACCGACCCGGCGGGCAACATCCTGGCCGTCCTCCAGGAGTAGCGTCATGGCCGTGAGTGATGTGCCCACCCGGGAGGACTTCGTCCAGGCCGCCGATCCGTACCGCAAGGAACTGCTGGCGCACTGCTACCGCATGCTCGGTTCGGTGCACGACGCCGAGGATCTCGTCCAGGAGACGTACCTGCGCGCCTGGCGCGCGTTTGACAAGTTCGAGGGCCGCTCGTCCGTACGGACCTGGCTGTACCGGATCGCCACCAGCGCCTGCCTCAACGCGCTGGAGAGCCGAAGCCGGCGACCGCTGCCGACCGGGCTCGGCGAGCCTGCCGCTGAGGCCGATGCGGCGCTCGTCGAGAAGCCGGAGGTGCCGTGGCTCGAGCCGATCCCCGACGCTCTCGTCGACACTGGCAGGTCCGATCCGGCTGCGACGGTGACGGCGCGGCAGAGTGTCCGGCTCGCCTTCATCGCCGCGTTGCAGCACCTGCCGCCTCGGCAGCGGGCCGTGCTGGTGCTGCGCGACGTCTTGCAGTTCCGGGCGGCCGAGGTGGCCGAGGCGGTCGGCATCAGCACCGCCGCGGTCAACAGCCTGCTCCAGCGAGCGCGAGGCCAGCTCGACGAGGCCGCCCTGAGTGAAGAGGAGATCACCGAGCCCGCGTCGCTCGACGAACGAGCTCTGCTGGACCGGTATGTCAAGGCCTTCCAGGACTACGACGTGCCGGCCATTGTGGAGCTGTTCACGTCGAACGCGGTGTGGGAGATGCCGCCGTACACCTTCTGGTATCAAGGCGCTGAGACGATAGGTCACCTGATCGCCAGCCAGTGTCCGGCCGACGGCCCCGGAGATCAGATCCTGGTGCCCACATCGGCGAACGGCCAACCCGCGTTCGGGCTTTACATGCGTGGCGACGACGGTGTGCACCGGGCGTTCCACCTTCAAGTGCTGGACGTGACGCCCACCGGCGTTCGACATGTCGCGGCATTCTTCGACACGAATCTGTTCGAGAAGTTCGGCTTACCCGCCGTCCTGCCGGCTCGCGCCTAGTGCTGGGCCCGTCCGTGACCGACCGCGCCACAGCCGCACTGATCGGTGGGGTAGCCCTGCTCGAAAGAGCCATGGGATACGCGCTGGGCGGCCTTGCGCTCGTGACACCCGAAACAGTTCGGCGGGCCACTCCGTGTGCTGAGTGGGATGTCCGGGGGTTGCTGGTCCACGTGGCCGACTCGCTGGGCGTGTTGTGCAATGCCGTCGACGTCGGCTCGGTGGCCGACGCGCCGCCCGGCTCCGAGGCCAAGACCGCGACCGAGCTGGTCTCGGCGGTCCGTGACCGCGCGTGCCGGTTGCTGGGCACATGGGTCGGCGCGGGCGAGCCCGATGTCGTGTCCGTCTACGGCCGGCCCCTATCGAGGACCATCGTGGCCAGTACCGGTGCGATCGAGATCGCGGTGCATGGTTGGGACCTGGCCAAGGGGTGTGGTCACGACCGCGACATTCCCGCGAGCCTGGCCGAAGACCTCGGCCAGCTGGCACCCCTCGTCGTGTCGCATCGGGACCGTCCGCACCGGTTCGGGCATCCCGTCGCGGTCTCACCGGGTTCTTCGCCTAGCGACCGGCTGGTGGCGTTCCTCGGTCGTGATCCTCGCTGGAGCGCCGCCTGAACCTCCGCGGCGCTCAAGGCTGTTCACACCTCGACCACTAGACCGCTGGTCGCCAAGCTGACCTCACCGGGGTAACTCGCTCGCGCCGCATTCGCCGCCGCATCCGGGTCGGTGCCCGGGATGAAGTGGGTCAGCACAAGCCGGCCGACGTTCGCCTCCGCCGCGTGCTGCCCCGCTTGGCGTGCGGTCGACAAGTCCGCTCGGAGGTCGCTAGGCATGTCGTCGTCATCGACATAACTTGCCTCAGCGAGCAACAGGTCGGCGTCTCGGGCGAGTGTGACGATTTCGGGGCTCGGACCGGTGTCGCCGGTATATGCGATGGTGTGGCCACCGGTGCTGAGGCGTAGCCCGGCATTGGGCAACGTGTGCGGCAGCATCCGGGTTTCGGCACTGAACGGACCGATCGCGAAATCGCTGCCAGGGGTGAATTCGTGAAGTCTGATGCTGGCACCAAGCCATTGCTTGCGGTCGAGGGCCAGCACCGCGGTAAGCGCGTGTGACGGTGCGAAGACCGGCAGCGGCGGGATGCGTTCGTCGGACATGACACGGGCTCGCAGCAGCGGATTGAGGTCGGCGCAATGATCAGGATGCCCGTGCGTGACGAAGACGGCATCGACTTCACCGGGTGGGATGCGACGGAATAACCGCGGAACCACCGCATATCCGGGATCGACAAGCAGCCGGAACCCGTCGTGCTCGACCAGGTAGCCGCTGCAGGCCTGGTCGGCCGCCGGCCACGCGCCGCATCCGCCGAGGACCGTAAGTCGCACGTTCGGGCACGCTACATGGTCGAGCGTGGCATCGCAGTGGACTACACCGGTGCCGCTGCGGACCTGGATGCCGCAGTGCGGCGTTTCCCGGCCGTCCGGCCTGGGTACTCCAGACCAATGCAGGCGAGAATGAGCGGGGGTGTCTCGTGGTCACTGTGAGCCGACGGGTCGAGGTGACACCCGAACAGGTCTTCGCCGTCATCGAAGACGGCTGGTACTTCGCATCCTGGGTGGTGGGAGCTGCGCATATCCGGAAGGTCGACCCGAATTGGCCGGCCGTTGGCAGCCGCATCCACCACAGCGTGGGCCCGTGGCCGGTGAGCATCGACGACACGACGGTGGTCCAGGCCCTCGAACGCAACTCCATGATCGAGCTCGCGGCGCGGGCGTGGCCGATCGGCAGTGCGATCGTGCGCATCAATCTTGAACCGGCGGGCCTGACCGGAACGCAGATCACGATGTCCGAGGAGGTCGCCTCAGGGCCGGCAAAGGTTCTTCCTCACATCGCCCAGACCGTATTGCTGAAGCCGCGAAACGACGAATCGCTGCGCCGTCTCGCGGATATCGCCGTGGGACGCGCGGCCAGAGCCCAGCACTGAGCGAGCTGACGCGGCGGCACGCAACGCAGCCGGACTCAACTGCGCTGGGCCCGCGGACCGTCGTAGCCCGTAGGCTGCGTGGGCATGGCAGAGGTTGTGCTACGCGTACGGTTCACCGACGGTGCTCACATGGACGTGATCTACGACGAACCGGATGCCGATGCCGACGTCGTGGTTGAGCATGTCATCTCGACACTGGCTCAGGAGTCGGGCTTCATTCGCACCGAACATGGCGGCCGACTGGTCGTGCTGTACAGCCGTGGCGTCGCGGCCTTTGAGGTCACGCCACGCGGCGCAGTCTTGTAACGCAGCTGACCGACCGTCCTCGTATTTCTGCGCGCGTCGCTTGGGGGTTTACGCTCAGTTGCCGCCACGCGTAGCACGTGCGTAGTACATTCCTCGGATGCCGATGAGTGAGGACAGCAAGCTTCCGCAGACTGCCGATGAGGTCGGCGAGTTCATGGACGACCTGGTGTTCGAAGAGCTACCGACGGCCGAAGACGAGGCCGACATGCTGGCGTCGTTGCCAGCGGGGTCGGACGTGATGGTTGTGCGTTCGGTGCGGCTCCCACTGGAGCTCGACCAGGCGGTCGCCGACGCCGCCAAGGTAGCCGGCGTGCATAAGAGCACATGGGTTCGTCAGGCGATCGAGACGGCCCTGGCAACCCAGTCAGACCAGGACGAGCCCATCTCACGCGCCGACGCTCTACGCGCACTGACCCTTCTTCGTCCAATCCGTCACGTCACCTAAGACGTCAACAAATGGAGGGGCAGCCGGAAGCAAAACACTGCGTCTTTCCGGCTCCCTTCTGTTGTCAAGCGGTCTCCTTGAGCTCTGGTTTCGTTGAGGTCTTTCGGCTTCCGGCCGGCCGGCGTAGCGTCGTGGATGCGGGTCCGGGAAGTGGCTGATCCGAAGTGTCGATGTGCGGGGGAAGGTCGACCGCGCTGGATTCTTGAGACGCCCCGCAGTGCCCTCCCGGGCCCGCGCTCATCCGCCCTGGCGGCGCTGTGAGAGCCGCGCGTGCTGCGTCGGCGGCGAGCTGGCGATAGATGGCGTCGGAGATCCGTCGCTTCAGGCAGCGCATCGCTTCCATGGGCTTCTTGCCGTCAGCTCGCTTGCGCCGGTAGTAGGTCCGGCCTTCGGTGTCGAGGCTGATCTGGGTGACCGCTGCGATGTGGATCACGTGATTGATCGGTCGGTTCCCGGCCCGTGACAGCCGGTGCCGGTTCTGCTCACCGGACGAGGCGTCCAGGGGTGCGGTGCCGGTCCGCGACGCGAACCAGTTCCGGTCGGCGAACCGAGCCACGTCGCCAACATCGGCAAACACCCGGGCCGCGACGACCGGACCGACGCCATGGATGTTCATCAGCTGCGAGTCGCGTGCCAGGACCATCGCTTTGAGCTCTGCGGTGGCATTCTTGATCTTTAAGTCGACTGCGACCAGCTCGGCGAGTTCCTCGGCCGCGATACGGCGCCGGGTCCTGCCGGCGATGTCGCGAGGACGAACGCTGGCGAGCATCGCCTTGGCCTGCATGGGCGTGATGTCCTTCTTCACCTGCCCGGGGAGCAGCTCGGCCAGCAGCGCCTGGAGCCGGTTCACGATCTGGACGCGACGCCGGGTGAGGGCCTCGCGCCGGTCGGTGAGCATCCGCATCGCCTCAAGCTCGCCATCGGCCTTCAACACGCGCAGCCCTTCGGTCCGCACGGCGACGATCGCGATCGAGTGTGCGTCGAGCGCGTCGGTCTTGCGGTTGTGCCCGGTGTCGAACAGCCGGACCCGGGCAGCGAGTTTGGCGGGCACGTCGACGACCTGCTCGCCAGCCTCAAGCAACCGCTGGGCCAGAGGGCGGCCGGCACCGTTGGCGCCCTCGACCGCCCAGACCCGCTCAGGCCAGGACTTCGCAAAGGTTCGCATCGCGACGTAGCCGGCCTGGTCGGTGGTGAACCGACCCGAGCCGAGTAGCTTCTCGTGATGGTCGACGACCTCGATCGTCGCCGACAGCTTGTGGGGATCGACCCCAATGATGACCTGCTCCATGTGGCGCTCCCGCCTGTGCTCGTACCGATGTGGACGGCGAGGTGGGCAGTGCTACTACGAGCAGGGCAGTCCCTTCTTGAGCCACGCCTCGTCACGGCGCCTGACGGGCTGCGGACCGAAAGTGAGCCACACCCGCATCCGGATGGGCAGCCCAAAAAGAGAGCGGCCCGCCGGACACCTAGACCGAGTCTGGCCAGACACCGGTCCTGCAGCAGTCTCTAGACGGTATGGAGTGACGCCCGCGCTGAGTGTGTGGGGGTCCTTCCCGATCCGGTGATCGTGTGTCGCGCCGGGCGGGGTGTCAACGTCGTTCATGCTCGCTGCGCTGCGCGTGCTCCACGTTGACACCGCGCCCGCCCCCGACCAGATCGGCAGTCATCGGGAAGGACGCCGCGGCCCCCGGGCATGACCTTGCCGGTAGGCGGGGTTGTGGGCCGGGGCCTCACTCACACAGATTCGTGGGTTACCGAGCAGGCGCCGGCCTGTTCGGCCTATCCGACAGTTGTGGGAGGCCCCGGTGTTTACCGAGCGTACGAGTGTGGGGCTCGACGTGCACGCCCGGTCGGTCGCGGCAGCGGCGATCGTTGGCGACACGGGTGAGCTGTTCCAGTCCAGGCTGACCCCGGCCTACGACCACGTCCGGTCCTGGCTGTCCGCTCTGCCCGGACCGGTCGCGGTGACCTATGAGGCCGGCCCGACCGGGTTCGGGCTCTACCGCTACCTGACCGCGGCCGGGATCCGCTGCGAGGTGGCGGCCCCGTCGAAGCTGCACAAGCCGTCCGGTGAGCGGGTCAAGACCGACGCCAGGGACGCGATCCACCTGGCCCGGCTGCTGCGCCTGGACGAGATCACCCCGGTGGCGATCCCGACCATCGAGCAAGAGACGGCCCGGGATCTGGTCCGGGCCCGGGAGGACTGCCGCGGTGACCTGATGCGTGCCCGGCACCGACTTTCCAAGCTGCTGCTGCGACACGGGATCGTCTACTACGCCGGCCACGCCTGGACCGGCAAACACGACGCCTGGCTGCGACACGACGCGCTCCCGCGGTTGAGCTCGCCGGCGACCCGGCTGAGCTTCGAGGACTACTACGAGGCCGTGCTCACCACCACGGCGCGCCGGGACCGGCTCGATGCCGCAATCGAACAGATGGCCGCCGAGTCCGAATTCACCCCGGTCGTGCGCCGGCTGGGCTGCCTGCGCGGGATCAGCACCCTGACCGGGTTCGCGCTCGCGGTCGAGATCGGCGACTGGCACCGGTTCACCGGCCGCACCATCGGTTCGTTCGTCGGCCTGGTCCCCTCGGAGTACTCCTCGGGACAGTCCCGGGTCCAGGAGTCGATCACCAAGACCGGCAACGGCCACGCCCGCCGGCTGCTGGTCGAGGCCGCCTGGCACCACCGCGCCCGCTACACCGCGGGCAAGGCCGTGCGGGACCGTTGGGAGCTCGCCCCAGCAGCCGCGCGGGTCCGTGGCCACCACGGCAACCGGCGGCTCCATCAACGCTGGGCCAGGTTCATCCAGCGCCGCAAACCCAACGCCGTCGCCAACGTCGCCATCGCCCGCGAACTGGCCGGCTGGTCCTGGTCCCTGGCGGTTCTTGACCACCAGTAGCGACCCCGACCTGCTTCGTCGACCACCCGGACCGGTGGCAGCGCGTGGAGCGACCCGCGAGGCTACTATGAGCAGCCCCCACCCGGGCCACGCTCGGTTCTAGACACGCGGACCCGCTGCTGCCGAACAATCCGTCCTGCCGGTACCCAACCCGCGAATATCAGTCTGACCGCGCGTCGCCAACGACACGCTCACCAGCCCGGCCACCGGCGAAGCACACAGGCGCCCGCCCCCCACCGGGAGCGGGCGCCCCGCCATGCCCCTTGACAGCCAGGCACTCCATATCAGTAGCCCAGATTGACGCGCGTTCTGATGCGACCACTCCGCAGGGTCCGCGAGCACAGGGCATGTGGAACAAAACCGGCATCGCGCACGTGTTCCAGCCACGGAAGTGCCGACATGCTCTCTGCGGTCGGTGACGCGGGCCGACGTGGCAGTTGGTGGCTACGGCCGCTTGACGACGAGTAACGGCTTTCGCGGCTTCTTGCTGGCCTGGCACAGGTTCGCGTCTGCCACGATCTTGAACACGGACCTGTGGGCGTCGTCGTACGGGACCTCGAACTCGCCGTGCTCCCAGCTCGTCAGGTAGCTGTACTTGCCGCCCAGGTCGTTCAGCACAGCCACCATGTCACTGGCTTCGGGAGCCGCGATCTGGAGCAGCTGAACAGTGAGGTCCGCGTCCTTGCAGGTCATGGCGACCCGACGGATTTGATCCACCGGCAGGGCTGTTTCGCTCTGGACGGCGAACGTGGCCGCAGCAGCCAGGGCCTCGCCGTCGTCGATCGGAAGAAACTCCGCCAGGGCGTGGAGCACCCGCTGGCCGATCTTGCTGCTGGTCATGGGAGTCCCGAAAAGGTCGGCGACTATTCCGTCGACCAGGTCGGGGGTTAGGAACTCCTCGACGTTGTCCGAGGCGACAATAGCGGGCCCGACGGCGGCCCACCCGGCCCCACGAAGGTGGGCGAAGGTGGCTGCGTCGTCGGGAACCAGGTCGTGTTCCATAAGGAGCGCGAACAGGTTGCCCTCCTCCGGCGTGATCTGCGCGGCCGGGATGCTAGATGGGCGATCTCGGGGTCAGAATGGCTTCATGACCCAGACGGTGCGGCTCGTCAGTCACCGGCTTGCCGGCCGCGCTGACGAGCTGGATTCGACCCTGACGGTGCTGCGCGGCCTCCCTGAGGGGCGGCCGGTCGTGGTCATGGTGAGCGGGCCCGCGGGCATCGGTAAGACTCGCTTCGTGTCGGCCGTGGCGGATCGGCTGCGCGCCGACGGGGTGAGGGTGATGACCGGGGCGTGCCTCGACCTGGGGGCGGGTGCGCCACCGTACTCCGCGCTCATCGCGGCGTTTCGCAGCGTCGACCCGCCCGCGGTGCAGGTGCTGGATGCACTCACCGGTGTCGTGGAACTGCGCCGGTCGAGGCTGTTCGAGCTGTTGCGGAGCACGACCGCGGCCTTGGCCCGGCGCCGGCCCACCGTGCTGGTAATGGAGGACGTGCACTGGCTGGATCGGATCACCCGGGACGCGCTGCTTTATCTGGTGGGGATGGTGCGTGAGGGCCGCTGGGGCCTGGCCCTGACGTTCCGGGGCGAGGAGCTGGCGGCTCGGCCCGTCCCGAGGGAGTTCCTGGACGTGTTGCATCGCGACACCTCCGTGCATGTCAAGCTGACCGCTCTGGCGCCGGACGAGGTCGCGGCTCAGATCTCGGGCATCGTGCGTGAGCAGCCCTCACCGGAGTTCGCCCGCTATGTTCATCGGCGCAGTGGTGGCGTGCCGCTGTTGGTGGAAGAGGTCCTGGCCGCGGAGGCAGCCGGCGCCATGGGCGTGCCTGACCACCTGCGCGACCTGTTCCAGGCCCGCGTCCAGCGGCTCGGCGCAGCTGCGGCGCGGGCGGTCGACGTCGTGGCCGTGGTGGGCGAGCGGTGTCGCGACCGGCTGGTCGGCGAGGTCCTCGACGCCGATCCCGGCACGGTGGCGACCGCCTTGGACCGGGCCGTCGCGGCGGGCGTCCTGGTCACCGACGGCAGGGGCTACCGAATGCGCCATGAGCTGCTCCGGGATGCGGTGTACGAGTCTCTCCCACCCGCGCGCCGTCGAGACCTCCACGCCCGAGTCGCCACAGCGCTGGCCACCGCACCCAAGCCGGACGCGGCGGCACTGGCCCATCACTGGTACGAGGCGGACGAGCCAGCCCGGGCCGGGTCGGCCAACCTCGACGCGGCCGCTCTCGCGGACCGGGTGCACGCCCCGGGTGAAGTACTCATCTACCTGGAGCGGGTGCTCGAGCACTTCGACGCGCTGCCGGCCGATCGCGTCGCGGCCTTAGGTGGGCGGGGAACGCTGCTTGCCCGGGCCGCGGAGGCTGCCTACCTGTGCAGCGCCTTCCAGCGCGCGGTGGCTCTGGCGGAACAGTGCCTGCAGCTCGAGGAACCCGCAGGGCCTGATGTCTCCGAACGGTGGGAGCGGCTGGCGCGATACCGGTGGGTGAGCCGGGACGGCCTCGGCGCACGGGAGGCGTACGAGAGATCGGTGGCCACGCTGGCCGCCGACGCCCGCGCCGAAGTTCGAGCCCGAGTGCTGTCCGGTTACTCTTGGTACCTGTCGATTGCGAGCCAAACCGACGACGCGAAGCGATGGTCGCAGCGGGCCCGTGCGCTGTCCGAGGAGAGCTCGGAATCACTGGAACGGTGCCGGGCGCTGCTGGCGTGGGGCAATGCCCGCCTTGACGCGGAGAACGGGTTGGCCGCGCTGCGGACCGCGCGCGATCTCGCCATCACCTGCGACGCCGGCGATGAGCTCGCCCGCGCCTACACCGCCCTGGATCGAGCGCTTCGCCGTCATGGCCGCATCACCGAACGTGAGCAGGTATTGCGGGACGGGCTGGGCCACGTCGCGGCCCACGGTGTGGGCAAGCTGTATGCGCCGGTGCTGAGATATCTGCTTGCCGAGTTGCTCCTTGACCTCGGACGCTGGGACGAGGCAGAGCAGATACTCGACGAGCACGCTCCCGCCGGGGACACCGGCATGCCAGCGATGTTCAGGCAGGCCTACCGAGCCAGGCTTGCGGCCGCCCGTGGTCAGTCGTCGGTCGTGACCCAGGCGGTCGCCGACGAGGCGGCCTTATCGGTGAACATCCCGCAGCAGGCGCTGTGGCGCTCGATCGCCTTGTGCGCGTATGCGGAGACGTGCCTGTGGTCGAGCGAGGCCGAGCCGGCGCGCACGTACGCCGAAGAGGCCAACGCCGTCACCAACGATCCGATCTGCCGAGCAGAGGCCACTGCGCTGCAGGCACGAGCTGGCGCGGACCTGGCCGAGGAGGCGCGCAGACATCGCGGGTCCATGCCCCCGCCGCCCGCAGACCTCGAGCCAGCGGCGGCGGACATGGTGAGCGACCGGCATCCGCGAATACGCGCGCTCGGGGCAACCGTGGCGGCGGAGCTGTCCCGATGGGACGGGCGTGATCCGATGCCGTGGCGCGAGGCGCAGGCTGCCTGGGATAAGGCGCTAGACCCGTACCGTGCCGCCTACTGCCGCTGGCGCTTGGCGCACGCTCTACTGGCCACCCGATCCGGTCGACGCGAGGCCGCGCATGAGCTAGAGACGGCGCAGCAGACGGCGGCGCTGCTCGGCGCCGAGCCCCTGATGAACGCCATCGCCAAACAGGCCACCTCGGCACGGATCCGGCTCAGCGGTGGGCAGACCGCAGTCGGTCCCGAGGTGATCGCTGCTGAGCTCGGCCTGACTCCTCGGGAGCTGGAGATCCTGCCGTTCATTACTGCCGGCCGGACCAACGCCGAGATAGCCGCCGACCTAGTGATCAGCCCGCGGACGGTTGATGTCCATGTGTCGCGGATCCTCCGGAAACTTGGCGCAACCCGGCGCACCGAAGCGGCCGACATCGCACGCCGTCGAGGCCTGGTCAGTCACTGATATCGCTCGTCGGGAAGGCGCTGACAGATACGCGGTTTCGCTGATGTATGCCGTCTCCGTGGTTCCTACCGTCAGTGAATGAAACCATCCCACTGGAGGTAACCCCGATGTCCGGACCGCTCATCTTCATCTCGCATTCGACGGTCAAGCCCGGCCAGCTCCAGGCGTACCAGGCGCAGGTTGTAGACGTGATCGACCTGGTGGAGTCCGAGGAGTCCAGGATGATCGCATTCAACTTTTACGCCTCCGCGGACGGCGCCGATGTCTCCACGGTGCAGGAGCATCCCGACGCTGAGTCTCTGGATCTCCACTTGAAGATCTTCTTCGAGAAGCTCCGAAGGAAGGCATTCGCGACGCTCGACAGCTACGAGATCAGCGTCTACGGCACCCCGAGTGATGAAGCGCTCAAGATGCTGCACCAGATGCCGAGCCAGCTGCGAGGGTTGCGGGTTCGGGTGTTTCCTGAGCACCAAGGCGGCTTCCTTCGCCCTCAACCGTTGTGATCTCCCTGGAGAAGACATGATCAGCATGGAACATGTCGTGGTCATCAACCGCCCCGTCGAGGATGTCTTCGCCTTCGTCGCGGATCAGGCGAACGAGCCCAGGTGGCACAAAGACGTGCTCGAGGCACATCCCCAGCGACCGGTCGAGCTGGGTGCTTCGGTGACGTGGCTGGTGCGGTTCATGGGCAAGAACACCTACGTCGTCGAGGTGACCGCGTTCGAGCCCCTGCGTCGGATCGAGCTGACCACCACGCAGGGGCCACTGAAGCCCACCCTGACCCACACGTTCGAACCGACCAACGGCGCGACCCGCTACCAGCGCCGGGTCCAGATCCCCTTGCACGGCATGTTCCGGCTAGTGGGACCGATCATGACGGCGACCGGCGCGGCACACCGACGCAATGCGCGCTGGGCCGAGAACCTGAAACACCTGCTCGAGAAGTAGGCAGCTTCTTCCGTTGTGACGGACGGAAAGTTGATCTAGAGCTGGGCCCTGCGCCGCGCGTGTCGAAGGTTTCAGCCCCTAGCGGGCGCACAGATATCCGATGCAGACAATCACCGCCAACGCTGCACGCACTCATGGGTGCCGCGAGTGTGCGGTCGCGCCGACGTCGGGACGGCTCTAGGGTTCGCTCCATGGGACCAAGATCGCAGCACATCAGCATCGGCATTGACCGGCCCGCCGGTGAGGTGTACGACTTCGCTGCGGATCCGCTCAACCTGCCCAAGTGGGCGGCCGGCCTCGCAGGCTCCAGGGTTGAGCATGACGGGGAGCATTGGTTCACGGAGTCCCCGGTGGGGCGCGTCACGATAACGTTCGCGCCGCGCAACGACTTCGGCGTGCTGGACCACGACGTCACGCTTCCCTCCGGAGAGACGGTCTATAACCCGCTACGGGTCATCAGAGCCGGTGATGGGTGCGAGGTGGTCTTCACCATCCGCCAACGTCCTGAGATGACCGACGAGGACTTCAAGCGCGACGCCGACGCCGTGGCAAAGGATCTCGCCACGCTGAAGTCCCTGGTCGAGGCCAAGTGAGCTGAACGCACTCTTCTGGCTCTGACAGGTGCGTCATTCCAACTCCCCTCTGTTGTCAAGTAGCGGTTCGGCGGGGTTGCTTGTTCGCGCTCTTCCGGAGTCCCGTTCCGGGTTGTAGTGTCGTGGTCGCGGGTCCGGAAGTGGCTGATCCGAAGTGTCGATGTGCGGGGGCAGGTCGGCCGCGCTGGATTGATGAGTCGCCCCGCGGTGCCCTCCCGGATCCGCCTGACTCGAGGCTCGGGCGTTGCTGAGGGCGGCTCGGCGGGCGTCGGCGAGGAGTTGGCGGTAGACGGCGTCGGAGATCCGTGGCTTGAGGCACCGCATGGCCTCGAGATGGGTCTTGCCGGCGGCGCGTTTGCGTCGGTGGTAGGCGCGTCCTTCGGTGTCGAGGCGGATCTGGGTGGCGGCCGCGATGTGCAGCATGTGGTTGATCTTGCGGTTCCCGGCGCGGGAGAGGCGGTGTCGGATCTGCTCGCCGGAGGAGGCATCCAGCGGTGCGGTGCCGGTCCAGGAGGCGAACCGGTTGCGGTCGGCGAACCGGGCCACGTCGCCGACGTCGGCCAGGACCCGGCAGCGTGACCATCCACGCGACCGAGAAGAGCATGCCCTCTATGCCGTCGCCGTTGTAGTTGCCCGTCCACTGGGTCCAGTAGTCGAGGAAGACCCCGACGCACGCGATGACGTATCCGAT
>Ga0299914_10000340_pt1 | contig 27702 bp, 26 predicted proteins | sample RVTome_10_FD_201361 | JGI IMG/M metagenome (GOLD analysis project Ga0299914, IMG submission 201361) | Soil microbial communities from uranium-contaminated site in the Upper Colorado River Basin, Wyoming, United States - RVT153D57 (version 2) ... | reverse complement strand
TCGCACGCGGCGCCGGAGACACCGGGTTCGATCAACGAGGGCGGCGAGCTCGGATACTCGCTCATGCACGCCTACGGCGCGGCACTCGACAACCCGGGCCTCGTCGTCGCGTGCGTCATCGGCGACGGTGAGGCCGAGACGGGGCCGCTCAACGCGAGCTGGCGCGGCCACGCCTTCCTGAATCCCGTAAGCGACGGCGCGGTGCTGCCGATCCTGCACCTGAACGGGTTCAAGATCGCGAACCCGACACTGCTCGCGCGAATCCCCGAGCCCGAGCTCGTCGAGTTCTTCCGCGGCAACGGCTACGAGCCGCTCCTCGTCACCGGCGGCTTCGACGGCGAGGACACGATGCCCGTGCATGCGCGAATGGCCGACGCGATCGACGTCGCCTACGAACGCATCGCCGACATCCGGGCGGATGCCGCGGCCGGCGCCTTCGAGGAACGGCCCCCGCACTGGCCCGCGATCGTGCTGCGCACGCCGAAGGGGTGGACCGGTCCGCGCATCGTCGACGGCGTGCAGGTCGAGGGCACGTTCCACGCGCACCAGGTGCCGCTCGCGGGCGTGCGCGAGAATCCCGAGCACCTCGCGATGCTCGAGGAGTGGCTCCGCTCGTACCGGCCCGAGGAGCTCTTCGACGACGAGGGCCGACCGGTGCCCGAACTGGACGCGCTGCGCCCGCGAGGGGCCCTCCGGATGAGCGCGACTCCGCTCGCGAACGGCGGCATCGTGCGACCGATCGCACTGCCGTCGACGTCGCCGTTCTCGGTCGACGTCTCCCCCGACACCCGTGGCGCCTCCGGCGAGGCGACCACCGTGTTCGGCGCCTGGCTCGCCCGGCTCATCCGCGACAATCCCGACGACGTGCGCCTGTTCGGACCCGACGAGGTGCTCTCCAACCGGCTGGGCGCGGTGTTCGACGTCACCGACCGGGCGTGGGCGCCCGAGCTGCATCCGCTCGACGAGCACCTCGCGCGCTCGGGCCGGGTCATCGAAGCGCTCAGCGAGCATCTCATGCAGGGGATGCTCGAGGGATACCTGCTCACCGGGCGGCACGGGCTCATCACGAGCTACGAGGCGTTCATCCACATCGTCGACTCGATGTTCAACCAGCACGCGAAGTGGCTCGAATCGGCGAACGAGGTGCCGTGGCGCGCGGATGTCGCGTCGCTCAACTACCTGCTCTCGTCGCACGTGTGGCGCCAGGACCACAACGGCTTCTCGCACCAGGACCCGGGGTTCCTGAACGTCGTCGTCAACAAGCAGGCCGGAATCGTCCGCGTGTACCTGCCCCCCGATGCGAACACGCTGCTCGCGACGATGCGGCACGCGTTCGACACGCAGAACCGCGTGAACGTGATCGTCGCGGGCAAGCAACCGCAGCCGCAGTGGCTCTCGGCCGAGGAGGCCGACGCGCACCTCGCCGCGGGGCTCGGCGTGTGGCCGTGGGCGGGCAACGAGCCGGCGTACGACCCCGACGACCCCGCGGCATCCGTGCCCGACGTCGTGCTCGCATGCGCGGGCGACGTGCCGACCACGGAAGCGATCGCCGCGGCGCAACTGCTGCGCGACCGGCTGCCCGAGCTCGCCGTTCGGGTCGTGAACGTCGTCGATCTCATGCGCCTGCAGGACCCGTCGCATCACCCGCACGGCCTGAACGACCTCGCGTTCGACGCGATCTTCACGCGGACCTCCCCCGTGATCTTCGCGTTCCACGGCTATCCGTCGCTCATCCACCAGCTCGCGTACCGGCGCACGAACCACGCGAACCTGCACGTGCACGGCTTCATCGAGCAGGGGACCACGACGACGCCGTTCGACATGCTGCACCTGAACGACCTCGACCGCTACCGCCTCGCCCTCGACGTGCTGCGGTGGCTGCCGGAGGTCGCCGGCCGCCCGGGGGTCGCGGAGATCGCCGACGAGTGGCATGCGGCGCGGGCGTCGGCGCGGGCGTACGCGTACGAGCACGGCGCGGACCCCGAGTGGATCACCGGATGGGCGTTCCAGCCGGGCTGAACGCCGCCAGCTGTGGCTCGGCCGCTGAGGGGGTCTTCGCTACGGGCGCCGGGGTGGGGTATCGCTCGGCAGAATCGGTAGATTCGTCAACTTGTCTACCGATTCTGCAGGGGAACATCGCTCCCAGTGCCGGCACGACCGACTGCCGTGCCCGTGCGGGGGTGAACGCCGGCCATCTGCGTTCCGCCGACCGGCGCGTTCCGCCGACCGGCGCGTTCCGCCGACCGGCGCGTTCCGCCGACCGGCGCGCGGACGCCCCTACCAGCGCCCGTGCACCTGCGCACGGATCTCGCGGTCGTAGAGCTCCCGAACGGAGTCGCCGAAGTCGGAGGGCAGTTCGAGCGACCCGGCGACGGCATTCGCGCGCGCCTGCTCGGGGTTGCGCGCACCCGGGATCACGGAGCTCACGCCCTCCTGCGCCGTGACCCAGGCGAGGGCGACCTGCGCGGCCGTCGCCTCGGGCACGGCGCGTCGGGCGAGCTCGGCGAACTCCGCGGCGGCGCGCACTCCGGTCTCGTAGTCGACGCCCGAGAAGGTCTCGCCGACGTCGAAGGACTCTCCGTGCCGGTTGTAGCTGCGGTGGTCGTTCGGGGCGAACTGCGTGTCGAGGGTGTACCGGCCCGAGAGGAGCCCGCTGGCGAGCGGCACGCGCGCGATGATGCCGACACCGGCGGCGCGCGCGGCCGGGAGCACCGCGTCGAGCGGCTTCAGCCGGAACGCGTTCAGGATGATCTGCACGGATGCCACGTGCGGCCGGGCGATCGCGGTGAGCGCCTCCTCGACCTTCTCGACGCTCACGCCGTAGGCGGCGATCGCACCCTCCGCGACGAGCGTGTCGAGCGCGTCGAACACGCGATCGTCGGCGTACACCGAAGTGGGCGGGCAGTGCAGCTGCACGAGGTCGAGGGTGTCGACGCCGAGATTCGCGCGGGAGCGGTCGGTCCAGGCGCGGAAGTGCTCCAGCGAGTAGTTCTCGTGCTCCTGCGGCATCCGGCGGCCCATCTTCGTGGCGACCGTGACGCCCGAGCCCGGGTGCTCGCGCAGCCAGCGGCCGATGAGCGACTCGCTGCGGCCGTCGCCGTAGACGTCGGCGGTGTCGAAGAAGGTGACGCCCGAGTCGTGGGCGGCGTCGAGCACGGCGAGCGCGTCGGCCTCGTCGACCTCGCCCCAATCGGCGCCGAGCTGCCAGGTGCCGAGTCCGATGACCGAGACGGTTCGGCCGGTGCGGCCGAGGGTGCGGGACTGCATGGGAACCTCCGGTGGTGAGCGGATGCCGCGGGCGCGAGCAGGCGGAGCGACGCGAGCGGGCGGAGCGACGCGGGCGACGCGAGCGGATGCCGAGCGCCGCGATCGAGCCTAGCCTCGTGCGGCGACATCCGGATGCCGCCGCCGCTCAGCGGATCTGCACCGCTCGACCGCTCACCACGATGCCGCCGTGCTCGGGGATGTCGACCGTGAGCTCGCTGGGCCGCCCGACGTGCCGGCCCTGCTCGATGACGATGCGCGCGGGCGGCGTCACGAGGCCGAGCCAGCGCAGGTAGCCGCCGACGGCCGCGGCCGCGGCGCCCGTCGCCGGATCCTCGACGATGCGGCCGACCGGGAAGATGTTCCGCGCCTCGAACCGGTCGGCGGCGACCCGGTGCAGCACGGTCATCGTCGCGGGCCAGCCCTGTGAATCCATGAGGGCGCGCGCCGTGCCCGGGTCGAAGGTGAAGCCGTCGAACACCTCGCCGTCCGCGATGGTGATCACCGGGTGCCAGTTGCCGGCGAAGGCGAGCCTCGGCGGGTACCGCTCGTCGAGGTCGGTGCGGTCGACGCCGATGAGCTGGAGCAGCGCCTCGAGCACGAACTCGGGGAAATGCGCGACCTCCGTCTCGACACTCGTGAACGCCGCTCGCAGTCCCGCGCCGGTGATGCTCGTCTCGATGGCGATCTCGCCGACCGGCGTCGCGAATCGCAGCGTGCCGACGCCTTCCCGTTCGGCGATCGCGATCGCCGTCGCCACGGTCGCGTGACCGCAGAAGGGCACCTCGGCGATGGGCGAGAAGAAGCGAAGCGTCCGCGCTCCTGCGGCCTCGCTCGTGACGAATGCCGTCTCCGCGAAGTCGACCTCTGCGGCGATCCGCTGCATCGCCGCGTCGTCGAGCGTGCGGGCGTCGAGCACGACGCCGGCCGGGTTGCCGCCCGCGGGATCGTCGGCGAAGGCGGCGTAGCGGAGGACCTCGACGGACCCGGTCATATCGCCTTCGCTGGCGAGTAGCGCGTCGCCGACCAGGTGCCGCCGATCGCGCTCACCTTGGTGTCGCGCCATCCGGCCGAGCGCAGCACCGAGCGCACGACGTTGTCGCCGGGCGCGGTGCTCTCGCGGCCCTTGCCGTGCACGATCCAGACGTGCGTGTCGATCCCGCACTCGCCGAACCACACGGGCAGCGACTCGAGTTCGGCTTCGGTGCGTACGACCACCGCGACGACCTCGGCCTCCCAGGGCGCGACACGCGTGGCATCCGCGAGCGCCTCCTCGAGTTCGGGCACGGGCAGCTGGCCGCGCACGGCAACGGTCTCGCCGTGCGCCACACCGAGCTTCTCGGCGAGCGACGGCGGCGGTGTCACGAGAGCCTTCGCCCACGCGGATGCCGCGGGACCGAGCCGGAACCGGTACGTATCGCCCTCGGCCTCGAACGAGACGACGCCATCGGCCGCCTCGACGTGCGACCAGGCATCGCGGGGGACCCGCGCACGTCGTTCGCCCGAGATCTGCAACCCGGCCGGCTCGAGATGGAGCGTGACCGCGGCGCCACCGTGCTCACCGATCCAGGTCGCCTTCGCCTGTCTCCCCATGCATAACCCCCGGGAACATGATCGCGGTCCGCCGGGCTCGATGCAATGCCCCAACTCGGATGACGCCCGGTGGTATGCTCCGGACCGCGATTTCGCCGCAGATCACGTGTCGAGCGTGAGCGACCGGTCGACGATCCGGGCGGCGACCTGGCTGATTCCGAGCCGGTGCGAGCGGGCGTAGGTGCGAATCAGCGCGAACGCCTCATCGATCGGCACGCCGTGCGTGTGTGCCACCACGCCCTTCGCCTGTTCGATGACGATCCGGCTGTTGAGGGCGCCCTGGAGCTGCTCGGCGAGGAGCGCGGTCTCCCGGATCGAGCGCTCGTGCAGGATGCCGATCGTCGCGACATCCGCGAAGGCCCGCGCGGCCGTCTGGTCTTGGGGGTCGAGCTCTCCGACGGTGTCGCGGAGGAGGTTGAGCGTGCCGATCGTGGTCTCGCGCAGTCGAAGCGGCACGGCATGCACCGAGGCGAATCCCTGGGCGAGCGCGCTCTCGCGGAAGAGGGACCACTCCTCGGGGCTTTCGCCGATGTCGGGAACCGACACGACCCGGCCCGTGACGAAGCTCTCGACGCACGGGCCGGCCTCGGCGCTCAGCTGCATCATCTCGACGAGCCGGCCCGCCTCGCTCGTGGAGGCGACGACGTCGAGGGTGCCGGTGGCGTCGGCGAGGAGGATGCCCGCCGCGGTGGTGTCGAGCAGGTCGCTGCAGGTGTCCACGAGCATCTGGAGCAGGTCGACGACGTCGTAGTCGTCGACCAGCGTGTCGGCGAGGCTGGCGAAGGTCTGCAGGAGTCGATCCTCACGGGTGAGTTCGGTCATTCCGATGCCTCGATCCCGCCGTTGTGCCGTGAGAAGTTGAGCCTGCCATCGAGGATGTCCTGGGCGACCTCCTTCATCGACTGGGAGGCGGCGAACGCGTAGCCCTGGATCACCAGGCGAGCGTCGTCGGCCGACAGGTCGAGCTGGGCCAGCACGACTCCCGTCGCCTGGTGGATGAGGCGGCGCGAATACGCGTTCCCGGTGTCGTCGCCGTCGTGTTCGACCGCGTTGAGCGCCTGCCGCAGCACGTGACGACCGACCACCGCGGCCATCGCGTCGGCCTGCCTGGCCTGCCGTCGATCCAGCTCGACGGGCGCGATCGAGTAGAGATCGACCGCTCCCATTCGGAGGGGGCCGACCGCGAGCGGGAAGGCGAAGATCGAGCTGATGTCGGCGTGGATGATCGCGGCCGAGAACGCGGGCCAGGCCGCCAGGGGGCGACCCCGGACATCCGGCTCCAGAACCGGCCTCCCGGTCGCCATCGCGTCCCAGCATGGCCCCTCGCCGAGGTCGAACTGGAGTTCGTCGAGCCGTGCGGCCAGCTCGTCGCTCGCCGAGAGCGTCTCGCTGCCGAGCAGTTCGCCCACGGTCGAAACCGAGGCACCCGAGACCGGGAGCACGTCGAGGAACGGACGGCAGAATCCGGCCGGGGTCTCGCCCGACCGCTCGAGCGCGTCCATCGCCGTCGCGAATGCGCCGCTCATCACACGCCCACCTTCACGCCTTCGACGCTACCCGCGCGGCACGGCTGGGCAAAGGGGTGACGGACGATCGCCGCGGCGGTTGCCGGGCGCGGGAAGACGGATGCCGCGGGCCTGCCCCCGGAGGGCCGGCCCGCGGCATCCGCTCAGCGGTACGTCTCAGGCCTCCTGCTCGGCTCCGAACCGCTGCCGCGCTTCGACGGGGATGAGCGGATGCTCCGCCCGCGCGCGGATCTGCTGCACAGCCCACGAGTTGCCGTCGGGGTCGGCGAACCCGAAGAAGGTACCGCCGTCGCGCGGGTCGATGACCTGGATCTCGCCCGCGTCGACGCCGCGCGAGAGAAGCTCATCACGGGCGGCCTCCGCGTCGGAGACGACGAGCTGGATGCCCTTCAGCGAGCCCGGCGCCATCTCGCGTTGCGAGGGCAGCGTGCCGATGACGATCGAGCAGCCGGAGCCGCGCGGGGTGAGCTGGGCGAACCGCGCCTCGCCCATGACGGTGTCGTGATCGAGCTCGAATCCGACGCGGTCGCGGTAGAACTCGATAGCCCGGTCGATGTCGCTGACCGGGAGGATGACGACCTCGAGGGTCCAGTCCATGATGTGCTCCTGTTCGTGAGTGGCGTGCCGAATCACGAGTTGTGGTCGCGTGTGCCACAGCCGAGCGGCCACAACTCGTGACTCGACGATCTGGCGAGGATGCCGCGGCATCCGTCGTGGTGGTCAGGCGGCGAGCAGCTCGTCGAGGCGCTCGTAGCCATCGCGCACGCCGGCCTCCATGTTGCTCTGGACCATGCCGTCGCGAGCCTCGACGCTCGGGTAGACCGAGTGGGCGCGAAGGCGCGTGCGGCCGTTGCCGAGGTCTTCGAAGGTCAGCGACTCGATCGAGACGACGTCGGGGTAGCCCTCGAACTCGAAGGTCTGGACGGCGAACTCGTTCTCGCGCACCGAGTGGAACGTGCCGTTGAACGCGTAGGACTCGCCCTCGGCGTTCGTGTGCACGTAGCGGTAGCCGCCCTGCGGCACGAAGTCCCAGCGCTCGATGGCCATCTCGTAGCCGCGCGGCCCGAGCCACTGCTTGACGAGCTCGGGGTCGCGGTGCGCGTTGAAGACGGCGGCGACGGGTGCATCGAACTCGCGCTCGATGTCGATGAACGGCAGCCCCTCGGGGGCGCTGATGGTGACGGGGTTGGTGGTGGTGCTCATGATTCGGTGTCCTCCTGTGCGGTGCCGGTGGAGCCGGCATCGGATGTCGCGGCGTCCGTGCCGCGGTCGGTGGCGAGCAGCGCGTCCAATGCACGGAACTGCTGCTCGTGGATCAACCGGTAGCGATCGATCCACGCGGTGAGTGCTTCGAGTTGTGCGGCCGCGAGGTGCACGGGCCGGCGTTGCGCGTCGCGAGTCCTCGTGACGAGACCTGCCTGCTCGAGCACCTGGATGTGCTTCGAGACCGCCTGCTTGGTGATCTGGAACGGCTCGGCGAGTTCGTTGACCGTGGCCGGGCCGCGGCTGAGTCGGGCGATGATGCCGCGGCGCACCGGGTCGGCGAGCGCCATGAACGCCCGATCGAGCCGGTCGTCGGCGCTGGGATCCACGATCATCGTTCTCCTTTCTCAACCAGTTCGTTGATCAATCATTTGATTGATTACAAACTACGCCGTCGTCACAACGACGTCAAGTCTTTCCGGATGCCTCTCGCGAGATCGCGTCATCCGGAGCAGAATCGGCGCAGGAACCGATCGACCAGGAGGCGAAGATGCCCGTCACGCTCAACCCCTACCTCAACTTCCGCGACAACGCCCGCGAGGCGTTGGAGTTCTACCACTCCGTCTTCGGCGGCGAGCTGAACGTCAGCACGTTCGCCGACTTCCAATCGGCGCACGACCCGTCGGAGAACGACCTCGTCATGCACGGCCAGCTCGACGGAGCGAACGGCGTCACGCTCATGGGTGCCGACACGCCGAAGGACATGGACTACCGGGGGATCTCGGGGGTGTCGATCTCGCTCTCGGGCGACGACGACGTGGCCCTCCGCGGCTACTGGGAGAAGCTCTCCGACGGCGGCAATGTGCTGCAGCCGCTCGAGGTCGCGCCGTGGGGCGATGCGTTCGGCATGCTCGTCGACCGCTTCGGCGTGTCCTGGCTCGTCAACATCGCGGGCGCCGCCGCGTAGCAGACGCCCCACCGGCCGCCTGTCAATCCCCTCCTGCAGCGCGGCTGCCCGTGCCTACCGTGGAACCCGGTTCCGGGCCCGGCAACACGCGGCCCCGGGTGCCGAGCACCATGCAGTCGGCACGATGCAGTCGGAGGGGCGACGATGACCGGTTGGAACACGGAGACGCTCGCGCGCACCGCCGGTGCCGGCGCGATCACGATCGTCGAGGGGTCGTCGTTCTGCGTCTCCGCTCCGAACGGCGACATCGTGCCGGAATTGCCGCACGGCGTCTTCTTCCGTGACACGAGACTCGTCTCACGCTGGACCCTCCTGATCGACGGCTCGCCCGTCGAGCCGCTGTCGTCGGCGACCCCCGAGCCGTATCGTGCGGTCACGATCGGCCGCGCCGGGCACATCCCCGGACGCGCCGACACCCCGCTGATCGTCGAGCGGGACCGCCGGGTGGACGGCGGCCTTCGAGAGCACATCCGGCTGCGGAGCTTCTCGCGCGAGCCGATGATGTACCGGGTCGAGCTCGTCGTCGAATCCGACTTCGCCGACATCTTCGAGGTCAAGGAAGGGCGGGCGGCGGGTGTGCCCCGCGCTGCGCGGGCGGAGGCACCGGGACTGCTCCGCATCGAGTCGTCGCGAGCCGGCGGCGGACTCGGTCTGGCCGTCTCGGCCCCGGGTGCGACGGCATCGGGCGACCGGCTCTCGTTCGACGTGATCGTCGGGGCGCGGGGAACGTGGTCGCAACAGGTTCGCGTGGCGCCGATCGTCGACGGTGAGGAGGTGTCGATCGGCATCGACAGCGAGCCATTGCACGAGACCGCGCCGGCGCGCCGGTTCCTCGCCTGGCAGTCACGGATCCCGGTGCCCACGCTCGAGGACGACGCGATCGAGCGGGTCATCCTGCAGAGCCAGCGCGACCTCGGAGCACTGCGGATCTTCGACGCCGGTCACCCGGAGCGGGCCGTCGTGGCCGCCGGCGTCCCGTGGTTCATGGCCCTCTTCGGACGCGACTCGCTGCTCACCGCGCTCATGTCGCTGCCGCTCGACCCGACGCTCGCGCTGGGGACGCTGCAGACGCTCGCCGAGCTGCAGGGAACCCGGTTCGAGCGGTCGTCGGAGGAGCAGCCGGGACGCATCCTGCACGAGGTGCGCCTCGGGGCGACCACGAACCTCGCACTCGGCGGCGGATCGGTCTACTACGGGACGGCCGATGCGACCCCGCTCTTCGTCGTGGTGCTCGGCGAGCTCGCCCGATGGGGAGCACTGCCCGACGACGCCGACGATCTCATCCGCGCCGCCGACCGCGGACTCGAGTGGATCGAGCGCGACGGCGACCGCGACGGCGACGGGTTCGTGGAGTACGCCCGCTTGAGCGAGCACGGCCTCATCAACCAGGGCTGGAAGGACTCGTGGGACGGCATCTCCTTCGCCGACGGCACCCTCGCGGAAGCCCCCATCGCACTCTGCGAGGTGCAGGGCTACGTCTACGCCGCGTACCTCGCGCGCGCGGTGCTCGCGGACATCCATGGCGACCATGACGCCGCCGACGGGTGGAACGCCAGGGCCGCGGGGTTGAAGCAGTCGTTCAACGAACGGTTCTGGATGCCCGACCGCGGCTACTTCGCGCTCGCGCTCGACCACGACAAGCGGCGGGTCGACGCGTGTGCGTCGAACATGGGGCATTGCCTCTGGAGCGGGATCGTCGACGACGACAAGGCCCCGGCCGTCGCGGAACGGCTGCTCGCGGACGAGATGTTCACGGGTTGGGGCGTGCGCACCCTCGCCTCCGATATGGGCGCCTACAACCCGGCGAGCTACCACAACGGTTCGGTCTGGCCGCACGACAATGCCATCGTGGCCGCCGGGCTCATGCGATACGGCTTCGTCGAGGGGGCCAACCGCATCGTCCTCGGCCTGTTCGAGGCGGCGAGTGCGTTCGCCGGTCGGCTGCCCGAGCTGTTCTGCGGGTTCGACCGGGCCGAGTACCCCGAGCCGGTGTCGTATCCCGCGTCATGCTCGCCGCAGGCCTGGGCGGCCGCGACGCCGTTCTCCCTGCTCCGCACGACGCTCCGCTTCGAACCGTCGGTCCCGACCGGCGAAGTGTGGCTCGCACCGACGTCATCGGCGGACTTCGGCGACATCCACCTCAGGAACATGCCCTTCGCCGGCTCTCGGATCTCCGTGGACGCTTCGCGCCGCGGCGCTTCCGTGACCGGTCTTCCCGCCGGCCTCACGCTCCATCGGACACCACGCGGATCGTCCGTCGTTCCCACCCGAAGGGACACACCATGAAGATCGGTATCATCGCCCCACCGTGGCTGCCCATCCCGCCGAGCGCATACGGGGGCATCGAGGCATTCATCGACACCCTGGCACAGGCGCTCACGTCGGCAGGGCACGACGTCGTGCTCGCGGCATCCGGCGACAGCACCTGCCCCGTGCCGCGCCTACCCGGATTCCAGCCGTCGGACCCGGCGACGATGGGGATCACCGCACATGAGCTCCGGCACCTGATCCGGGCCTTCGCCGGACTCGAGGACGTCGACGTGATCGTCGACAACACGCTCGCGGGACCGATCCTCGCCAAGACGGCGAGCAGCGTGCCCATCGTCACCGTCGCCCACGGACCGTTGATCCCGATGGTGCAGGAGCTCTACCGGGCAGGGTCGACGGATGTCGCGTTCGTCGCCATCTCGCGCCATCAGGCGTCACTCGCCGGCCCGGTGCGGATCGCCAGGGTGATCCACCACGGCATTCGGGTCGAGGATGTTCCGATCGGCACCGGCGGCGACGCAGCCTGCTTCGTGGGCCGGATGCATGCAGCGAAGGGGATCCCGGAGGCGATCCGCACCGCGGAGATCGCCGGCATCCCCCTGAGGATCGCCGCGAAGATGCGCGAACCCTTGGAATGCCAGTACTTCGAGGAGGTCGTGCGTCCCATCCTCGGCACGAATGCCGAGTACGTGGGCGAGCTGTCGACCGACGAGAAGTACGAGCTCATGGGCAGCTCTGCGGTGTTGCTCAATCCGATCCAGTGGGACGAGCCGTTCGGACTGGTCATGATCGAGGCCCTTGCGACGGGCACGCCGGTGGTGGCCACCCCGAGGGGGTCGGTTCCGGAGATCGTCGAGGAGGGACGCACCGGGTTCATCCGCTCCGAGCCCGACGAACTGGCCGAGACGCTGCAGCGTGCAGCCTCACTCGATCGTGACGAGTGCCGTCGGGCCGTCGAGACGCGCTTCACCGCATCACGGATGGCCGACGACTACGTCGCGCTGTTCGAGGACCTGCTGCGCGAACGCCGGAAGGCCGATCGAGCCGGCGCGGCACGTACGGCCGCGGTGCACCTCCCGCTCAGCCAGTCCCGCGTCGCAGCGGCCGGGGCCTGAGCCGCCGAGCGCGCCCGGGAGCGGTGGTGCTGAAACAGTGCGAGCGGATGCCCCGGCGCCGCCTCACGAAGAGGGGCAGCCGTGACATCCGCTCGTCGACCGGCGGCAGAGCCGCCGATCAGGGGGTGCGAGAACTTACGAGATCACCGTGATGTTCTCGGCCTGCAGGCCCTTGGGGCCGCGGGCGGTCTCGAACTCGACCTTCTGGTTCTCCTCGAGTGAACGGTATCCGCCCGACGCGATCGCGCTGAAGTGCGCGAAGACATCGGCAGAGCCGTCATCGGGGGCGATGAAGCCAAAGCCCTTGTCGGCGTTGAACCACTTGACGGTTCCGGTAGCCATATTCTTTTCCTTCTGTAAAGCCGAGCCGCCGAAACGGCTGCGACGTGCACGGCCCTCAGGCCATGCGGGGTTCCGACGGCGACGTCCGCCGACGGAAGTGTGTGGTGCGAGTGATTCGCATGATTCGAGTGGACACGGTGATCAGACCCTGCGGAACTGGTTCACCATCGGGCAGTCGAACGGATCGCGGGCCGAGAGGCCCACGCGGTTGAGGTATTCGATGACGATGCCGTACGACTGCATGAGCGTCGTCTCCGTGTAGGGCACATCGACGGTGCGACAGTGCTCCATCACGATCTCGCGCGCCTTCGCGAGGTGCGGCCGCGGCATGTTCGGGAACAGGTGGTGCTCGACCTGGTAGTTGAGGCCGCCGAGGAGCGCGCTCGCCCACATGCCGCCCGAGACGTTGCGCGAGGTGAGCACCTGCTTCGAGAAGAAGTCGAGCTTCACGTCGGCCGGGATGATCGGCATGCCCTTGTGGTTCGGGGCGAACGAGGCGCCCATGTAGATGCCGAAGACGGCCAGCTGCACGCCGATGAAGGCGAACGCCATGCCGAGCGGCAGCATCCAGAAGATGGCGCCGAAGTAGACGGCGAACCTGGCGGCGATGAGGCTGAGCTCGAGGGCACGGCCCTTCACGGGTCCGCGGTCGAAGAGCGTGCGGATCGACGTGAAATGCAGGTTGAGGCCCTCGAGGGTGAGCAGCGGGAAGAACAGGTACCCCTGTTTCCGCGTGATGAGGGCCATGACGCCGCGTTGCTTCGCGGCATCCGCCTCGACGAACGAAATCGTGTCGAAGTCGATGTCGGGGTCCTTGCCGACCTTGTTCGGGTTGGCGTGGTGTCGCGTGTGCTTCGTCATCCACCATGCGTAGCTGATGCCCACCACGCCGGCGGCGATCGCACGGCCGACGCGGTCGTTGGCGGGGCCGGACTCGAGCACCTGGCGGTGCGAGGCCTCGTGAGCGAGGAAGGCGAACTGCGTGAAGATCAGGCCGAGCGCACCCGCGATGAGCAGCTGGAACCACGAGTCGCCGAGCAGGATGAACCCGGTGATCGCACCGCCGAGTGCAACGAGGAGGATGCCCATGAGCATGAGGTAGAACCAGCGAGTGCGGTTCAGGAGGCCGGATTCGCGAACGACCCGTGAAAGTGCGGTGTAACTCCGCGTGACATCAGCGGAACCAGTGCGGGGCTTCGTCGCCCGAATCGCACCGAGGGTTTCGGTGTGAGAGATGTGTTCGTCCCGACTGGTCGTCGACTTCCCAGCCGTTTCATGCGGGTAAACCACCCGCTGCAGATACCCCAACCTTAGGGCCTGCACATGGGAAGGGACTGTGAGACCCGCCCGGATGTCGCCGCGTGACGTGCGCGGCCTCGGTGCTGCCGCCCCCTCAGCCCGCGGCATCCGCCGCCGTGCGCAGGTCTTCGACGAGCGCGGCGAATGCGGCCGCGCGATCGGCGGAGTCCTCGATGCGCAGCAGCGCGGACGGATGCGTCGTCACGAGCGTCGGCGCCGGCAGCGCGGATGCCCCGCCCGCGGCATCCGGCAGCAGCACCGTGCCGCGCACCTCGCCGATGCGCACGGTCCGCCCGAGCACCGAGCGCGCCGCCGTGGCACCGAGTGCGACGATCACGGACGGCCCGACCGCCTCGAACTCGGCCTCGAGCCACGGCCGGCACGCGACGATGTGGGCGACCGCCGGCTTCTCGTGGATGCGCCGCTTGCCGCGGAGCTCGAAGCGGAAGTGCTTCACCGCATTCGTGACGTAGACCTGCTCGCGCGGGATCCCTGCGGCGTCCACCGCCTCGGCGAGGAGGCGGCCGGCCGGCCCGACGAACGGCTCGCCCTCGAGGTCCTCGCGATCGCCGGGCTGCTCGCCCACGAGCATGAGCATCGAACCGGGGCGTCCGCGAGAGAACACGACCTGGGTGGCATCCCGCCAGAGCTCACAGCCGCGACACTCCTCGGCGGCGCGACGCAGCTCGTCGACGTCACCGGCGGGCGGGACCCACTCCTGCGCGCCAGGACGATCCGGATCGGCGGCCATGACGGGAGCGTAGGCGCACGACGGCGTGAACGCGAGGGGTTGCGGCACGCGGAGTGCGGGGTGCCGGGTGCGGGGTGCCGGGTGCGGAGTGCCGAGTGCGGGAGGACGCGACGCCGCCGCGGTGACAGACTGGACGCATGCGTATCGCCGTCACCGGAGGCTCGGGCAAACTGGGCCGCACCGTCGTCCGCACGCTCCGCGAGGAGGGCAACGAGGTCGTGAACCTCGACCGCTTCGGGGAGCGTGTCAGCACCACCCAGGTCGACCTGACGGACTACGGGCAGGTGATCGACGCGATCGCGGGCGTCGACGACCGCCACCACGGCGTCGATGCGATCGTGCACCTCGCCGCGATCCCCGCGCCGGGTCTCGCGAGCGACGTCGCCACCTTCCACAACAACATGCTGTCGACGTTCAACGTGTTCCAAGCGGCGCGCCGACTCGGCATCATGCGCATCGTGTACGCATCGAGCGAGACGGTGCTCGGCCTGCCGTTCGACGTGCCGCCGCCGTACATCCCCGTCGACGAGGAGTACCAGGCCCGGCCCGAGAGCACCTACTCGCTCGTGAAGCACCTCGAGGAGCAGCTCGCGATCGAGCTCGTGCGGTGGAATCCCCAGCTGTCGATCACGGCGCTCCGCTTCTCGAACGTCATGGATCCGGCCGACTACGCCGCGTTCCCGTCGTTCGACGCCGACGCGACCGCCCGCAAGTGGAACCTCTGGGGCTACATCGACGGCCGCGACGGCGCACAGGCGGTGAGCCTCGCGCTCGCGAAGGCTCCGCCCGGATTCGATCGGTTCATCATCGCCGCGGCCGACACGGTGATGTCGCGCCCGAACGCCGAGCTCGTCGCGGAGGTGTTCCCCGACGTCCTGGTGCGCGGCGACCTCGGCGTCAACGACACGCTCCTCTCCATCGAGAAGGCGCGCCGGCTGCTGGGCTACGAACCGCGACACTCGTGGCGTGACGAGGTGACGGATGCCGAGGCATCCGTTCGCCCGAGCTGAGTTGCCCCGCGTGAGGGTCACTTCCGGACAGCGGAGCGGCGAACCCGCGTCGGCGATGTCCGGAAGTGACCCCCACGGCGGCTGACGGGCGCGAGCCGCGCCCGACGGCCGACGACGAACGCCGCCACAGCACGGTGCGTGCTGCGACGGCGTTCTCGTGGTGCGAAACGGCCTAGAGGCCGCGGATGTTCTCTGCCTGCAGGCCCTTCGGGCCCTGCGCGACCTCGAACTCGACCTTCTGGCCCTCTTCGAGCGAACGGTAGCCGTTGCCCGAGATGGCACTGAAGTGCGCGAAGACGTCGGCCGAGCCGTCGTCGGGAGCGATGAAGCCGAAGCCCTTTTCGGCGTTGAACCACTTGACGGTTCCGGTTGCCATACTGCTGTCCTTCTGTTCCTATGGGCCGCTGATGCGGGCCCGATGCGATCGACGGTCGATCGCTGCCCCGCACGGCGGGTTGCCGACGGAGCGGGGGCGAGGGGCGGGTGTGCGCTCAGGCATCCGCCGTCTCGTATCGGGTCATGCCACGCGGATCGGTCCGCCTCCGGGCAATCAGATGGAGGCACGGGCGAGTGCCCGCTTGATGGAGGAATCGTTGACGATACCTTATCGGTTCGCGCACAGCTTGACGAGATATGCGACCGGATCGTGACATCGAATGTCGCGATCACCGGGGCCCGCCTCGAACGGGTTGCCGATGCCGCGACGAGCGGACATGCGGACGAATGCCAGCCGACTCAAAGGAAGGCGGAGGAGAATCACGGGATGAACCGCCGCCCTCTGCGATTCGTCGCCCTCGCCTATGCAGCCGCCGTGCTGTGGGTGACGGTGGGTCCCGCGCCGTGGCGCACGAACGGCTCCCAGCTCGAGGGCGGCATCCTGAATCTCGACGCCTGGACCGCGCCCGTCACGTGGACGACCGGATATCTCTGGGAGATGGCGCTCAACGTGGCGCTGTTCCTGCCGGTCGGGATGCTCGCGGCGCTCATGATCCCGCGTCGCAGATGGCCGCTGGCACTGCTCGTCGGTCTCGGGTTCACCATGGCGATCGAACTCGTGCAGGCGGTGGAGCCCACGCGCATCTCCGATCCGCGCGACCTCGTGATGAATACGGGCGGCGCCGTGGTCGGCGTGCTCTTCGTCCTCGCCGCCCGCATGGTTCGTCGCGCCGGCGCAGCCGCGTCCCGCCTGGCAGCCGCCGCGCCTCCGGTCGTTCCGGTCGTTCCGGCCGTTCCGGTCGAGTCCGAGCTCGTCGGTCACGGTGCCCTCGTCGGCGCGAACTCGGCAGCCTCCGACCGCGTCGCCTGACGACGGCAACCCGCGACCCGTCGATCCCGCGCACCGGGTCGCCCCCGCTACAGTGTTCGGGTGACTTCCCCTGACGCGCCCACCGTCCGAGCGCGCCTTCCGTGGGTGCGGCTCGCGCTCGTCGGGGCGGCCGGTGGCCTGCTCTCGGGTGCGTTCGGCGTCGGCGGCGGCATCCTGATGGTTCCGCTCCTCATCGCGTTCGCCGGCATGGACCAACGTCGCGCCTCAGCGACCTCGCTCGCGGCGATCGTGCCCGCCGCGATCGCCGGCTCGATCACCTACTTCGCGAACGGCGAGATCGACCTGCTCGCCGCGCTGTTCGTGGCGATCGGCGGCATCATCGGCTCATGGGTGGGGGCGTGGCTCCTGCGCCGCCTGTCGCTCGGCTGGCTGCGCTGGCTCTTCATCGCCCTGCTCGTCGCGGTGGCGGTGCGCATGGTGCTCGTCACCCCGATCCGCGGCGACGTCGTCGTCGAGTTCGACGTGCTGTCGGTGCTCGCCATGGTGGGACTGGGCGTCGTCATCGGCGTCGCCTCGGGGCTCTTCGGCATCGGCGGCGGCGTCATCATGGTGCCCGCGTTCATCGCCCTGTTCGGCATGAGCGACCTCGTGGCCAAGGGCACGTCGCTCGCGGTGATGATCCCCACCGCGGTGAGCGGCACCGTCGCGAACGCGCGCGCGGGCATCGTCGACCTCCGCGTCGCCCTGATCGTGGGTGCCGCTGCCACGCTCGCCTCGTTCGGCGGGGTCGCGATCGCCTTCCTGCTCTCGCCCGAATGGTCGGCCTGGCTGTTCGCGGCGCTCATGGTCATCGCCGCGGTGCAACTCACCGTGCGCGCCATCCGCCTCCGGAAGAAGGAGAAGACAGGTGACGCCTGAGCCCGTGCGCGCCGCCGGCTGGTACGACGACGAGACGGATGCCGCACTGCTGCGGTACTGGAACGGCGCGGAGTGGAGTCCGCACACGGCGCCGAGGCCGACGGATGCCGCGGTCGACGCCGTCCCCGCCGGCGAAACCGTCCCCGCTGACGAAACGGTCCTCGCCGGCGAAACGGTCCCCGCCGGCGGAGCCGGCCCCGCCTTCGGCGCCATCGACGAGGTGACCTCCGTGCGTCCGCGCCCCGCCACGCCCGAGGAGCACACCACGGTGCCGCTGCCGCCGGACTCCGCCGCGTCCGGGGCATCCGGGCCGGCGTTCTCGTACGAGCCGTACCGTGCGGCGGGCCGCACGTTCCTCGCCACTTGGCTGTTCGCGCTGCTGCTCGGCTACTGGGGCGCCGACCGCTTCTACCTCGGCAAGATCGGCACCGCGATCCTGAAGCTCGTGACGATCGGCGGACTCGGCGTGTGGGTGCTCGTCGACCTCGTCCTCGTCCTCGTCGGCGCGCAGCGCGACCGCGAGGGCCGCCCGCTCGCGGGCTACGAGGAGAACAAGCGCGTCGCGTGGATCGTGACCGGCGCGATCATCGTGCTCGGCCTGGTGACGAGCGCCGTCGCGAACCTCATCGCGTTCGCGGTGCGCTGACGCCGACGCTGCGAGCGATCACCGTCGGGGTCGTGCTCAGTCGGCGCACCAGTCGGAGAACCCGCCCTGCATGCTCAGCACGGTGCGCGCGGTCGCGATCTCGACGATCGAGGTCATGGTGTCGGTGTATCCCGGGTTGTTCGAGTAGCCGTCGGGACGGGCCTGGTCCCCGGATGCCGCGACGGCCACGTACCGGCCGTTCGGCGAGACGCAGTACTCGCGGATGAGGCTCGTCTCGGTCGCCGGCGCGAACACCTGGCGCAGCTCGCCGTCGGCGTCGACCTCGGCGAGCATCGAGCTGCGCACGTTGCGGCCGTCCTCGACGGTCGCCATGACGAGCGAGATCAGGTAGCGCGATGCGCCGTCGAGCATCGTGACCCGGCCCGGATAGACGTTGTCGGCCAGCTCGGCGGACGTCAGCTCGAGGGTCGTCGTCGTACCGTCGGTGAGGTCGATGACGGCGCCACGATCGGGGTCGGCGACGACGAGGTCGCTCGTCCCGGCGATGAAGCCGCGGATCTCGTTGTGCACCCCGAGTGGTGCCACCGGCTGCCGGCCGAGCACATCCACGAGGAACAGCGACTGATCGAAGTCCTGCACGACGAGCGCAGCGGTTCCCGGCACGAACGCCCACGCCGCCACCCGCAGCGGTGCGCCGTCGAGTCCGAGCACCGGTTGCGGCGCAGCCGCGGCCGCGCCCGAGAGGTCCAACGTCATGAGCGTCGATTCGTACTGCTTCACGCCGTCGATCTCGGGAGTGTCGAACACGAACCCGACGATCGGGTTCGTCGTCGAGGCGGCGAGATCGCGGATCGTGCCCACTCCCGGCAGCGCCAGTTCGAGCGGTTGCGGCTGGTCGCCCTGCGAGAGGAGCAGGGCGTTCCGACCGTCTTCGTCGACGGTGACCACCGTGAGGATGTCGTCGACTCGGGCGAACTCCTGGATGTTCGGGGCGGTGAAGACCACCTCCGTCTCGGGGCGCGCGAGCGACGAGCGCTGCACGAGATCGGCTTCGCCCTGGTCGCTCCGGCGTAGCAGGCTGTACACCTCCTCGTCGGGGGTCTCGAAGCGGTACTCGAGCGTCGCCGGGGTGCCCTGGTAGGTGCCGACGACGCCCGGCACGCGAACCGTGTACTCCTCCGCGTAGTCGAGGGGGGCCTCGAAGGTGATGACGATGCTGCGGTCGACGGCGTCGGCGGTGGCGGATGCCGCAGGCTCGACCTCCACGGCGTCGACGTCGAGTGAGGCGACGGGCTGGTTGACCGTGAGCGTCAGCGGCTCGCCTGCGATGCGCGTGGCACGCTCGGCATCGATCTGGCCGCCCTCGAGCCGTGGGCCCTGCGCGACGCTTGCGACGGCGAATCCGCCCGCCACGACGGCGAGCGCCGCGGCGGTGCCCACGAGCCGGCGGCGGAACACGCCGTGCTCCCGCTCGGCTCGGCGCACGTCTGAGGATGGACGTGCGTCGGACGACGGGCGCAGCAGATCAGAAGACATAGGGCTGATCCGGCTGTTCGGTGACGGTGAGCTCCTCGGGGTCGAGCAGCAGACGGTCGGCACCGGTGGAGCCGGGGTTCGGGATGATGACTCCGGATGCCGCGACCCACTCGTCGGGGGCGAATTGCTCGGCCCAGCCCGGCAGGTAGACGGGCACCCCGACCGGCTGTGCGTCGACGGCGCAGCACGTCACGACGAAACGGGCGACGTAGAACACGTTCTCGGGGTCATCCGGTGATGCGGTGACGAACCCGGTCACGTCGACGGTCTCGCCGGCGAAGGTGGAGGCGTCGGGGCTCTGGCGCAACAGCAGCGCCCAGTCCTTGACCGTGAACTGCGAGGTGTCGCCTCCGACGAGGGCCGGCCCGCCCTGATCGAGGGTCGCGCCCGAGCTGTTGATGCTGCGCTGGGCGGCGGTCGCCGACGTCAGCGTCGCCGGAGGCAGCACGAGCAGCGCGAACGCCGCACCCACGAGGATCATCACGGTGAGCGCCGCACGGAGCTTGCCCGCCCGCGCCGACGGGGCGGCCGTCTCGTGCTCGGGTTCGTGTTCGTGTTCATGCTCGTCTTCGCGCGGCTCGGGGAGCGGGGCGAAGGCGAATGCAGCGACGACGAGCACGGCGCCGATGGCCGCCATGATCACGGTGAACCAGAAGTACCGGGGGTGGATGTACAGCCCGAGGCGGTCGGTCACCGCGAGCCAGGCGGTCGCGACGATGCCGATGAGCGCGAGCAGGATGCCCTGCCACCGGGCGATGAGTCGTCTACGCAAGGGCGTTCACCGCCAATCCGAGGGCGGCGCTCGCCAGCCCCACGATGAGGGTCAGTTGGACGAGGGTGCGACCGGTGAACGTCGTGCGCATGAGCGCGAGCATCTTGACGTCGATCATCGGGCCGAACACGAGGAATGCCACGATCGCCCCGGGCATGAAGGTGGACCCGAACGCGAGGATGAAGAACGCGTCGACGTTCGAGCAGATCGAGATCACGAACGCGAGCGCCATGAGCGCGAAGACCGAGAGCACGGGGTTCTGCCCGAGCGTGACGAGCAGGTCGCGGGAGACGGCGACCTGGATGAGACCGGCGACGGCCGACCCGACGAAGAGCGCGGGCAGCATCGCGGACGTCTCGGCGGCGAACATGTCGACGCTGCGCCTCGCGCGCGTCGCGCGCACCTCGTCGTGGGCGTGTGCGCAGCTCGCCTGGAACTTGGGGGTGAGCAGGTTCATGGGGTTCGGGTGACGGCTGTAGATCCACCCGATGAGGTTCGCGATGACGAAGCCGCCGAGGATGCGCGAGACGAGGATGCCGTCGGACCAGCCGAACGCCTGGTACGTCGTGATGATCGTGACGGGGTTCAGGATCGGTGCCGCGAGGAGGAAGGTCATCGATTCCCCCACCGTGAGGCCGCGGAGGATGAGTCCGCGCGCGAGCGGCACGTTGCCGCATTCGCAGACGGGCAGGAGCACCCCGAGCATGGAGACCGTCACCCGGCGGGCCACGGCGTTGCGGGGCAGGTGCCGGAGCAGGAACCCCTCGGGCAGCCACACCTGCACGGCGATCGAGAGCAGGATGCCGAGGAACACGAACGGCAGGCTCTCGATGACGACGCTGATCGAGAGCGTGAAGAAGTCCTGCACCGAGTTCGAGAGCACGTCGCCCACGGCTTCGGGTGCGAGCACGCGGATCGCCACGAACAGCAGCACGAGGGCGATGCCGAGGGTCAGCCCGACGGCGGCCCGCGAGCGCACAGGCGACGTGCGCGGCGCAGGGCGCAGCGGAGCTGGGGGCAGGCTCATGGCCTCCAGCGTACGACGGCGTCGCTGGGAAGTTCGGGCGTGTCGGTAGCCGCCGGTAGCATCCGAGCATGCGATTCCGCTTCACCGCGCCGCTCTGGAAGTGGAGCGCAGAGGGCAGCTGGTTCTTCCTGACGCTTCCCGAAGATGACGCCGACGACATCCGCGAGATCCCCCGAATGCCGCGCGGCTTCGGTTCGGTGCGCGTGCGGGTCACCGTGGGCAGCACGACGTGGTCGACCTCGATCTTTCCCGACTCGAAGCGGGGCAGTTACCTGCTTCCCGTGAAGAAGGCGGTGCGCGATGCCGAGGCCCTCGGCGAGGGCGACGACGTGCCGGTCGAGCTCGAGGTGCTCGACGTGTAGGCCGCCCCTCAACCTGCGGTCGTTCGCAGTGCCTCCGCCTTCGACGCGAGGTAGCGCTGCTCGGGTCCGTTGAGGGTGCGGCGCGCCGCCTCGACGAAGGCGAGCGACGCGGCATCCGTCGCTCCCACCCGTTCGAGCAGGTGGGCGCGTACCGCCCAGGTGCGGTGATGCTCGGCGAGCGCGGTGCCCTCGGGCCCGGATGCCGCTTCGGCGCGGTCGAGCGCGGCGAGACCCGCGTCTGGTCCCTCGACCATCGCGAGGGCGACGATCCGTCCGAGCGTCACCATCGGTCCGGGCGCGAGACGTGCGAGCAGGTCGTAGAGCCCGAGGATCTCGATCCAGTCGGTCGCCTCCGTCGACAGGGCCTCGTCGTGCACGGCGGCGATCGCGGCCTGCAACTGGTGCGGCCCGATGGGGGCACGGTCGAGCACCTCGGTCACGAGTGCGATGCCCTCGTCGATCATCGTGCGGTCCCACCGTGAGCGGTCCTGCTCGTCGAGCGGCACGAGCGCCCCCGTCGCGTCCGTGCGCGCCGCACGCCGCGCGTCGGTGAGGAGCATGAGGGCGAGCAGGCCGGTGGTCTCGCCCGAGGCATCCGGCGCGGCGGCGTGCAGCTGCCGTGTGAGCCTGATCGCCTCAGCCGACAGGTCGACCCGGGCGAGCTGGTCGCCCGAGCTCGCCGTATGCCCCTCGGTGAATATGAGGTAGAGCACGTTGCGCAGCGCAGCGAGACGCCCGTCGAGTTCGTCGGGATCCGGCATCCGGAATCCCTCGCCGCTTCCCTTGATGCGCGCCTTCGCCCGGGAGATGCGCTGCGCGACCGTGGCTACGGGCACGAGCAGTGCGCGGGCGATCTCGGCGGTCGTGAGACCGCCGACGGCGCGCAGGGTCAGTGCGAGCTGCGCGGGCCGGCCGAGCGCCGGATGGCAGCAGAGGAGGAAGAGGGTGAGCGTGTCGTCGACGGCCGGCACGGGTGCGGGCGACGGCTCGAGCTCGGCGGCGATCGACTCGCGGCGGCGGCGAGCGACATCCGATCGCACCTGGTCGACGTAACGCCGCGCGGCGACCCGGACGAGCCACGCGCGCGGACTGTCGGGCACGCCGTCACGAGGCCACTGGGCGGATGCCGCGATGAGGGCCTCCTGCATGGCGTCCTCGCACGCCTCGAAGTCGCCGTAGCGCCGCACGAGCACCGCCAGCGCCGACGGTGCGGCGTCTCGCAGTGCCCGGACGGCGTCGCTCACGGTCGGACTCGCCCTCAGAGGTCGCCGCTGTCGGTCAGCTCGAGCACGGGGCGAACCTCGATGAGCCCGTACTCCGCCTCGGGCAACCGGGCGGCGATCTCGACGGCGCGCGCCTCGCTCTCGCAGTCGACGAGGTAGAAGCCGGCGAGCAGCTCCTTCGTCTCGGCGAACGGGCCGTCGCTCGCGACCGCGCCGTCGTCGGTCTTCGTCACGCGCTTCGCGAGCGAGATGTCGGCGAGTGCCTCGCTCGCGAGGAGCTCACCGCTCGAGGCGAGCTCATCGGTGATGCGCTGGTAGTAGGCGTAGCCCCCGGCCTGTTCCTCGGGGCTGAAGCTCTCCCAGGCGGCGCGCGACTCGGGGTTGCTGTAGATCTGGATGAGGTACTTCATCGGAATCGCTCCTTCGATCGTGTGCGTTCATTCGGGAGGCGGAACCGCGCTCCCATCAGTATGTCGAGGCCACGTCGCGATTCTCGACGGCTGCGGCGCCAACCGTCTGATCGCGCGGCCCTTGACAGGGTGACGCCGCCTCGCGAGAGTTCGATTGCGGGGTTCTGTCCGGCGACCGAAGGGAACGCCCATGACGACGTTCGGCATCGAAGAGGAGTTCCAGTTCCTCGATCCCGAGACGCTCTGTCCCGCGAACGTCGCAGCCGACGTCTTCCGGGCGCTTTCGGACTCGCCGGAGTGGCACGATGTCACGCACAAGGAGTTCCTCGCATCGCAGGTGGAACATGCCTCGGCCGTGTTCACCAGACTCGACACGGCGCGCTCGTCGCTCCTCGGCTTCCGGCGCTTCGTCGCCGCCCGCGCGGCGGAGCTCGGTGTGATCGTGGCGAGCATCGGCACCCCGCCGGACACCGCGCCGTTCCCGTCGATCACCGACGTCGCGCGGTACCACCGCATCGTGACCGATCTGTCGGGGCTCATCGCCGACCACCAGCTGAGCGGGTTGCACGTGCACGTCGGCGTCCCCGACCGGGAGGGCGGCGTGGTGGCGTTGAACGCGGTTCGGCCGTGGATGCCCCTGCTCACCGCGATCTCGACGAACTCACCGCTCTGGCGCGGCTACGACACCGGGTACGACAGTTGGCGCACGATCCTCCTGCGCCGGTGGACGACGTCGGGCTGCCCGCCGTCGTTCGTGGACGCCGCCGACTACGACCGCCGCATCCGTCGTCTGCTCGGCATCGGCGGAACTGCCGACCTCGCGCTCATCGCGTGGGACGTGCGCCTCTCGGAGCATCTGCCCACGATCGAGTTCCGCATGGGCGATGCTCAGCTCGATGCGGAGACGACGCTGCTCATCGCCGCGCTCTGCCGTGCGCTCGTCACGCATGCCCTCGACAAGCCCGAGGCGACGGATGCCGCCGCGAGCGCGTCGGCGGAGGTGCCGCCCGAGCTGCTCTCGGCCGCACTGCTCCACTCGGCGCATTTCGGCATGCGCGAGCAGGTGTTCGACCCGGCGACAGGCGGTCTCGCGCCGGCCGGCGAGGCGCTCAGCCGGTTCGTGCGGATCCTCGAACGGGAACTCGCCGACGCCGGCGACCTCGAGGCGGTGTCGGAGGCCACGGCCCGGATGTTGCGAGACGGCACGGGCGCTGCGCGGCAGCGCGCCGCCTTCCAGCGCGCGGGGATGGCCGGGGTGCGCCGCCTGATCGACGCGACGATCGTCGCCGATCAGGGGCGCAACGGCGAGCCGATGGCCTCGAACCTGTAGACCCCCGCCTCGTCAGTCGAGCAAGTGATCCAAGGCATTGTCCATCCAGGCGGCGCGAGTGGCGGCATCCGTGATCCCCTCGAAACCGAAGCCGGTCATGAGCGAGCCCGGAGTGGCGACCACTGCGGCCTCGGGGAACCCTGCAGCCGTCGTGACGATGAAGTTGTTCGGGTTCGGCGCGCTGCCCTCGGGCGGCCCGGTGACCTCCCAGCCACCGGTGTCACTGCCCTCGAACGACGTCGAGCCCTCACCCGTCGACACCTCGATGTCGTCGACGAACACGCCGAGGCCCTGGGAGGCCCAGTCGCTGATGTACGCGATGGACACCTCGACCTGGCCGCCGGCGTAGGCCGACAGGTCAACCGACCACTGCTGCCAGCCGCCAGAGTTCCCGGATGCGGCCCACCACTCGCCGCCCGTGGCGCCGGTCGGGTCGCAGGTCGTGTCGTCGACGAACGTCTGGTAGTGGTCCAGGTGCGGGTGCAACTCCCGCCAGCCCGCCGGGCAGCTCTGCCCGGTGTCCTGGGTCGTGTGGCTGTTGGCATCGGGCAGGGTTGTCCAGTCCTCCGCGCCCGCCGTGCGGGCTTCGACGGCCAGGTGATCCCACTCCGCCTCGGTGTCGTACGACGTCCAGAAGGACATCGTGGCACCGCCGGCCGGGACGTCGATCGTGCGGGTCAGGCGCTTGTACGACACGTCGCCGATCTGCGAGTAGACGTACGCGTCGCCGGTGTGCGGCTCGAACGGGCCGCCCTCACGATCCCACCTGCCCGCGACCCAGCTCTCGAACTGGGGGTAGGTCGCCGGGTCGAGGATGCCGCTCGTGGTGATGAACGAGTTGCTGTGGAATTGGTTCTCGGCACTGTCGGCTCCGTTGAAGCCCCAGTCCAGCCCGGTGAACGGCGTGTCGACGCCGAGGACGTCGAGGATGCTGCCGTCCTCCGCGGTACCGGCGTCGTCGACGGTGAGGTACGCACCGAGCCAGTACTGCATGACGTCGTTGGTGAAGTCGCCCGACCCTCCGAGTGCGCGGCACCGGATCAGCACCGCCGGATCGGCGCGGCACTCCGCGTTCTCCTCCGTCGGGTCGTAGAACTGCGTGCCGACGAAGCCTGGGTTGTACTGGCTGCCGGCAAAGGATCCCGTGTAGAGCACGCGGCCGCCCTCGTTGAGGAAGTCACGAACCTCGAGGACCTGGTCCATTGCCGACCGCGAGGCGTTGCCGCCGCCCCAACCGGCTTCGCGGGTGACGATGTCGTCGCCGGTGTACCAGATGACGCCGTCGTAGTGTGAAAGCACCCCCAGGCTGTCGGGCGCGATCCGCCCGCGCGCGTCGACGTCGTAGACGTCGTATCCGGTGGCGTTGGCGTTCAGCGCGTCCTCGTAGAAGCCGAGGTAGTTCGGTCCGCCGGCCTGGGCAGGCGAGGCACCCGTGTAGTCCTCTGCAGCCAGGATCAGCACGTCGTCGTCGGATTCCTCGACGGCCTGGTAGGTGAACGACTCGCTGGTCTCGCCACCGCCTTCGAACCAGACCTCGACGCTGTCGCCGGGGTCGGTCCCGGTGACGAGTCCGCTCATGATCGCGTAGTGGACGCCGGTCTGGCCGCCGTAGCGGTCGCCACCCGTCCACTCCTCGGTCGGCACGCCGATCGCGGGGTCGCCGTTGATGGAGTACTTCAGCGTCACCTCGCCGAGGCTGCGTCGGGCGATGACGCGCACTTCCTGCGGGTCGCCGTAGGAGAAGTCGAAGGTGAAGTTCGCAAGCGGCAGGCCGTCCTTGTAGGTGTCGTCGCTCTCCAGGTAGAAGGGCTTGGTCTCAAGGCCGAGGTGCGACACCGGCTCGGCCGGGTTGGCCGCAGACTTGGCCACGTCGAGCGCGAACGGCAGGGCGCGTTCGAACTCCGCCTGCACCTGCGCCTCGTCGTCAGGGAACACGAACCCGCCCCCGGCCGGCTCGCCTTCGCCGAGCTCGGGCGTCCAGGCCAGCGCTCCTCGCTGGGAGTGCGCGAAGTCGGTGGTCTCGCCGTTGGTCACGTACAGCACGTCGGACGACAGGCCCGGCTCGAAGTCGGGAATGGCCGGGTTGTCACGGTTGCCCGACAATGCGAAGTAGATCGGGTCGTCCGCGGTGGGGGTGCCGGTCTGCCAACCTTCGGCGTACAGCAGCCACTGCCCGTAGGAGTGGTAGTTGATCTGGAACGAGAAGTCGGCGCGGTCGAACAGCGACAGCATCGCCTGTGTCTCGGGCTCGGATCCGGCTGCCGGGCCACGGTAGGTCTCGCTGCTGATCTGCGACGACGAACCCTCCTCGTCGTAACCGAAATGCTCGGGGAAGTTGCGGTTGGGATCGACGCCGTCGGCTCGCGTGATCACGCCGTCGTTGTCGTTGTCGCGCAGGTTCTTCCGCCACAGCCGCTCGGTGTCGAACGTGTACTGGTACCCGTCGGGGTTGGCCACGACGACGAACCACAGCTCGTTGTTCTTGAGGAGATCCCTGATCTCCTTGTCGTTGGCCCGCCAGCCGTCGATATACCAGTTGAGCAGCCGCCGATTCACCTCGGTGGCGATCCATTCTCGGGCATGCTGTGTCGAGCTGTGCAGCACTGCCGGCCGGGCACCGTCAGCGATGCCCCTGGCGCCTTGGGTCAGCTTCAGCGCGATGAGCTCGCGCCCCTCGTGGGTCTCGCCGAGCACCTCGAGCTTGACCAGCTGCGGATTCTCCTTCGCGAGACGGTACAGCTCGTCGCGGATGCCGCCCGGCTCATCCCACGACCGCCAGACGTCGAAGCCGGACGCAGCCTGCTCGGCAGCCAGCTGCCTGGGGGACTTGCCGTCCTTGTTCTTCTTGACCTTGACGTCGACCCCCCGGTCTCGGAGGCCCTTCGCCTCCTCCTCGGTGAGCACGACATCGA